>Ga0315287_10004874_pt1 | contig 13132 bp, 16 predicted proteins | sample YL17G11_0_MG_FD_205037 | JGI IMG/M metagenome (GOLD analysis project Ga0315287, IMG submission 205037) | Sediment microbial communities from Yellowstone Lake, YNP, Wyoming, USA - YL17G11_0 | ecosystem: Environmental > Aquatic > Freshwater > Lake > Sediment | place: USA: Wyoming | collected...
CGCCCCCCCCCCCCCCCCCGCCCCCCCCCCCCCCCCCCCCCCCCCCCCCCCCCCCCCCCCCCCCCCCCCCCCCCCCCAATAAAGTAAATCGGGAGAGAGTGAGGCTTCCTCCTACCCTTGAAAAAAAAAACCTCGGCCTGAACCTCCCGGGAAAAAAAAAAAGCTCCTCTCTCTCTCTCACCGGAAGCGTAGGAGATCACGCTCTGGTCCGACGACGGGTTCGAAGCCTCGTCCCCGCCGGCCAGTTGCTGCCTCTCGCTGCCGCCGTTGCCCCCGTCGCCGTCGCCCGAGGCGCTGACCCCGGCGCCGGAGACCAGAGAGAGGGTCTCGTTCCCGCCGTCGGCGGCCCTGTCGGTCCCGGACAAAATGCCGGCGCCAGCGCCGGGGAGGTCCGAGACGGCGGCGGAGGCTGCGGCGGCCTCCTCTCCGGGCATGGGACTCGGGAGTTTCCCCCCGATGATGACGTGGTCAGAGGCGGCGCCGACGCCTGTTTTTTTTTTGTTTTCGTTCGGGTGGAGGAAGGAAAAAAAAGAGTGAGTTTTTCCCCCTCTTTCTTTTTCTTCGCGTCTCTCGGCTCCCCCCTCAAACTTCGACCCTGCGAAAAAACAAAAAAACTTCGAGCTATTTACCGAGCATCGGAGGCGCCACGTCGGCAGCCGACTGGCCCTGCACCGTCGTGGCGTCGACCCTCGCGGCGAGGACAGGGTCCTGGCGAACGACCGACTCCATCCACGAGACGGCCGCGGCGGGCGCCTCGTCGGCCGAGGGGGTCGAGGAAGGGGGCGGCGGCGGAGAGGAGGGAGGCGGCGGAGAGGAGGGAGGCGGCGCTTCTCCTCCCGCGGGCGGCGGCGACGGCGACGGCGGCGGCGTCGAGGCATCGGGCGCCGGCGTCTGCTGCGCGGAAGGAGAAGAAAGAGAAGGCGGCGCCGGAGGGGTCGAGCCCGGGGCAGAGGGCGCCGTCGTCGACGTCTTCCCCTCGCCCGCGACCGCCGAGGGGGCTGAGACGCCGCCGTACAGGGGGAAGCTCCCTCCGACCGTCGCCGAAGAGGTGAACGTCAGCGCGATCTCGCCCGCGGTCAGCACCTCCCTCCCCGAAACGTTGGCGCACTTGGCGTCGATCGCAGCGAGCGTCCCGCGGCTGAGCAGCAGGTTCCAGTTTTTCGACGTTGACGACGCCTCGAACGTCTTGAGAGTGTTGGCAGCGTAGCCGCAGAAGAGGTCGCCGCCCCCTCCCGCCGTGGAGAATTGCAGGCTCGACACGCCCAGGCCGACCTTTTGGATTCCCACGCCGACGGAGACGATCGGGGAAGGGATCGGCAGAGACTCCGCGTTGGCGGTCCTGCCGCACAGCTGCGGCTTCTGATCGGGGGAGGAGGCGCTGGTGGAGACGCCGAGGCCGACGATGGTTTGCGTTGCAGGGTCGAGGAAGCAGGTGAGGGTGCCGTTGAGGGGCAGGGCCGAGGTCGAGGAGTTGAGGGAGCGGCCTGTTTTTTTTGTTTTGTTTTGAAAGTGGCGTTTTTCTAGAGGTTGAGTTTTCGAGCAAAAAAGAGGGGAGGGAGGAGAGAGAGAGAGAGAGACAGAAGGGAGAGGAGAACCCGAGAAGAATCAAAAGTGCCCCCATCATCCATTTCTCACCGAGCTGCAGGTTCTTGAAGGCGGAGTACGCGTTGAGGGCGGTCTCCTCGGCGGATTGGATGGCCTGTTTCGGGCAACGTGTTTGGGGGGCGAGCGCGGAGGGAGCGGAATGTGAGTTTTGAGAAGGAGGAGGTCAAGGTCGAGAACGCGTCGTTCATCGAGAAGGTGCAGAGACGCGACGCGACGACGGCGACGACGCGATTGAATTCTTGTCCGCCTTTTCTTTTCTCACTCACACTCAGCTGCGCCTCCGCCCCACGCGACAGGACGGCGACAGCGAGCACTGCCAGGAGCGCCGTTGCGCGCATTTTCGGTGGACCTGTGTGTGATTTTTTGAGAGTTTCTTTTTGAAGAGCGGCATGAGGACAAATTGGCGCGGCAAAGACGGGCGAAACTGAAAGATTTCGACGATGCTTTGCAGCCTTGCCTGCTCGCCATCTTTCTCTATCTCTCTTTCATCCTCGAAAGCGAAGAAGACACACCTTTTCTGTCCGTTTTTCGGGAGGAAAGAGAGAGGAGCAGAGACTCGAAAGCCGATTGAGGAGGAAAGGAGAAGGAAGAGGGCGAACGCAAAAACTGAAAACTCAACAATCACGCCCCGACACTGTTGCTCACTCTTCTCGCTTCGAGCTCATCTCTCGAGAGAAACAGAGAGAGAGAGGAGGAGGAGCAAGGCGCGCGCTGTCTCGCTCTCGCTGCTCTTCTCTCTTCTCTCTTCCTCCGCTCTTTCCGGCGCGCAACGCGCGTGCACCCAGCGGCTGACGGACAGAGAGAAAGGGAGAGAGAGCAGAGAAGGGAGAGGAAAAAGCGCATTCCGTTTCCAATCGTCGGCGCCCGGCGATCGCCCCATCGATCTGGAGAGAATTCTCTCTCTGTTTTTTCGCAGCCATGGCCGCCCCTCAGCAGGAGCTCCCGAACGACCTGCGCGTCAACACGATCAACAAGCTGTGAGTAGTGACGCTCATTTGGAAGGGAGAAAGGAGAAGCGCAGAGAGCCCTTTTTTCTTCTTTTGCTTTTTCCCCTCGACTCCTCTCTCTCTCTCTCTCTCCCCCCCTCACCTCGACCTCCTCCTCCTGCTCTTCCTCCCTCAACTCAAAACCAAAACAAACACCCCAGCGTCCAAGAGCTCCACGTCCTCACGGGCGGCTCCCCGGACGTCGGCAAGCTCGCCCAGCAGCTCGAGCAGCGCGCCGCGGCCGCGGCGCAGGGGGACCAGCAGGGCTACATCCAGAACGTGGCGACGTCTCTCTCCAAGGTCAAGCGCAAGCTGCTGGGCAGGCAGCAGGCGCAGCAGCAGCAGCAGCAGGCGCAGCAGCAGCAGGAGCAGCAGCTCCAGGCTCTACAGCAAGCGCAGCAGCAGGCACAGCAGCAGGCGCAGCAGCAGGCGCAGCAGCAGGCGCAGCTGCTGCTGCAGCAGCAGCAGCTGCTGCAGCAGATGCAGCAACGGGCCCTGCAGCAGCAGCAGCAAGCCCAGCAGCAGCAGCAGCGGGGGGCGGGGGGGCAGCGGGGGCAGCACGAGACCCCGGAGCAGGCGACGGCGGCGACGGCGGCGGCGAGGATGCAGCGGCAGCAGCAGCTCGGGGCCCAGCAGGCGTCGCTGCCGCCGCTGCCCCCTCCCCCGCGGCACCCTCCGCAGCAGCAGCAGCAGCAGGAGCAGCTAGCTCCTCCGCCCCCTCAGGCTCAGGCTCAGGCTCAGGCTCAGCAGGCGACGGGGGCCGTCGCGGCCGCGAGGCACATGGCCCAGGCGCAGCGCTACGCAGCGCTGGCGGCGCAGGCCCAGGCCGCGGCCGTCGCGGCGGCGAGCGGGGGCGGCGGCGGCGGAGGAGGAGTGGCGGCACCTGGCGCTGTGGCCCCGCCCCCCGCTGCCGCTGCCCCCCTTCCTCCCCAGAGGGCGCTCCTCCGCCACGCCCCCCCCTCCTACCTCCCGCCGTCGCACTCCACGGACATCTACGCCGAGATGGCTCAGACGTTCATCCTGGGCGGAGCGAGCGGAGCGAGCGGAGCGAGCGGAGGGACCGGAGGGACCGGAGGAGGCGGCGGTGGGGGCACCGCCGCCGCCGCCGGCGACGGCACCTTGGTCTCTCTCAGACCGGGCGACGACGGCGCTGCCGCTGCGGGCTGGGGAGGGATGCTGCTCCAGCAGCAGCAGCAGCAGCAGTGGCAACAACAGCAGTGGCAGCAACAGCAGTGGCAGCAGCAGCAGCAGCAGCAGCAGTGGCAGCAGCAGCAGTGGCAGCAGCAGCAAACTCCGCCGCCTCCGCCAGTCTCCTCGCTCGGCAGGCAACAGCAGCCCCATCAAACCGCCGCCGCTCCTCCTGCTTCGACCCTGGCCCCGCAACAGGAATACCACCAGCAGTTCCGCCTCTACCAGCAGCAGCTCCGGGAGCAGCAGCAGCAGCAGCAGCAGGGTTATCCTCCTGCCGCTCAGCCTCCCTCCCAGCCTCGGGCTCTGCACCCCCAGCACCTCCGGCCCCAGGCTCCCCCTCCGCCTCCCCCTTCGGCGGCCGAGGCAGCCGCCGCAGCAGTCGACGCCGCCGCGGCGACGGGCCCCGGGGCCTCCCTCGGCGCCGTCGCCGCGGCAGAGCAGCAGTACTGGGCGCTCCTGCGGAGGATGCGGCGAGAGCACGGCGCGACACTCGAGGCCGCCGCCGCGCTGTACGCCGAGGCGTGCGCGCAGCAGCCCGGCGGCGCCGGCGCGGGCCCGCTGCCCGCCTCGGCGCCGCTGTTCAAGCTGGCGGCGGTGCCTCGGATCCTGGCGAGGCTGCGCGCCGAGCCGTCGGACCCGACCTCGACCTCTGCTTCCGCTGCTGCGGGCGGGGCGGCGCCGTCGCACCAGCAGCAGCAGCAGCAGCAGCCTTGCGCTTCTCCCGTCTCTTCCTCCTCCGTCCCCTCCCACCATGGCCCGCGGGACGTCGCCTCGCTGCTCCGCCTCGACGCGCAGCTCCGCGACTTCTGCTCCCGCCTCAGGCCGATGCTCGAGAGAAGGAGCGCAGCGCGGGAGAGGGCGCGGCGGGAGAGGGCGCGGGCCGAGGAGGACGCGTTCGCGGCGCGGGCGGCCGCCGCCGGCGCCGGCGCCGAGGTTTTCGTCCCCGCTGTTCCTGCCGCCGCCGCCTCGGTCGCGCCCTCCCCCGGCGGCGGCGGCGACCAGCCCCCGATCGCACCGACGCCTTCTCCTGCGCCGGCGGCGGCGGCCACGAAGGAGGAGGAGGAGCAGCAGCAGCAGCAGCGCGAGGGCGGGGGACTCGACGGAGGGGGAGAGGGGGACCGCCTCGACCCCCTCGCGCGCCTGTCGGCCGCGCTCTCGCGGGCCCCGCTGCTGCGCGTCGCGGCCGCGGCCTCCGCCGCCGCTTCCTCGGCGGCCACCTCGCGGGCGGGCCTGCCCCCGCCGCTGCTGATATCTTCTGCGGACCTCTCCGGCGAGGAGGAGGGAGGAGGAGGAGAGGAAGGAGGGGGCGTCGACGCGCTCTTCCCGAGGGCCGGCGCCGCCGTCTCCGCCCGCGGCGCCATCAGCGAGGTCTCGTTCGCGGCTCCTCTTCCCTCTGCTGCTGCGATGGCTGCTGCTGCTGTTCTCGAAGGAGGAGAGGAAAAAGGCAAAAAGGAACGGTCCCTCGCGGAGGAGTGGGGGGACCCGGAGGTCGCGGCGCTGGCCGCGGCGGCGGAGGCCGAGGTCTCGTTGGCGCTGCAGCTCTCCGGCCTCGGCACCGCCGCCGTCGCCGCCGCCGCCGCTCCCCCCCCTCCTCCGTCCCCCCTCCGCGTCCCCCTCCTCGCCGTCTCCTCCGCCCCGTGCCCGGACGTCGAGGGGGCCGTCATCGTCACGCTGGGGGGAGGAGGCGGCAGCCGCGGCGCTCCGTCCCCGCCGCTGCCGCCCTGGGCCACGCTCGGGATCCGCGTCCGGAGGGGAGAAGCGGCAGAGACGGCGGCGGCGGCGGCGAAAGCGGCAAACGGAGCGCAACGAGCAGCGTCCTCGTCGCTCGCTCCCGCCGCCGCTCGAGGAGAGCCCGTCGACGTCCTCCTCGACGCCTCCGCTCCCGGGTACTGGCTCCCCTCTGCCGCGGCCGCGAGGGCGAGCCTGGCCGCCGCTGCTCCCGCTACCGCCGGGGAGGCGGCGGCGGCGTGGGCGCGGGCGGTGGAGGTGGCGCTGCGGGAAGGGTGAGAGGAGGGGGGGGGAGAGCGGTTGCGTGTTCCACTGTAGAAAAAAAAAGAGTGAACGACCTTCCAATTTCCCACCTCCTTTTTTCCGTCATTTCTTTTCGTTCGTCCCTCTTTTCTTTCTTCTCCTTCTCCCCCAAAGCAGTGGCAAGAAAGAGCAACCATGGTCTTTGGCATCGGAGGAGGCGGCAACAAGGGCAAGGAGCCAGCCGCCGCTGCCGCTGCCGTTGCTGCTCCTGCGGCAGAGGCGCCATCGAATGCCGCCGCCGTCGTCGCGTCATCTGCTCCTGCCGCTCCGCCCAAGCGCTCGCTCGTCGCGCTCGCGCCCGTCACGATCGGCTACTCGGGCGACCTCACTTTCGGCGTAAGTCTTTCTCTCTCTTCTCATGCACATCGAGAGCTCTCCCTCGTTCGGACGAAAAACGGGGAGATAGAGAGCCACGATGCTGGTGCGCGCTTCGCGAAGCGAATTCGGGATCATGAAATCGGTCCGCCAGGACGACGACGACGGAGACTCGATAATCACCACCTCACCCCCGCCTCCTCCTCCTCCCACCCCTTCGAATCCCCCCGCCCCCTCTCGAACCCAGACCGCCCACGCCCTCGTCGCGGCCCTCATGGCCTTCATCGCAGTGTCCGGTGCCTGCACCCTCGCGCTGTCGTGGCGCCGAGGCTGGGGCTGGAGGCCGGCCGCCCTCGACGCCGCAGAGGTCGCGCTCCGCTGGGGGTACGCCGACTACCGAGGGCTGCTGGCGCCCGAGGGCTCGCGCCTGCACGAGACGCTCGGCGCCGGGCCCCAGGTCTTTGGCGCGCTCGTCGTTGTCTCGCTGTCCGTCTCCATTCTCTTCTCGCTCTACGTTTTGCACACGAGCGTGATGTTCGGCCGTGGCTGGTACGAGGCGGCGTCGGCGGCGGGCGGGCTCAGGGCCGCACTTCCTGGGTTCGCGGTCGGGGTGAGTGAGAGGGAGAGAGAGAGAGAGAGGGAGTTTGTTCTTTTGATTTGTTGGCGGCGGCAGCAGAGGGAGAGCGAGAGAGCGCGCGAGAGGACGGGAGAGGGAGAGCGAGAGAGCGCGCGCGAGAGATAGAGAGCGAGAGTGAGAGCGGGAGACAAGGGTGGAGAAAGAAAGAAAGGAAAAAACACTCACCTTCCCCCCGCTCCCTCTCAAAAAAAAAAAAAAAAAACTCAAAAAAATGAAAAAAAACTTCCATCAGGGAAACCTCCTCCTCTGGTCAGGCGTCTTCTACGGCCTCACCCAGTTCCGCGTCCACTACGTCGTGCCCGGCCCCCGGAGGCTGCGCCCCGGCTGGGCCTTTTACCTGAGCCTCGGGCAGACGATCGCTTGGCTCGTCGCGTCGCACGTGCTGGCTCGGATGCCGCCCGTCGAGCTGGTCCAGGCTTGGACGGGAAACATCGCCGCGGTATCTGCTCCTGCTCCTGCTGCTGCTCCTGCTGCGGCAGCAGCGGGGAGCAACGGCGGCGAAGGGAGTAGCAGCGGCGCCGCTGCCGCTCCCGCCGCAGCTCCCGCTCCGGCGAGGGCCTCCTCTGTCAAGCTCAGGCCGATCCTCGGAAAGCTCCCCTCGTCGCTGAGGAACTCCCTGGGCAAGGTCCCCGGGGTGGAAATAGTTTAGAAGATAGAGAGAGAGAAAGAGATCTGTGTTGTTGGTTTTTCACGGGCAAGAGAGACGGGGGGAGCGGAGAGAGAGATATATTAAAAAAAGGGGCGAGGCGAGAGATTGCTTTTTTGTTGCTTTCATTTTGGTTTCCCTCCCTTCCTTGTTTGAATGCAAGCTGAGAAAGAAATGAGAAAGAGGGAGCCTCTTCTATATCTGTTTTACTTTGGCGGGATACGAGCGGGCAAGCTTGTCACTTCTCTTTTCATCGTGTCTGTGAAAAAAGGGGCTCTCTCCTCCCTCGCTTGCTCTCTCTCTCCCCGCCCCTCGCTCTTTCTCCCTCCTTCCTCTTCTTCTTGTTCCTCTTCTTCTTCCTCCTCTCGCTCTTCTTTTTGTTCTTTTACAGGGGAGGCGCCAGAAACTTCACTTCTCCTCCGAAGCTCCCTTCCTCGAGGCGAGCCACTCGAGAAACCCCCCACGCCCTCTCCCCCTCGCCTCCGAGCCGACGGCGGCGCTCAGCCTCCCGGCGAGCCTCCACCTCGCCGAGGGGCCCCCGCCGAGGAACCGCTCGAGGACCCAGGTGTCTACGACATCGACGGCGCGATTCGAATCCGAGGAGCCGGAGGCGGGAGCGGAGGAGGAGGGAGAGGGAGAGGAGGAAGAAGAAGGCCCCCTCGCGCCGCCGCCGCCGCCGTCCCCGCCCCCGCTCGCGACCACCCTCCCGCGCGCGTCCCGCGCCTCGAAAGAGTGCCTGCACCGCACCCGCACGGTGACCTGCGCGAACCCGGCCCTCTCGTCCTTGGCGTTGGCCATCACGAGGCGCGCGTGCACGACCTCGACGTCGCGGCCCGGGTCGGGCCTCGGCGGCGCCAGCGCCCACTCGACGCGCGCCCACCCCGCCTGCTCCCTCGCGCGCAGCTGCGCCTTGGCCGCCGCGTACTCCGTCGGGGTCAGCGCCCGCCGCAGGGCCCCCCTGTCCCCGGCGGCGAGCGCGCGGCACGTCGCCTCGTAGACCCCCAGGGCCTCCCTCTTGAACGAGGGCAGCGTCCACCCCGGGACCAGCCTCTTGCACTTGGCGAGGCTGTACATCGACTTGGCCCCCGAGACCCAGCGGCGCCAGCGGAGCCTCCAGCCCGAGGGGGTGACCCAGGAGGAGAGGGGCTGCGCGGGGGGGTCGCCGCTGGTGGGGAGGTCGGGGAGGGGGGGGGGGGGTGGAGGTTGGGGGTGGGGGGGGAGAGAGAGCGAAGGAGAAAGAGAGAGGTCGTGAGGGGCGAGGCTGGATGATGATCCTTCCGAAAAAGCAGCTTCGCTGCCGCTTGGGAACCAGTCGGCGAATGCACTGTAAAACCTTGGTGCAGAGCTCGCCCTTGGCGTTCTCTATCGCGTCGCATAATTTTTTCGTACGCGGTGGAAAGCGAAAGCGCGCGCGAGAGAAGAAGGTTCAGAGCACGCGTAAAGAGCAAGTGTCGATCTAGCCTCTCTCTCGATCGAGAATTTGAATTTCAAAGTCGACTCTTCTCACCGGAACGGCTCGGCCAGGACGCCCGACGCGACGGGCGACGCGCGCAGGGACATGCCCATGGAGCCCCCCGGGCCGGCGGCCGGGGTCATGGTGTAGCGGGAGTTGGCGACGCGCCGGGAGGCCGGGGGAGGAGAGGGAGAGGATGGGATGGCAGCGGCCGTTGCCGTCGCTGTCGCCGTCGTCGGAGCCTTGGCCTCTTGCCGCTGCGGCGCCGTCGCGGGGGAGGCGGCTTTCTTCCTCGATGCCCTACTGGAGGAGGCCCAGGAGGAGGCCGAGGACGAGAAGGACCGCGGCGGCGAAAACGAGGAGGTGCGAGGACCCCGGCTCGAGAGGAGGGGAGGGGAGTGGGGCCCGGGGAGGCCAAGGCGCCGCGCCTCGGCCGCCGCCGCCTCTGCCGCCGCAGCAAAGCCCCCCCGAGTGGAGGAGAAGGAGGAGGAGCGGCGGGAGGAGGTCGCTGCCGCTGAGGACGAGGAGGAAGAAGCTGCTGCGGCGAGGGCCTTGGAGAGGAGCCCCCCCAGGAGGCGGCCCCGCATCGCGCTCGAGCCCCCCCTTCGTTTGCCTTCGAGGGAGAGGGCGAGGGGAGTTGGCGAGAGTATCGAGGGAAAAGAGCTCTCGAGAATTAATGAAAACTTAGCGGCCGCTCAGAACCTAACGGCATCCACTTTTCACTTTTCTCTCCTCTTCCCAAACCTCTCATCTCCTCTTCCTTTCCTCCTTTCCACCTTCTCACACACGAAAAATGGCCTCCGCTACCATGTCTTCGCGCTCCGCGCTCTCCTCCGTGTCCTCCTCGTCGGCTGCGGCGAGGCGCGGCGCCGCCGTCGCCGCCCCGGCGCTCCCCTCGCGCGCCGGCCTCTTCGGCAGCAGCGCCAACGCATCCAAGCGCTCGCTCGCTGTCCGCCCCGTCGCGGCCCTCGCCACGGACAACAAGCCGGCCGTCGTCAAGGTGAGTAGTCAGTCTTTGATCGTTCGCTTTGCCCCTGACGAAGAAGGAGAGCGGCGGAGGGTCGGGAAGGACTCGCTGGCGCTAGCGATCGATCAAAGGGACACTCAACCGAGGAAACAGTTTCGTCGAGAAAAGGAAGCGACGTGAAGCGAGCGGAAGCAACGACCGACGTGTCTCTCTCGAGGAGAAGCAAAGGCTCGACGGAAGGAAAAATCACTAACCTCAACTCTCGTTTCTTCCCTTGTCTCCCCTTTCCACTCCACAATTCCCAGGTCGCCAACAGCATCGGCCTCGAGACCAAGGACGGCATCTTCGGCTTCACTCCCTTCGCCGAGGTGAGTAGTAGTAGAGAGAGAGAAGAGATATTCCCTTCGTTTTGCCTCTTTCTTTTCTCCCTCTCCAAATCCTCGACCCAAACCCATCACTGACCTTGTCCCTCTCCCTCTTTCACCCCCCCCCCCAAAAAAAAAACCAAAAATGAAAAAATCAGCTGTGGGTCGGCAGGCTCGCGATGATGGGCTTCCTCACCTCGATCGTCGAAGAGGCCGCCACGGGCGGCAAGGGCACGCTCGCCCAGATCGGCTTCGAGACGCCCTCGCCGGCGCTGCTGACCGCGTTCCTGCTGACGTTCGGCGGGCTCACCGCCGCGTCGGCCGTGCGCACGCTCGCGGACGCCGCGACGGGCAAGATGTCCGCGTCCGACGCGCTCCGGTACGGCTCCTTCCTCGGGGTCAAGCCCGAGGACGTTAGGGCTGCCGAGAGCGCCGCGTCCGCGATGAAGAGGGCCGACGACTACTCCCTGCCCGGCAGGGACGTGGCGGCCATCGAGGCCTCGAGGGCGCAGTCGGCCGCCGACGCCGTCCTCGGCAAGGAGGACGACGCCGCCGTCGCCTCCGCCGCCGCCGCCCTCCGCGCCGCCTCGGACTCTTCCGTCGTCGGCGGCTCCGTCTCCGGGGACTCCAAGGCCGCCTCCGACGCCGCCGCGGCCCTCAAGGCCGGCGCGGGAGAGACCGTCTCGCTCTCGGGGAGGCGCGACGCCGTCGAGACTTTCGCCGGCGCCGGGGAGGCTAACGCCCGCTATGCGCGCCGCGTCGAGCTCGACAACGGCCGGTTCGCGATGATGGGCTTTGCGATCGCGTGCGCGGTCGAGGCCTACAGCGGGCACGGGATCCTGGGACAGCTGATCGACTGGTTCAAGTTCGTGGGGCTGCTCGGGGACGCGTCCGGGTTCTAAATGAGGAAGATATTTTCTTCTTTTTTCGCAGCCGAACGACGACGGAAAACGAAAAACCCAAATCCTTTTTTTTGGAGTCCCTCTTTTTGCGTATTCTCTACCCCATTCTTTCTCAGAACGATACAACATTCTTCCCCCTGAAAACCGATTTTTTTACTTTGCCTTGGTTTTTGTTGACGATTTGCAGCCAGTGAGTGTAACACGAAATTCTTTTTCTTTTTTCTGACGATGATGATAAAAAAAAACACGAGGTCGAGAGAATTATCACTCTCGAAAAAGAGAAAGAATCTCTCTCTTTATCTCCGCAAACGCGCCGCCATGGCCTCGAACGCCGCCGAGGTCCCGGCCTCCTACAGCAAGAACCTGTGCGCGTGCATCGGGTGCCACCTGGTCAAGACAAAGGATCAGGTGAGAGAAGAGGCGGTTGAGAGAGCCGTTTGAATCCGTGAGAAGGAAAAGAGATGCGGCAGACCGAGATCATCTTCTTCGAACTCCTTTCTCTTTCTCTTTCTCTCTTTGGCCCTTGTCTTTTTCAGATCTCGCTATGCTTCAGGGAGAGACAAGTGCGATACGAGTTTGACGTGCAACAGATGAAGTAGCACAAAAAGAGGCCACGGAGACTTGTTCGAGCTCGCATTCGATGTCGTCGCCGTCGTCGTTCGTCCGTCGCTGCTGCCTCCGTCGGAAGAAGGAAAAAAACTCATCCACCTCAACCTCCTTCGAAAACTCGAACCTCTTTCCCGCTCCACCAGTTCTACAACGCGGGCTGCGAGAACTGCGCCTTCCTCGACATTGAGGGCAGCCGCGAACGCGTCGACGACTGCACCACGGTGGAGTTCTCGGGCGTCGTGTCCGTCTTGAAACCCAACGCGTCGTGGTGCGCCAAGTGGCTCCGGCTAGAGAATGCTGTCCCGGGCTGTTACGCGATCTCTGTGCGTCCCCCTGTCGAGGGGCTCCCCGACGACGTGATCGAGAAGCTGGAGCGGCGAGGGATCGACTGGAGGGGCGAAGGGGGGCGGTAGGAGAAAGGAGAAGAGGAGGGGGAGGTGGAAGCAGAGAGAGAAGAATTTCCATTTTTTTTTGTATCATGAACCTTTCTCTCCTTTTCTCCTTTGCGAACTTTCAAGGACTGATAGTCGTCCAACCCTCTCCTTCTTCTTCTTCTTCTTCTTCTTCTTCTTCTTCTCTCTCTTTCACACTCACAAAAGAAAAAAAAGAAAGAAAAGAAAAACTCAACAAGGCGACGCACAAATAAGTTGGACGTGGAAGGAAAAAAAATCCCATTTTTTTTCCCTCTCCGTTTCTCCCTACCTCCTCTCCTGCAAAAACACCACCCTCCCCGACCGTGTCTAGTCGTCCGAGGTGTACCCGTAGTACTGCAGCATCGGCACCACCACGGAGATCGCCAGCAGGGACAGCACGATCGTGCCCGTCACGCCGCGCTTCTCCTCGGTCTCCGCCTTCGTCTTGTACGTCCGCTTGCGCACGCCGTCCTTGCGCGCCGGGGGCCCCGGGTCGGCGAGGTTGCTCAGCTTCGCCTCGACGCGCTTGACCGACGACGTGACGGCCTCGTTGAACTTCTCGTCGCCCGCGAGGATCGGGATGTTGTCCCCGACGACGCTGTCGATCAGCTCATCGCCGACCGCCTTCAGGAAGGCGGGCCCGCCCGTCAGCGCGCCGTCCTTGGCGGCCGTCACGAGAAGCAGCACGCCCTTGTTGCCGCCCTCCTGCACGGTGGGGTACCAGTGCTCGACCAGCTTGTCGCCCAGCGCGAACGCGTCCGACTCGACCTCGAGCTTGCGGACCGTGGCGACGGTCAGGCGGTAGCCCGTCGAGGTCTCGAGCCGCACCAGCGCGTCGGTGACGGCCTTGCGCGTCGTGCGGTTGAGGACCGCCGCGTCGTCGATGACGTAGGTGGAGGTGGGCTTGGACGAGGCGAGGAGGTCGAACTCTCCCGCCAGAGCGGCGGGGGAGACGGCCGTGGCGGCGAGGGTGGCGGCGGCGGCGGCCTGAGGCGTGTGTGTGGGGAGGGGG
>Ga0315287_10004875_pt1 | contig 13131 bp, 11 predicted proteins | sample YL17G11_0_MG_FD_205037 | JGI IMG/M metagenome (GOLD analysis project Ga0315287, IMG submission 205037) | Sediment microbial communities from Yellowstone Lake, YNP, Wyoming, USA - YL17G11_0 | ecosystem: Environmental > Aquatic > Freshwater > Lake > Sediment | place: USA: Wyoming | collected...
ACCCGATCGGGCTGGCCAGCGGCATGACCGTGGCGGTACCGGCGTCCTGCAGTCGCTTGGCAAGGATGGGGTCTGCATTGATGTAGGGCAGGACGAAGAAGCCTTCCTTGACCAGGACCTCTGCCGCCTTGAGGGTCTCGATCGGATCGGGCAACAGGGTGTACGGGTCTGGCGTTACCTCGAGCTTGACCCAGGCAATGCCTGTGGCGGCCCGGGCCAGCCTGCAGAGCCTGACCGCCTCTTGCGCATCGCGGGCACCCGAGGTATTGGGCAGAAGCAGATACATGGTGCGGTCGATGGCACTTAGCATGTCGTCGTTGGCGTTTTCGATATCCACGCGACGGAGGGCGACCGTCACAATCTCGGTTCCAGATGAGGCCAGGGCCTGGGCCATGACCTGACTGGATGAAAACTTCCCCGTCCCGACCATCAGCCGCGAACGGAACTGCCTGCCTGCGATGACGAGCCTGTCCATCCGATTACCCCCCCCCGACAAAGCGGATCAACTCAATGGTCTGTCCTTCCCTGAGCACAGCAGAGGCATAGTCCCTTCGCTCAACGATCTGCCCGTCGACCTCAGCCACCACAGTGGCGGCATTGATGTCGAGTTGTCGCAGCAAGTCAGACAGGTTCGCCGGCAGCCCTTGCGGGAATTGCCGCTGGACACCATTGATCGTCATTGCACTCATGCGCTCACAGAACCTCATCCAACAGAAGCTCCACGCCAACTCAATAAGTCAGGCCGTAGCCGCATTTGAAGAGCGGGTCGTAATTGGCATCCCCGACGTTGATCGGTATCTGTGACATCGATCGCGGCCAGGTAAACGAGAGCTTTCCGGTCGGCTTTGTGCCGCCAAAGAGCACGTCCGCAACGCCCTGGCCTTCAGTGCCGGGCAGCCAGGCCGCGACGAAGGCATCCGCCCGGTCAAGACAATCGCTGATGATCATCGGCCTTCCGGAGATCAGGATGACGACCACCGGGATGCCGGCCTTCTTCATGTTGTTGACCGCTTCGACGTCTTCCTTGGCCAGCGAAAGGTCGTTGCTGTCACCTTTTCCCTCGGCATAGGGCGTCTCGCCGATTACGACCACACCGATGGCAGCGCCCGCCGCATTCGTGCCATCCTTCGAGAAGGTCACCTGGGTGCCCTTTGACACCGTCGTCTTGATGGCGGCCAGGATGGTCGTGCCGTCCGGGGTCACATCGCCGCTACGGCCCTGCCAGTCGATGGTCCAGCCTCCGCACTGGTTGCCGATGTCGTCGGCGCTCTTGCCGGCCACGTGGATGCGGGCCGCCTGTTTGGAGATCGGCAGGGTCTTGCGGTCGTTCTTGAGTAGTACCAGGGACTGGCGCACCGCCTCTCGCGCGACCTGCCTGTGCTCGGGCGAGCCGAACGTCTTGTGGAGGCTCCGGTCGGCCAGTGGAGACCGGGCCTTGTCCATCAGGCCCATGGCAAACTTGACGCGGAGGATACGGGTGACGGCATCGTCGATCCGCGACATCGGCACCTTGCCTTCGTTCACCAGGTCCTTAAGGCCGTTGAAGAACTCCCGGTATCTGTTGGGCACCATCACCATGTCCATGCCTGCGTTGATGGATATCTCGATAGCGGTCTTGTAGTCCTTGGTGATCTGGTCGATGGCGTTATAGTCGGAGATGAGGAAGCCCTGGAACCCGAGTTCCTGCTTGAGGATCTCCATGAGCAGGCGTCTGCTGGCCGAGCACTTCACGCCGTTCCAACTGCTGTAGGAGGGCATGATGGAGCCGACGCCGGCGCGGACCGTGGTGATATACCCTTGGAGGTGTATCCGTCGCAGGGTCTGTTCATCGACGCGGGTATCACCTTGGTCCAGCCAGGAGCCTTTGCCGGCCGACCCGAACGTCGTGCCGCCGTCACCGATGTAGTGCTTGGCGCAGGCGAGGATGGAAGGAGGGACGCTCAAGGCGGGGCCCTGAAAGCCGCGAATCGCCGCTTCGCCGAGCACCTTGACCAGTTCCGGGTCTTCGGAGAAGCCTTCGTAGGTCCGGCCCCATCGCTCGTCCTGGGGCACGGTCACGCAGGGGGCAAAGGTCCAGTTGATTCCAGTGGCACGGACCTCCTCCGCGGTGATGCGTGCGACCTTCTCGACCAGAGCGGGATTGCGGGTGCAGCCCAGGCCGATGTTGTGCGGGAAGATGACCGCGCCAAGCACGTTGCTATGCCCATGCACCGCATCAACGCCGTAGAGGATCGGGATGCCCAGGCGGGTCTTCATCGCGCGTTCCTGAATACGGTTATACAGGTCCGTCCAGGCCTGGAGACTGTTGCCTTCCTTGGGATCCGAGCCGCCGCCACTCAGTACCGACCCGATGAAGTACGTCTCGATGTCCTCCGGATTCTTGAGGACTTGGTCCTGCTCGGGTTGGGTCATCTGGCCGATCTTTTCTTCCAGCGTCATCTTGGCCAGCAGTTGCTTGACCTGCGGATCGTACGAGGAAAGCGGTTTCGGCTCCGATGCAGCGGACGCGTCTTGACGGGATACCGACAGAATGCCCAGGCAGACGGCACAAGACATGACCGTCCCTAGATAGGCTCGGGAAGAATGTTTAATCATTTCATGACTCCTTTCTCTGTTCACTCGACCAGTCCAGCAGCTTACGTCGGCCTCGATTCGTTAGACACCGGACAGTAGAACATCATGCCGAGATCTCCTTCGCTTGGCAAGCCCCTTATCGTCCCCAAGGCATGAAATGAGACCCACATCCATGCGTCTATCCATGACAAAAACCTGACAGAAACGCCATAGTCGCCTCACCGAACGCTTCATCCCGTTCACGGCTGGAGGTGCATCTGCATGAACCTCAGGAACTGATCCCAGTCGGGCGCAAGGGTCCCATGCCCTCCGGCATGAATGGTGTAGCCGATCGTGTGCAGGATGGCCTGCCCGGCCGGCGGCATCTGGTCCGTGTCCAGCCCCTGCCTGCCAAGCAAGCGGTATACCGGCCCTGCCGCCTTTGCGGCCAGAAACTCGCCCTTGGGATCCGACCACGTGTCCTGTTCGCCGGTTTGCAGCAGTACGGGCCGAGGTGCGATCAGCGCAAGCAGCATGTGCGCATCAACCGGAAATTGGTCGACGTGGTCCCCGTACTTGGCATAGTTGGCACAGAACTGATAGGGATACCTTGATGGTGCAGTCAGATGTTTGATGGTCTCGCCGTAATTGCGCCGGCTCAGGGCGGCCCCGCCTTCGCCCGAGCAACTGGCGATCACCATCGTAAAACGCGTATCGCGTGCTCCCGCCCATAGCAGGGCTGTCCGCACCCAGCACCTTCTTGTCAGGGGCAGCCGATCGATCCCCGGTCAGAGCGGGCAGATAGGCAGTCGGGTCATAGCCTCGCCGCTTGCGGCTGAGCTTGTCTGCCTCGTAGCCCAGGCCCGCTGGCGCGGCCGGCCGGTTCTTCACTCCAGTCAGGGAGTAGCCCATGCGGAGGATCGTCCACCTGCCTGCCGGGACATCCCATTCCAGGGTGCCGTCCGGGGCCATCTTCGAGTTCAGATCCACGATGCCCGAGCGATGGATCACCGTCTCAGCCGGGACCTCCGGGGTGGGGACCGATTCGTACTCAAACAGGAAGCTGAAGCCTGCCTTCTCTTCCCAGCGATGCACACGGGCTCCGCTGTGCACCACCGCCTTAGTGAGCACGTACTGGCGGGCCGGCTCCGAGGGCGCCTGGCTCATCGTGGCCGCGGGACCCAGCGGCGAACCGGTCATCTCTATCCTGTAGAACCGGGCCGCGGTTTCGGGAAAAGCGAAGGTCCGGACCTGGCCCTGCCTGTAGAGCTGCGTGCCGGGCAGCGTCACCAGCGTTTTAAAGGCCGTGCCGTCCTCGCCGGCCAGCACGCGGCCGACCGGTATGCCGCCCCTTCCGCCGATGGTGATCGCGCGGGCGTGGAACGGTTCGGCGAACTCGAACTGCACCCACGCCGGGCCCCCGCCTTGAGGGGTTGGGATGGTGGCGGTCGTGTTCAGATCATCATCGAGCAGTGCTGTCGCATCGATGGGGCCTTAGCTGGTGGTCACCTTGGTGTTGAGGTCCGCCACGTTGGACTCGGCCGCCGGGGTGGGAAAGGCCACCACCGCACTGTCACTATAGTAGGTGGGATCGGGCTGAGAGGCGCCTCTGCCCCCGCCGGTCCTGAGGTTGCGGATCGGCCCGTTGTTGGATGGCGGCTGCGCCAGCTTGCCTGTGAATCTCCGTGGCCCTTGCACAAGGGTCTGGCTCCACACGAGCTTCTTCATCGCCTGCTCGGGCCTCACCCACGGCCCACCCGTCTCGCTCCAGCCCGCAGAGCTGAAGATCGCCATCTCGAGCACTGACACTGAGAGGGCCTTACATCTTCGACTCATGATTCGATCCTTCTCATAGAAGTCATCCAGCCGGAGCGAATCCGTCCCAATCCTTGCCCAACACATGGTCCATGCTATCCTGGGGGTATTCTGCATTCAAGTATTTCCTGGATACAGGCGTTCAGACGGGTGCCGTTTCCCGATACAGCGGCCTCAAGCCTCTCGGAGCTGGCCGCCGCGGATCGGCATGGAACGGATCCGCACACCAGTTGCGGCGAAAATGGCGTTGGCGATCGCCGGGGCAACAGCAATGATTGGCGTTTCGCCGGCGCCGGCGGGGGGAATATCTGTTTTGTTGACCAGATGGACGTCGATTTTGGGAACGTCCTGGAATCTGGGCACCTCGTACCCGGCGAAAGTGGCGTTCAAGATCTTGCCATCCTGGAATTGGATCTGCTCAGTCAGGGCACCGCCCAGCCCCATGATGATACATCCCTGCACCTGTGAGGTCAGGTTGGCGGGATTCAAGATAGGGCCGCACTCGAATACTTCGCAGATCTCACGCACGCGGATCTCTCCGCGTCTTCGATCGATAGCCACCTCCACACATGCCGCCACAACGGAGTTCTTCTCCGTTCCGCACGCCAATCCCACCCCCAGCTCGCCGGTGACCTTCTTCTTGCGAGCGGCCCAATCGAAGTGCTTTGCGGCCGCCTCCAGGACGACCCTTATGCGCGGGTTGTCCAGGTGCGCCAGCCTGAAGTCAAGCGGATCGACGCCGGCGGCCGCGGCAAGCTCGTCGATGAAAGACTCTCTCGCAAAATTGTTCGCAGTCGCGGCCAGGCACCGATAGGCACCCTGGCGTAAAGGAGAGTCGGAATTGACGGACTGCGTGGCGGCGTTTGAGATCTTGTACGGCGGATCGAGCGCCGCACTGCCGGCATTGATATTGGTGAAATCCCATGCAACCAGCGAGCCTTTGTCATCCAGTCCGCCTTTGCATTCGATGACGGCCGCCGGCCGAAAGTACGCCCAGGTAAACTCCTCGGCCCGCGTCCAGTGCACGGCGACCGGCAGGCCGGCGGCTTTTGCCAATCGAGCGGCCTCTTCCGCAGCATCGGGCGTGTGTTTGCCGCCAAATCCGCCTCCCATGTCCGGCACGATCACGCGGACCCTTTCGGCTGGAATCCCGAAAAGGCGCGCCAGATCCCCTTGCGCTCGCTGGGGATAGTCGACGCCGGTCCACACCGTCAGTTTGCCGTCCTCCCACTCGGCCGTTGCAGCCCTCGGCTCCATTGGCGTGTGCTGAATGTAGGCCACCTCGTACGTCTCGCTGAGGCTCTTGCTCGCATCCGAAAGAGCTTTCTCAATGGAGGCTGCCGTGCCCGGACGCGATCCGCTGCGACGCTGTGCATGTCCCTTGAGATAGGAGAAGATCTCCTTGCTCGATGGGTGCGGTACCGTTTTCCAGGACGCCGTCTTGGACATAGCCGCTAGGGCCTGGGCGGCCAGAAACGTAGACGGTGCGGCACAGCCGACGAATTGCCCATCGCGGACGACTACCACATCCTTCATGGCCTTGGCCCCGGACAGATCGATGGATTCCAACGTCGCACCGTATGAAGGCGGACGCAGGACTTTTCCATAAAGCATATTGGGGCGGGCGATATCCGAAGGGTACCGGTGGGTCCCGGTTACCAGGTCCCGGCAGTTAGGCCGGGCCACCGAGCTGCCAAGCACGGTCCATTCGCTCACTGCCGTCACGGTGACGTCCGGCCCAATCGTCTGTTCGAACGCAGCCGCAACGTCCTTCGCCTTGGCCAGGTCCGCATAGGTGAGCGTCTGCTTCGTGGCCGTATTCGTGATGATGCCGTTGCGCACGTCCAGCGCAGCCGGTGCGACCTGCCACTGTTCGGCGGCCAGTCGCGTCAGCAGTACGCGAGCTGCGGCTGCCCCTTGTCGCACGGCCGGAATGGTTGACGGCGTCGTCCGACTGCCGGCGGTCATGCCATCGTCGGGAACGAGAGCCGTGTCGGCCATAACCAGATGGACCCGGCCGGCGGAGACACGCAGCTCTTCGGCAGCCGCCTGTGTCAGCTCGGCGCGGGCTCCCTGGCCCTCTTCGACCTTGCCTGTCATGACGGTGAAGGTGCCGTCAGCGTTGATGTGCAGCCGGGCCGCCACGCGTGCCGATTGTCGGCCACGATCGCCCATTCGCTGCCCCTGCGAGACATCTTCGGTCACTGTGAAGAGGAGACCGGCGCCCAGTACTTGAAAGAATGAGCGGCGGCTCAGTTCAACTTGGCATCCCGTATCGACGGAAGATTCGGAATCGTTCCGCTGCGACGGCTCGCCGATGATGTCATCTATCACGGTCGTCTACCTCAACTCTACCGAACTGGCCGAAGCCTTTATTTGTTTGGCGGCGCGACGGACGGCATTGAGGATCTTGATATAGCCGTTACATCGACAGACATTGCCATTCATCTCCGTGATGATCTGCTCATCTGTAGGATTGGGGTTCCTCTGGAGCAGCGATACGGCCCTCATGATCATACCGGGTGTACAGTAGCCGCACTGCATGGCCCCTTCCTCGAGAAACGCCTCCTGAACGGGATTCAATGAGTCGCCTCTTGCCAGCCCTTCGATCGTCAAGATGACTCGGTTGTCGGCCATCGCTACCGGCGTCATGCAGGCATGCACGCATTTGCCGTCGATCAGGACCGTGCATGCGCCGCAGTAGCCCTCACCGCAGCCGTACTTGGTGCCGGTCAGTTTGAAGTCCTCGCGGAGCACATCCAGAAGAGGTCGCTCAGGATCGGTCATGACAGTCCTCTTTATTCCATTGACCGTTAGAATGAATTCCATAACCATAAACAACCTTTTTCCATCATCTACTTGGAATGCCTAATTGTCGCCAAGGCGCAGACGCACTGTCTTGATTTGCCAGGGACCGAGATCGAATACAGGCCGTTAACATAGCGATCCGTAGTCTCAGAGACGGCAAACGGAAGATCACGCACAGTGACCGCTTTTTGGCTCTTCACAGCGGGAAATATCTTGAAGCGGAGTTTATCTTCGTGGATGAATCCCGAAACAGGGTCTCGCTTATCGGTGCTAAGACGTCCTATCCTTTGCCCCGAGAAGTGAAAACGCACCGAGGAGTCGATCCTGGGCGAGTCACGATGGATCTTCATCTCGAACGTGTAAGGAATACTCCCAACAAAACCGTTCTCACAGGCCACAGTCCAGGGCGCGTCACCCTGGGCGCGCCGCAGAACCCAGGTTCCTTTGGACTCCACGGCCTGCCCATCAATTTGACCGGCGAAAAACGCGCTCCTTTTGCCGGTTTGGATCAAGTCCCTGCCAGTTCGCTTGTCCACCAGCGAGGACAGACCTCCTTCGGGATGAAGACGGATTTCAAAAATCATTTGAGACCGTTCGGAACTCCTTGTTCTCGCTATTAGCCGTCACCTTGTTTGCCGGAGGCATTACCAACAGCAGCAAGCTGGTAAGAAGCACGAAGAGCAAACGCTTCATCTGGTGGTGCGTGTTGGCCGTCACTGCCTTGGTGATCGCCTCTCTTGCCTCTGGGGAATCCATATCTACGGAGCCACCCCCTAGTACATCAATAGCCGGGCCCATAACGACTGCCAACCCGACAAAAAGCCTACTGAACGCTGGCATTGCTGGCCTCTTTGCAATAAACTGGCTGTATATGAACATGGATCAGTGTACCAGTGGAGGTTATCTAGTGCAAGCGTAGCTGGGAAATCCCGGATGAGTGTGAGCGCACTTAATAAGATGGAAAGATGCATAGCAGTGATGGCCCTGCTGTTCGCAGCACACGGCGAGGTGAATGCTCAGAACGTGGCCCGGCGGGCACCATCCACAGGATGGTCGTGGCAGGAGCCGCAGGCGAAGGTATTGCCGACCGGCGATCTGGAGTGGGCGCCGAAGGCCTTCGAGTTCAAGGCGGGCGAGTCGGTCCGCTACATCGACTTCGAGTCCGGCAACGACGCCAACAACGGCCTCTCGAAGCAGACGCCCTGGAAGCACCATCCCTGGGACTCCAACGCCGGCGGCATGGCGGCGGTATGCAAGGGCGTGCAGACCTACGTCTTCAAGCAGGGCGTGGTCTATCGCGGCGAGATGAACGCGAATGAGTCGGGCACTGCGGACGCCCCCATCATCCTGACCATAGACCCGTCCTGGGGAGAAGGGCCGGCTGTCATCTGCGGTTCGGAGGCGGTGACGGGCTGGAAGAAGGGCGCAGACAACAACCTCATCCCGGAGCCGGAGAAGGTCTGGTACGTGGACCTCAACTGGGCCCCGCGCAACGTCTGGATGGTCGGCAAGGATGGCGCGGTGAGGCGCATCGCCCTGGCCCGTGCGCCGAACTGGAAGATCAGCGATCTGGACGACATCCAGAGCGAGTGGTGGACGTGGAAGAACCCGGACAAACCCTTTGACAACTACGTCTATATCAACGACCAGCAGCGGCATCTGGCGTTCGACAAGGACGACATCAACGAGAGCAAGCCACAGGAGTATTACGAAGGCGCCATCGTCTGGACCACCAAGGGCTGGGTGATGGGCAGCCCGTTCCAGGCCAGGGTCCTGGCAGTGGACCGCAAGAATGGATCGCTGGTCTTCCCCTGTCAGTGGGGCGGGGCGCCATCCTACAAGATCATACGCGGCTGCCGCTTCTACCTGGAAGACAAGCCCCAGTATCTCGACAGCCCCGGCGAGTTCTGGTTCGACAAGAAGGGGGGCGGCGGTCGGCTCTACATCCGCCTGCACGGCGACCAGGACCCTACCACCGCCAATATCGAGGTGGCCAAGCGCATCCGCATGATCGACAGCCAGGGCATGAGCCACGTGCACATCCGCGGGCTGACGTTTCGCTTCACCAACATTTACTGGAACCTGACCGCAGCACCTTACTGGGTCTCCCATGAGAGCATCGACGTGGAACCCGGCTGCGTGCGCCTGCTGGGCAGCGGCACGGACATCGAGGTGACCAACTGCACCTTCGAGCACGTGCACCGGGGCGTGCGCATGAAGGCCATAGGCAAGCAGGATGTCATCGACGCCGTTGTGGTGAGCGACAACATCTTCTCCGACGCGGACGTCGGAGGCGTAGAACTCGCCGACGGCACAACGTATGCGGACTTGGACGTACCGACGGGCCGGCTCTACGACGTCCGCGTCATGCGAAACACCTTTGACCACATCGGCATCCGTCCGGACCTGTTCGGGCAGGGAGGGGCACTAGAGGTCACCTACGCCCAGACCGCGGAGGTGGCGGGGAACATCTTCGAGCGGGTCTGTGCCCAGGGGATCGATATCCACGGCGCCAAGCAGAGTGGAGCTTCCACCGACCGCCCCTTTACCCGCATCCTCATCCATCACAACAAGGCGGTCGATACACTGCTGAACAACGATGATTTCGGCGGCATCGAGACCTGGCAGGGCGGCCCGGCCTACGTTTATGACAACATTTCCGGCAACCCCGGCGGCTATCGCAACTGGGACCACGTTTTGAGCCCCGATACGGAGGACCGCTTCGGCCATGCCTATTACCTGGATGGGGCATTCAAGAACTACCACTTCAACAACATCGCCTGGGGCAAGTCCAAAGGCCCGTCCGGCAAGCTGGCCAACACTTCAGCCTTCCAGGAGATCATCAGCTACCAGAATACCTTCTTCAACAACACCATCTACAACTTCGTACGGGCCTCGCGGAGGCAGGCGCCACAGGCCGGCCGGATCAAGTTCCTGGGCAACATCTTCCAGAGCATGGGCCTGAGCATCTTCCGCGATGCCGACCCATCGCGAGCCGCCGCTGGCAACGAGGCCGACGCCGGACCTCGCCGCAACCAGTTTGCCCTGGACACCAACGCCTATGCCCGCAACGTCTTCTATGACATAGGATTGGGCGAGGGCTTTGGCGTGTTCGAGCCATCCGGGCGATGGCACAAGACTTTCCAGGCCTTTCGCGATGCGATGGAGAGCTGCAAGCCGCTGGCCGCTGAGGTGGGCATCATGGCCGGGCAGTCGCCCCTGCGCGATGCGGCCGCTCACGATTTCCGGCCCTCCCCCGAATCGACGGCCCGCGGGCGGGGTGCCAAAGTCTTCGTGCCGTGGAGCCTCTATGAGACGGTCGGCGAATGGAACTTCTGCCCCATCCAGGGAGACCCGACGCGCATCCTGGACGAGCACTGGTGCATGTCCCCCTATTACACTAGCCGCGACAACTACTATAAATTCCCGACGTATCCGCTCAAGGGTGTCAACATCACCCTGAAGGACTACCAGAACGGCCCGCTGGAGAACTGGACCACGGGCGCCCTGCACCTGAATGGGAGCGACCAGTACGCCATCCTGGCGCATGCGGACCTCGACCGTGCCGTCACGATGATTGCGGGACGAGGCAACACCGGCCAGAGCCGCACTGTCAGCGGTGCGGAGCTGCGCAACCCGCAGATCCACACCTCCAACTTCCTCATCGAAGCCTACTTCAAGACAGCGCCTGGGCAGACGGATGCGACTCTGATCCGGAAGATGGGCGGCAACGGGTGGGCCTTGACCATCAACCAGGCGGGAGGCGCGACCCTGTCGACAAAGTCGGGCAGCGCAACCGCCAGCCTGGCCGGCCGCAGCGCCGTCAACGACGGCCAGTGGCACCACGTCCTGGCTGAGGCCGACCGCAAGGCAGGAACGTTCACCATCTACATCGACGGCAAACAGGACGCCGTTGGCCCAGGTCTCGGGGCGGATGCCTCACTGGCCAACGACGCCGATCTCTACGTGGGAGGCGAGCCGCAGGGCCGCAGCCTGAACTGCGCAATCGACTTCCTGCGTATCGCCCGCGGCACGCTGGCCGACTCGAAGACCACAATCGAGGAGCTTTATGCGTGGCAATTCAACGGGCCGTTCCTCTACGATTTCACCGGCCGCCAGCGTCCGGCCGATGGCGGAGAAGCCGGCGCCATTGACGAGGACGCACTCAGACATGTTCAGGCGGCCACGTACGTGGTTGACCAGGCGGTCCCAGGCGCGGCCGACACTAACCCGGGAACTGAGGAGAAGCCCTTCAAGACCGTGCAGCGAGCTGCCGACTCGGCCAAACCTGGCGACACCATCTACGTCATGCTACTATCACGGCAGCACCCGGCAGGAGATCAAGACCGCGCACGTCGATTGCCTTCAGACCTTCACGAACAACGGCGAGATCGCCATGGACCTGCTCTTCGAGCACAACACCTGTTTCGACTTCCATCAGATGTGCATGGTGGAGAGTGCCCCGCACATCGGCAGCGTGCGGGGCTGGACGTTGCGACACAACATCGTTTCTCCCAATTCGCCGACGATGCGAGGGGGCTGGGGCCCGGACATCATTCAGACGCCCGACGTGACGATCGAGAACTGTACCATCTCAACGGTGAATTGGGCCTGCATCGGCCTGCGGGGCAAGGAATCGCAAGGCGGATGGAAGCTGGTCTGCTCCCCTGGCTGCCGAGCCGAAGAAGGTCCTGCGCGACGGCCAGCCGTGGAGCGAGTTAAGCTATGGCAAGGCCACCAAGCGAATCACTATGAAGACCGGCGGCGATCCTCGCCTGCACGTCTTCGAGACAGTCTTGCGGGAGCAGGGTATCGACCTGGTCGGCAAGAAGGACGCGAAGATTAAGGAGATCACGGTAGTTGACACACTGGAGGCGTTCGCCACGAATATGTGAGGGTGTCGGTTGCCCCTAAGAGCTTACCTATGGACCACTTAGGACACGTGACCATGAATGGAGGCGGCGGGATTCGAACCCGCGTCCCGAGAGGCTTCAAGACAGGCTTCTACATGCATAGTCGTTCGATTGGAGTTTCGCTTCCTGCAGCGCCGGACGACAGGCTCTGCAATCGGCTAGTTCGGTGAGTTCTCGCCTTGACGACCCGAACGATCGTCTCAGCCAGCCTGCTGTCCGACGTCCAGATCCGGCCCACAGGCAAAGCCGGACAAGGACGGGCCACCCTATTTAGGCAGCCATTTGCAACTGGTAGTTGCCAATTAACATTGGTACCGGATGATTAACCAGGCCAACCGGCGTCCTGGGCATGCCACCTGCCTCTCCACGTTCCGGTCGAAGCCATTCGCCCCCTATTTACTTATCAAATACCGTTATGGGATCTTCTGTTATTATACTCCTGCTGCGCCAAAATGCTACAACTGGTTCTGGGTCGTTTATTGCCCGCACTAATCGCAGGACCACGCGATCTGAAGAGGCCCAGGAAAAAAATCCATCCGGGATTGGCCAAGGGTCCCAAAAGCTCGCATGTCCACTGGTAGCCCATAGGGATCTTTTTGAAAAGTGGCGCGGTGTCACTTAAAGAGTGGCCAGAGGTCTTGATTTGACGATGCGGTTGTGGTATGATCTCACCCAAGTGGTGGGAATCATGGGGGTGTGTTTCAGACACACAGGTACGCATAACAATCCGAGCGGATTCCTCGCCTTGGTTAGATCCTAGGATGGATCGGATCTGGCTGGACCGCTGGACTAAAGTGGGGGGGGATGATAATGAACACCAGACTCGTTTCTACAGTGGCGGTTCTAATTTGTGGACTCACTATATCCTTATTTGCCGGCCCTACAGTCACCATCCAAGACAGCCCTTATCAGGCCGGCGAGGGCGGTGAATTCAACGCGGTAATCATCGGTTCGGGTATTGCCGACCTGCCGCCGGGATCGCAGTTTGCCACCTTCTGCCTGGAAAAGAATGAGTACATCACGCTCGGCAACAGCTACTACG
>Ga0315287_10004876_pt1 | contig 13129 bp, 8 predicted proteins | sample YL17G11_0_MG_FD_205037 | JGI IMG/M metagenome (GOLD analysis project Ga0315287, IMG submission 205037) | Sediment microbial communities from Yellowstone Lake, YNP, Wyoming, USA - YL17G11_0 | ecosystem: Environmental > Aquatic > Freshwater > Lake > Sediment | place: USA: Wyoming | collected...
TCCCCGGCGGTGGCCATGTCTCGACGTGACCCGCTCGGCACGGCGAGGGCCGGGGGGCTCTCGTGCCAAGGCAGTCGCGCGGCCGCTCGCGGCGTTCGACCTGGCGCGGCGGAAGGGGTGCGGAGAACCCTCTCCTCGGTCGCGCTCGTCGCGCTGTGCCTATGTCTGGCGTCGGCCGCGCACGGCCTCGACCCGGCGAAGGTCATCTCCCAGTACACCCTGCACGTCTGGCAGACGGAGGACGGGCTGCCCCAGGACGCCCTCACCGCGATCACCCAGACCGATGACGGTGCGCTGTGGCTCGGCACGCCGTCCGGTCTGGTGCGCTTCGACGGCACCGACTTCGTGCGCCTGCAGGAACCCGACGGCTGGTCGCCCCCCAGCCGCTACGTCACGGGTCTGCTCGCCGAACCCGGCGGGGGACTCTGGGCGACGACCCGCGCCTACCTGCTCCACATGCGCCGCGGTGAGCTCGTTCGCTACGGCAGCGAGTCGGGGTTGCCGCCGGGAGGAGCGCTCAAGGTCCTCGCTTCGGAGGGCGCACTCCTGCTCGGCACCGATCTCGGTGTCGTGCGCTTCGCCGGAGAGCGGGCACAGCGCGTCGACCTCGGGGCTGTCGAGCCGTTGAAGCGGAACCTGGTCACCATCGCCCCCCGTGGCGCGGGAGGGTTCTGGGCCGGGTCCGAAGCCGGCCTGTTGGAGATCGGCGGCGAGCACGCGTGCGCCTACACCAGTCGCGACGGGCTGCCGTCGGATCTGGTCAACGCGGTCCTCGAGGACCGTGCCGGTCGCATCTGGGTCGGGACCTCACTCGGTCTCGCCGTGCTCGAGGATCGCCGCATCGTCGTCCCGGCCGCGGCGCGCGAGCTGGGCGGACGCTGGATTCGCTGCCTGCTCGAGGATCGCGATGGCAACCTCTGGATCGGCACGCGGGGCGGCGGCGCCTTTCGGCTGCGTGACGGTCGCCTCGAAACCTTCACGGTCGAGGACGGCCTCCCCAACAACCTCGTCCGCGAGATCTTCGAGGACAGGGATGGGGCGCTCTGGTTCGTCACCGCCGGAGGGCTCGCCCGTCTGACGGACGGGGCTGTGACGACGTGGACCCCCCGCGAGGGGCTGCCCGTGCCGTTCCTCTGGTCGGTGCACGAGGACCCGCGCGGCGACCTCTGGCTCGGCACGAACGGCAGGGGCGTCGTGCGGCTCACCGCCGACGGTCCCAGACCGGCCCCCTTCGCGCACCCCGACCTTGCCGGGGTTGAGATCCGCGCGCTCCTCTCGGACCGCCGGGGCAGGCTCTGGGTGGGCACGGGAGGCAACGGCGTCGTCGAGGTGCACGACGGGGAGCTGCGCTGGCTCCGGCCGGCAGACGGACTGCCGGGGGGCTGGGTCTTCAGCCTCCTCGAGGACCGCGCGGGGCGTGTCTGGGTGGGGACCGGCGACGGCCTCGCACGCGTCGAGGACGGCCGCGTCGTCGCCACCTACCGGTGCGAGGGGGGCGAACCGGCCTCCTCGATCGTGCGCGCCCTCGCCGAGGACGCGAACGGCGTGATCTGGGTTGGCAGCGGGGCTGGCCTCGCCCGGGTGGAAGAGGGCCGGCTCGCTGTCGTTCCCGGGGCCGAGCGCGTCGCAGACGCTCGCATTCACTGCGTGCTCCCGGAGGCTGACGGGTCGGTCTGGATCGCCAGCGACGGTGGCCTGGCCCGCCTCGCGGACGGCCGGTTGCAGAAGATCACTGCCCGCGAAGGCCTGCCCAACGAGATGCTCTACTGGCTTCTCGACGATGGCGTTGGCAACCTCTGGATCAGCTCGGACGTCGGCCTTCTCAGGTTGCCGAAGCGGCAGGTCGACGAGCTCTCCCAGGGGACCCGCAGCCGGCTCGAGCCTCTCCTCGTTGACCGCAGCGACGGCATGCGCGCCACGGAGTGCAACAGCGGCCATCCCGCCGGCGTGCATCGCCGCGACGGCACGTTCTGCTTCCCCACCACCAACGGTCTCTCCTGTGTCGACCCGGTACGCCTGCGCTCGTTCGAGCATGCGCCGCCGGTCGAGATCCAGGGGCTCCTGGTCGACGGTTCACCGCTTCCCGTCGGCACGCCGGGCTCCGCCGCGGCCGGGCCGGCAGTGGCCGTCCCGAGCGGCGTGCACCGGCTCGAGGTCCGCTACGCCGCCATCGCTCTCGCCGCGCCCGAGAAGGTCGTCTTCCGCTACCAGCTCGAGGGCTTCGACCCCGGCTGGATCGAGGCGGGGCGCGCGCGCTCGGCGCAGTTCACGCGGCTGCCACCAGGTCACTACCGCTTCGTCGTGGCGGCGCGTCGCGGCAGCGGGCCGTGGAGCGAGCGGACGGCGGCGCTGGCGCTCGAGGTGCTCCCCGGGTTCCATCAGACACGCACGTTCCTGGCGCTCCTCCTCGCCGCGGCCGGAGTCGTCGTGGTCGGAACCTGGCGGTTCCGGACCCGTCAGCTCCGGCAACGCGAGCGCCGCCTGCGCGAGCTCGTCGAGCAGCGCACCCGCGACCTCGCCGCCGCGACCGAGGTTCTGGCCGAACGGACGCGCGCTCTCGAGCAGGCCAACACCGAGCTCGAGCGCCTCTCGCTCCTCGACGGCCTGACGCGGATCGCCAACCGCCGCCAGTTCGACATCAGGCTCGACGCCGAGTGGCGTCGCGCGGCGCGTGCGTCCAGCCGCGTATCGCTGGTTCTCGCCGACATCGACCTGTTCAAACCGTACAACGATGGCTACGGCCACCCCGCCGGCGACGACTGCCTGCGCACCGTCGCCCGTACCCTCGCGAGGTCTCTCCAGCGCGCCGAGGACCTCGTCGCACGCTACGGCGGCGAGGAGTTCGCGATCCTGCTGCCCAACACCGGCGACGCCGAGTGCGCGCGGGTGGCGGAGCGGCTGCGGCGGGCCATCGAGGAGGTTGCCCTCCCGCACCCCCGCTCAACCGTGGCAGACCGGGTCACCCTCAGCCTTGGCTTCGCCACCGCGCTGCCCCTGCCGCGCTCGACCCCCGACACGCTCGTGGCCGCAGCCGACAGCGCGCTCTACCGCGCCAAGGCGGATGGACGCAACCGCGTCCGCGGCGCCCCGTCGAGCGGCGAGTGACCCGTTCGGGTCGCGGGGCCGGGCGCCAACGGCCGTCACAATCCCCTTCCTGCTCACGGCCTACCGCCCGGCGCAGGCGCCGCTCCGCCACGCCCGGCAGTCACGCCGAGGGCTTGGTGATGTGTCGAAGGGCGGGACGATGTTCTGCAGAGGCGGGTCGAGCCGGAGTCAGGCATCGTCGGGTTCCGTCGGCGCGCCATCTCACGCGAGCCGATGGTCGGCCTCGAGCAGGCCGCCGGTAAGGAAGAGATGCTTCGCAATGCCGCAAGCCAGGGAGTTGCTGCGGTCCTGGATCCGTCCTCGGCTGCGGCGGCCCACCGGAGACCGACGCGGCCCGAGGGTGGTCCGGGTGCGGGCCGGGCCGGAAATCACACCGGACGGGCGCCTTCGGGTGCACGACCCGACGCCTCCGGCGCTCGGGCATACAATGACAAGAACTGCGGAGGAGAAGACATGACCAACGTGCTTGGCAAGTATTCGAATCAGCTCTACGCGGTGATGCGCTTCGTCGTCGGCGTCAGCTTCGCGGTCCATGGCGCGCAGAAGCTCTTCGGCGTTCTCGGTGGCAGCAAGGTCCCCCTCCTCTCGCAGTGGGGCGTGGCCGGCGTCATTGAGCTGGTCGGCGGCATCCTGGTGGCGATCGGCCTCCTGGCCGGATGGGCGGCGTTCGTCGCCAGCGGCGAGATGGCGGTCGCCTTCTTCATGGCGCACTTCCCCAAGGGGTTCCTGCCGATCAACAACGGCGGCGAGCTGGCAGTGCTGTACTGCTTCGTCTTCCTCTACATCGCCGCCAAAGGCGCCGGCATCTGGAGCGTGGACGGGGCGCTCCGGCGCTGAGTTTTCAGAATAGCTGAGAGGCAAATCCGTCGGCGGCGCGAGCGCCACGCGAGCGTGCCGGGCGCCTGGGTGAACTGCCCTTTACTGGCTGCGCCTTCTCTGCCACGCCGCCCCCGGCGGCGGCCGGTGCGCGGCTCTAAGCCGCGACCGTGGCGGCGGCGAGGCAGGCTTCCTTGTGCGCGACCACGAGCTCGACCAGGGTCGGGTCGAGCTTCCCCGTCCGGCCCAGGTGACGCAGCTGACGCACGATCTTGCGCGCCGTCAGCGGCGGCCGGTAGGGCCGGTCCTGGGCGAGCGCCTGGACGACGTCGGCGACGGCGACGACCCGCGCGGGGAGCGGAAGCCGGTCGGCGCGGAGGTTGAAGGGATACCCCGACCCGTCCAGCGCCTCGTGGTGGAGCCCGGCCCACGACGCCAGCTCGGGGATGCTCGAGAGCCGGCCGAGGATCTGGTAGGTCTCGAAGGGGTGCCGGGCCATGGTCGCCCCCTCGGCGCGGGTGAGCGGGCCGCCCTTGTCGAGGACCTCGTCGGGGACGCGGAGCTTACCGAGGTCGTGGAGCAGGCCGGCGACCTCGAGCAGCTCGCAGTCTCGCTCAGCGAGGCCGGCGAGCGAACCGAGTAGGCGGGCGACCCTGGCGACTCCGCGGGAGTGCTCCTCCGTGTATGGGCTCTTGAAATCCACGACCCGGGAGAAGACGTCGGCGATCGCGCGCAGCTCCTCGAACGGCACCGGCCGCTCGTCCAGCGGCGCCATGAGGCCGGCGAGGTGGCGCTCGAGGTGGTGGGGCTCGAGGGTGAACCAGGTCGCCTGGCGGTGAGCGACGGCCCGGAACGCCGCCACCAGCTCGGGGGCGAAGCTGGTCTCGGCGCGCTGCTCCATCGCCTGGATCACGCCGCGGCTCGCGCTCAGCGGGTTGCTCTCGCCCTGCTGGTGGATGAAGGCGTCGACACGGTCGGCCAGGAACAGCGCGTTGCTCATCAGCGCCGTGTCGGGCGCCAGGGCCGAGGCGGTGAGCACCGGCCACGGGGTGTGGTGGTGCCGCACGATCTCGGCGAGGGGGCGGAACAGCTCGACGTCGCCGAGCAGGTCATGCCCCCGCTCGCAGTGCTCGTCGGAGCCCTCCCAGTCGAAGGTGTCGACGAGCTGGCGGTGGACGTGGGTGGACGAGACGCCGCAGTCGTGGAGGAGGGCGGCCAGGCACAGGGTGCGCACCCGCGCCTCGCCCCACCCCAGCTCGCGGCCGCACTCGGTGGCGAGCAGCGCGACGCGCTTGCCGTGCTGGACAACGTCCACACCGACGAGGTCGACGGCGTCGGAGAGGGCGAGCGTGAGGCGCGACACGGACACGCTGAAAGCCACGACGCCCTCCGTTCCCGCGTCCCCGCCGCGTCCCTGTCGCGGGCGCCACGGTGGCCCTCGCGACGTCCCGGTGCGTCCAGTCGACCCCGGCGCGACGCTGATTCCGACTCAACTTAGCCTACCACCGGTGTCTCGGCGCAGGACGCACCTCGGGTCGCGCGGGACGTTAGCTCGTCGCGCCGTCGTCGGCCGAGGCCCTCCACGGCGCGTGCGCCGCGCGCAGGACATCGCGGGACGCCCCCAGTACGGGGCACTCGTCACAGATGGTGGTCCACGTACAGCGAGGCTTCCAGCACCTGATCGAGCCGAACTGGACTATCGCCGCGCGGGAGATGTGGTCGGTCGCCCGTCCGCGCAGCAGCACGAGGTCGCCGGGTCCGGTATGCGCGCGCAGGAGCTCGGCGGTCGCCTCCAGCCCCTGCGCCACCGCGATGCGTTCGGCCGGGAACCCTGCCTCGAGAAGGCGCCGCCGCCCGTATTCGGCGTGCTCGCCGACGAGGACGACGTCGTCCACTGCGCCCGCCACGAGCGACGGGAGGAGGCGGAAGCGCCCGCGGTAGCTCTCCTGGAGGTCGGAGTAGTCCGAGATCACGAGCACGCGCCGCCCGGCCGAGGCCTCGCGCAGCACCGCGAGCGCCACACGCAGGGAGTCGATGGAGCTGTTGTACTCATCGCGGAGCAGCACCGCGCCCGAGGGCAGCAGCACCGGCTTGAGACGCGCGACCATGGGCTCCTCGCTGGTGAACGCCGCGGCGGCGTCGGCCAGGGGCACTCCGCACTCGCGCGCAACGAGCAGCGCCGCAAGCACCGACGGTGTCCACTGGGTGCCCACGAGGCGGGTCCTCACCACGACGGTGGATTGGCCGTCGCTGGCGCGCAGCGAAAGCCGCGCCGGGAAGCGCGCCGTCACCTCGCTCGCGGCCAGTTGCGACCCGGGGGCGGAGCCGAAGAACACGGTGCGGAGAGGGCGGTCTTTGCCCATGACGGCGACGCGGGGGTCGTCGCCGTTGAGCACCGCGAGGCCGCCGGGCGCGAGCGCTGCGACGAGCTCGGCCTTGTCGGCGGCGATGGCGTCGAGCGACCCGAACTTGTCGATGTGGGTGCGGGCGATGGCCAGCACGACTGCGATGTCGGGGCGGAGGCGACGCGCTGCGGGCCGCATCTGCCCGGTGAACCCCGTCGCCACCTCGAGGACGGCGAAGCGGTGCCACGGCCGCACCGCGAGCAGGGAGCGCGCAATCATCGCCTGCGAGTTCGCGGTGCCGCGGCTCTTGACCACGCGGAATCGGGTCGCCAGCGCCGCGGCGAGGAGGTCCTTGCACGTGGTCTTGCCGACGCTCCCGGTGACCGCGATGAACACCGTGCCCCGCAGCGCCCGCCGCCACACCCACGCCGCCGCCCACACCAGCGGGACGAGGAACCGGAAGAGCAGGTCCTTGGCGCGGCGTGGCAGCCATCGGAGGGGCAAGGGGACGTTCATGGCGAGATTCGTCGGCGCAGTGTAGCTGCGACCCGGGCACGTGCGGTCTCGCACCGCGGAGCCTTGTGAAAGAAGGTGTATGCTTCTTGAGTGACCCAATTCCGTCGAGGGAGGATCCAGAGATGCGAGAGTTCCTGAAGGCAGCGGGCAGGCTCGGCGGCGCCGTGGCGGCCGTCACGGCCCTGGCGGGTGTAGCGGCCGCGGCGCCGGTGACGCTCAACCTTAACTACACGACCACCATCGGTACCGGCACGGCGGTCGGCACGTTCACGATCGACGACAGCCTGTTGGCACCCAACTCGAGTGCCAGCGGTCTCACCGACCTAATCGCGTTCAACCTCACCATCACCGGGCTGTCCAGCAGCCCGAGCTCGACAACGTTCACCCTGGCCGACCTCGATGACTTCAGCTTCAAGACAGACGGCAGCGGCGTCATCACCGACGCCAACTTCTTCATGAACGTGGGCGAGACCAATGCCGACGGCTACCGCATCAACGGCACCGAGCCGAACGAGCTGTCGCTCTACGACGGGGGCAGCAGCACTTCCCCGATGATCGCCCAGTTCGAGGCCGACCCGAGCCAGGTCGGGATCGTCCCGACACTCTCGCTGGTTGGGCTCGCGGCGCTGGCGGCACTCGTGGCCATTGCGGCTCTGCTGGTGCTGCGCCGCGGCGCGCTCGCGGCGTAGCGCTGGAGAGGCGCTCGCGCGGGGCGATCCGATGGCGCCGCCGCTTCCCCCGGCCGGCTCGAGGCTGAGCGGTACACCGCGGTCGCGAGGCCGGCTCGGCCCACGGCGCCGCAACCGCACCCCGGGGAAGCAAGGCGCGGCTGCCTGCAGGGTTCCTGGTCACTCCTCCTTCGCGACCGCACGCCGCCGCGGCCAGGTCAGCTCGCGCCCGAGCAGGCGCAACGCGGTGAACCGGGCGACAAGATGGAGATCGTAGCGGGCGATCAGACGCCGCATCGCGATGTTGTCGACACGGACGACGAACCGCACCGAGCCGAAGCCACGCGCGGCGAGGTGGTGGAGAGCCGTGTCGAACCCGAAGCCACCGACGCCCCGACCGCGGAACGCGTCGAGCGTGAAGACCCACGGGATGCACGCCTGTCGCTCGGCGAAGTCGACCGGGTAGGGAATCGGCTCGCTGGCCTGCCGTTGCCCCTCGCTTGCCACGAGCCAGGTGACGTGGGCGAGCTCGTCCCCGGCGGCAACGCATACCGCCTGCGCCCCGGCCGCAAGGCGACGCTCGGACCTCGGGTCGGCTCGGCGCAGCGCCGCCCGCACCGCCTCGCCGTCCTCCCCGACGGAACCCCCCACCACGACGATGCGCGCCGCCGCCGGCCGCAGCGGGACGGCCACGGCGTCGAGGTGGGCCAGGCCGATCTCAAACAGGTCGAGGGCGCGCGAGCGGACCACGTCGCGACGGGCCGCGCGCAGCCCGCCACGGACCAGGCCGGCGAGGCCCTCCTGGCGCCACAGCTCGGCCAACCGCCCGGCCGATAGGAGGCGATGGTGAGTACCCATGGCCCGAAGCCTACAGCCGTCTCGCCGACCGGGCCAGCGCTTCAGCGCATTCTGGAGGCGGCGTCGCCCCGGCGTGGTCTAGACTGATTTGAGGAGGCTCCCCGTGAGCAGCCAGACCAGCAGGCAGGCCCTCTACCGCAATCCGCTCTCCTACTTCGGCGGCCTCGTCGTCGCCGGCAGCGTCGCGCTCATCGTCGTCACGGTGATCCTGATGGGGGTGCTCGGCGGCAGTCCCTACTTCGGCATCTTCGCCTTCCTCGTGCTGCCAATGGTCGTGGTCCTCGGCGTGCTCATCGTGCTCCTCGGCATGCGGCGCGAGAGCGTGCGGCGGCGCCGACTCGGGGGTGCAGAGGCGCCACCGTACCCGCGCGTCGACCTCAACGACCCGGCCCAGCGGCGACGCTTCGGCCGCGCCACGGTGGGCGCCTTCCTCCTCTTCATCCTGCTCGCCGTCGTCGGCTACCACGGCTTTCTCTTCACCGAGTCGGTGACGTTCTGCGGCCGCGTTTGCCACACGGTCATGGAGCCGGAGCACACGGCGTACCAGGCCTCGCCCCACGCTCGGGTGTCGTGCGTCGAGTGCCACGTCGGCGCCGGCGCGGGCTGGTACGTCAAGTCGAAGCTCGCCGGCGTGCGGCAGGTGTTCGCGGTGCTCCTCCACACCTACGAGACCCCGATCCCGGTGCCGATCCGGGACCTGCGCCCCGCCCGCGAGACCTGCGAGGAGTGTCACTGGCCGCAGAAGTTTTACGGCGCCCAGCTCATTCGCAATCCCCACTTCCGCTACGACGAGCGCAACACGCCCGAACAGATCACGTTCCTGGTCAAGACCGGCGGCGGCAGCACCAAGCTCGGCGAGAACGCCGGCATCCACTTCCACATGATCATCGAGAACCAGATCACCTTCGCGGCCGCCGACGAGAAGCAGCAGCAGATTCCCTGGGTGTCGGTGCGACACCCCAACGGCTCGGTCGCCGAGTACGTCTCCAACGAGCCGGGGCTCTCGCCCGAGGAGCTGGCGAAGCTGCCGCGGCGGGTCATGGACTGCATGGACTGCCACAACCGTCCGACCCACATCTACCCGGCGCCCGAAGGGGCCATCGACGTTGCCATGTCGTCGGGTCTGATCTCCCCCACCCTGCCGTGGATCAAGAAGGTCGCGGTCGATGCCCTGGTCCGCGAGTACCCGGACCGCGACGCCGCCGCGAAGGGCATCCGCGACGAGATCACCGCGTTCTACGCAACCTCCTACCCGCAGGTGGCCGCGTCCGCAGCGGCCGACATCGCCCACGCCTGCGAGGCTGTGACGGCGATCTACGGGCGCAGCGTGTTCCCGAAGATGAAGGTCAACTGGCGCTCGTACGCCTCCAACATCGGCCACCGCAACTGGCCCGGCTGTTTCCGCTGCCACGACGGCAAGCACGTCACGGCGACCGGCACGTCACTGACGACCGAGTGCACGGTGTGCCACACCATGCCGCAGCGCGGGCCGCTCGCGCCGATCGGCGCCGCCATCCCCACCTCGAGCGAGAGCTGGCACCCGTGGGAGCTCAAGGGCAAGCACGCGACGATGCTGTGCAACCGCTGCCACGCCGCCGGCTACCGTCCACCCACGGACTGCGCCGAGTGCCACAGGCTCGACGTCAAGGCGCCGATGATGGATGGCGGGTGCGATTCCTGCCACGTCGGCGAGCAGGAGGTGCAGCCTCTCAACGACTGCAAGGCCTGCCACGAAGGGCTCAAGGAGCTCCACGTCGCCGGCGGGCACCCCGACGCGGCGTGCACCGACTGCCACGCGCCCCACGCCTGGAGGGTCACGACCCGCGAGCCCTGCCTCGCCTGCCATGATGACAAGAAGGACCACTACGCCGAGGGCGGCGCGTGCGCTTCGTGTCACGAGTTCGCGGCGGCGGTGACGAGCTGACCCACGGCGACGAGGCAAGCGGGGCGACGGCGGGCTAGGACCAGTACACGGCGTCGACGGCCGAGCGCTCGCCCGTCGCCCGCACCTGCCTGGCCGCGTCGGCGACAGCCACGAGGTACTCGTCCACGGAGCGCGCGTGCACCGGGGTGATCATCAGGTGAATGCCGCGGGGCTCACGGATGCGCGCCACGTGCCAGCTCTGGCTCTCAAGGCGATCGGCGACGGCGAAGATGTCACCACCCTCGAGGCCGTAGCCGAGCGCCCACAGCTCCGGGTCACCCCAGACGTGCACACCCCCGATGGCGGCGAGGCCCGCGAGCAGGCGCGCCCGCGTCGCCATGACCGTGCCGGCGATGCGCCGGTACCCCTCGCGGCCGAGGAAGTTGAGGACGGCCCAGGAGGCCGCGATCGCCCCCCCGGGGCGGGTGCCGGTGAACGTCCGCGTGCTGTAGCGGCCACTCGGCCAGCCGTCGAAGTGAAACACCCCGACCTCCTGGCGCTCGGCCGAGCGGAAGAGCACGGTCGAGGCGCCCTTGGGCGTGAAGCCGGACTTGTGGAGGTCGGCGGACACGGAGGTCACGCCCGGCACGTCGAAGGCGAACGCCGGAACCGCGACGCCGATCTCCCGGGCGAATGGGGCGAGGATCCCACCGACGCAGGCATCGACGTGGAACCAGAGGCCATGGCGCGCCGCCACCTCGCCGACCTGCGCGATGGGGTCGACGACGCCCAGTGAGTACGTCGGCGCCGAGGCGCACAGCATCACCGTGGCCGGTGTGATCGCCGCCTCCATGGCGACGGAGTCGGCGCGGAAGTTGGCGCGGACGGGCACGCGGACGACATCCATGCCCAGGTAGTGGGCCGCCTTGTCGATGGCGGGGTGGGCGGAGCCCGGCACGACGACCTCGGGGCGCACCACCGTCGGCTGCCGTCGGCGCGCCCACTCGCGCGCGGCGTGCGCGGCGTGCGCGGCGAGAAAGAGGCTCTCCGTTCCTCCAGAGGTCATGTGCCCGCAGACGCCGTCGTCCCCGCCCAGCAGCTCGCGACCGATGGCGACGACATCCTCCTCCATCCGCCGCGGGCTGGGGAAGAAGCGCAACCCGAGGCCGTTCTCGACCAGGAACATGCCAAACGCCTCGGAGGACACCCGCTCCACGTCGTCGTCCGCGTACCAGATAAGCGCCGAGTGCCGGCCGTGCCGCCAGTCGAGGTCGTCCCTGCGCAGGCCCTGGATGGCGTCGCGCAGCTCCTCCCAGGGGCGTCCCCGCTCAGGCAGGCGTGCATGGTGTGGCTGGGTTTCGTCGCTCATCGGCCTTCCCCACCCGCAAGGGTGGCAGGCTTTCAAGCAGCCCGGGGAGGCGGAGGTCAAGGAAACGACGCTGCGTGATGCCCGTGGCTGACCGGCGCGCCGGCGCCGGTCGAGACGCGCGGCGCCGATACCCAGGAGCGTGCTCTACACTGCCAGGCAGCTGTCGTGGTTGCCAGGGGGAGCGATGCCCAGTCTCGCAACGCGGCTGTACTGGACGGCGTTTGTGGCGTGGCACACGCGCGGTCAGTCGCGGCTGCCCTACCAGCCCCCCGAACGCCACCTCGCCATCCAGGCTCGCCGGCTGCGGGCCATCGTCGCCCACGCCTTCGCCACCGTGCCGTTCTACCGCCACACCATGCGGCGGCTCAACCTGCGCCCCGAGGACATTCGCACGGTCGACGACCTCGCCCTGCTGCCGCTGATCTCCGGGCACGACCTCGCCTCGCACCCCCACCGTTTCCAATCGAGCCGCTTCGCGCCGGATGATGTCCTCCTGACCACCTCGAGCGGCTCAACGGGCCACCGCAAGCCGGTGACCTACGATCACCGCACCATCGTTCTCAGCTTTGCAGAAGGGCAGCGCCGCCGCGACGTCATGGCAGCGCTGCTCGGCCAGGCTCATCACGCCCGAGTCCTCGAGTTCCGCATCGTCGGCTGTGCCATGGACAAGATGACGAACTTCGTCAAGGACTACACCGTCGTGCCCCGCCGCCTTCGCGCCAATCGCCTGGGCGTCTCGCCGGATGTGCCACCGGCCAAAGCTGCCGAGCTGATCAACGAGTTCAAGCCCGACCTCGTCCATGGCTATGCAGCATTCGTGGGCGCCTTCTTTCGCGAGGCCATCACGCGCAACCTCCTCACCCACCGCCCCACAGTCGTCTTCCACCATTCGGAGAAGATGCCCGAGCCCGACCAAGCCCTGATCGAAAGGGAGCTCGGTGCGACGCTGGTGTCGTCGTACGCTGCCGCCGAGACTCTCTTCATCGCCTGGCAGTGTCAGGCCCGCCGCGGCTTCCACATCGACGTCGATCGCGTCGCGCTGCGCGTCGTCGACCGCGACGGCCGCACCCTGCCGCCAGGAAGCCGTGGCGAGGTCGTCGTCTCCAACCTCACCAACCGCGCCACCGTGCTCCTCAACTACCGACTCGGAGACCTCGTCACGCTTTCCAATGCCCCCTGCCCATGCGGCCGCACCCTCCCGACACTCGACTCCATCGACGGCCGCTCCGACGATGTCGTCCTGCTGCCCGACGGTACGTGGGTTCACGGCCGGACGATCTGCGCTGTCCTCATGCGCATCGAAGGGCTGGTGCAGGTCCAGCTGCACCAGCAGGACATCGGCCAGTTCGTCATCCGTGCCGTGCCGGCGCTCGCCGCCGACCGCGCCGCGCTCGCGGCGAGGCTGGGCTTGGAGCTGCGTTGCCTCGTTGGCCAAGATGCCGCGGTCGCGGTCGATCTAGTCGCCGTGATCCCACCCGAGCCATCAGGCAAGGTCCGCGTCGTGGTGCGCGCGCCGGCCCTCGCCCCCCGAGCGTAGGCCAGTCTCAATCCACCGAACAGCGCGATCACGGTGAGGAGTGGCCTCCAG
>Ga0315287_10004877_pt1 | contig 13127 bp, 13 predicted proteins | sample YL17G11_0_MG_FD_205037 | JGI IMG/M metagenome (GOLD analysis project Ga0315287, IMG submission 205037) | Sediment microbial communities from Yellowstone Lake, YNP, Wyoming, USA - YL17G11_0 | ecosystem: Environmental > Aquatic > Freshwater > Lake > Sediment | place: USA: Wyoming | collected...
AGCGAGCGCTTCACCCGGTCCAGGCGCTCCTTGGTCACATTGAAATCCTGCATGGCCACGGTAACGAACAGCACGTCGACGATCGCCAGCTGCACCAGGCGCGAGGTCATGGGCGCCAGGCGCAGGGCCGCCTCCTGGGAGTGCACGGAAAGCGCGATGTCGCAGAATTTGAGCAGCGGTGCGTTTTCGCTGCCCAGGATGCCGATGACCCTGGCGCCGGCCTTGCGGGCGACCTTGGCGCTGTCGATGATGTCCTTGGTGGAGCCCGTGTGGGAGATGACCACCACGACATCCTCGGAGGAAAGCAGGGCGGCCGACATGACCTGCATGTGCGGATCGTCGTAGGCCACACAGGGGATGCCGAGGCGAAAGAACTTGTGGTGGGCGTCCCGGGCCACGATGGCGGATCCGCCCATGCCGTAGAACTCGATGCGCCGAGCCGACCGCAGCGCCTTCACGGCCGCCTCCAGATCGTCGAGATCGAGCTTGTTCAGGGTGTTGGTGATGGCCTCGCGATGGGCGTTGAGGATTTTGCCGGCGATCCCGGCCAGGGAGTCACCGTCGCTGACGTTTTCGAAAATGTACTGGGCGGAAGGCAGGTCGCGGGCCAGGTTCAGGCGCAGCTCCATGTAGCCGCCCAGACCCAGCTTGCGGCAGAAACGGATCACGGTGGGCTCGCTCGTGCCCGCCTTCTCCGCCAGCTCTGTGATGGATGAGGTGATGACGGCCCCCGGGTCTCCGAGAACGCACTTGGCCACCTTCTTTTCCGAGTTTCTCAGAGAGTCGAGGCAGCTGCGGATGAGAACGAGGGTGTCGGTCATGGTAGCTTTTTTACAAAAATAAATAAATTAAGGCTAAATCCAACTTTGTTGTAGATTTACTACAAATGGATTTATTGTCAAGAACAAAGTTGATCGATCACCTTTCTTGCATATCCCATAGTTCCGCCTTACTTTGATGAAAAATAATTGGAAGCGGATGGACTTACCACCAAGGAGAAACGCCATGAAACGGTTTGTGGTTTTGGCAGGTTTGTTTATTGCGTTGATGACATCAGCGGCCATGGCCCAGGACATCAAGGGCGCGGTCACGGGCGCATTGAAGTCAGCAGGCGGAGGCGCAAGCGCCGGCGGAGGGGAGGTGGCGGCGGGACTGAAGGAGGCGCTGGCGACCGGGACGGGAAATGCCGTTCAGAGCCTGTCGAAAACCGATGGGTATTTCAGCGATGCCGCCGCGAAGATCCTGATGCCGGGCAAGATGCAGCAGGCGGCCGACGTGTTGAAGAAAGCGGGCTATCAGCGGGAGGTAGACGATTTCATCCTGAGCATGAACCGGGCGGCCGAGCAGGCCGCACCCAAGGCCAGACCCATTTTTGAGGACGCCGTGAAGAAAATGTCCTTTGAGGACGCGCAGAAGATCCTGAACGGCGGCAACACGGCCGCCACGGACTATTTCAAGACGAAAACATCCTCCGAGTTGACCGCCGCCTTCAAGCCCGCCATCGCGGCGAGCATGAACCAGGTCGGCGTCACGCAGTCCTACAAGGCGTTGACCGACCGCTACACGTCGATGGTCCCTTTTGGAAAAACGGATGCCTTCGACCTGGACGGCTACGTGACCCAAAAATCCCTCGACGGCCTGTTCGTGAAGGTCGGGCAGGAAGAGGCGAAGATCCGGACGAACCCGGCTGCCCGCACGACGGATCTTCTGAAGAAGGTGTTCGCGAAGTAACCGCCTATCCCAGCACTTTCTCCAGCGCCAGGGCGCACTCGGCCTGGGCATCCTCGGGGCCCTCGATGTTCAGGCTGTGCGTTTCAAAATCGATGTCGACCAGCTTGCAGCCGTGCTGCTCGACGACGTTTTTCACGATGGTCAGCAGTTGATCGTCGCGAAGTTCGTTCATGGGCGTTCATCCTTCCAGGTGTCAATCACTTCCTTGGCCGCCCGGAAGGCTTCGATCCCGGCCGGCACCCCAACGTAGACCGACGCCTGCAGGAGCACCTCCTGGATTTCCTGCACCGTGCAGCCGTTGCGCAGCGCCCCGCGCACGTGGCTCTTGATCTCGGACGTCGCCCTCAATGCCGACAGGAACGCCAGCGTGACCAGGCTGCGGGTCTTGCGGGGCAGGCCCGCGCGGGTCCAGATCGTACCCCAGCAGTTTTCGTTAAGCAATTCCTGCATCGGCCGGGTGAAATCGGTGGTGGCCGCCACGGCCTTGTCCACGTATTCGTCTCCGAGAACCTCGCGCCTCACAGCCAAACCCTGATCGAATTTTTGCTTGTCCATGGACTGCTGCTCCTTCACATTCAAAATTGACGACTTCGTAATAAGTCCAACTTCGGCGTTGCGCTTCATCTCGTTGTCACTGCGGCGTACGATCCGTACGCCTCGTGACACGAGATTCGTGCGCCTTGAATTTGGAACTTATTACAAAGTCGTCTGTAAATCGACTTTTTACGAGCCCATTAAAATTAAGCGGGCGGTCTCGCCCGCGCCCCGATAGTCAATCATGGCACTGTATAATCAAAGCGGGCACAAGCCAACCCCGAATTTTCAAACATGGGAAATAGGTGGATATTGACTCTTATGCGGATTTTCCTTAAAAATGATTTTCCTTAACTCACTCGGGAGATCGGCATGGATGCGTCGTCTGTCAGGATTCGGTTCACTCTGAACGGCCAACCACGGTCGGTGGAGTTCTCTGCGGATACAACCGCGCTCAAGCTCATTCGGGATGTCTTGAAGTTGAAGGGCACCAAGGAGGGCTGCGGCATCGGCGAGTGCGGCGCCTGCACGGTCATCGTCGACGGCAAGGCGGTGAACTCCTGTCTGATACTGGCCGCTCAACTCGACGGGCGGACGGTTCAGACCATCGAGGGACTAGGTACGCCGGAAGCGCTGCACCCCCTCCAGGAGGCGTTTGTGAAAAAACACGCGGTGCAGTGCGGATTCTGCACGCCGGGGCTCCTGATGAGCACCAAGGCGCTGCTGGATAAAAATCCCGCGCCGACGCGCGCAGAGATCTCAAAGGCCATAGCCGGAAACCTCTGCCGCTGCACCGGCTACCACCACATATTCGCCTCCATCGAAGAGGCAGCCCACCACAGCAAGGAACAAACATGAGCCGCCTGCACTACATCCGGCCGGAAACCCTCGCGGAGGCGCTCGACCACCTCGATCGGCACGGCCGCCGGACCAAGATACTGGCTGGCGGCACCGATCTCGTGGTCGACCTGCGTAACGGCGCTGTTAAACCCGACTTCATCCTGGATGTGAGCCGGCTGAGCGAGCCCAAGGGCATCGAGGTCACGGCGGAGGGCGTCAGCGTTGGCGCCGGCGTCACGCTCGCCGAAATCGAGTCCTCCGATGTCCTGGAACGGCACGCGCCCGCGCTGCGTAAATGCAGCCTCACTTTCGCCAGCCGCCAGATCCGCAACGTCGCCACCATCGGCGGCAACGTGGCCCACTGTTCGCCCTGCGGGGACACCGTGCCGCCTCTCGTCATCCACGAGGCCCGGGCGGTGCTGGCAAGCCGGCGCGGTCGGCGCGAGGTCTTGGTCGAGGACATCGCCTCCGGCCCCTATGCCTGCTCGCTTCCGCCGGATGAACTCATCCTGCGGTTCGTCCTCAAGCCGGCCCCTGGCGTCACCTTCGCCGACTTTCAGAAAATCGGCCGCCGCAGGGAGTTGGCTATCGCCCGGATCAACGCGGCGGCCATGGCGCGGCAGGAGCCGGACGGCAGGCTCTCCTTCTTCCGCTTTTCCCTGGGCTCTTGCATGCCGACGCCCCACCGCATGCAAGAAGTTGAAAGCTGCCTGAACGGCCAGGTGCCCACCGCCAAACTGATCTGGGAGGCCGGCCGGCTGCTGGCGGAGCGGACCATTGCCATAACCGGGCGCCGGCCTTCAACCATCTACAAGGAGTCCGCCATACAGGGGCTTTTTCTTAGAATGCTCCACCCGCTGGTGCGACCATGACGACGACCTTCAAAAACATCGGGAAAAACATTGAACGCGTCGGTGCGCGAGAGAAAGCCGCCGGTGCCCCGCTTTTCAGTGCCGACATCGAACTGCAGTTCCCGTTGGTCCTCAAGGTCCTGCGCAGCGGGCGGCCGCACGCCGAGATCCTCGGCATCAATGCGGATAAGGCGCGGCACATCCCGGGGGTGGCGGGGGTGTTTACCGCCGCGGACATCCCCGGGAAAAACCTGACCGGGATCATCGTCAAGGACCAACCGCTGCTCGTGGCCGACAAGGTGCGCTCCATCACCGACCCGGTGGCGCTGGTGGCCGCCGAAACCGACGAGGCGGCTGCGCAGGCCCTGAAGGCCATCGAAGTGACCTACCGCGACCTGCCGGCGGTCTTCGACCCGGAAAAGGCCATGGCCGAGGACGCCCCCAAGGTCCACGCCAAGGGCAACATCATGACGTCGCGCACGATCCGGCGCGGCAACACGGAGTTGGCGTTCAAAAGGTGCACGAGCGTAATCGAGCGCACTTACCGCACCTCGATGGTGGAGCACAACTACCTGGAGCCCGATGCGGGCGTCGGTTTCATCGACACCGACGGCACGCTGGTCATCATCGCTTCTACCCAGAACCCGCACTACGACCACAAGGATGTCGTCACTCTGCTGGGTCTGGAAGACGAGAAGGTGCGGATAATCCAGGCGGCTACCGGTGGCGGGTTCGGGTCCAAGCTGGACCTGACCGTGCAGGGTTTCATCGGGCTGGCGCTCTATCACCTGAAGCGGCCGGTGCGACTAGTCTACAGCCGAGAGGAGGCTTACCTGGCCACGGCCAAGCGCCACCCACTCATCATGCGCATGAAGACCGGCACCGACGACAAGGGTCGGCTCCTCGCCTTGCAGGCCACCATCGTCTGCGACACCGGGGCCTATGCCTCCTACGGCCCGGCGGTCGCCAACCGAGCGCCCGTGCACGCCACCGGCCCCTACACAATCGAAAATGTCGACATTCAAAGCTTCGGGGTCTACACCAACAACCCCTTCTGCGGGGCCATGCGCGGATTCGGGACCCCCCAGATCGCATTCGCCCATGAGAGCCAGATCGACCTGCACGCACAGGACCTGGGCCTTGACCCGCTGGAACTGCGCATCCTCAACGCCCACCGGGTCGGCACGACGACCGCCACCGGTCAGGTCCTTTCCGCCAGCGTCGGCATCGGCGACTGCCTGCGCGCGCTCAAACCCCACTACGCGGAAGCGCGCAAGACTTGGGCCGAAACACCGCCAGCCCCGTACACGCGCCACGGCGTGGGGATCGGCGCCATGTGGTACGGGATCGGCAACACCGGCGTCCAGAATCCCTCCACGGCGCGCGTCGAAATGGACCTCGACGGCGTCGTCACACTGTTCACCGGCTGCGCGGACATCGGCCAGGGTTCCTCCACGGTGCTCTCCCAGATCGCGGCCGAAGTGTTGGGGATGGAATCGAGTGCGGTGCGCCTCGTAACGGCCGACACTAAGCTCACCACCAACGCCGGCGCCACTTCGGCCAGCCGCCAGACCTACATCTCCGGCAACGCCGTCAAGCAGGCTGCAGAGCAACTCGCCGATGTCCTGAAAACCGAGGCGGTGAACAAGCTGCGCGTCGCCAAGTCCGAGCTGGTGTTCGACGGCGGGTTTGCGGCTGTCGTTGGCCAGCCCGATAAGCGCGTATCGTTTGCCGAGTTGGCCAAGCGCATCAAGTCCAAGGGAGCCTCACTCTCCTGGCAGGGTTATTTCGACCCCGAGACGGTGCCGCTCGATCCTCAGACCGGCCAGGGCGTACCCTACGCCACCCATGCCTTTGCCGCCCAACTCGCGCTCGTCTCGGTGGATGTGCTCACCGGCGAAGTCCGCGTGAAAAAAATCGTGGCCGCCCACGACGTGGGCAAAGCCATCCACCCGGAAAACGTGAAGGGTCAGATTTGCGGCGGTATCGCCATGGGACTGGGGTTTGCGCTGATGGAAGAATTCGAACCCGGCAAGACCGTCTCCATGAAGGATTACCACATTCCCACCTGCGCCGACATGCCGGAGGTGGTGCCCATCATCGTCGAAGCGGCCGAGCCCACCGGGCCGTTCGGAGCCAAAGGCGTGGGCGAGCCGGCCCTAATCCCCACGGCACCGGCCATATTAAATGCGCTGGCCGACGCCCTGGGCCAGAGGATCTTCCACCTGCCGGCCAACCTCGAGCGGGTGCTCGAGGCGTGCATTCAGGCCGGGCACTTCGGCCCGGCTCACAAAGAATCAAAATAGCTCATCGGCCTAGACCCGGCCGGTGGCTTGATCAGATAACGGCGTAGGCCTCGATCTCGATGAGCCAGTCGGGGGATGCCAGGCTTTTCACCTGCACCAGCGTGCTGGCGGGAAACTCCCCCTGAAAAAATTCGCGACGTGCCTGTGCAACCGCTGCATAGGCTGCCGCATCCAGCTCAACCATGAAAATGGTTATTTTATTGATATCCCGGACCGTCCCGCCGGCAGCCTCGACCGCAGCACGAATGTTCGCCAGCACCTGCCTGGTTTGCGACGCTATATCCCCCCTGCCGACCAACTGCCCGTCCGCATCCTGGGGCACCTGCCCCGAGATGAACACCAGCTTCGAGCCCTCACCGACCACACAATGTGAATAGGGCCCCATGGTTTGCGGCAGTTGCCCGGGAGTAATGATCTTGCGAGCCATCTTTCCACTCCTTGATTTCTTGGGGTAGCTATTTGATCAGGCTTGGCAGCCAGAGGCACATTTGTGGAAAAACCATACACAAGATAATGTTCAGATAGATAGGGATCATGAACGGCAAGGCACCCCGGACCGTAGTGCCCATGGAGTGCTGGGGCACCACGCTGCGCAATACGAACAGGCTCAAACCGAATGGCGGTGTAATCGTGCTTTGCTCGCCGGCCATCACATAGATGACTCCCCACCAGATGGGGTTGACGCCCAAATTCATGAGGATGGGCATAACGAATGGAAACGTGAGAAACAGCATGGACCACGAATCGAAAAAACAGCCCATGACGATATACATCATAAAAAACATGATGATCACGCCGTATTTGCCGATGGGCAGAGAAATTACGTAATCCTTCACTAAAGGGATGATCCCGGCCGAGTTCAGGGTGTGGGACATCACGGTGGCCATGGCCATAATGAACAGCGAAAACGAGGTGACACTCAAAGTTTCCAGCAACGATTTTTTGAGAATTGGCAGGGTCAGCCGTCCGGCAAGCAATGCCAAGACGATTGCCAGAAAAGAGCCCAGGGCGGCGGCTTCGGTCGGCGTCATCAAGCCGCCAAAAATGGCGCCCAGCACGCCGAAGATGAGCAGAGCGAACGGCAGGATGTCTATCAGGGCCTTGACTCTCTCCGCCAGGGGGGCTTTCTCCTGGCGCTGGGCCAGACTGGGGTTGATCTTGACCCGAACGACCACCGTGAGGATGAAAAGTGCGGTCAAGGTGAGGCCGGGGATGATGCCGGCGGCCAGCAGGTCCACAATCGACACACCCTGCCAGGCGCCGTAAATAATCAGCAGAATGCTGGGCGGGATCAAGGGCGCCAAAATCGAGGCCGAGGCTATGGCGCCGAGGGATAGCGCCGGGTCATAATTTTTCTTTTCCATCACCGGAAAGGCGATCTTGCCGAAAGTGGCCGTGGCGGCGATGGTCGAACCGGACATGGCGGCGAATATGGCGTTGCCGAAAATCACGGAGCAAACCAACCCGCCCGGCATATGCCCGACCCACTTGTCGATGGCGTTGAACAAACGCTCATGAACGCCGCTGTTTCCTAATATGTTCCCCATCAGGATGAACAGCGGCATGGCCGTCAACGTAAAGGAGTTCAAAGATGACCAGGTGGCGGCGGCCAGCTGGTCTATCGGTTGCCCGGTGTACCAGATCAAGCCGGCCGTGGCGACGACGCCCACGGACCAGGCAATCTCCAGGCCGCAGAACATCAGCAGCATCAGCGCGGTGACCATGAGTATCAAGAAAGTGATCGGATCCATTAGCGACCTCCTCCGGCAGCCGTGAGGCTCCTGACCAGCCTGACAATATCCACGAACAGCTGGGCAACCAACATGGCCGAACCCAAGATCAGAGTCATCTGTGGCCAGGCCAGGGGCGTTCGCAGCCAGGACCCGCTTCGGGCTCCGAAGAGAAAGGACTGGGACACCAGCTCGCAGCTGGCCACAACTAGGAGCACGGACAGGATCATGGCCAGAATCAAGGTAACCAACCTGAATTTCATCCGCAGGGAGTCGGGCAGCCGATTGACAACCACGTCCACGTAGATGTGGCCTTTTTCCTTCCAGGTATAGGCCAGCCCGATCATAGTCATGGCGGCCAGCATATAGCCGCCGTATTCGTCGGCCATTGAGAGCGGCTGGTTCATGATGTAGCGGGTAAACACCTCAACCAGGACCAAGAGCATAAGCACGAAGATGGACCATGCCATCAGCGCACCGCTGATATGATCGCTAAACCACTCGATAACCCGAAATAGCTTATCCATGTGAACCTGCCCCTCGAAAGGTGAGGGTTGACAGCGGCTTCCCGCTGCCAACCCCGAATTGCTGATGCATTATTTGCCGGTGAAGGATCTGTATTTCTCGACGGCCCCCTTGACGGCCTTCAGCATCTCCGGCCCCTGGTCGCCGGCCAGTTTCAGCCATTCCTGCTCCACCACTTTGCAGGCTTCCAAGGCTTTCTTCTGGTCGGCTTCGCTTAACTGGGTGCGTTTGATGCCGGACAGGTCCACTGTATCGACGCTCATGATGTACTCGGCCGTGGTGGACAGAGACACCGCCTGCTCCAGCTCGCGGCCGACATCAATGATGACCTTCTTCAGGTCGGCAGGCAGTTCGTCGAATTTCTTGGCGTTCATCACCGTCACCGCTGTCCAGGTGGGGGACAACGGGGTCAAGGTGAAAGCCTTGCTCACCTTGGCCAAGCCGATGGAATACCCGTAGCCCAAGCTGGTGAGCACAGCGTCAATTGTGCCGGCCATCATGGCCGGGGCCAGTTCGGATCCGGCGATGGTCACCGGGCTTGCGCCCATGGCCTTGATGCCCGCCGTAGGCAGATAGCCCCCGACCCGGACTTTAAGGCCCTTGAAATCATCGAGGGTGTTGACCTCTCTCTTCGACCAAATGCCGTTTGCCGGGTCCCACTGCGTGACGAACCAGTAGACCAGACCGAGTTTGCGCAGGTTTGTGTCATTGAGCTTCTGGACCTTGGGATCTTGGTAGATGGCCAGTTCTTCGGCCAATCCCTTGACCGGGTCTTCACTGACAATCCCCGGGATCTCGCCCCAGTTCAGCAGCGGGTAGGTCCCCGACAGGTAGGGCATAGGCACATCGCCCATGTCAGCCTTGCCGGTAGCCACGGCCTGGAAGATCTCCGTGCCGGGGAACATGCGCGGGACAATGTTGAGCTTGATACGGCCCCCGCTGCGCTCCCACAGCATGCGCTGCATCTCCCCGCCCGGCCGGTAAATCTGGGAGGCGCGGAATTTGGGGCCCCAAATGTCGTTCCAGGCAAACGTGAACTCATAGACTTTCTTTTCTTGGGCAAACAACTCTGGCACCGCTGTCAAGCCCAAGACGCAGATTAGAACCAAGCCCAATACCCCCATGAAAGTTCTTTTTTTCATACGGCCTTCTCCTTTCGTTTTGGATGGTTAGTCAAAAAGTTCCTTGTTTCCCTCTTTCTCTTGCCACATGATAGTCGGCTCATTTGCCCAACAGCCGCTTGGACAGAACCACGGCGCCCGGCGCATCATCCGCGTAACCGTCGGCCCCAATCTGATCGGCAAAGGACTGGTTCACCGGGGCGCCGCCCACGAGCACCTTGGCCTTGATGCCGGCCGATTTGAGCCGCTTCAGGGTTGCCTGCATCGCCGGCATGGTGGTCGTCAGCAGTGCCGAAAGCGCCACGATGTCCGCTTGTTGCTCCTGGGCGGATTGCAGGAAGACCTCCGGCTCCACGTCGACCCCGAGGTTCACGACGGCGAAGCCTGCCCCCTCGAGCATCATCGCCACGAGATCTTTGCCGATGTCGTGCAGGTCTCCTTTTACAGTCCCTATCACCACCTTGCCGGCGACCAGGTTATCCGCACCCGCGAGTTTCGGCCGGATCACCTCGAGTCCGCCCTTCATGGCTTGACCGGCTGCCAGCATCTCAGGCAGGAAAATTTCTCCGGCGGTGAATTTCTGCCCGATCTCATCCAGCGGCGCAATCAACCCCTCTTTCAGGATCACAGAGACGCTGGTGCCGTGGGAAAGCTCCTTGTGGACGTTCTCCACGACCAACTCTTTATCGAAGCCGAGAACGGCATTGAAGATGTCTCTTACGGTCATTCCGAAACCTCCCTTCTCTATGCGTGAGTGCCCCTCGATATCTTCTTGGCGAAAACCAGAGGGTCTCTGGTAGAAAATCTTGCCTTATTCGATGAGTTGCTTGTCCGCCGCACCCACGATCGAATCGATCTCGCGGAGCAGTCCGGTGTCGCAGTGATATGGGTTTTCCTTGTCCATCAGTTTTCGATAGTGCTCAAGCGCGCGGTCCATCACGTCCTTTTTCCCCTGGCGCTCCCAGCCTTCCCGTGTCGGGCGGTCGAAAACACCCGGTCGGTGGACATCGCGGCAATGCCGTAACGTATGCTTGGAGGTGAGGAAATGTCCCCCGGGCTTCGTCCCCGCGAGCACATCCCATGCCAGGGAGTCGTCGGTGATCTCGATGCCCCGCATGAGCTGGCGAATCATTCCAATCACCTCATTGTCGATGATGAGTTGCAGGGGGCTGAGCACCGTCGCAACCTCGAGCTGACCGGCACCGCCGAGGATGTCCGAGCCGGACAGTCCCATGAGCATGCTGAGCATCGCGCGTTCGCTCATGCCCTGACCGTCCGGTATCGGGGAATCCGACCCCGACCCGTAATTATGCGTCGGCAGACCAAAGGCCGCCTTGATGAACTGGACCGCGCCGGAGGCCGCCTTGAAGGCTTCGACACTTGATTGCAGGCTGCGACCGGTGCGCATGTCGGTTGAAAAAATGATCGGGCAGGCCACGACGGGTGTCCCCGCGGCCACCGCTTGGGCCATGGCCAGCATGGCCAGGATCTCCGCGCTCGCCAGGAGAATCACTCCGGCAGTCGTCGCCGGCGCGGTCCCCCCCGCGCCGGGAAGTGAACAGGCCTGGATCGGCAGCGATGCCTTCGCTGACTGGTAAATGATTTCAAGATCCATGTGTTTGAATGCCTTTGGGGCCAGCGAACAGGCGATCATGCTGAGCACTGGATTCTTGGCGAGCGCTGATCTGCCGCCTGCCGCTGCTTCTCCAAGACGAATCAAATACTCCACGCTTCCTGCGCTGTAGGGCTGCACCCATGCGTGCTTGGGTGTGTTCTTGAGCAGGACGCTGAGCCCGTGGACATCGGCGGTTTGAACCGGAACATCGTTGCAGAAAAGAAACGCGATGAAACTGATCTCGGGTAGCTCCGTGACCAACCGGGCCCAGCCGGCCAGGTCGGCCGAGGTCACTTTGCGATAGTTCTGGGTATCCGGCTCGATCCAGCCGTAGCCGCCCGTGTTCGTCCGGGCATAAAAGGTCTCGTCGGGGCGCGGCAGTTCTAGTATCGCGTCCGGCTGCCGGGCGCCCAGCGAGAACTTCTTTGGCGCCTGTTTGAGCAGACGCTCCATGACCGGTTTAGGGAAGCGCACCATGCCGGTGCCCGTATCCACATTCGCCCCGGCATCGGCCAGCGCTTTGAACATCTGAGGATGCGGGTCCAGCTTTACACCCTGGGTTTGAAGCAACGCGAGGACCCTGTCGCGCAGCATCTCGATCTGCGACGGGCTAAAGAAAGAAAAGTTCTGGCCTACCATGTTCACACCTCCTTCATCTGTCTGTGTTGCAGAACTCGGCATTTCCGGGCGCCGCAGGCGGGCGTCCGGAATCACCAACTCGGCGGACTGACCACCCAGATAAGTCGCACCGGTTTTTTCCCCTGGTTGATCCAGGAATGGGGTAGGGCCGATGAAAAATAAAAAGAGCTCATCGGTCCCACTTCATGGCTTTCACCCCCGATGATGATGGTCAAAACCCCTTCAATGACGAATCCGAATTCCTCGCCCGGGTGTGCATAGCCTTTCTTGCTTTTGCCGCCGGGCGGGATGGTCGTGAAAAAAGGTTCCATGCGCTTGGTGCCGATATGATGCACGATCCGGCGGGTGTCCGATTGCCAACCGGGTATCAATACCCTGGACCATTTATCCGGGGTCATGACAACGGGGTCATTGATGAGTTCGTCTTCAAAAAAATCGACCAGTCGAACCCCTAAAGCCTTGGCCAGGCTGCGGAGGGTGCTGATCGAGGGGGAGGCCTTGTCGTGTTCGATCTGCGACAGATAGGCGGCGGAAAGGCTCACCTTTTTAGCCAACTGCTGGAGGGTCAGGCTTTTTTCCTTGCGAAATTTGAGCAGCGTGAGCCCGATTGAACATGCGGCAGCCACAGGCACCTCCACAACCCAAAAAGGAGGAAAATGCAACAGGAGCAGCGAGAAAGTGAGGGGTGGACAATGAGAACCCTGTCGGTATGCCTTTTAATTGTTCCGGGGAAGCATGTCAAGATAAATTTTAGATATTTCTAAATATTTTAGATTATATCTAAAATACGGCTTGATCGATCCGATGCCTTCGGAACCTCCAAAAACGCTGCAAATTGGCCCCAGCGTGCATGCCGTCACCGTCGGCATGGCGGTCAATACACGGTTGAAGCGGTGGACCTGCGGGGATATTTTATACATGTCTGAAGATCTGGCGATAAGGTCCGGCCGGCATTTTTCATTTGACAATCTTGAAGCAAAAATTGTAGACAATATACAAAAGACACACCTGCCGATCCACCGCACAATGTCTTTTTCAAATTGCCTGCAGCATCCGCCTGACCGCAGGCAAAAACGGGGGCATGATGAAAGTCGAATCCATCGTCGACCGCACCGTCAAGCGCCTGGAGGACATGGTTATCAAGGGCAAGCTCCTGCCCGGCCAGCAGATCAAGGAACAGGAGATCTCCGATCGGCTCGGGGTCAGCCGCCCGCCCGTGCGCGAGGCGTTCAAGA
>Ga0315287_10004878_pt1 | contig 13126 bp, 9 predicted proteins | sample YL17G11_0_MG_FD_205037 | JGI IMG/M metagenome (GOLD analysis project Ga0315287, IMG submission 205037) | Sediment microbial communities from Yellowstone Lake, YNP, Wyoming, USA - YL17G11_0 | ecosystem: Environmental > Aquatic > Freshwater > Lake > Sediment | place: USA: Wyoming | collected...
CGTGTTCATGAGCGGCGTCGAGATCCCGCAGGATCCGGATCCCCGGTTCCGCAACTTCCTCAAGAAGCCGTTCGACCTGCGCGAGATCCAGTGCAAGCTGCACGACGTGCTGATTCCCGAGTAGGGACGGGCTTCACGCCCGTCCGATGCGGCGGACGCGGATAAACCGCGTCCCTACCTGTTCTCGCTGAGAGTCACCGATAGGCGGACTGGTCGATCCGAGCGATCTGCTCGCGCAGATCCTGGACCTCCTTCTGCCAGTACAGGAGCGTCCCGAAGTGCGAGAAGGTGCGTTGGAAGGTCGGATCGTGCCACCGCCGCGCGATCCACGTGGCGTAGTGCACGAAGCGCAGCGCGCGCAGGGGCTCGACGAGCGCGAGCCACCGCGGCTCGAACCGCCGCATCTCGGCGTACGCCTCGAGGAGCACGTGGCGCTGGCGGAGGCCCTCCTCGTCGTAGCTCGGCACGAGCATCCAGACGTCCTGCACCGCGGGGCCGGTCACCATGTCGTCGAAGTCGAGGAACGTGAAGCCCCGCATCGTGTCGACGAGGTTGCCGAGGTGGCAGTCCCCGTGCAGGCGGTGGACCGGCACGCCTTCGAACATCGGCTCGATCCTGTCGACGAGCGCCGAGACCGTCGAGGTGAACGAGTCGCGCACCTCGGCCGGCAGGACGTCGTTCTCCACGAGGTAGCGCAGGTTGTCGCGGCCGTACGTCTGCGGCGTGAGGTGAAGGCGGTGCGGTTCGTCGCGCCGCGCGCCCACGTTGTGGATCCGGGCGATCAGCCTCCCCACCATCTTGACCTGATCGTCGCCGAGCTCCTGCGGCGTGCGCCCCGCGATTCTGGGGAAGACCGAAAAAAGGATGCCGTCGACCTCGCCCACGGTCGAGCCGTTCTCGAGCGCGATGGGGCCGGCCACCGGGATCTCCTCGTCCGCGAGCTCCGCGAGGAAGCGGTGCTCGGCGAGGATGGTGTCCAGCGACCAGCGGCCGGGCCTGTAGAACTTGCCCACGATCCACTTGCCGTCCTCGAGCTCGAGCTGGTACACGCGGTTCTCGTAGCTGTTCAGGATGAGGAACCTGCCGGTGCACCGCCGGCCGCCGCCCTCGACCGCGCCGAGCACGCCCTCCGGGGTCAGCCGGTTGTACGCCGTAGCCAGCGGGTGCTCTTTGATATCGTCGACCATGCCCCGAGGCCATACCCCGCGCGCCGCCCGCGGTCAAACGAACGCCGTCGTGGTATCCTCGGGCATGGCCCAGCTCGCACGGCGCCTGGCGCGCTCCCTCTGGCCGTTCGGCCGTCGCGATCGGCGCCTAGTCGAGGGCGCGATCGACTCCCGGATCATGGGCCGCAGGATGGCGTTCGCGACCCTGTCGCCGCCGCCGCCCCACGCTCTACGCCCCGATCTGCCGATCGTGCTCGTCCTGCACGGCCTCGGCGACGACCATCTGGCGCTCGACGACTTCGGCCTCGCCGCACGCCTCCACGACGCCATGGCGAGAGGCGCGTTGCCGCCGTTCTGCGCGATCGCCCCGGACGGCGAGCGCGGGTTCTGGATCGACTGGCACGACGGCTCGCGGCGCTACGAGGACTGCCTCCTCGAGGAGGTGCTGCCCGCGGCCGAGCGTGCGCTCGGCCTCGACGCGGCGCGGGAGCGGCGCCACGTCGTCGGGGTGTCCATGGGCGGCATCGGCGCGCTCCACGTGGGGCTCCGCCACCCGGAGCTGTTCGCCTCGGCGGCGTCCCTGTCGGGCGCGATCCTCGACGAGGAGCAGGCCAGGCGGTTCTCGCGGGACTCGTCCGCGAAGTGGTTCGCGCCGCTGGATCGCATCTTCGGGGACGGGACCGATCAAGAGTTCCTCGAGGCGCACAACCCGTTCGCCGTGGTGCGGCGGCGCGGCGCGGCGCTCGGCCAGCGGCTGTTCATCGCCGCCGGTGAGCACGAGAAGCCGTTCTTCGCCGACACGACGCGCGCGTTCCATTCGTACCTCGAGCGCGCCGGCGTAAAGCACGCGTTCGAGATGTACCCGGGTGGCCACGGGTGGAGGTTCTGGGCGCCGGTGATGGAGCGGGCGATCGGGTTCGTGCTGACCTAGATAGCCGAGCCTCGGTCCGCAACACAATCGTCTCACCTAGACCTGTGCCCTCGACCGCGGGATCAAGTCCCGCGGCAAGAAAGACGCCGCATCCGCGGCGAAAAGGCCTTGGGCCTCGGAGCTCCGAGGGCGCATGCCCTTCCCGGCGCAGCCGTGTTTCTTGCCGCGGAATTCATTTCCGCGGTGCAAGGCGAGATCGGTTTCCGCTATCTGGACCGAGGCTCGGCTATTTAGATCCAGGGCCAGGGGCACTGCGGATCGTCGGCCGGTTCGTCCGTATCCACGTCGACGTGATCCTGATCCGGCAGGCAGTAGGTGCCCGGGAAGTTCTCGGGGATGTAGTAGAGCGGCAGGCACGCCCACCCCTCCGACTGCCGGCACTGAGACGCCGCGTTGCAGTGGACTAGACAGATCGTGTAGGCGCTGTTGGCGCCGACGCAGTCGATTTTCTGCGCGCAGCCGTTCTGCGCCTCCTCGTTGCAGCACGCGGTGCAGAAGCCGCCCGGCGCGTTGATGAGCCCCATGACGTCGGTGATACAGCGGCGCGGGAACTGCTCGCTGCCCGGATAGCCGGCGCAGTCCTCGTCGTCGAGGCACGCCGCGCCGAACCCCTCCCACCCGGCCGGGAGGTCGCCCTGGCCGATTCCGGTCGCGGCGTCGGCGTCCGAATCGGAATCCGAGTCGGCGTCCGTGTCGGTCGCGCCGCCCGTGTCGTTGCAGTCCATGTTGTGGACGACCTGATCCCAACAGCCGGCGCACGCGAGCGCACCGACGAAGAGCGCGAATAGAACGAACCGAGAACGCATGGGGCATACCCTCCTTCGCCGAAACAGGGTCGAAGACGTCGCGGCGGGCTTGGAATCCAAATAGAGAGGATCGCGGGGGGTGTCAACTGCGGCGACCGGCGCGGCCGGCGCGATCGGCGCGGCGAGCGGCGCCGCTACTCGATCACGTACTCGTCGCAGGCGACCTCCATCTTCTCGAGCGCCGCGGCGAGCGCGTCCGGGAGGCTCGTCGTGCAGATGTCGGCGAACACGCCGTTGTCGGTCTCGGTCACGCCGACGTAGTTGTTCATCCAGTCGATGAGCCGCACCGACTCGAACGCGCCGGCGTAGGCGTCCGATTCGTCGCAGGAGCTCGACGCCCAGGACGTGGCGTCGCAGTCGGTCGCGCCCGAGATCGTGACGAACACCCACCGATCCTGGCTGCCGAACCGCCCGTTCAGGTAGTCCTTGAACTCCTGCAGCGGGACGAGCACCTCGGAGGCCGGGTGCTCGGCGTCGGTCATGCACTGGTCGTGGCTGATCGTGAAGTCGTTGTCCGTCCGCGAGCAGTCGTCTTCGTCCGTGATCACGACCACGATGAACAGCGAGTCCTCGCGCAGGAACCCCTCGTTGTTCCCGCCGGGCGCGTCCTTGTCGAGCGCCTCGCGCAGGCACTCGAGCGGCATCTCGAACGACGTGCCGCCCGTGCCGAGCGCCGCCGCCGCGGAGAACGCGGCCGTGATCGCCGCGGTGTCGCCCGGGCCGTCGATCCACTTGTCGCCGCCGATGTCGACGAGGTCGCCGTCGAGGTCGTCCTCGCTCAGCGGGATGGGCGGCGGATCGAGCGGGCCCACCGGCGGCGCGTCGATGACGTAGTCGAGCGAGCGGCCGGTGGACGTCACGCCCACGCGGTACGAGATCGCGTCGGCGTTCGCGTTGTTGTACGCCTCGAGCACCTCGATGAACCCCGGGAACGACGCGGCCAGCATCTCCTGCTCGCACGCCATGGAGCCCGAGTCGTCGATGACGAACAGGATGTCCATCTTGTCGCAACCGACGTCGGTGTCGGTGTCGACGTCGGTGTCGGTGTCGACGTCGGTGTCGGTGTCCGTATCGGTATCGGTGTCGGCGTCCGAGCCGTCCCCGCGATCCCCGGACGACCCGCACGCGGCGGCGAGAGCTGCGGCGAGCGCGAGCAACACAAGGCTACGCATCTTGTCCATGTCGATCCTCCTCGTTGCTTCTTTTGTAATCGGGAACGCCGCGGCCCGCAAGGAGGTCGCGCGGCTTGCTCCAGGCAGCCGCTCGTTTCACGAGCCTGTACACCTTGCGGCGAATGTGGATAATGGCACGCCGAAATGACTGACGCGGCCCCCGGCACGGACAGGCGCTCCTTCGCGAGCCTCGGCGGCGCAAGGCCCATGTTGGAGTCGTTCGCCGCGTCCGTGCTCCTCGTCCGGCCGCGCGAGGGCCGGCGGACCGCCCTCTGCTTCCTCCACCTCCTGCTCGCGTCCGCCGTGTTCGTGATGGGGCGGACGGTGCGGGACACGCTCTTCCTGAGCCGGTTCTCCCTGTCCGCGCTCCCATGGATGTTCGTCTGCTACGGCGTGGCGTCGGCGATCACCGTCGTCGTCTACGCGCAGGTGGCCGACAGGGTGCCGCGCGACAGGATGATCGCGATCTGGTGCGGGCTCGGCATCGCGACCTACCTCAGCGCCTGGGGCGTCGTGTCGTCTGGCGCGGAGTGGATCTACCCGGTGTTCTACGTCTGGTCCGAGGTCTTCGCCAACCTCCTCGTCTCGCAGTTCTGGACGCTCGCGAACGATCTCCACGACGCCCGCGCGGCGAAGCGCCTGTTCGGGACGATCGGCGCCGCGAGGGTGCTCGGGGTGATCGCGGTCGGGGCGTGCGCCGGCGCGGTCGTCAAGCTGATCGGGACCGCGCAGCTCCTGTTCGTGCTCGCCGGGATGCTCGCCCTCATCGGCTGGCTGGCGATCCTCCTCGGACGGGAGCCGCGCCCCGAGCGGCCGCGGGTGCGCGGCGCGGGATCGGCAGCGCGGAAGCGGGGCGCCCGCGTGATCGGCGAGCCCTACGTCAACGCGCTCGCGCTCATGCTGTTCGTCGCGTTCATGGCGCTGACCCTAGGCGACTACCAGTTCAAGGCGATCGCGCGGTCCACCTACCGGGAGGACGATCTCGCGCGCTTCTTCAGCTTCTTCTACGCGGGGGCCGGCGCCGTGTCGTTCGTCTTCCAGATCTTCGCGACGCCGCGGGTGCTCGCGCGGTTCGGCGTCGGCGCGGGCGCGAGCGTCATGCCGTCCGTGTTCGGCGCCGCGAGCGCGTTGCTCCTGTTCGGCCCGAGCCTCGGCGTCGCCACGGTGATGAAGTTCGCGGACAACGGGTTCCAGTACACCATCCACGAGACCACGCTGCAGGCGCTGTACGTGCCGTTCGCGGCTTCCGTGAAGGTGCGCACGCGGGCGTTCCTCGACGCGGTCGTCAAGCCGCTGGCCTACGCCGCGGGCGGCGGCGTGCTGCTCGTGTGCGCGGGCTCGCTCCCGGTCGAGCGGCTGTCGTGGATCGCCGTTGGGCTTGTCGCCGTGTGGCTCGCGACGATCCCGCTCGTCAAGCGGAGGTACGCCGCGAAGCTCACCGCCACCCTGACGGCGCGCGGCTCGCTCGAGACCGTGGGCGAGGAGCGGATCGACGGCGCGGGGCGCGCCGTGCTCGTCCGGGCGCTCGGCAACCCGGACCCGCGGATCGCCCTCGGCGCGCTCGACGAGCTCGCGGAGGAGGACGGCCCCGAGATCGCGGCGGCGCTCGCCCGGCTGGCCGCCTGGCCGGAGCCCGCGATCCGCGTCGCGGCGCTCGAGCGGCTGGGCTCGCGGCGCGAGCTCGTCGTCCGGCTCGCGATCCCGCTGCTCGCGGACGACGTGCCCGAGGTGCGGGTCGCGGCGATCCGGGCCGCGGTCGCGCTCGGCGACGAGGCGCTCGCGGCGCTCGAGCCGCTGCTCGACGATCCGCAGGCCTCGGCGCGCACCGAGGCGCTCGCGGCGCTCCTCTCGAGGTGCGGGTTCGAGGCCGAGCTGCGCGGCGGCGCCCGCCTGCTCGCGCTCTACGGGTCGCGAGATCCTCTGGATCGGGCGCAGGCGGCGCGCGTGCTCGGCGCCGTGGGCCGCGGCGTCCACGGCCTCCTCAAGCCCCTCCTCGCGGACGCGGATCTCGGGGTCCGCCGGGCGGCGGTGCGCGCCGCCGGCGAGACCGGGGATGCGCGCCTCGTGGCGCCTCTCGTGGACGCGCTCGGCGATCCGAGGCTGCGCGCCGACGCCGAGGCGGGGCTCGCCGCCATGGGCGCCGAGGCCGTGGCGAAGGTCGCCGCGATCCTCGCGGACCCTGCGGCGGCACGGGGCGCGCGCCTCGTCGTGCCGCGCATCCTGCGGCGGATCCGGACCGCCGCGAGCTACGCCGCGCTTGCGGAACACCTCGACGACGCGGACAGCCGGGTCCGTCTCCGGGTCGCCTCGGCCATGGGCGCGCTGCGTCGCGATCTCGCGCTCAAGCCGTTCGCCGCGGGCGCGCTCGCGGCCTTGATCGACGCGGAGATCGAGAAGACGACCACGGTGCAGACCGCGTGGCGCGCGGCGCGGGAGCACTTCCCGTCGCCCCTGTTCGACGAGGAGATGGGTTTCAGGTTCCGCGGCTGCGTACGGCGCCTGCTCCGGCTGCTCGAGCTGCGCTACGATCGCGCGACTCTGCGGCTCGTGCGCGAGAGCCTCCAGGATCCCGCGAAGCGGTCGAACGCGCTCGAGGTGCTCGACTCGGCGCTCGAGCCCGCGCTGCGGAGCCGCGTGATGACCTTCCTCGACGAGCGCGAGGGCTCGGAAGCGCCGGGCGCGGCGGACGACGGAGGCCTGCGGCGCGCGGTCGACTTCCTGCTCGGCCAGTGCCGCCACGCGAACCCGTACGTGGCGCACCTCGCGCTCGAGGCGCTCTCGAAGAGGGCGGACGCGGGCGTCGTGACCGCGGCGCTCGAGCTCGGCGGTCACGGGGAGCCGCTCGTGCGCGAGGGGATCGTCCACGTCCTCGCGGCCGCCGGAGACGAACGGGCGCGGCGGGCCCTCGACGAGCTGACCAGGGATCCGGACGAACGTGTGGCGGGCCTCGCGCGGGCGCGAATCGAGACGGCGACGGGCCGGAATACGGCGGAGGTGGGAATGTACTCGACGATGGAGAAGATCCTGTTGCTGCGGAGCGTTTCGCTCTTCGAGAAGCTGTCCGGGGAGGATCTCGCCTCCCTCGCGCGGCTCGCGGTCGGCGAGGTCCACGAGCCGGGCGACGTCGTCTTCAAGGAGGGCGATCCCGGGGACGCGCTGTACGTCATCGTCCGCGGCGCGGTCGAGATCCGCAGGGGCGCGGACGACGTCATCACGGTGCTCAAGGCGCCGGACGTGTTCGGCGAGATGGCCGTGCTCGACGCGTTCCCGCGGAGCGCGACGGCGACCGCCGTCGGCGGCGTCGAGCTGCTCTGCGTGGGCAGCGAGGAGTTCTACGAGGCGCTCCAGGAGCGGTTCGAGGTCGCGGACGGCGTGATCAGGCTCCTCTCCCGGCGCCTGCGCGACGCGGACCAGCGGATCGCGGATCTGGGGTAGTCCCGTCCTTCAACGATGGCCGCGGTCGGCGGTCAGCCGAGGCTCACTTCACCCGCGCCGAGCGCGCCATCTCCAGGATCTCTTCCCTGAGCGTCGGCCACGTGCGCACGGCGCCGAACCTCACGCCGTTGCCCCACGCGACGTAGAGCCGCTCTCGCGCGGCGTCGCGGCGCACCGCCACGAACCCCTCGAGAGCGAGCGCGTGGTACGGTTCCACCAGAGCCCGCCAGCCCCAAGGCCGGCCGAGGAACTGCGCGGTCCGGGTGATCGTCGCGCCGAGATCCGAGTGGGTCGCGACCGCGCCCTCGTACAGCGTCGCGTCCGCGCCCATGAAGCGGATCTTCCCCTGCGCCGTGCGCTCGGCCACGGCCGCGAACGGCTCGGGATCGCCCATCGTCGTGAGCCATCGGAGCTGATCCGCCCGCAGGAGCGAGTCGGCGAACGCGACCAACCCCGCCTCGTCGAGCGCGAGATCCGAGGGCCCGTCCAGGATGACCGAGTACACGCCGAACCAGGCCTGGTAGCGCGGCGACTCCGGATCCTCGCGGGACGCGCCGCCCGCGAAGATTCGCTCCGGCGCGCCGAGGGTGAAGCTGTTGCAGCCCCGGCGGCCGAGCGCCTTCCAGGCGTCGTCCATGTCCGTGCGGACGATGGGCGTCCAGCCGGACGGCGCGTCGAAATCGACCTCGTCGGCGGGCGCGACCTTGTCCGCGGCGTGCGCGTTCGCGAGCCAGATCCCGACGCGGACGAGCCACGCCTGCCGCGCCAGGAACGCCAGGGCGAGGAGCGCGAGCACCAGCGCGAGGATCCCGCGCCTGACCGCGGCGCCGCTCACCGGACGTACCCCAGCGCCCTGAGCGCCTCGATCATCTCCTGCGACGGCGCGGCCGCGCGCGCCGCGGTCTTCCGCATCTGCGCGACGAACCCCTCGAGCGCGGCCCGCCGCGGGTGATCCGCCGGGAGCGGCGACGGCGACGCCTCGCCCGGATCGGCCGCGAGATCGACGAGGCCGAGCTCGTCCCCTGACGCGACGAACTTCTCCCGGCCGGACCAGATCGCGGCGTTCTCGCTGGAGAACCTCCCGCCGAACAGCTCGGTCAGGAGCCCGTCCGGGAAGCCCGCTGCGCGCACGGGCCGCGGCTTCACCGGGAGCGCCCCGCCGGACGCGAGGTCGTACGCCGCGAGCGCGGCGAGTGGCGTCGCGGCGTCGATCCGCACGGAACCCTCGGACGCGCGGTACAGGAGCGGCACGCGCGCGATCGCCTCGTACACGAACGTCCCGTGGCCGAGGAGCTCGTGCTCGCCGAGCAGCTCGCCGTGATCGCTCGTGACGACGAGCCGGTAACCGCCCCGGAAGAGGTCGCGCCGCTCGAGCAGATCGAGCGCGGCGCCGAACGTGCGATCCGCGCGGTGCACCGCCCAGTCGTAGGAGTCCGCGACGTGGCCGACCAGCGCAGCCCGCTCCTCGGCGCCGAGCTGGCCGCGCAGGAAGCGGGGGTAGGGCGTGTCGGCGAGCCGCGGGCGGTTATCGAGGCCCGGTCGCGGCGCGACCCAGGCGACGCCGTCGGGGACCGGGAGCCACGGGTGGTGCGCGTCCGAGATGTTGACGAACAGGAACAGCGGCTTCCCGGTCATCGCCGCATCGTCGAGCGCGTCTTCGAGGGCGCCCACGAGGTCGTCGCCGTACAGCGCCCCGAACTTGTCGGTCTCTCGGACGATGTCGAACCCGCGCGACAGGCCGGTCTCGGCGCTCCTGGAGACCACCGGGTTCCCCGACACGAGCGCCGTCGCGTAGCCGCGCTTCCGGAACGCCTCGGCGAGGGTCTCGAAGCGCGGCGCGAGGGGCCGCACCGGATCGCCCCACAGCGGGATCGACTCCTTGCCGGTCGGCTGCAGCATGAAGTCCGCGCCGTGGATCGGGACCTCCTCGCCCGTGAGGAAGCTCGCGTGGCTCGGGAGGGTCCAGGTGCCGGGCGCGTAGGCGAAGCACGTCGAGGCCGTGCCCTCGGCGCGGGCGAGCGCGTCGAGGCGCGGCGAGGTCGGCTTATCGTAGCCGCAGAGCGAGAGGCGATCGGCGCGCACCATGTCCACCACAACGAAGACGACGTCGGGCTGCGCCGCTTTTTGTGTCGACGCCGCGTCGCCCTCGTCCTCGAAAACGTAGTGCGCGATCGTGCCGACCAGGCCGAGCACGGCCAACGCGACGGATACGGCGAGGGCTGTGCGCTTCGGCGTCATCGCGCCGCCCCGTCCGGCCGAGAGAGCACCCTTCCGGAGAGCGCGAACACGATCACGTACATCACCGCGCCGACGACGAGCGCCGCGCGCAGCCCCACGTGGATGGCGATCAGGATCGCGGTCACGGAGCCGAGCACGGAGGTGGCGCTGTTCAGCCCCCACAGCCACGGGGTCCGCGTGGGTGCGCGCCTCGAGATCGCGGCGAGCCCGGCCGGGTACGGCATGCCGAGGAGCACGCCGAGCGGCGCGAGGAGGCCGGCGGCGATCGCCACCCGCCACGGCGCGTCGAGCGACGACGCCCCCGCGAGGAGCGAGTCGCCGGCGCCCGAGACCCACAACGCGAGGATCGCGACGACGAGCGACGCCACCGCGATCCGGAGGCGCCCGATCCTCGACCCGCACTCGAGGCGGCCGGAGAGGCGGCTCCCGAGGGCGCCGCCCAAGAGGAGCACGAGGAGGACCACCGCGAGCGTGTAGGTCGGCCGCCCGAGGAACAGCGTCATCTTCTGGATGAGGGCGATCTCGACGCACATGAAGCCCAACCCGAGGCAGGAGACGTACGCGAGGTCGAACGCCGCGCGCCCGCCTCCGGCCCCGAGCTGCCGCCGCGCGAGCGCGAACGGCGCGACGAGGAAGACGGCGACGAGCACCAGCGCTACTAGCGCCACCTTGGCGAGCACGAACAGGCCGTTGCCGAAGAGGTACGCGGGCCGGCTCTGGGACAGGAGCTCCGAGAGATCGGACAGGCGGTTCTGGTAGAAGAAGAAGGGCCGGTCGTCCGTGGCCGGGGAGACGTCGAGCGGCGAGCCGGCGAACACCTCGGCGAGCGCCGCGCCGTCCCGCGCCCCGATGACCCGCGCGATGAGGGAGTCCCTCGGCGCGGGATCGCCCGGGGCGTAGGCGACGTCGAACTCGAGCGCCGCCGCGCCCTCCCGGATCGCGGCGAGATCGGCCGCGTCGAACGGCGTGGGCTTGACGATGACGTTGTGCAGCGTGCAGCCGGGCCGGCCGATCCACCGCGTGCCGATCACGGCGATCTGGGCCGCGGGATCTCCGCCGCGCTCCTCGACCGCGCGCCGGGCGAGGGCGGCGAGGCCCGCGCCGCCGGCGAGCCCGGGCATGGTGACCGACGACACGGAAAGGAGGCCGTCTTTCGCCAGGTGGTCGAGGTAGTCGGAGAACGCCTCCGCCGTGTGCAGGCTGTTCTCCGTGAGCGAGTACGCCCCCGCGGCCGTGGCGGCCGAGGTGTCGACCATGCTCAGGTGGATCACGTCGAACCGCTCCAGCGAACGGCGCACGACGCCGCGGCCGTCGTCGACGACGATCTCGACGTCCGGGCGATCGTACAGGCGGCCCACGTAGTCGCGGTACGCGCCGCGCATCACGCCGTCGACGATGATGTCGTTGATCTCCACGCCGACCACGCGCCGAGCGCCGCGCGCGAGCGCCGCGAGCACGTCCCTGCCGCCGCCCGCGCCGATGACGAGGACCGTCCCGGGCGGGCGCGACGGGCGGACCCGATGGACGAAAGAGGAGAGATCGTACGCGACGTGCCGCACGGCCTCCATGTCCCCGGTGAAGCGCACGAGCGGCGTCATCGCGTTCATGTCGATCACCAGGGTCTTGCGATCCGGGAGCTCGCCCCGGAAGGCGGGGCTGAGGCCCCAGCCCCGGAAGCCGCGGCTCTCGAGGACGCTCACCATGGAGAACGAGTTCCAGGCGTTGTACTCGACGGCCGCGCGATCCATCCGGATGCCCTTGGCCGTTCGCACGGCGAAGAGGCCGGTGCGGGAGTCGGTCGCGACGAGCGCGACGGCGCACAAGCCGACGACCGCGGCGGCGAGCCGGAGCCGGGCGCGGGCGCCGCCCTCGGCGCGGGACGCGAAGACGGCGGCCGCGACGCAGGCGACGGGCGCGAGGGCCGCGACGGCCCGGGGCGCGCCGAGGACGCCTATCGCGGGGATGACGAGCAGGCAGCCGAGCCCCGCGCCGAGCAGGTCGAACGAGTACAGCGCGTGGATGATCCGGGCGTGGCGGGTCACGGCGAGCGCGATGGCGAGCCCGCCGAAGAAGAACGGGAGCGCCGCGGCGACGAAGGTGACGAGGAGGTCGAGCGTGGCGCGCGACAGGATCTCGAGCTCGGCGCCCGTCGCGATGTTCGGCGTGCGCACGAGGAGGAGGACGTCCGCCGCGACGAGGGAAACGGCGAGCGCGAGCGCGCTCAGGGCGAGGTGCACGTCGGTGCGATCCTCGCGGAGCCTCGTCTGGATGAAGTGGACGCAAAGCGCGGCGACGCCGGTCCCGAACAGCGCGACCGAGATCGCGAGGAACGCGAAGTGGTACCAGATCGTGACCGAGAAGAGGCGGGTCAGGGCGAGCTCGGTCGTCAGCAGGCAGACGCTCACGAGCGCGACGCCGACGCCGATCCTGGAATCCGCGCCTCGCAACGTCACTGCTGCCCCGAGAGGGCGCCCTTGACCTCGTCGGCGAACGGGGAGTAGCCGGTGTCGATTCCGAAGACGTCGATCCCGAGGCCGCCGAACGCCGAGAGCTGCTGGTCCGAGAGGCCGCCCTTGAAGTCCGAGATCGCCTTCTGCCGGGAGTTCGCCATGGCCGTGAAGTAGCTCTCGTCCGTGCCGGGCACCGACCTGTCGAAGAGGTCGGTCAGGATGCCCCGCGTCTTCTCGGCGCGGGTGCCGGGGCCCTTGACGCGCGCGGCGATGCGCTCCGACATCGAGAGCCCGTCCTCGTCCTCGACGCGCAGGATGTCGAGGACGTCCCCCTTCGCGCGATCGATCACCTCCGCGGCCCGCTTCTTCTGCGCGTCCGTGAGGCCGAGCTTCTCGCCGACCGCGTCGAGCTTGGCGACGCGCCGCCCGGCCGGCCCGCCGGACGGCATCTTCTCGAGGAGCTTCTGATCGATGATCGACTCGATGCCGAGATCCTCGATGTCGCCCGCCTCGAGCGCGTCGAGGCGCCGGCTCACGGCGCGCAGCTTCAGCATCGCCGCCTCGAGATCGCCCTTGGAGACAGCGCCGTCCGCGCCGGCTGTGTTGCGGGCGGCGGCGGCGAGCTCGTCCTCGGCGCGCATCGCGTCCGCGAGCCCGTCGACCGCCTCCTGGGTCGCCGCTGCGCGCTTCTCGAGATCCTGCATGGCGAACGTCAGCCGCACCGCGAGCGCCACCGCGCCGGCGCAGAAGACGAACAGGACGAAGACCGCGAGCTTGATGCCGAACGATGTTTTCATGGAGACCATCCTACTCTATGTACCCCAGCCCCCGGAGCTTCTCCTGGAGCGCCTCGTTCATCCGCGACGGGATCGGCGTGATCGAGGATCGGTAGCCCGCCGAGTGCGACGGCACCCTCTGGAGCGGGTGC
>Ga0315287_10004880_pt1 | contig 13122 bp, 12 predicted proteins | sample YL17G11_0_MG_FD_205037 | JGI IMG/M metagenome (GOLD analysis project Ga0315287, IMG submission 205037) | Sediment microbial communities from Yellowstone Lake, YNP, Wyoming, USA - YL17G11_0 | ecosystem: Environmental > Aquatic > Freshwater > Lake > Sediment | place: USA: Wyoming | collected...
CGCACCAGGCTGTCCGGGTTAAGGCCGTAGGTGAGGGCCGGGTCACCGACGGCGTCTTTGAGCTGCCGTCCCCGGGGGTCGTCCAGGTTGAGGACCGCCAGCCCCCGGGAAGGGCGGCCGTTGGCCAGGATTTCCAAAAAGAGCCGGGACTTGGCGGCAAAATAATCGTCGAGGTTCCGGTGGTAGTCCAGGTGGTCTTGAGAGAGATTGGTGAAGACCGCGGCCGCGAAGACCGCACCATCCACCCGCCTTAAATCAAGGGCATGGGACGAAACCTCCAGGAAGACATGGGTGACGCCCCGGGTACGCATTTCCCGGAGGAGCCGCTGGAGGTCCAGGGACTCGGGGGTGGTTACCGGGGCCGGCCAGGTAGATTCGCCTACCCGGTAATTCACGGTGCCCACTACCCCCACCCGGCAGCCGGCGGCGTTCAGGATGGCCTCCAGGATATAGGTGGTGCTGGTCTTGCCGTTGGTGCCGGTAATCCCCACCAGGGTCAGCTCCCGGCTGGGGTGATCGTAAAAGGCGGCGCTGATGTGGGCCAGAGCCAGGCGGGCCTGGGGCACCCGGACCACCGTGACCCCCGGGGGCGGGGCCAGTTCCTGCTCGGTGACCACCACCCGGGCGCCCGCATCGAGGCTGGCGGCCAGATAGAGGTGGCCGTCGGTGCGGGCCCCTTTCAAGGCCACAAAGAGCCCGCCGGGGGTGACCTCCCGGGAATGGTAGGCCACGCCGGTCACCGGCACGTTAATGTTGCCCAGCACCTCACAGCCGCTCAGGCCGTCCAGGAGCGCTGTCAACGTCTTCGGGGTCACTGCTGCTTTTGCCACCAAAATCCTCGGATCTTACGTAGGGGCGGACCTGTGTGTCCGCCTTTGACGAGATGTGTAGGACGGGCACTGACCGCCGTTTCCGATTATCAGATGGTGCGTAAAACGCACCCTACGAAAAACTGTGGGTCCGCCCTTAACGATGGCGCACACGCAGGTGCGCCCCCACAAAACTGCGACAAGACGGTAGTTGGGTTATTGGATAATAAACGGTATCGGTTCACATTCAGCAAATAAGGGCAGGCGCCGAGGCCTACCCTTTTCTTAGCAGTCAAATTATGACTGAGACTGGATATCAAGACGCACCGCCTGATGTTTTAATAATATAAAAATGGTGAAATTATGGCAAGGACCAGCCCCGGCCCCTTCAGGCGCCGGACTTGAATTTCACTACGCAGGTGGCGCCGGGAGTGATGACCGTCCCGGCTGCCGGTTCTTGACTGACGGCCATGCCGCTGCCTTCGAAGCGGCAGTGCAATCCCGAACGATTTAACAGCGTCAGCACCTGGCGGATGGTGTACCCCTTGAGGTCCGGCATGACGGTGAGAGGCCCATGGGGGATCTCCAACTGGGGAGGGGTAAACTCCACTGCCGGGCCGGTGGCCGCGGCGGCCGGGGAGGCCAGCATGCCCGCCAGCACCGGTTCGTTTTTGTCCTTGGGGGGTTCCTTGGGATAATAGCCCAGAACCCGCAGGGATTGGGCGGCGATTTCCCGGAAGATGGGGGCCGCCACGACGCCCCCGAAGATGGCTCCTTTGGGTTCGTCCACGATGACCGTGATGGCCAGGACCGGATTCTCGGCCGGGATCATGCCGATGAACAGGGCGTTAAATTTGCTGTGGGAATAGGCCCGGCCGATCACTTTCTGGGCGGTGCCGGTCTTGCCGGCCACCGTGAAGCCGGGAGGAACCGCCTCCTTGGCCGTGCCGCCGGTTTGGGTCACCGTCGCCATAATTTCCAGCATCTGGCTGGCGGTGTGCTGGGAGAGAACTCGCCGGACCGGATTAGGGGGATACTCTTTAACTATTTCCCCCTGGGGACTGACGACCTCTTTGACCAGATGGGGCTCCATGAGCACGCCGCCGTTGCCCATGGCGGCCAGGGCGGCGGTCATCTGGAGCGGCGTCACCGACACGCCCTGGCCGAAGGCCACGGTGGTGCGGTCAATGAGGGAGCGGGTCCGGACAAGATTTTTCACCAATCCGGCGGTCTCCCCGGGGAAGAGGATGCCGGTTCGGCGCCCGTAGCCGAAATCACTGAGATAATGATCCAGACGTTTGGGCCCTACCTTGTGGGAAATCTTGGCCGTGCCGATGTTGCTGGATTTCTGGATCACCTGTTGCACCGTCAGGGTGCCGTAGGGATGCACATCGTGAATCACCTCTTTGGCTCCCAGGCGCCAGGTGCCGTTTTCACAATGGAATTTGTCCCCGGGTTTGACCACCTGGGCGTCCAGGGCGGCGGCGGCGATAAAAATCTTGAAGGTGGACCCCGGCTCCAGGCAATCGGTCACCTGGCGATTGCGCCGGGCAAATTCATCGAACTTGCCATAACGGTTGGGATCTATGCAGGGCGTTTGGGCCATGGCCAGGATCTCCCCGGTTTGGACCCGCATCACCAGGGCCAGGCCGCCGGCGGCATGGAATTTCTCCACTCCCGCAAGCAGTTCCTTTTCGGCGATATACTGGAGGGTGCGGTCCAGGGTGAGGACCACGTTGTTGCCCATGACGTCGGGATCCCAGGCTTTCTCGCCGGTGACGACGATGTGGCCCCGGGCGTCGGTCATATTCCAGCACTGCTTGGGTTTGCCAAAGAGCTCCTGGTCATACTGGACCTCTACGCCTTCCAGCCCCTGGCCGTCGATGTTGCAAAACCCCAAAACCTGGCCCGCCAGGCCCGATTGGGGATAGTAGCGCTTGGCTTCGGGGACCAGGTAAACGGCGTTTTGGTCGGTGCGGCCGGTGATCTTGGCCGCCCGGGTTTTTTGGGTCTCGGCGGCCTCCCAGGCCCGGAACGCCTCTTCGCGCTCGGGGGTGAGATGTCGTTTCACAAAGACAAAGGGGCGGGCCCGGGTAAGGAGCTCTTGCAAATCCCGGGTCTTATAGCCCAGAATGGGGGCGAGTTGGCGGCTCAGCCGGTCGGCGTGCTTGATCTGGCTGGGATGGGCCACCACGGACGAGACCCGGGTGCTGACGGCCAGTTCGGTGCCGTTCCGGTCCAGGATCATGCCCCGCACCGGCAGGATGGGGCAAAACTTCTGGTATTCCCGGGTAGCCTCTTCCCGGAGTTCCGGCCCCCGGATGATCTGCAGGTAAAAAAATCGGCCGCTGATATACAGGCCGAAGGCTACGAGAGCCAGGGCCACCAGGCCGATGCGCAGCCGGACCCATTTGCCGGAGGCGGGATTCACGGCAGATTCACGACCTGGGAGGGCTGGGGGGCTCCCATGTTGTATTCGGCTGCCAGTTTCTCCAAACGATGAATGGAGGTGAGGCAGGACAGTTCAATACGGAGCTTGCGGTTCAGGTCCAGATGCTGTTTCTGGATTTCCTGGGCCTGGGAAATCTGGTAGCTCTGGGTGATGTACTGCAAGTCGGCCCAGGCCAGGAACAGGGAGGTGAAAAAGACCCCGGCGGTAGCCAGGACCACCGCGGTTACCGCCATCTTACCCCAGCGCCAGGGGTGGGCGACCTTGCGGTTTTTGGAAATGAAGACCTGTCCGGCGGTGGTCAAGCGAATCGTCAGATTGTTCGGCATCCCCCATACCTCCAAAGTTAATGCACCATTTTCTCGGCAATACGCAGTTTGGCACTCCGGGCCCGGGGATTGGCCTCAACTTCGGCCGCGGTCGGGGTGAGAGGTTTGCGCGTCAGGCGAAGCATAACCCCGGTCCGTTCCCAGCCCGCCATACCCTGCTTGACCAGCCGGTCTTCCAGCGAGTGGTATGAGATGACCACCAGGCGCCCGCCGGGTTCCAGCCAGGCCGGGGCGTGCGCCAGGAAAGTGGCCAGTTCTTCCAACTCCCGATTCACGGCTATCCGCAAGGCCTGGAAGACCCGGGTAGCTGGATGCAGTCTCCCCCTGCTTCCCCCGGGTCCCTGGGCCTGTTCCAACAATTTCACCAACTGCCGGGTCGTTTGGAAGGGGCGCCGGCGGCGTTCTTCCACCACCAGGCGGGCGATGCGCCGGGCCCGATGCTCCTCGCCATACTCCCGGAAAATCCTTTCCAACTCCGTTTCCAGGGCGCGGTTTAACAGGATAGCCGCGGTGCGCCCCGGTTCCTCCGGGTTGAACCGCATGTCCAGCGGCTCGTCGCCGCTAAAAGAAAAGCCGCGCTGCGACTCTTGCAACTGCAAAGAAGACAGGCCCAGGTCCAGGAGGATGCCTGCGGCCCCCGGGAGCCGGGCCGCTTCCAGCAGCTCCCCCAAGTGGGCGTAAGAACTTTGAAACAGGTGAAAATTGGAGGTGTGGTGCGCCAGCCGGGTGGCGGCCGCCTGCAGTGCGTTTGGGTCCCGATCCAGGCCCCAGAGCTCCCCCTCCGGGCCGATGCGGTCCAGTATGGCTGCGGCATGTCCCCCCCCACCCACGGTGCCATCCACATATAGGCGGCCGGACCGGCAATTCAGGCCCACCAACACCTCCCCCACCATCACCGGTTCATGCACCGGATTGTGGCCTGCAATTAGATGAGTAATTCGTGCAGCGTTCTTTCATCAATGGTTTCTTCCAACTCTTGGCGGTGAGACGGGAGCGTACTCCGCGCCCCAATTCTTAAACCATGGATAGTCTCCACCAGGCAGACTGCCCGGTTGAACCGGGGCTGCGTCGCTGACGAAGGCTGAATATTGCATATGAGTAACCGCGGTGGCGGGCAAGCCGCAGGTGTCCGCTGGGGTGACCAACTGGTCTGGCGCAAAGAGCTGCAGACCGATTTGCACCACGGCCGCATCATAGAGAACGCCTTTATTCCGGTTAAGCTCTCCCAGAGTTACCGTCATCCCCAGGGAGGCGCGGTAGGGCCGATGGGAGCACATGGCCTCGATCACATCGGCCACGCTCAGGATCCTGGCCTCCAGGAAGATTGCATGCCCCATAAGACCTTGAGGGTAGCCGGACCCATCCAGCCTTTCGTGATGTTGGAGGATAATCTCGGCTGCATTGCCGGGAAGCTTGATGGGCTTCAGGATGTTATAGGCCACCTGGGGGTGGGTTTTAAGCAGGGCGAACTCCATGGCGTTGAGTTTTCCAGACTTGGCCAGCAGGCCCGAAGGGATGGCAATCTTGCCCAGGTCGTGAAGCGCCCCGGCGATACAAAGGTCCCGGAGACGATCCTCGGAGAGCCCCAATTCTTGGGCGATGGTACAGGCGATGCGGGTCACCTCCCGCTGATGAGTCACGGTATACGGGTCCTTAGTCGCAATCGTGGACTCCATTACCTGAATGAATGCATCCATGAGAACAGCTCCCCCACCATCACCGGCTCATGCACCGGATTGAGGCCTGCAATTAGATGAGTAGTTCGTGCAGCATTCTTTCATCAATGGTTTCTTCCAACTCCTGGCGGTGAGACTCAAAAGCGCCGCGGTCCCAAATTTCAAAGCAGCGGATGGCCCCCACCAGGCAAACTTCCCGGCTGAGCCGGGCATAGTTCCGAAGATTGGGAGACACCAGGATGCGACCCTGGCGGTCCAGGAGGCACTCCTCGACGCCGGAAATCAGAAAGCGCTGAAAGTCCCTGACGTCCTTACGAAACAAGGGCTGTTCAGCGAATTTGGCCTCGATTTTATTCCACTCGGATTGCGGGAAGGCCAGGACGTAACCGCCGAAATTGGTGAGGATAATCTGGTGATCTTTGCCCCCCTTAAGTATTTCCCGGTAGCGGGCCGGAATGCTGACCCGTCCTTTGTTATCCATGGTATGGAAGTAGCTACCGGTAAACATGGCTCCCCATCAATCCCCACTCTCTACCACTTTTCCCCACATGACGCCAAAATATGCCCTTTCTCAGGGTAATGTCAAGAAAAAAAAGCACCAAGAAACTATAAATCCCCAGAAAAAATCGCCGGCAAGCGGCGCAATTCCAGGGAAAGGGGGACTGTGGGGGTCGTGGACCCCTGTTTCTGAAGTTGGGGAGGGTCGGCCTGGCGGCGGCCGTAGCGGGAGGCGGTATCGAAACTAAGATTGATTACATAGTAAAATTAGATAGATATCTATAGGACAGCCTGGGTGCCGCCCGACGGGGAGTGGACTGCACGTGTGCAAGAGGGAGATCACCTCGGTCCGGAGCGCTTTTTACGCGGTCTGATCCCTATGGTCCAGAAAACTTTGTAGAATGAGGACCGCGGCTAACTGATCCACTACCTGGCGCCGGCGCCGGCGGCTCACATCCGCCTGGATCAGCAGCCGTTCGGCTTCGGCGGTGGTGAGGCGTTCATCCCAGAAAATGACCTCTGTCCCCAGGGCCTCGCCCAGGGCGCCGGCAAACTCCGTGATTTCAGGGGCTGCCTCCCCCAGGCGGCCGTCCATGTGCCGGGGCAGGCCCACCACAATCTGGTGCACGGCATAATCCTGCCCGATCTTGAGGAGGTGGTCCAGGTCCGCCTGCCGGTCCCGGCGAACCCAAACCTCCAGCCCTTGGGCCGTTATGCCCAGAGGATCGCTTACCGCCAGGCCGATGCGCTTGGCGCCCATATCCAGGCCGAGAATCCGCCTGGACTCACGCTTGGGGAAAGATGGCTCGGTTTCCATAGCTCAGTCTCAGAAAGCCCCGTGGCGCCGGGTTGATGACTCAGCCGGGCGCCGTCTCGGAGGCTTGATAGCCTGCCATGATCCCCACCTGAACATGAAAGAGCCAGTTAACCGGTGGGAAGAGGAGGGAATCGTAGGTCAGGGAGTGGATGGCGAAGCCGAGCAAGACGAGCACCCGGTACCAATCTAACGGTGAGGATTCCGGCCAGGATCGCAACCTTCGACAATATTTTGTGAGGATAAATATTGCCAACCCTAAGTAAAATAAAGTCATAACAGTGCCAAATTCCACCAAGCCGGTGAGCAACATGTTGTCAAGAGTCTGAAGGCCAGCGACCGTTTGAGGAAATTCATGAAGATCCTGATTATGGAGGTGATAATCAGGTAAATATTTTTCATGAGTGAATGAACGCAAGCCTATTCCCATGAACGGATGGGTTTTCCAGATGTGCAGGGCAAAGTTATATAATTCCAGGCGATGCAATATAGCCACGTGACGACTAATGTTCGGGTCAAGACGGGCAAACCGGCGTTGGGCTTGCAGAGGTAGGATCAGGGCGATAACCAATAACATTGATAATACGAGATATTTTCGTCGGCGGATCAGGTAAAGCATCCATACTGCCAGCATGGCGGCCAGCGCCAGCCAGGCCCCCCGCTTGTGGGTGAGAAAAATCAGGATGCCGCCCAGCAGGACTAACAGCCAGCCCAGTAGCCTGGCGGTGGAATTTTTCGAGACGATCAGCCGCACCGGTCCGGCTGACAACAGTATTATCAAAGTTCCCAGGGGAATCGGATGCAGGACAAAGACCTCGAAAGCCCCCGGACCAGAGTTTCCCCAGACCGACCACAGGAGGATTTCTACCGGCAAAATAACGCCCAGGGCGCCGGCACAAAACCAGTCGAACATCTGTCTGCGGCGCGGGTCGTTGACCAAAAACATGGAAGCCCAGAGGGCGAATACCCCCGTGAGCAGAAAGGTTCGCATGGTAGCTACGGATTTTAATCCGGAACCACTTAAAGACGTGTTTACTACCCCGAGAATTATTATCGAGACCATCAAGATTATTTCCGGGCGATGTTCCCTCTCGGTAATCACCTGCCAGGAATAAGCCAGCCACAGCATCAGCCAGGGCAAGATGCAGATAAGGATTTGAGTCCATAAATCACGATGGTCGCCCAAGATATTCGGGGACCATAAAAGGATAATATAGGCCCCAGACCCCAACAGGGAATAGAACGCAAGTTGATCGAGTGGAACGGGCTGGAAAATATGCGCTAAGTATTTCATATAATAAGGTAATATAGGTATTAATTTATCATTTATCTAACGTATCCAAGAGGATAATTATTTTTTATATAAAACAAGTCTATCAGCCGATTATTTTTTATAACCATTATTTTCAAGCCGAGCCAATTGCTTGGTTAACTCCATCAGTTTGGCATTATAATCTATGAATTGGTCTTGGAATTGTTGAATTTGTTTCATTGAGCTTGATACTGCAGCCGTTTTCGCCGGCATGGCTGGACTATCCTGAGAGGGGTGCACTGGCGAATTCTCGTCGATATTTTTGAGTAGGCCCTCCAGATACCGCAGTTTTCTTTCCACCTTCAGCCGGTTTTGATGAGCCAAGCGAATATTGGTATGCCAGGAATATCTCGGGCCCAGGGGCCTGATGCTTTCGGAAAAGGGAAAGGCGCTCAGCCGGTCCGCTGAAACCTTCTGGTCCGGGCCGTTATGAGCCTGAAACCATGTAAGGTAATCCACCCTCTCGTTTAATGTTCTCAAATCGTCTTTTATTCGTAAACATTCTTTACTTGCCCGCTTGAGAATGAATTCCATGCTCTCAGCCGGGGAAAGATAGTCTTGCAGTTCGGGAAGTTGCCATAAACCCTGACCCAGGACTATGAGGAGTCCGGCGGTGAGAAGAAATTTTTTGATGGTAACGGAGTTAAGGGACATTTTGGCGCGGGGTAAGTTTTTTATAGATAACTACCTGGGCCAGAGATCTGGCTGCAGGAACAAAGCGATGATAATAAGGGTCGGCCCGGTTCCCAAAGGGTTCGTCTTCCCACGGTAAGATTATGGCTTGGTAATCAGCGGTCAGGGAGAGCTTCTCCCGGATGAATTTTTCGGCGTCTTGCAACTGATAGTCGCGATTATAGCGCATCTCATAACGTGATACCACCCAATCAGGCGGCCGGGATGGTGAAAGTTTGCCCTGCAACCCTCCGATCACCTGAAAAGGGGTATAAAATTGCAGCGGCAAGTCACCGTAGGTGGTCAGGATAAGATCTCCGGGTCGAGCCTGAGTTTGAAAAAACCGGATGAAGTTGCGATTCACATCCGGATAGGGGGAGAAGAGTTCGGCCAGAAAGAGCCTGAGGGGGAGGTTGGGGTAGGTGAGCATCTGACGGTTAGTATGATTGGGGCGGTTGGTGATTTGCAACCAATCCATGGGTATCAGATAGAGCCAGTTGGTAAAGAACAGGAGAAACGCCAAAAGAACTCCAGAAATCTTATCATAGCGCCAGGCTCTTAAGATGACCCACCCCACGATAATGGCGCACAAGGGATAGAGGTGAACTAAATAGCGGTGCTCGGATTGGGGGGCCAGAGATAAGAATATGATGTTGCCGACAATAATCACGCCCAGGAACAAGATGAATTTTTCCCCTGATTCTCCCGGGATGCCGGCGCGGGTCCAAAAAACCCGGCGCCACCTCCACAGCAGATACACTACTATGGGAAGAGGGATCACATATTGGATAAGGTCTCGGAAGTAATTCTCCAGATTATTAGGAATAACAATCAGGTTCATTATATTGGATTGTTCCTGGATACGAAATAAAAGTAGACCAGGTACAATAATTATCAAGGTAGCTAAGGTAATTATTGTGGTTCTTTTTAAGGGAAACTCTCGGGGGTATAGCCAAATTCCTACCAGCAATGCGGGCATTACATAGCTAAAAAAAAGTAAATAATTTGTATAGAACAGAAACCCGACGGATAAGCATAATAACAAAGCCGGCCTAAATTTCGATTGCCAGTCTTCCTTAAAGGCATAAAGGCTCATTAAGGTGAATAAAGCCCCTAAGCTGTAATAGCGGCATTGGCGAGCATACAGGAGAAAGGGCACGGAGCAGGTGAGAAGAGTCGCGGCGCACAAGGCCCAAGTGCGGTCGCCAAAATTACGACGTACCAACTGGTAGACCAGAAAAATACACGCCAGGCCCATTAACGCAAAGGGGAGACGTCCGGCGAAGGTGGTGAGACCGCCGAGGCGAAACGCGGCTGCGGCCACATAGATTTGCAACCAGGGGGACCAGCGCCATAAAAAATCGGCGTCATACTCGCGTCCCTGTTCCTGGGAGATAATATTCAGCCCGTCATACGCCCGGGGCACGCCGTAGGTTAAGATGTTTTTCGCCAAACCGGCGGTCTCGGCTTCATCCTGCCAGAAGGGTCGGTTATCCAAGCCGAAAAGCAGGAGGAAGGCCGCCAGGGCCAGAATTATCATGATGGGAGAAAATAATCGATCTACCCGCATTGAGGGCTCAACCATAATGTTTGTCTTGGGGGGTATGAGGCAGGGAGTCTCTATACCGTGCGCTTGAAGAAAGGATACTGACAATGGGCGAATTAATGTTAGATCATTTGACTGGGAATTTCAAGTTTTTTAAGAAAACCGTGTCGACCGCAACCCTGCCTGGCTGAGCACCCTATTCGGACAGCAGCCAGGCGGCCGCCAACGCCAGGGCGAGGCCGGCCAGGTGGCGCAGGGTCAGGGCTTCCTGGAGGAAAACCCGGCTTAAGACCACTGCGATGGCCGGGTAGAGGGCGGTGAGAGGTAGCACTACCGTGGCCGGGCCCCGGGCCAGGGCCTCGAAGAAGCAGAGGAGTCCCAAGGCCATAGCTACACCGGCCCCCAGGGCGGCGCCGACTCCCAAGGGTTGCCAGGAGGCCGGCCCCAGCCCACTCACCACGAGGTAACCCGCCACCGCCAGATGCCCGGAAATGGCCAGCAGATAAACCTGTTGGGAGGGCAGGTGCTGGGAGGCCACCTTACCCAGGAAGCCCCATACGCCCCACAACCCCAACGCCAGCAAGGAAAAGCCCAGCCAGTTCATACTTTCTTCCCCGTCTTGCTACTTATCAGTCTTTCCTCTAATATACGAAACTACGCCACGGCACAAGGATCAACTGCTTTTTGCCCCATTCCCGCCGCCATAGGAGCGCCGCCCCCGGAACTGGAGGACCATGACTCTTCCCTCGGCCAGTCGCGAGGTTGTTATCATCGGCGCCGGTCCTGCCGGAGCCACCCTGGCCTACGAGCTGCTTCAGGGGGGTCTGAAACCCCTCATCCTCGACAAGGCTGTTTTTCCCCGGATCAAAGTCTGTGCCGGCGGCCTGACCATCAAGGCCCTCAAGTTCCTGCCCCCGGACCTGACCCCGGTCCTGGAAAATGAGATTCGCCGGGTCCAGTTGAGCTTCAACCTGGGCCGCACCTTCACCAAAGCCTGGCAGGAACCGTTGCTCTACACGGTGGAAAGGCAACGGTTCGATGCCTTCCTCATGGATCGGGTGCGACAAGCCGGAGGGGAGTTCAGCGATGGGGAACGGCTGGAGAAGATCACCCGGGGTCCGGGGGATTCATCCACCCTGGTCACCTCCAGGCGGCTGATTAAGGCCCGGGTCGTCGTGGGAGCCGACGGCGCCCGGAGCAGCGTGGCTCGATCCGCCGCCTTGCAGCCGGTGGATTTCTGGCATCTGGGGCTCCAGATGGAAGTCCCCCGGGACCGCATGGGAAGGAGCGCCTGGGAGTTCACCCGCACCATCGGTTTGGACCTGGGGAGTATGGCCGACGGCTATGCCTGGGTCTTTCCCCGCGGCCAGGTCCTCGTCATCGGGGTGGGGGGCCCGGTGCACCAGGGACCGCAGCTCAAGCAATATCATGCCCGCCTGCTGTCTCACCTGGGTCTGGGGGAGCAGTCCTTCCCTCTGGCGGCGCACCTCGTCCCCCACCGGGTAACATCCCGGCCCATCATGAGAGGCCGGGTCCTCCTGGTGGGGGACGCCGCCGGCCTGGCGGATTTCTGGACCGGGGAAGGAATCTTCTCCGCCTTGCACAGCGCTCGCCTGGCGGCCCAGTCGATACTCAGGTTTTTCCAGGGGGAGACCGGGGCGCTCAGCGGCTACCAGGACCGGGTGGACCGGGAGATCGCCCCGGAACTGACGGCCTCTTTCCAGTTTGCCAAATTATTCAATTATCTCGGCCCACTGGCCTTCAGGGTCCTGGAGCGCTATGACTATCCCTGGGAGGTATTTTGCCGGGTCATGCGGGGCGACCGGTCATTGGAAGAGATCAAAAAACGCTGCCGACCGGATATCTTATTCCGCAAACTCCTGATAAAATCTGCCAGAAACCCACCGATCGCCTGAAGGAATGGTCATGATGGCAAAAATTATGGGACACCGGGGGTCCCCGGCCGATGAACCGGAAAACACTTTGGCTTCCTTCCGACGGGCCTTGGCGGTGGGGGTGGCCGCAGTGGAGCTGGACGTCCAACTGACCAAAGACGGCCGCCTGGCGGTGATCCACGACGAAACCCTGGACCGGACCACCAATGGCCGGGGTCCGGTGCAAGACTTCACCCTGGCGGAGCTCAAAAAACTTGATGCCGGTCGGGGGGAGCCCGTGCCCTCTCTGGAGGAAGTCTTTGACCTGGTCCAGGGCCAGGCCCACCTGGTGGTGGAATTGAAACAACCGGTGGCCACCGGTCCGTTGCTGGACTTTTTCCAGGCACGCCGGGCCTTTGCATCCGCCATTATCATCTCCTTCTGGCACCCGGCCCTCAAAGCCCTCAAACAGGCCGAGCCGCGTCTGAACACCGGGGTTCTCATGGTGGGATGCCCCGCAGACCCCGTGGGCCTGGCCCGGGCCGCCGACGCCGACGCCCTCATCCTGCAGTACGCCTACGTGACCCAGGAACTGGTGGCCGCGGCCCATAACCACGGCCTCTTGGTCTACGTCTGGAACATCGACGATATCGACACCCTGAAACCTTACCTGACCATGAACCTGGACGGTATCGGCAGCAACCGCCCGGGGGTTTTGATAGAATATCTTAAAAGTGAGCAGTTGTAGGGGCGGTTTGCGAACCGCCCTTACCGGAACATCTCAGACCAGTCATTCGCGGGCCGTTGGCCCACCCGTAAAGCATGAAAAGGTTGGTGGGGCGGGCGTCCCCGCCCGCCCATCAACTGGGTTGATGGTGCATAGGATGCACTCTACAATAATCTTTGGTGGCACATCGCGGCCTTTGGCCGCAACCAAACTGAAAAATGAGCTTATTCCATAGTTAAATCAATAATTTTAAAGAATAATCTTGTTGAAAAAACAAGAAACTTAGTTTCAGTAGCACAGGCTTCCAGCCTGTGCACCGCACCGGCAAGATGCCGGTGCCACCAAAAATTTTTCAGGAACCGTGAGCCTAAAGCGGGGAGCAGTTTTGATTTTGCGGCTCACGGCTGGCCTCCTGG
>Ga0315287_10004881_pt1 | contig 13120 bp, 12 predicted proteins | sample YL17G11_0_MG_FD_205037 | JGI IMG/M metagenome (GOLD analysis project Ga0315287, IMG submission 205037) | Sediment microbial communities from Yellowstone Lake, YNP, Wyoming, USA - YL17G11_0 | ecosystem: Environmental > Aquatic > Freshwater > Lake > Sediment | place: USA: Wyoming | collected...
GGCCTCGGCCTGCGGCCGAAGCCTCCTCCTTTACTTCGCTGCGCAGGGCACCCCGGCGGCCAGATCCGGCAGCAGCGGCTGTTCGCCATCGTCGAACGCCAACCCTGCTGGCTGCCGCGAGCGTGGGGTGGCCGCTGTAGCGAAGTCAAGGAGGAGACGGCGGCCGCCAGGCCGACGTCGGGGGACATGAGCGTAAGCGGCCACCCCGCGATCGTGGCACGCACCGAGGCAGGAACGCGAGCAGCAGCAAAAGACTCGTTCGTGACCGTCCGCAGCGGGCCGCAAGCCGCCCCATGCACCACGGCGTTTCATGCGTCGCGGGTCGCGCGTAGCGCGGTGGAGCAACTGACATGACCGACGCGCAAGACATCACCGGCCTGATCCTGGCGGGCGGACGCGGCAGCCGCATGGGCGGCGCCGACAAGGGGCTGCAGAACCACCAGGGCATCGCGCTGGCATTGCACGCGATGCTGCGTTTGGCGCCGCAGGTCGGCCACGTCATGATCAATGCCAACCGCAACCTCGGCGCCTACGAGTCCTTCGGCGTGCCCGTGTGGCCCGATCAGGTCGATGACTTCGCCGGGCCGCTGGCCGGCTTCCTGGCCGGGCTCGAGCATTGCGAAACCCGCCTGATGTTGACGGTGCCCTGCGACACGCCGAACTTCCCGCCGGATCTGGCCGCACGCCTGGCCGCCGCGCTGGACGCCCAAGGCGCCGACCTGGCCTACGCGGTGACGGTCGAAGGGGGCCGCGAGCAACCGCACCCGGTGTTCTGCCTGCTGCACAGCGCGCTGGCCGAAAGCCTGGTCGCCTTCCTGCACGGCGGCGGGCGCAAGATCGACAGCTGGTTCGCGCAGCACCGCGCCGTGGCGGTGCACTTTGACGATGCCGGCGCATTTTTCAATGCCAACACCCCGGCCGAACTCGCCCGGCTGCAGCCACGCCATGCAAGTGCTACCTGACATCGAAGTCCGCGCCTTGTCCGAGGCCGACCTCGGTGCGTACAAGGCCTTGCGTGACCATGCGCTGGCCCATCACGAAGAGGCCTTCACCTCCGACGCCACCACCGAGGCCACGCGCACCGCGCACAGCTACCGCGAGCGACTGGGGTGCGACTCCGGTGGCAGCGGCAGCTTCACGCTGGGCGCCTGGAGCGGCGACCACCTGCTCGGCGCGATCACCTGCGAACGGGATTCACGCAGCAAGGTGCGCCACATCGGCCACATCATCGGCACGATGGTGATGCACGACCAGCAGGGTCAGGGCGTCGGCCGGGCCTTGCTCGATGCCCTTATCGAGCGCGCCAGCGCCGACGGCGAGTTGCACCAACTGACGCTGACGGTGACCTCCAGCAACCTTGCCGCCGTGCGCCTGTACGCGAGCGCCGGCTTCACGCGCTACGGCACGCTGCCGCGTGCGATCCGCGTCGCTGGCCGCTTCCTGGACAAGGACATGATGGTGCTGAACCTGCGATGACGGCGCAGCAATCCCTCCAACAGATCGCCTCCTGCGTCAGCGGCTACGACCCGAATGCCTTGCCGGTGGACAGGGCGCAGGAATTCATTGGCCGTCTGGTGCCCCGGGTCACGGCCATCGAGTACGTGGCGCTGCGCACCGGCCTGGGTCGAGTGCTGGCACGGGACATCGTCTCGGCCATCGACGTCCCGTCGCACGACAACTCGGCGATGGACGGTTACGCGCTGCGCGGCAGTGAGCTTGCGGTGGGCAGCGACACGCACCTGCAGGTGGCAGGCACCGGCTTGGCCGGTCTGGCTTTCGGCGGCACCGTGCCTGCAGGCCATTGCGTTCGGATCATGACCGGCGCGGTGATGCCTGCCGGCCTGGATACCGTCGTGCCTCAGGAGTTGACCCAGACCGAAGGCAGCGCCGTGCGCATTCCAGCCGGGGCGGTGCGCACCGGCGACAACCGCCGCCTGGCCGGCGAAGACCTGGCCCGCGGCAATGCTGCGCTGCGCGCCGGCCGCATCATCCGGCCGGCCGACCTCGGATTGCTGGCCTCACTCGGCCAGGCCGAGTTGCCCGTCTATCGCCGCCTGCGGGTGGCCTTCTTTTCCACGGGCGACGAACTGCGCTCGATCGGTGAGGCGCTCGACGAAGGCTGCGTGTACGACAGCAACCGCTACACGATCTGGGCCATGCTGCAGCGCCTGGGCTGCGAGGCGCTCGACCTCGGCGTCGTGCGCGACGACCCGGCGGCCCTGCGCGCGGCGTTCAGCGAAGCGGCCGCCAGCGCCGATGCCGTCATCACCTCGGGCGGTGTCAGCGTCGGCGAGGCCGATCACACCAAGCAGATCATGGCCGAGCTCGGTGATGTGCTGTTCTGGCGCATCGCGATGCGGCCGGGACGGCCGATGGCCATTGGACGCATCGCCGGTCTGGGCCGCGACGCCATCCTGTTCGGCCTGCCGGGCAACCCGGTGGCGGTGATGGTCACCTTCTACGCGTTCGTGCGCGACGCCTTGCTGGCGATGAGCGGCGCGACGCCTGCCCCGCTGCCGCTGTTGCGTGCCGCCTGCACCACGCCGCTGCGCAAGAAGCCCGGCCGCACCGAATACCAGCGCGGCATCGTCAGCCGCGGCGCCGGCGGCCGCTGGCAGGTGGCCATCACCGGCAGCCAGGGCTCGGGCATCTTGTCGAGCATGAGCGCGGCCAATGGCATGGTGCTGCTGCAGCACGAACAGGGCAACGTGGCGGCCGGCGACGAGGTCGATGTGATCCCGTTCGACGGTCTGGTTTAGGCGGGCGACCTCGGGCACTCGCAGCGAGCTTGGGCGTTCATTTCGCCGGCACCAGATCCTCGGTCATCTTCTCGGTGATCTCCCCCGGCACGCCGCGACGCGCGAACCACGTATAGACCGTCGGCACGACGAAGATCGTCAGCAGCGTGCCGAGTGACATGCCGCCGACGATGACCCAGCCGATCTGGCGCCGGCTCTCGGCGCCGGCGCCGCTGGCCAGAGCCAGCGGCAAGGCGCCCAGCACCATCGCGCAGGTGGTCATCAGGATCGGCCGCAGCCGCAGGCTGGCCGCCGTGACCACCGCCTCACGCACCGCCAGGCCCTGCCGGCGCAGCTGGTTGCTGAACTCGACGATCAGGATGCCATGCTTGCTGATCAGCCCGACCAGCGTGATCAGCCCGATCTGCGAGTACACGTTCAACGTTCCCCCCGACCACTGCAGCGCCAGCAGCGCGCCGACCATCGACAGCGGCACCGACAGCAGGATCACGAAGGGGTCGAGGAAGCTCTCGAACTGCGCCGACAGGACCAGGAAGATGAACAGCAGGGCCAGCACGAAGACCAAGCCGAGCGCACCCGAGGACGAGCGGAATTCGCGGCTGACGCCGTTGAGTTCGGTGGCATAGCCCTGCGGTAGCACCTTGGCCGCGGTCTGGTCGAGGTACGTCAGGGCTTGACCCAGTGAATAGTCGGGGGCCAGGTTGGCGGTGATCGACACTGAACGGCGCTGATTGAAGTGGTTCAGCTCGCGCGGACTGACGGCCTCGCGCACCTTGACCAGCGACGACAACGGCACCATGGTCTCGTTGCGCCCGCGCACGAACAGCCGCTCGATGTCTTCCGGCCGCGCCCGGTCTCGGCTTTCGGTCTGCACGATCACGTCGTACTGGTCGGCATCGCGCTTGTAGCGGGTTACCGAGCGGCCGCCGAGCATGGTCTCGACCGTGCGCGCGACCGAGTCGACGGTCACCCCCATGTCGGCTGCGCGCGCGCGATCGACGTCCATGAAGATCTCGGGCTTGTTCAACTGCAGGTCGCTATCGGGTTGCACGAAGCCAGGGTTCCTGGTCATTTCGGCAATGAACTGCTGCGACACGAGCGCCAGGTTGTCGTAGCTGTCGCTGGTCTGGATCACGTAATTGATCGGCCGCTCGCGGAAGCCCTGGCCCAGGCTCGGCGGCGTGATCGGAAACGCGTTGACGCCCGGTAAGGCGCTCATGCGCGGCAGCAGCGAGCGCGCCAGTTCCTGCGTGCTACGGTCGCGCGCGGACCAGTCGACCGTGCGCATGACGGCCGTGGCCGACGACACCTGGCCACCGCCCATGAACATGAAGCGGCGGTCAAACTCGGGGTAGGTCGCGACGACGGCATCGATCGCATCCAGGTAGCGCGCCGTGAAATCGAGCGTCGCCCCATCGGGAGCGCGCACCGGCATGATGATCACGCCGCGGTCTTCGAGCGGCGAGAGTTCGCTCTTGGCCGTGCTGAACAGCCACCAACTGAGCCCGGCCGAGAGGGCCATGATCACGACCACGACCCAGCGGTGCGCCAGGACGCCGCGCAATGCACGCGTGTAGCCGCGTGTCAGCGCCACCAGCAGCACCTCCATGCCGCTGTCGAAGCGGTTGGGCGCCGGGTTGTGGCGCAGCAGCTTGCTGCACATCATCGGTGTCAGCGTCAAAGCAACGAAGCCCGACACCACCACGGCGCCGGCCAGCGTCAGCGCGAACTCGGCGAACAGCCGACCGGTGCGCCCGGGGGTGAACGCCAGTGGCGCGAACACCGCCGTCAGCGTCAGCGTCATCGCGACCACCGCGAAGCTGATCTCACGCACCCCTTTGAGTGCCGCCTGGAACGGCGTGTAGCCTTCCTCGATGTGCCGGAAGATGTTCTCCAGCACGACGATTGCGTCATCGACGACCAGCCCGATCGCCAGCACCAGGGCCAGCAGCGTCAGCGTATTGATCGTGAAGCCGGCCAGCGCAATCAGCGCGAAGGCGCCGACCAGGCTGACCGGAATCGTGACCAGCGGGATGATCGAAGCGCGCAGCGTGCGCAGGAAGACGAACACCACCAGCGCCACCAGCACCACCGCCTCGGCCACGGTCTCATAGACCGACTGGACCGAACGGTCGATGAAAACCGACAGGTCGTTGGCTTCCACCACGGTCACCGAAGGCGGCAAATCGCGCTGCAGCTGCGGCATCAACGCGCGCACACCGGCCGACACGTCGAGCGGATTGGCCGTGGCGTTGCGGATGATCCCGGTCGAGATCGACAGCACGCCATTGAGCCGCACGCGCGAGCGCTCGCTCGCCGCCGCCTCCTCGACCCGGCCGACGTCGCGCAAGTGCACTGTGTAGTTGTTGGTCGAACGCAGCGCGATACCAGCGAACTGCGCCACCGTGTTCAGATCGGTGCGCGTGGTGACGTTGAACTCGCGTTGCTGGCTCTCGATGCGCCCCGACGGCACTTCCAGGTTCTGCCGCCGCAGTGCGTCTTCGACGTCCTGCACCGTCACGCGGTAGGCGGCCAGCTTGTCGGGGTCGAGCCAGATCCGCATCGCATACTTGCGGTCGCCACCGATCTGCACATCGGCGACCCCGGGTATCGTCTGCAGTCGCGGCTTGACGATGCGGTTGATGAGGTCGGTGACTTCCAGCGGGCTCAGCGTCTGGCTGGTGAAGGCCAGCCAGATCGTCGGCGTGGCGTCAGCCTCGACCTTGGCGATCACCGGCTCATCCACGGCATCCGGCAGCCGCCCACGCACGCGAGAGACGCGGTCGCGCACGTCGGCCGCCGCGTCGTCCGGGTTCTTCTCGAGCTTGAAACGCACCGAGATCTGGCTGCGCTCGGCGCGCGAGATCGAGGTGATGATGTCCACGCCGTCGATGCCGGCGATCGAGTCTTCGAGCGGCTTGGTCACCTGCGACTCGATGACTTCGGACGACGCCCCGGTGAGCACGGTGTTGACCGTCACCACCGGTTCGTCGATGCGCGGGTACTCGCGCAGCGACAGGCGATTGAAAGAAACCAGTCCGATCAGCAGGATCAGCAGCGACATCACGCTGGCCAGCACCGGGCGGCGGATCGAGGTATCGGACAGTTTCACGAGCGCCTCTCCCCGTGGTCAGACAGCCGATGCGCTGCGCGCCGCGCCATTGGCCGCACCCGACGCGGCGCCGCTGGCAGCATTGCCAGCACCACCGGCGCCACGCGTCTTGCCGGCGTCGGTCAGGTCGACCACGCGCAGCGGCAGGTTGTCGCCACGCAGCAGGCGGGCCTGGCCGGCAGTCACGACCAAGTCGCCTTCGGCCACCCCCTCCAGGATCTCCACCTTGCCCGGCACACGCACGCCGATGCGCGCCTCAAAGCGCTGCGACACCTTGCCCTGCGGGCCGCTGACGACCTTGATCAGGAACTGCTTGCCGCCCTGCGGCACCAGGGCCTCTTCAGGCACCACCAGCGCGTTGTCGCGCACGGCCAGCAAGGTGCGCGTGCGCGCGAACATGCCGCTGCGCAGCACGCCGTCCGGGTTGGCCAGCCGCGCACGCACGAGCAGCGAGCGGCCATTGGCGTCGAGCTGCGAATCCAGCGCGTCGACGCGTGCCTCGAACCTGCGGCCGGGCATGGCGTCGAGCGCTACTTCCACCGACTGGCCGGGCTTGAGTTGCGCCAGGTAGCGTTCCGGCAACCGGAAATCGACCCAAACCTGCGTCGTGTCTTCGATATTGACCAGATCGGCACCGTCCTTGACATAGTCGCCGACGTTGACGCTGCGGATCCCGGCCACGCCGTCGAACGGCGCCAGGATCTTCATGCGCTCCAACTGCGCCTTGCTCAGCGCCACCTGGGCCAGCGCCACCTCGAGGCCAGCGGCACTCTGGTCGACCACACTCTGGCTGACGAAGTTCTGCGCCACCAATTCGCGATTGCGTTGCAGGTTGGTGCGTGCGATGCCGGCTTGCGCCTCCGCCTGGCGCACCTGTGCCGCCTGCAGCGTGTCGTCGAGTTGTACCAGCAACTGGCCGCGGCGCACACGCTGGCCGTCAGCAAAGCCCAGTCGCGCGATGCGGCCGCTGACCTCGGGCCTGAGCATCACGCCCTGGCGCGAGCGCAAGGTCCCCACGGCCTGGGCGTCGACCTCGATGCGCAAGCGTTGCACCTTGCCGACCTCGACCACCGTCGGCCCGCCCGGGCCGCCGCTGCCCGCACCGCCCGGCCCGGCCTTGGCGGCCGACGCGCCGGAAGCCGCAGCCCCCGCGAGATCTGTACTGGGCGGCTTGCGCTGGATCCACCACGCGCCGCCGCCGACCGCAGCGATGGCGACAAACGCGATCCACGTGTGAAGCTTCTTGATGGCCATGCGAATTCGAATGGGAACGCGTGACTGTAGCCGCAGCCTCGTTGGCGTGTATCGGGGCCACTACGGTGGCAGCCGGTGCCCGATCGTCGCGCGGCTACTGCTCGGCGGCGCCGCGGTTGGCCAGCGCATCGGCCCGTTCGTTGCCCGGGTCACCGGCATGGCCCTTGACCCAGCGCCACTGCACCTTGTGGCCGGCCGCCAGCGCATCCAGCCGTTGCCACAGGTCGATGTTCTTCACCGGCTTGTGGTCGGCGGTCTTCCAGCCGCGCTTCTTCCAGTTGTGGATCCATGTGGTGATGCCCTGGCGCACGTATTCGCTGTCGGTGTGGATCACGACCGGGCTGTGGCGCTTCAATGCGGAGAGCGCCTCGATCACCGCGGTGAGTTCCATGCGGTTGTTCGTCGTCAACGGTTCACCACCCCACAGCTCCCGCTCGTGGGCGCCGACACGCAACCAAGCCCCCCAGCCGCCGGGGCCCGGGTTGCCTTTGCAGGCGCCGTCGGTGTAGATCGTGATCGTGTCAGGGGTCATGGGCCGCTTGGTGTGAACTGTGATTGACGACCACGGACGGTGCCGCCTGCGGCTTGCCGCGATCGCTTCGTACCAGACCCACCAGGCGCATGCCGCGCACGCGCTTGACCGCGATCAGCATGTACACCGCGCCAAACACCGGCCACCAGCGGTCGCCGGTACGGTCCATCCAGGCGGTTCGCGCCAGCCAGCGGTCCGACGTCAACGGCGGCCGGTAGCCGCCGAAACGGCCGCCCTCGACCTCGAAGCTCAGCAGGCGCAACCAGTCACGCAACCGCCAGTAGCCGATGAAGTCGCCCGGCCGCGGCAGGAACAGCGGCCCGCGTCCCCCGAGGCGCTGACGCAGCCGACCGCAGCGCTGGCGCAAGCCCCACAGGCTGGCCGGGTTGAACCCGAGGATGACCACCCGGCCCTCGGGCACCAGCACGCGCTCGACTTCGGCCAGCGCCAGGTGCGGGTCGCGCGCCAGTTCCAGCGTGTGCGGCAGCACCACCAGATCAAGGCTGCGTTCAGGAAATGGCAATGCGTCGGTGTCGCAATGCAGTGCCACGGCGCGCGGCATGGCGCCGGCGTCGCTGGCCAGCCAGCGGTGCGGCATGCGGTTGCTGCGCAGCGCATCGAGCTCGGGCAGGCCGAGCTGCAGGGCGTGAAAGCCAAACAGGTCGGCCACGACGCGGTCGAGCTGCGCCTGCTCCCAGGCCAGCAGATACTGGCCCGGTGGCGTCACCAACCAAGCTTCGAGCTCGTCGCGGTGGTGATTTGTGTTCATCAATGCATGCCAAGCGCTCGGCCAGGGCCTTGCGCGCAGCGTGGGGTTCCTATAATCGCGGCGCCTTGCCGATGGAATTGATCGCCCTGCCTGCCTTCACCGACAGCCTCCGCTGGATACCGCACAACGGCGGCCGCGCGCTGGCCGTCGATCCGGGCGATGCTGCGCAGGTGCTCACCGCGCCTGTTGCGCAGAGCCTGCATCTGGCCGGCATTCTAGTGATGCACCAGCCTGCCGGCGTTTGCTGCAGCGCCCGAACGGATTGAGCCTGCGATGAGATCGAGCCCGATCGCCACGGCCCTTGGCGCCGCCGCCTTGCTGGCCGTGTCGATGCTGACGGGCTGCGCGACCCCTGCGCCCGCCGACACCAACGCCGCAGTGACCCAGGCTGCGGCGGAGATCGTTGCCGTGCAGGACCCGGCGCCTGCATCCCCGACAGCGGGCGGCGGCCCCGCGGTGGCGGCCGCAAGCACGGTCGCCGCACCCGAAGAGCCCGCCCTCGAAGCACCGGTCGATCCGCTGCGCCCCGAGGTGTCCATCGACCTCAACGACAGCACGGCCCAAACCGATCTCTGGCAGCGCGTTCGCAACGGCTTTGGCATCGCCGACCTCGACGACGCCTTCGTACGCAAGCGTGAGTACTTCTACGCCCGCCAGCCGGACTACGTGCAGCGCATGGCCGAACGTGGCGGGCGCTACCTGTTTCATATCGTCGAAGAAGTGCAGCGACGCAACCTGCCGAGCGAACTGGCGCTGCTGCCGTTCGTCGAGAGCGCCTTCAATCCCCAAGCGATGTCGAGCGCTCGCGCTTCGGGCATGTGGCAGTTCATGCCTGGCACGGGGCGTGATTTCGCGCTCAAGCAGAACGTCTTTCGCGACGATCGCCGCGACGTCCTGGCTTCCACGCGCGCCGCGCTCGACTACCTGACCCGCCTGCATGACATGTTCGGCGACTGGCACCTTGCATTGGCGGCCTACAACTGGGGCGAAGGCAACGTGCAGCGAGCGATCATGCGCAACCAGCGTGCGGGCCTGCCGACCGATTACAGCAGCCTGAAGATGCCGGCCGAAACACGTGACTACGTGCCCAAGCTGCAGGCGGTGAAGAACATCATCGCCAATCCGCAGGCTTTTGCGCTGACGCTGCCGACGTTGGGCAACCACCCGTACTTCCTCAGCGTGCCGATCGCGCGTGATATCGACGTGGTGCTGGCCGCGCGCCTGGCCGAGCTGCCGCTGTCCGAGTTCCAGGCCCTCAATCCGCAGATGAACAAGCCGGTGATCCTGGCCGCCGGCACGCCGCAGGTGCTGCTGCCCTACGACAACGTCGGCACCTTCATCAGTGGCGTTGAACAACACCGCGGTCCGCTGGCGACCTGGACGGCATGGGTGGCACCGAAATCGATGAAGACGGCGCAGGCCGCGCAGCAAGTCGGCATGACCGAGGCCGCCTTGCGCTCGATCAACAACATCCCGCCGAACATGGTGGTCAAGGCCGGCTCGACACTGCTGGTGCCGCGCACCGCGCAGCGCCACACCGATGTATCGGAACAAGTCGCGGACCATGCCGTGATGGCGCTGGCGCCCGATGGGCCGAGAGGCAAACGGGTGGCGTTGCGGGCCGACAAGAAGAAGGTGGCAGCGAGCAAGCCCAGCGCCAAGCCCAGTGCCAAACCCAGCGCCAAGGCGGTCAAGGTGGCCGCAGCGCCGAGCGCGACGGTCAAGCGCTGAGATCGGTCAGCGCCGGTCGCTCATCGCATGGGCGATCGTCGACAGGTCGACATACTCCAACTCGCTGCCCACCGGCACGCCGCGCGCCAACCGCGTGACATGGCCGCCCCGCGCACGCAGCGCCTGCCCGAGCGCATGCGCAGTGGCCTCGCCCTCGGCCGAAAAGCCCAGGGCCAGGATCACCTCCTGCACGGCCGGATCGGCCGCGCGTTCGAGCAGCTCGGCGACCCCGATGTCGCGCACACCCACGCCGTCCAGCGGCGACAGGCGGCCCATCAGCACGAAGTACAGGCCGCGGTAGCTGCCGGTTCGCTCCAGCGCGGCCTGATCCGCCGGAGTCTCGACCACGCACAACTTGCTGATGTCGCGAGCCGTGTCGCTGCACAACCCGCACAGGCGCGCTTCGCTGAAGGTGTGGCAGCGCCCGCAATGGTGCACGCGGGCCACGGCCCCGGTCAGCGCATTGGCCAGCTTCAGCGCACCGTCGCGGTCGTGCTGCAGCAGGTGAAAGGCCATGCGCTGGGCCGACTTCACGCCGACGCCGGGCAGGCGGCGCAGCGCGTCGATCAGCGCGTTGAGACTCGGTTCAGTCAAAACGGAAACTTCATGCCCGGCGGCATTGGCATGCCCGCCGTCAGCTTGCCCATCTTCTCCTGGCTCACGGCCTCGGCGCGACGCACGCCGTCGTTGAAGGCCGCGGCGACCAGATCTTCGAGCATGTCCTTGTCGTCAGCCAGCAGGCTCGGGTCGATGGTGATGCGCTTGACGTCGTGCTTGCAGGTCATCGTGACCTTCACCAGCCCGGCGCCGCTGACACCCTCGACTTCCATCAGCGCCAGTTCGTCCTGCGCGCGCTTGAGGTTGTCCTGCATGGCCTGGGCCTGCTTCATCAGGCCGGCGAGTTGGTTCTTCATCATGGGAATGGTCTCCTAATGCGGCTTGATCGAGCCGGGCACGATACGCGCGGTCTTGAATTGCGCGAGCATCTCCTGCACCAGCGGGTCGTCATGAATGATCTGCTCGGCCTCTTGCTGGCGCCGCTGGCGCTCGGCCGCCGTGCGCTTGGCTGGCGTGTCCTGCGCCGCGCCGCCTTCGAGCTCGAGCCGCAGCGTGGCGATGCCCAGCGCGTCGGCGAGCGCGGCTTGCAGCTTGTCGCGAAGCGGGCCTGCGCGCAGCGACTCGCGCTCGACACGCAAGCGCCACAGCGGTGCGGCGCCGTCCTGCTGTTCGATCAGTTCCGCCTGCACCGCCAGCTCGCGAGCCAGGGCGGTGATCAGCTGTCGCTGTTCGAGCATCGCGACGATGCCCGCCCATCGCTCGCCCATTGCGGTCGGCACCAGCGCAACAGCCTCGCCGGCCACCGCGCGCGGCGCGGGCTGGAACGGCGGAGCAACGGCATCGCGCACGACCGGCCGTTCGAACTCGTGCGGCGCTTCATCGAGCCAGGCCGGCGGCTCGGCAGGCGCGGCTTCGGGCGCCGGCCGCAGCGCTGGCGTTGACCGCGCCGAGGGTCCTGCCGCTGCGGCTGCAGCGCCCGCCGGGGCCGAACGAGCTGACACCGGGGCCGGCCCCGAGGGCCGGGCCGGCGGGCTGCCCTCGGGCGCAAAGGCCAACAGCCGCAACAGCACCATCGTCAATGCGGTGTGGCCGTCGGGCGCCAGGTTGAGTTCCTGGCGGCCGTGCAAGACCAGGCTGTACAGAAGTTGCGTCTCGTCGGCCGGCAACAGCGCGGCGAGTTCGCGGGTCTCGCCGGTATCGGGGTCGGTGTCGGACAGCGCACCGGGCACGGCTTGCTCGATGGCCATCTGCTGCAGCAGCAGCGTCATCTCCTCGAGCGTGCCGGCAGCCGACAGCCCGTGTTCGCGCAATGCGTCAACGCCGGCCAGCACGGCGCGGCCGTCACGCGCCGCGAGAGCGCGCACGAAGCGGCTGGCGTGGCTGCGGTCGACGCTGCCGAGCATCGCGCGCACGGCCTCACCCGTGAGCGCACCGCCGCCATAGGCGATGGCCTGATCAGCCAGCGACAGCCCGTCGCGCATCGAGCCGCGCGCAGCGCGAGCCAGCAAGCGCAACGACAGCTCGTCGTGCGCCACGCCCTCGGCCTTCAACACGCGCTCCAGATGCTCGTGCACCACTTCCGGCGCCATCGGCCGCAGGTTGAACTGCAGGCAGCGCGACAGCACCGTGGGCAGCATCTTTTCCGGGTCGGTGGTGGCCAGCACGAACTTCAGGTACTCGGGCGGCTCTTCGAGCGTCTTCAACAGCGCGTTGAACGACTCCTTGGTGAGCTGGTGCGCCTCGTCGATCATGAAGACCTTGAAGCGGCCGATGGCGGGCTTGTAGGCCGCACGTTCGAGCAGGTCGCGGATCTCGTCGATGCCGCGGTTGCTGGCGGCGTCGAGCTCGACGTAGTCGAGGTAGCGGTCGGCGTCGATCTCGGTGCAGGCGCTGCACGCACCGCAGGGCGTGGCGGTGATGCCCCCCGTGCCATCTGGGCCGGTGCAGTTCAGGCTCTTGGCCAGGATGCGCGAGACCGTCGTCTTGCCGATGCCGCGCGTGCCGGTGAACAGGTACGCATGGTGCAGGCGTTGCTGTTCGAGCGCGTGCGTCAGCGCCCGCACCACCGCGTCCTGGCCCACCATTTCGGAAAACGAACGCGGCCGGTACTTGCGCGCGAGCACCACATAACTCATGCATCGATTCTACGGGTGGGCCGACAGCGGGCACGCGGCCGCCCGCTCAGGCCAACCGGGATAATCGAGGCCCATGAAGCCCATACCGCCCAGCGCGCCGCTCAGCTACGAACAGGCCGGCGTCAACTACCAGTTGATCGACCCGCTGAAGGTGGCCGCCCAACGCGCCGCGGCCACCACGGCCGTGCACCTGGCCCGCCACGGCTTCAGCGAAGTCAAGGCCTCGCGCGGCGAATCGGCCTACGTCGTCGACGTCGGCCCGTTCTACAT
>Ga0315287_10004882_pt1 | contig 13120 bp, 8 predicted proteins | sample YL17G11_0_MG_FD_205037 | JGI IMG/M metagenome (GOLD analysis project Ga0315287, IMG submission 205037) | Sediment microbial communities from Yellowstone Lake, YNP, Wyoming, USA - YL17G11_0 | ecosystem: Environmental > Aquatic > Freshwater > Lake > Sediment | place: USA: Wyoming | collected...
GGGTATTCCTCGCGATAGGGGCCGAAGTAGTAGAGCAGAGCGCTGAGCAGCAGGTAGGCCAGCGCCAGGCTGGCCGCGATGGCCAGCAGCAGATCGAAGATCCGGCGCCGGGGTCGGCCCATGGGGGAATTGTACCGGGAAGATGGTTCAAGGGGGAAGGTTGAAGAGGATAAGGTGTGCAGGCACGGCGGCCTGCACTACCGGGCAAGGATAGCAGGCAGGATGCCTGCCCTACCAAGACGGGCGAAGCATGGCTGCGCCCCTACTGAAGAGCGGCCAGAGATGGCCGCCCTCCCCGCTCGCAAGCAGGGACGCTTGCGCCACCGGAAATAAGTGACGCAAGCCGGGACGCTTGCGCCACCAAGACGGCGGCAGGGACGCCGCCGCTACCCGGGACTCTGCTTGAACCTTGAACCTTGACCCTTTAGCCTTCTTGGCCCTGACGAAGCAGGGCGAAGCATAACTTCGCCCCTACAAGAACGCCCTACTCCACGACGACGCTTTTCGCCAGGTTGCGGGGCTGGTCGATGTCGCAGCCGCGCAGCTGCGCCGAGTAGTAGGCGAACAGCTGCAGCGGGATGCTCATCAAAAGCGGGCTGAACAGCTGCGGGCAGTCGGGGAAGGCGTAGGTGTGCACGTCGTACTGCGCAAAGCGGTCGGGCGCGTTGGTCACCACCATCACCTCGCCCTTGCGGGACAGGATCTCCTCCATGTTGCCGACCATCTTTTCCAGCAGCGGCGAGCGCGGCGCGAGGATGCAGCTGGGGAAGCCGGGCTCGATCAGCGCGATGGCCCCGTGCTTCATCTCGCCGCCGGCGTAGCCCTCGGCGTGGACGTAGCTGATCTCCTTGAGCTTCAGCGCGCCCTCCAGCGCCACCGGATAGCTGATCCCGCGGCCGAGGTAGTAGAAGTGGTCCACCTGGCGGTAGACGCGCGCGAGCTGCTCCACCTGGCGCGCGGTTGTCAGCGTAGCGGCCATCTTGTCGGGGATCGTGAGCAGCTCGGCCTTCAGGCGGCGCACCTCCGCGGGATCGGCTGTGCCGTAGCGCTCGGCGATCCACAGCGCGACGAGGTAAAGGATGGTCAGCTGGCAGGTGAAGGCTTTGGTGGAGGCGACGCTGATCTCCGGGCCGGCGTGGGTGTGCAGCGTGAGGTCAGCGAGGCGCGTCAGCGAGCTGCCGACGACATTGCACACGGCGATCAGGCGGCTGCCGTTGGCCTGCTGCACGCGCACCGCGCCCAGCGTGTCCGCCGTCTCGCCGCTCTGGCTGACGGCGATGGTCACGCTGTGCGGGTCGGCGGGCGGCTGGTGGTACAGCGCCTCGTGAGCGTAGTCGACGCGGCAGGGGATCTTGGCCAGCCCTTCCAGCACGTACTTGCCAACGCGGCAGGCATGAAACGCCGTGCCACAGCCCACCAGCGTGATGAAGCGCGTCTTGCCGCCGGCAGCGAACTCGATGGCGCCGGGCAGCTGCACGCGGGCGTCGGGCGACGGCAGGTAGCGCGAGAGCAGCTGGCGGATGGCCTCGGGCTGCTCGTGGATCTCCTTGAGCATGAAGGTCTCGAAGCCGCCCTTCTGCGCCTGCTCGATGTCCCACTCGATGCGCTCGCGCGGTTTCTGCAGCTCGCGCCCGCTCTTCCAGTCAACGAAGCGCACCTCCTTGCCGTCGAGCACGGCCATCTCGCCGTCCTCGAGGTAGGTCGCTTCGTGCGTATAGGCGAGGAACGCCGTGACGTCGCTGGCCAGGTAGCTCTTGTCCTCGCCGTGGCCGACGAGCAACGGCAGCTGGTTGCGGATGCCGATCAGCTGATGCGGCTGGTCATAGGCCATCACGCACAGGCTGAAGCTGCCGGCCAGCCGGTCGGCGGCGCGGCGCACTGCCGCCACCAGGTCGCCCTCGTAGTACAGGCCGATCAGGTTGGCGGCGACCTCGGTATCGGTGTTGCTGGTGAACGTCACGCCCTGGGCGCGCAGCTCATCCTTCAGCTCCTGGTAGTTCTCGATGATGCCGTTGTGCACGATAGCCACGCGCTGGCGAAAGTCCTGGTGCGGGTGGCTGTTGTCGTCGCTTGGCTCGCCGTGCGTCGCCCAGCGCGTGTGGCCGAGGCCAACGTAGCCGATCAGCGCGTCGGCGCCCAGCGTCTCCTCGAGCACGGCGATCTTGCCCGCGCGCTTGGTGACGATCAGCCCGCCCTCGCCAAGTACGGCGACGCCCGAGCTGTCGTAACCGCGGTATTCCACCGCGCGCAGGCCGCTAATCAGCGTCGCGCGCAGCGGCTGCGCACCGTCGTGTACTACTGCTCCGAGGATGCCACACATGGCTTAGTCTCCTACCCCGTGCCAGGCGGAGCCCGTTTGGGGGACGTGTAGTATATCGCCGCTGCCGCGCATCAGAGTTAAAGCCGCCGCCGGAAGGCCGGATCACCACAGAGGCACAGAGGATAGATCAGTTGTCACCAGCTTCAAATGCTGGGTCGAAGCCGTGCCAAAGTACGGCGAATGTGGAGCGACGCGACTTTCTATCTCATGGGATGATTCGGTCTCAGTGTTCTCTGTGACTCTGTGGTTCAAATCCCAGGCTTCTTGACATGCCTAGAACCTGAACGGCGCAGGGCGTCAAGGCTCCAGGGGCCGGCGCCGGCGGCCGAGAAGTACAGCCAGATGAAGCAGTAGAGGGCGGCTGGCATACCCCCGCTGATCGTCGGCCAGAAGCTCTTGGGGAAGTGGAACTGAAAGTAGGCCACGGCCATCATTCCAGCCAGAATGAAGGCCACCGGACGCGTGAAGAGGCCTAGCAGGATCAGCGCTCCGCCGAACACCTCCAACATCCCGCCAATACCCGCCTGCGACATCAGCTCGACTGTGCCGCCATTCGGCGGTACTCCGGCCGGAAAGGCGAACAGCTTCGTTGTGCCGCTCGTGATGAACATCAGCGCTGCCATGATGCGCAGCACACTGAGTAAATGCGGAGCCAAACCTCCCCATGTAAAGCCTGTTCCATTAAAGCCTGTTCCATTTCCTGACATGCAGCTTACCTCAGTACCTGACTTGATCCGCCAACCAGCTGGCACGCTGAGCCTGCGCATTTGCAGCCTCTATTGTTTAGTACCTACATGCAGTGTGCGCTATCGTACCTAGCGCTCAAGACGGGCCGGCACAAGGCCGAACCCTACGGGAGCGGGCGAGACAAGTCTCGCCCCTACCCCGCATCAATTCCTACTCTGCATCTATGCCCACGCCGGCCCAGCCGGGGCTCTCGGCAGTAGGCGCCGTCTTGACCCACATCTTGCCGTCGCCGGCGAAGTCCAGCGGCGTCATCGTGCTGAGCATCTCCTCCGTCACGTCGCCGGTGAAGGTGTTGCTGCCCTCGTAGGACTCGTCGCCCGGCAGCAGGTAGTAGCGGTCTTTGCCGCCGCCGTCGACGAACATGCCCAGCGTCATCAGCCAGTCACGCGGGCTGCCGGAAACCTCGATCTCGCTCTCGCCAAAGCTCGGGCCCTTGGCGATGTAGGTGTCGTCGCCGCCGCGATCCCACAAGAAGCTCAGCGCGTTGACGTGGCTGACGCCCAGCGTCGTGCGCGCGCCCTGGTACCAGTCGTTGCCCCCTGCGTCCTCGAACCACGCCAGGCTCCAGTCGCGGCCGTGGCCCATGCTCTGGCGGATGCCGATCACGTAGCGGTCGTCGCCCGCCTCGTCCTGCAGGATGCCGCAGGCGAAGTGCGGCGCGCTGGCCTGGCTGTACTGGCCGGCGCGGTAGACGTCGTTGCCGCCCTTGTCGATCAGCATACCGACAGCGTACCAGTAGCTGTTGCCCTGCACGTAGCAGTCGCCCTCGTAGCTGTCGTCGCCGCCGCCGTCGAGCAGCAGCGCGAAGCCGCCGGCCCAGCTGTGGCCGTCGGTGAAGTCGGCGCGCCGGCCGAAGGCGCTGCCTTGGCAGAAGTGCACGTGGTGCGTCGGGCCGTACAGCCCGCCGTTGAAGTGGTCTTTCATGTTGGCGTAGTAGACGTCGTTGCCCGCGCAGTCGATGAGCATCGCCGAGCCGCGCGTGCCGCCGAAGCCCTGGCTGTACTTGTAGACCTCGTAGCGGTCGTCGCCCGCCACGTCGATCAGCAGGCCGGTGCCGAAGGAGCCGCTGGCCTGCGAGTTGCCATATGCGTAATAGTCGTCATTGCCGCCGTAGTCCGCCAGCAGGCCCGTGCCGAAGATGCCGCAGCCCTGCGCGGCGTAGGCGCCGCGGTAGCTGTCGGCACCCGCAGCGTCGATGAGGATGCCGTAGCCGAAGATCCCCGCGCCGCTGGAGGGCTGGTCGGTCCTCGCCATTTGGTACTTGTCGTCGCCGTTCATATCGATGCAGATGCTGACCGGATGCGCGTAATCGAAAATCGCGGCAACGCTGCTGTAGCTGTCGTCGCCGTCGGTATCGAGGGCCAGCAGGTGCTGCTCACCTTCGTAGCCCGCCTGGCCCGAGCCGTGCAGGCTGACGATGCCCAGCGGTGTGCGCACGGCGAAGTCGAAGGGCTTGTCGCTCCAGTCCAGCGCCTTGCCGTCCTTGTCGTAAGCCAGCATCTGCTCAGCATCCTGCGAGACCACAGTCATCAGCGCCGCGCCCGTGTTGATCAGGTTCCAGTCCACGTTGTCCATCAGCGATTCGAGCAGCAGCATGTCGGCGGTGTCGTCGATCACCTCGTTGCCCGTGGTGTTGTCCTCTTCCTCGAAGGTCGAGATGGTGAAGTCGTAGACGCGGTCGTAGACCTGCTGCGGATCTAGGCCGAGCGCCAGAATCGGCTGCGTCAAGCCCAGATCGCGGTAGCGCAGCGCACGCGGCACGGCAAACAACACCAGCGCCGCGGCGTCGCGCACTTCCGGAGGTATTTCCGCGTACATCTGGGCAGAAGTCAGCCGATCGCTGTCCGGCTTGGCAGGTGCAGGCTTCGCCGGTGGCACGGCTTCAGTCACGGCGGGAGCCGGTGTGGGGGCAGGCTTAAGCGGCACACCGCTGTAGGTTTCGGGCGGATCGTGCGTCAGCTCTGACAGCGCGACGGCCAGCGCGTTGTCGCCCAGCTCCTCGATGCGCGCCTTGTCCGCCGCCAGCGCGTCGCCCGTCAGCCCCAGGCGCACGCCGCAGTCCAGCTTCTGATGCGCGCTGGTGACGATCGCGCCGAGGTTCGGAGCCTGCGGCTTGCCCTCCGCGGTAACGGTGGCGAGGTTCTTCAGAATACCGTTGCCCAGCGAGCGCGAATAGGCGCTGATCTTCCACGGGTTGTCCTGGAATAGGTTCAGCAGCTTGAGCTGGTACTTGTTGCCGCCCCACAGCCCGAGGTCGTTGGGGCTGATGCGCACGTCCTCGGGCGCGAAGTTGACCTGCGCCAGCGCCTTCTCGAACAGGTCACCCTGAGCAGGCAGGTAGGCGGTGGACTTAGCCGCGCCGCCGATAAGCAGCAGCGCGCAGGCAAGGACGATCAGTGTAATGTGCTTGGTCCTCATGTCTCAATTGTAGCGTTACGCCTGGAAGGCTGAAGCTGAATTCTGGCGTACGCGCGCCGGCGATTCACTGCTAGAATTCCGCCATGCGCCTGGGCATTCTTAAAGCACTTGCCTTAGTTACGTTGCTGCTGCTTTGGCTGCCGAGCCTTGCCAGCGCGGGTGACTCCACTGAAGTGCAGCTGGCAGAGGCGCTGTCCGAGCCAGGAATGGTGGCCATCATCGTCGGCGCCGTCGCCATGCCGCTGCTGGAGGGTGACGACAACGCCGGGGACGAAGCGCTGCGGACGGCGGACGGCATCGCCAGCGCCTGGCTGGTGACGAAGGGCCTGCAGCGCAGCGTGCAGGAAGAGCGGCCCGATGGCACAAGCAAGGATAGCTTCCCCAGCGGGCACGCCACCTCCGCCTTTGCCGCCGCGACGATGGCCGCGGACAGACATCCGAAGCAGGCTCCCTATTGGTACGGCGCGGCAGCGGCGATTGCCTGGTCGCGCGTGCGCCTCAAGCGTCACCACACGCGCGATGTACTGGCCGGCGCGGCGATCGGCTATGGCATGGCCAAGCTGGAGCAACAACTGCCGCGCGGATTGCTGATCGCACCGTTTTATGACCCGGACACGCAATGCGGCGGCGTCGAAGCCTGCTGGGAGTTCTAGCGGCCCGAGTTGCCAACACCTGTGAGGTTTCCCGCCGCGGGTTAGAATCAGATATGCGATCTTTACTGCTTGTAATCCTGCTGGCGTGCATTGCTTCCGCCGAGCCGGCGGCTCCTGAGCAGTTCGTCTCCGCGGCGCCCGAAGCCCCACCAGCCATCGCCGACGGATCCTGGACGATGGTCGTCATTCCGGATACGCAGAGCTACGTCGACCATTCGCAGAACGTCTTCATCCTGAACAACATGATGGACTGGATCGTGGCCGATCACGAGCGGCTGGACATCGCGCTGGTGCTGCAGGAAGGCGACCTGGTGTTCCAGAACGGCGCGCGGCTGGGCACGATGGTTACCGGTGACCAGGGCTCCAGGCAGCAGTGGCGGAATGTCTCCACGGCATTTCACAGGCTGGACGGCGTCGTGCCCTACATCCTCGCGCTGGGCAACCATGATTACGGCACGACGTGCGCCGAGAGCCGCTACACGCACTTCAACGAACACTTCAAGCCCGGCGGTTACCACCTGACCGAGCCGTTGTTCGGTGGCATCCTCGCTGCCATGGGGCCGAACGCCTACGGCAACCGCACGCTGGAGAACGCGGCATACGACTTCAAAGCACCCGATGGCCGCAGGCTGCTGGTATTGTCACTGGAGATGGGCCCGCGGCAGGCCGCCGTGGACTGGGCGAAGCAGACCACGAACCAGGCGAAGTATCGCGACTACACGAAGCTGCTGCTGACGCACACGTATCTGTACGCTGATGGTACGCGCTACGACTGGGCCAGCAAGGGCGAGAGCCAGAGCAACAACCCGCACTCCTACAAGGGCATCGCCGACGACGTGCACGACGGCGAGGAGCTGTGGAACGAGCTGGTGCGCGTGACGCCGGGCATGGAAATGGTGTTCTGCGGGCATGTCGGCGGCGACATGGAGGACTACCTGGTCAGCAAGAACGACTTCGGCGAGAACGTGCACCAGATCGTCTTCAACGCGCAGTTCCTGCCGCAGGCCGGCCAGGGCTGGATCCGCCTGCTGGAGTTCCTGCCCGACGGCAAGACCGTGCACGTGCGTACGTACTCGCCCTACCTGGACGAGGATGGCGATCCCGCGACCGCCGGCTGGCGCACGGGCGCCGTCGACGACTTCAGCTTCGAGCTGGGAAGCTAGTCCGCCTCGGGCTGTGACTGCGCATTCGCCGTGCTGAACGTACCGGCGTATCCGCCGCGCAGCCGCGCTTCTGCCTGCATCCCGCCTGCCACCTGCTGGGTCAGCCTGCGCTCGGCGGCAGTGCTGGCCAGATGCGCCGCTACCAGCATGGCGCCGATGATCGCGGGAATATACATGGCTTCCGATAGCGCGACCGCGGTGTAGACCAGCAAGTTGCCGAGACCGACGTAGGCTGCTCCGACAGGCAGGCGGCCGCCGCAATCCACTGCCGGCAGCCGCAGCAGCTGGCCGGCGCCAAATACCACCAGACCGACGGCGAACCAGCCCCAGAAGTTGCCGGCCGGCACTCCTAGATATGCGCCGTCAACATGCCATGTCCAGAAGCCCAGCGGGCCCGCCGAGAGCGGATCGACCAGCAGGTCGATGCAGACCAGGCACAATGCACCGGCAAGTACGCGCTGCCACCCCACTGTCAGCCAGCGAATATGCCAGCGCGCGTATCCAGCGAACAGCGCCCAGGCGATGCCGATCGTCAGCGGCACGCCGAGGATCTGAGGGCCGAGGATATACGTGTAGCTGTAGTGGCCGAAAGGGATGCCGAAGTGCATGCCCGAGAGTTCGCTGAAAAAGCCGAGGATCCCCGCCAGCGCGAGAAACGCGCGCCCGCCGGCATCGCTGTACAGCGCAGCGACGCCCAGCGAAGCGGCGACGTACAGCACGCCGGCCCAGGTCACCGCCGCCGGCGGCTCTCTGAAGATGATGAAGCCGATGACTGCGCCTAGCCACATCGTGGCGTAGAGCGCAACCAGGGCAACGCGAAAACGCTTCGGCATGCTGGAATCTCCGCGCACTGGCCGCGTCTCAGTAAGCAATACTACTCGCACCGGGTTCACTGGTGGCCGCCAGCGCACAGCAAGTATAAAGGCTGCGCAATGCCTGCCGGCCTGCTGGCGTTAGAATACCCCATGCCTAACGAGCCAGGCGTAACAGACAGCCTGCTACTGCGCGCCAAGTGGATGAGCACGCCGCAGCAGCACCCGCTGGTGATGGCCTTCGGCCGCTGGCTGGCCCCGCGCTACCTGAGCTTCCCCCTGGGCGTCAGGGAACTGCGCATCAGCGCGGAAGACACGGCGAAGCTGACAGCGCTGCGCGGCGAGCGCGTCGTGCTCACGCCGAACCACCCAACATTCGATCCCGTCGTCATGTTTGCCCTCAGCACCAAGCTCGGCATGGCATTCTGCTACCTTTCCGCCCGCGAGCTGTTCAACAACCCGCTGAGCGCCTTTGTAATCTCGCGTGTCGGCGCCTACGCCGTGGAGCGCGGCGTGCGCGACGACAGCGCGCTGCACACTTCGCGCCAGCTGATCGCCGAGGGCAGGCACTGGCTGGTGCTCTTTCCCGAGGGCGAGGCGCATTACCTGCACGACCTCGTGCTGCCCTTCCTGCCCGGCGCGGCCAGCCTGGGCCTGGGCGCGCTGAGCGACCTGGCGGCGGCCGGGCAGCCATTGCCGCCGGTGTACCTGGTGCCGCTGGCGCTACGCTATCACTACCTGGCCGACATGCGGCGCGAGATGCTTGCGTCGCTGGCGCGCCTCGAGCGCCGCCTTGGACTGCCACAGCCCAGCCCGCCGCTCGGCTGGCTGGCGCGGCTGGGGCGCATCGCCGATCACGTGCTGGAATACAACGAGGAGGCCTTGGGCCTCGTGCCGCCCGACCAGCATGACCTGCAGGCGCGTCTCGACTGCCTGCGCGAGCTGGTACTGTCGCGCACGGCGGGAGCACTGGGTATCGAAGTGCCGCCGGCAAACCTGCCGCTGCGCAACCGCCTGCGCAAGATCCTCGTCGGGGCGAAGCGCATCAGCCATACCCCGCCCAAGCGCGGCGGCGCATATGCCTGGCAGCTCTACCGCCGGCGCCGCGCGCACACCAGGCTGCTGCAGCGCGAACTGCAGCGCGTGCTGGATTTTCTGGCGCTCACCGGTACGTACAGCTACGACGTGCCGACGGTGGAGAACTACCTCGATGTGCTGGGGCGGCTGGAACTGGAGGTGCTGGGCCGGCAGCATTTCCGCGGGCCGCGGGCGGTGACGGTGCGCGTCGGCGAGCCGCTCGACCTGCGCCGGTACTATGAGCTGTACCAGCACAGCCCGGAGCAGGCCAGCGAGCAGGCGATCAGCGAAGTGGAGCGCGCCGTGCGCGCACTGCTGGCTGAGACCGCATCGCTGATGACGCCCTTGCCTGCGTGATGACGGCTGTGCTTAATCGGCATTGTGCTTACGCCACAGGCGGAGTAATGATGCTAACTGGATGCTGCGCTATTCAGGCTCGCTTTCGTCCGCGATATTCGGCGCTGGCGCTTTGCGGTGGCTGGCTGCGAGGTCGTTGACCAAGCTCATCATCGTCGGCACGACCAGCAGCGTGAAGATCGTCGAGCTGATCAGCCCGCCCACCACCACGATGCCCAGGCTGCGGTACAGCTCGGAGCCGCTGCCCTGCCCCAGTGCCAGCGGCAGCATGCCGAACACGGCGGCCAGCACGGTCATCAGGATCGGCCGCAGACGCGTCGACGCGCTGATGCGCAGCGCTTCGTTGGGCGAAAGGCCCTGCTTCTCGAAGTTCAGCATCTGCGCGATGATCAGGATTGCGTTGGCGGCGACGATGCCGGACAGGATGATCAGCCCCAGCATTCCCAGCACATCGAACTGCACCACCTTCTTCGTCAGGTTGAAGGCCAGCGTGATCGCCAGAAAGCTGCCGCTCCAGGCCAGCGGAATGGTGATCAGCACGATGAACGGGTAGTAGAAGCTGCGGAACATCGCCACCAGCAGCAGGTAGATGATCACCACGGCCAGCAGCCCCTGGAAGATCAGCGAGCGGAACGTCGTGCGCAGCTTGTCCGCCGCCTCGCCGAAGGTAACCGTGTAGCCCGCCGGCAGCGTCTTCAGCAACGGCGTGATGACTTCGTCCTCCGTCAGCCTAAGCGCGGTTTCTGTCGGCACGTCGGGGCGCGTGTTCACCACGACTTCGATGTTACGCTCGCGGTTGAAGTGCGGTACGCGCGTCGGGCCGGTGCCCGAGGTGATAGTAGCCACCTCGTCCAGCCGGACCTGCTGGCCGCCGGGAGTCTCCAGCGGGATCGCGCCCAACGCGCTGCGGTTGCTCACCAGCTCTGGGTCGCCCTGGATGACCAGGTCGTACTCGCGGCCGGCGTCGGTGTAAGTCGAGACCTTGCGTCCCGCCACCATGCTTTCGACAACCTCCGCCACCTGGACAACGGATAGGCCCAGCTGGCGTGCGCGGACGCGGTTCAGCTTGACGCGCAGCTCGGGGGCGCCCTCCTGGAAGCCGCTGCGCACCGCGCCGGGCCCGGCAACGATATCTTCATGCGTGGCCAGCGTGGCCTGCAGTTCGGCGGCGATGCGGCTTAAGGTGTTCAGATCGGGCCCGTTGACCTCCAGCGTGAACTGCTTGTCAGCAATGCGGAAGATCGAGCGCTGGTTGGGGAAGATGCTGCGGAAGCCGGCGATGCCTTTCGCCACCTGCTGCAGCTTGGTCTTCAGATCCTGTATGTTCTCGGGCGTCGAGAACTCGGGCTTGATGCGCAGGCCGACGCCGTTGAAGCCCGAGCCGGCCATGGAGAACACGCTGCCCACGCGCGGGTCAGACATGCCGAGCTGTTCAATCGGCTGCAGGGCTGCGTTGCTCACGCTTGGCCGCTGGCCGACGTTGGGCTGCGCCTGCACGAAGATAAAGCCCTGCGAGCCGTTCGGCAGGTAGCTGGCGGCGGGCAGCAGGGTCAGCGATGACAGGAACAGCGCCAGCACGGCGAGCAGCAGCGCGACGCGGCCCAGGTTGTGACCGGGGCCACGGCCCTGGCAGGCCCAGCTGGTGAAGCGCGCGTAGCTGTCGTGGACATACAGGCCGAGCCACTGAAACTCGATGATATCCAGGATGCGGTGCAGCGTCGGGTGGGACTGCGCCAGGCGCTTGCGCCCGCTTGTGGTGCGCAGCAGCAGCGCTCCCAGGCTGGGCACCACTGTCAGCGTGACCACCAGCGAGACGAGAATGCTCGTCACGATGGCGATGGCGATGTCCTTGAACAGCAATCCCGCTTCGGTGACGTTCAGCACGATGGGCACAAATACGGCGACGCGCACCAGCGTGGAGCTGAGGATTGCGCTCCACACTTCCTCCACGCCCTCCCGCGCGGCCTGGCGCGGCGGCTTCTTCAGCTCCGTCATATGCCGCTCGATGTTCTCCAGCGCCACGATGGCGTCATCCACGACCAGCCCCACGGCGAAGGCCAGCCCCGCCAGCCCGATGATGTTGATCGAGCGGTGCATTGCCTCCAGCACCAGGAACACGCTGACCAGCGAGATGGGGATGGAGACAACGGCGACGATCACCGGCCGGCCGGCGCGCAGGAACAGCAGCAGCACCATCGCCGCCAGCAGGGCGCCGATGGCCAGGTCGTGCCAGACCAGGCGGATACCTTCCTGGACGTAGTTGAGGTCGCTGTACAGCACATCCAGCTGGATGCCGATGCCCTGGTCGCGGAACTGCTTGTTGAAGGCGTCGAGGACCGCCTGCGCGCCCTTGATCGTGGTCACGGTATTCGCACCGCTCTGGCGCAGCACGCGGATGTTCATTGCCGGCTTGCCGTTCACCCGCACGAAGAACCGCTGCTGCTCTCGTCCGTCGATCACCTTGGCGATATCGCCGACCGCCGTTGTACCCTCAGGGCCGCTGCGCACGACTGTGTTGAGGATGTCGTCCAGCGTCTGGAACTTGCCGGTGGTGCGCACGGTGAGCTCGCGCTCACTCTCGCTCAGCAGCCCGCCGCGCGAGTCGCTGTTCTCCTGGCTGAGCACGCTGGCCAGCTCGGAGACGGCGATCCCGCGCGCGGCCATCGCCTCCAGGTCCGGCTGGACCACGATGCGCCGCGCCGTACCGCCGCTGGCGCTGATCCCGCCCACGCCATCAACGCGCAGCAGCGCAGGCGTGATCACCTGGTCGATCATGTCGAACTTCTCATTCAGGCTGGCCGGCCCATCGACCGCGATCCACATGATCTCGCTGCTGTTGACCCCCGAGCGGGAAATGATCGGCTTGTCCGCCTCGGGCGGCAGGTCGCGCACGCGCTGCACAGCCTGGACGATGTCCAGCAGGGCGCTGCTGCGATTGGCGTTGTCGGTAAACAGCAGGTCGATGTCGCTGTTGCCCTGGCTGCTGTTGCTGGTGATCTCCTTGAGGTTGTTCAGCGCGGCGAGCTGCTGCTCCAGCTTGTTGGTGATCTGGTCTTCGACCTCCAGCGGGCTGGCGCCGGCGTAGTTAGTACGCACGGAGTATTCCAGCGGCTCGATCTCGGGCTTGAGCTGCACCGGGATCTGCGTGTAGGCGATGACGCTGAAGATCACCAGGATCATCACGCCGACGAAGACGGCGTAAGGGTTGCCGATGGAAGCACGGATCACTTGCCGCCACCCGCCTGGCCAGGGGTCTCAGGCTTGGGCGCATCTGCCGCCCTGCCCTGGCCTGGCTGCTGCAGATTGGTCGGAATCACTTTGGCTGCGGAATAGAGTTGTTCCTTGCCGCGTGTCACGAGCATGTCTCCTGCCTTCAAGTCCCCTTTGAGCAGCACGACAACGCTGTCCAGGTTCTCGCCGGTCTCGACCGGCACCATCTCGACACCCGCCAGCGGCGCAGAGCCATCCGCCGCAGGCTTGCCGCCTGCCACCAGGCGATATACCACCAAGCCCAATTTACCCTCCAGCGGCGCATCGGCACTTATCATCAGCGTCGGTTTGGGGGTGCCAGCC
>Ga0315287_10004883_pt1 | contig 13119 bp, 10 predicted proteins | sample YL17G11_0_MG_FD_205037 | JGI IMG/M metagenome (GOLD analysis project Ga0315287, IMG submission 205037) | Sediment microbial communities from Yellowstone Lake, YNP, Wyoming, USA - YL17G11_0 | ecosystem: Environmental > Aquatic > Freshwater > Lake > Sediment | place: USA: Wyoming | collected...
AAGTCGGGAGAGGATTTCAAGGTTATCCGTCCGCCGATCGATGATCCGAAACTGATGGATGAACTGATCAATCACAACGTCAACGTGATCGGTCAAGCGCCCGAACAACAGAGCATCTGGGCGCAGCTTTTGATCGCCAGCTTTCCGATCCTGATCATCATTGCGGTTTTCATGCTGTTCATGCGGCAGATGCAGGGCGGCGCGGGTGGCCGCGGTGGACCGATGGCGTTTGGCAAGAGCAAGGCACGGCTGTTGTCAGAAGATCAGATCAAGACGACTTTCGCCGATGTAGCGGGCGTCGATGAGGCTAAGGAGGACGTGCAAGAACTCGTCGACTTCCTGCGCGAACCGGGAAAGTTCCAGAAACTCGGCGGCCGAATCCCGCGCGGAATTCTGATGGTTGGCCCACCCGGAACAGGCAAGACGTTGCTCGCAAAAGCCATTGCCGGCGAGGCCAAGGTGCCGTTCTTTACGATCTCGGGGTCAGACTTCGTCGAGATGTTCGTCGGCGTTGGTGCATCTCGAGTCCGCGACATGTTCGAGCAGGCGAAGAAGCAGTCGCCGTGCATCATTTTTATCGACGAGATCGATGCGGTTGGGCGCCATCGTGGCGCCGGACTTGGCGGTGGCCACGACGAACGTGAACAGACGCTCAACCAACTGCTGGTCGAAATGGATGGATTCGAGCCGAACGACGGAATCATCGTGATCGCCGCGACTAACCGACCGGACGTTTTGGATCCAGCGCTGTTGCGGCCGGGCCGATTCGACCGCCAGGTTGTTGTCGGGCTGCCGGATATTCGTGGTCGCGAGCAGATCCTTAAAGTTCATATGCGCAAAGTACCGCTGGCCGATAACGTCGACGCCGCCATCATCGCGCGTGGTACGCCAGGGTTTTCGGGTGCGGACCTTGCCAATCTGGTCAACGAAGCCGCGCTGTTTGCGGCGCGCTCCAGCAAGCGGTTGGTGGAGATGGATCAGTTCGACAAGGCCAAGGACAAAATCATGATGGGCGCCGAGCGCAAATCGATGGTGATGTCCGAAAAGGAAAAGCGCACTACCGCTTACCATGAGGCAGGCCACGTGATCGTCGGGCGCACCGTGCCGGAGCACGATCCTGTATACAAGGTGACGATCATTCCGCGAGGTAGAGCGTTGGGCGTGACGATGTTCCTTCCAGAGGAAGATCGGTACAGCCACACCCGTACCGGCATCCTGTCGAGGATCAGCTCGTCCTTCGGTGGACGTATCGCTGAAGAGATGGTGCTCGGACCCGATGGAATTACGACTGGCGCGTCCAACGACATAGAGCAGGCCACCCGTCTGGCACGCAACATGGTGACCAAGTGGGGGTTGTCTGAAAAGCTCGGGCCGCAGAAGTACGATGAGGACGACGCCGAAGTGTTTCTCGGAATGTCCGCCGGCACGAAGACCAAGGCGATATCTGCCGATACGGCGCGCCTCATTGATGAGGAAGTGCGGCGCATAATCGATCAGTGCTACAAGCACGCCGAGAGCATCTTAAAAAACAACGCAGACAAGCTGCACGTGATGGCAGAGGCGTTGATCGAGTTCGAGACGCTCAGTGCGGATCAGATCGATGACATCATGGCCGGTGCAAAACCGCGTTCGCCGAGCGATGGCAGCGGTCCGTCGAATCGAACCAAAGGTGAACGACCCGCGCCGACCGAACCGGGTAGCGCTCACAACATTGGTGGTCCCGCCGAAGAGCACTGACGCAAGCCTGTGCGGCGTCAGTGAGCTCGCTCCAGCCCGTGCTTCTCTGTCGTGAGCGTCTATTGTCGCTTGCAACACCTTGCGTGATGGGCGTACTGAACGCGACTCCCGATTCATTTTCCGATGGCGGGCGATTCATTCGCGCTGGTCGATTGGATCTGGACGCTGCCGTCGCTGCGGCGCTGGCGATGATCGAAGCTGGTGCCGCCATCATCGATGTCGGCGGAGAGTCGACTCGACCTGGAGCTTCGCCGGTCGACGCAGACGAAGAGCTTCGACGTGTGATCCCCATCGTCGAACGAATTGCCACGATGGCTGCTATTGTTTCAGTGGATACGAGCAAACCGGCTGTTGCCAGAGCAGCACTCAGCGCCGGCGCGCACTTGATCAATGACGTTCGTTCAATGGCAGATCCGGATCTGCTCGCGGTGGTTGCGGACTCGGGTGCAGCGCTGTGTCTGATGCACATGCGCGGTGAGCCGCGCACGATGCAGGATGCGCCACGTTATGACGATGTGGTGGCGGAGGTTCGGGGCTTTCTCGAGGCACGCGCCGAACGCTGTCGGCAGGCTGGGATCGGTCGCGAGCGGATTTTGATCGATCCGGGGTTCGGATTTGGCAAGACGCTCGAGCACAATCTGACATTGTTGCGTCGTCTCGGACAGATCGTCGACCTCGGGTATCCGGTTCTGGTTGGGCTGTCACGCAAACGCATGATTGGTGAGATCACCGGACGTGGGGCGGACGCGCGTGTTGCGGGCGGTGTCGCTGCGGCGGTCGTAGCCGTACAGAACGGCGCGCGCATCGTTCGGACACACGACGTCGCGGCAACAGTAGATGGCTTGAAGATTGTGTGCCGGATCATGGAGATCTGATATGGCAAGGAAGTACTTCGGTACGGATGGAATTCGCGGACGCGTGGGCGAGGCGCCAATTACGCCGGACTTCTGTTTGCGGTTGGGTTGGGCGGCCGGGCGGGTGTTCGCGAGCGAGGGGCGCCGCCGCATCCTGATCGGCAAAGACACTCGAGTCTCGGGGTACATGCTCGAATCGGTGCTGGAGGCAGGGCTCGCCTCGGCCGGGGTCGATGTTCGGTTGCTGGGACCGATGCCTACTCCTGCAGTTGCATACCTGACCCGCACGCTGCGTGCAGACGCGGGGATCGTTATCAGCGCGTCGCACAACCCGTTTTACGACAACGGCATCAAGTTTTTCGACCGGGATGGCAACAAGCTCGCCGACGAAAAGGAACTTGCGATCGAGGCCGAGTTGGAATCGCCTCTGCAGTGCGTGGCGTCAGAAGCAATCGGTAAAGCGCAGCGCGTTGATGACGCACGCGGGCGTTATATCGAGTTCTGCAAAGCAACAGTTGATCGCGGCCTCCGACTGACGGGTTTCAAGATCGTCCTGGATTGTGCACATGGGGCGACGTACGACGTGGCGCCCGGCGTCTTCGCCGAACTGGGAGCCGATATCTCGGTGATCGGCGCGGAACCCAACGGCTTGAACATCAATGATGATTGCGGCTCAACACACCCGGAGCGGCTGCAGGCGGAGGTGCTCGCTCGGGGCGCTGATCTCGGCGTGGGATTCGATGGCGATGGGGACCGCCTCATAATGGTGGATGGCAATGGAGCAGTGCTTGATGGCGATGAGTTGCTTTTCATCATCGCGCGACACCGCGCCCAAACGGGTCGTTTGGTCGGCGGCGTGATCGGTACCTTGATGACAAACTTCGGTCTGGAGCAGGTTTTCGGCCGACTAGGCATTCCTTTCGCGCGAGCCAAGGTCGGCGATCGTTACGTTCTGGAAGAGCTCAAACGACACGGCTGGGAATTGGGCGGCGAGGGATCGGGGCACATCGTTTGTCTGGACCTGAACACGACCGGCGACGGTATCGTGTCCGCGTTGCAGGTGCTTGCGGCGATGATCGGAGCGGGACAATCGCTAGCACAGCTGCGCTGCGGGATCGAAAAGCTTCCGCAGATTCTCGTCAACGTTCGTGCGGCCGAACCCGCTCGCGTCGTCACTCACAGTCGGGTGGTGCAGGCTGTTACCGACGTTCAGCACATGTTGGCGGGCACGGGGCGCGTGTTGTTGCGGCCATCCGGAACCGAGCCGCTGGTGCGTGTGATGGTCGAAGGCCAGGATGCAGCCGAGGTGAAGCGTCTTGCAGAGCAGCTCGCCGGCGTGGTGCGTGTGGCTGCGGCTGGCGGCTGATGTCATGGCAGCGTTGTGCCCGAGCGCTACGTTGTTTACCATTGCCGACCTTTTTTGACCGGACCGCCGGATCGTTGCGAGGGTTTCCTCAGTGCGCCGACCGGTAGTCGCGGGAAATTGGAAAATGAACGGCTCGATGGCGAGCATTGGCAAGTTGATCGACGAGATGTTGCCGTTGGACCTTGCCCGCACCGATGTGATTTTGTTTCCGCCGATCCCGTACATAGCGGCGGTTGTTGAGCGCGTTCGCAACACCGGCGTCGGTGTCGGGGTCCAGAATATCCATTCGGAGCGCGCGGGCGCCTTTACCGGTGAAGTTGCTGCGGAGATGGTCAAAGAGTTGGGCGCAACGCACGTGCTCGTCGGCCACTCGGAGCGGCGCCGGTTGTTCGGCGAGAGTGATGCATTCATCGCGCAAAAGTGCGGCGCCGCGATTCGTGCCGGACTGGTGCCAGTTGTATGTGTCGGTGAGACGCTGACTGAGCGTGCTGACGGCCGGGCAGAAGCGGTCGTGGCTACGCAACTGACAGCAATCGTTGACGCGGTTGGTATCGACGTCTTCAGATTCGCAATAGTTGCGTATGAACCGGTGTGGGCAATTGGTACGGGGCGTACGGCGACCCCAACGGACGCGCAGGCCATGCACGCGGCGATTCGGGCGGGCATTCGAACTATTGATGCAGCGATAGCCGAAGGGTTGCGGGTCGTGTACGGCGGAAGCGTCAACGCGGACAACGCTTCGGCGTTGTTTGCCGAAGCGGATGTGGACGGTGGATTGGTTGGTGGCGCCTCGCTCAGCGCGCGGCAATTCTTGGACATTTGCAGGGCGGCATAAGTCATGAGCACGCTGGAAACAATTCTGTTGATCATGTTGGTGCTAGACGCGATCGCTCTGGGCGCGCTGGTTCTGTTGCAGCAAGGCAAAGGCGCCGACATCGGGGCGGCGTTTGGTAGCGGCTCCGCGAACGCGGTATTCGGTGGTGCGGGCTCGGCGTCGTTTCTCGCAAAGCTCACGACCTGGCTCGCGCTCGGATTTTTCGCGCTTTCGCTCGGTCTTGCATTCACCGCGAAGGAACGTGCGGCGAATCTGGAAGACATCGGCATTCCCGTCGTGACTGCGCCAGTCGCGCCGCCTGAAGCGACCACAAAATCGGGGCAGCCCGCTGCGTCGGAACCGCAACCACAACAGGACACGACCAGCCCCGATGCTGCACCGGAAACGCGGTTGACAGCCCCGAGCGAACCTGTAGATTCCGACATTCCCGACGTCTGATCGGGACCCGTCCGTCTCCTAGCCGAAGTGGTGAAACTGGTAGACACGCTACCTTGAGGGGGTAGTGAGCTAACGCTCGTGGAGGTTCGAGTCCTCTCTTCGGCACCAGTATTGAATACCAACAGATTCCCTATTTTCGACGCGATCGTCGGAAAGCATGACCCCGACACGTTGGTTGACCCGCTATACCCACCTCCCTATAATCCGCGTCCTCCTGATGCGGGGTGGAGCAGTCTGGTAGCTCGTCGGGCTCATAACCCGAAGGTCGTGGGTTCAAATCCTGCCCCCGCTACCAATGAGATAGGAGCCCCTTTCGAGGGGCTTTTTTGTAGGTCAGGAAGGACCCGGTCCTTCCCCTCCAGATGGGCGTCAGCCCATTTTTTATTTGTGGAGTCGCTCGGGTGCGACGCCGAACCCGGACACAGTCGATTCGTGGATGACAAAAAAGGAACAGCAGCTCGAGTTGTTATTGGGGCCAACCGTGGCGGCGATGGGGCTTGGCATCTGGGGTATCGAATATCTCGGGCAAGGGAAACGCTCTGTATTGCGTTTGTACATCGATCGAGCCGAAGGAGTCACGATCGAGGATTGCGAACGCGTGTCCAAGCAGGTCAGCGAGTTGCTAGATGTGGATGGCGTGCTTACGTCGAGCTATACATTAGAAGTTTCGTCGCCGGGAATGGACCGGCTGTTGTTCAAACCAGAACAGTACGAGGAGAGCATCGGCGAGACGGTCGATGTGCGGCTGAACTATCCGTTCGAGGGGCGGCGTCGTGTCGTTGGAACGTTGACAAGCCTCGCGAACGACCAGTTCATCGTTCAGATGGAAGACGCCGAATATCTGATTCCACTCAGCAATGTCCAGCGAGCGCGAATCGTGCCGCGATTTGAATAGGTCGAGACCATGAGCAAAGAAATATTGATGGTGGTGGAGTCGGTCTCTCTGGAAAAGGGTGTTCCAGAGGACGTGATCATCGACGCGCTCGAACATGCTCTCGCGATGGCGACCAAGAAGCGCTACCACGATCATGCCGAATTCCGTGTATCCATCGACCGCGGCACCGGTGAATACGCAACGTTTCGTTGCTGGAAGGTCGTCGATCCGGACGAACTTCCGGAAGAAGAGGAACTGAAGCCGGAAGCACAGCTGACGCTCGAAGAAGCGCGCGCGAAGGATCCCAACCTCAACTTGGGCGACGTCTACGAAATTCCGGTGGAATCGGTCGAGTTCGGCCGGATTGCAGCGCAAACCGCCAAGCAGGTCATCGTTCAGAAGGTCAGAGAAGCTGAGCGCGCCCAGGTCGTCGCTGCGTATCTGCCACGGGTCGGACAGCTGATCAGCGGAACGGTAAAAAAGGTTACGCGCGAATCGGTCATCGTCGATCTTGGAAACAACGCCGAGGCGTTGCTCGGCCGTGAACACTTGATTCCGCGCGAAACCTTTCGTGTTGGCGATCGATTGAGGGCGCTGCTGGTCGACGTACGACCTGATGCGCGTGGACCTCAACTGATATTGACGCGCACCTCGCCGAAAATGTTGGTAGAGCTGTTCAAGATCGAGGTTCCGGAGATTGCCGAGTACATCATCGAAATTCGCGGTGCTGCCCGTGACCCGGGCTCGCGGGCGAAGATCGCGGTAAAAACGAACGACGGGCGGATCGACCCTGTCGGCGCGTGCGTGGGCATGCGCGGATCGCGCGTCCAGGCAGTGTCAGGCGAACTTGCCGGCGAACGCATCGATATCGTGTTGTGGGACGACAATCCGGCGCAGCTCGCTATCAACGCGATGGCGCCTGCAGAGGTTGCGTCGATAGTCGTTGACGAAGACTCCCATTCGATGGACATCGCGGTGGCGCAGGACAACCTGGCTCAGGCGATCGGTCGCGGTGGTCAGAACGTGCGCCTTGCGAGCGAGTTGAGCGGGTGGACACTTAACATCATGACTGTTGAAGACGCCGCATCGAAGCAGGAGGTGGAGTCGTCGAAGTTCATGACCGAATTCGTGGATGCATTGCAGATCGACGAAAACATGGCGGCGGTGCTGGTAGAAGAAGGTTTCACGACGCTTGAAGAGATCGCGTATGTGCCGATGGACGAAATGCTTGCCATCGAAGGGTTTGACGAAGAGATCGCGCAGGAATTGCGAAATCGCGCAAAAGATGCGTTGCTGACTCAGGCAATCGCGGCGGAAGAAAAGCTCGGCGACGTGGAGCCGGCGGCGGATCTGCTCGAAGTCGAAGGTATGGACCGCCGCCTCGCGTATCTGTTGGCGAGCCACGGCCTCACCACACGTGAAGACCTCGCGGAACAATCGGTCGACGATTTGCTGGATATCGAGGATATCGGGCAGGAGCGTGCGGCTGCGTTGATCATGACGGCGCGCGCGTCATGGTTTGCAACGACAGAAGAGAACCTGGGGTAGGCGCTCCCGAGTATCGGAGGACGGAATGGCGGATGTCACAGTAAAAGAGCTTGCGGAGACGGTTGGCGCCCCCGTCGATCGCCTGCTCAAGCAGATGCACGAAGCGGGTCTTCCCCATACGGGAGACGCCGATGCGGTGTCTGAAGAAGAAAAGCAGGAATTGCTCGCCTTTCTGAAGCGCAGTCATGGCGAGGCCGAAGGTGCGCCCCGCAAGATCACACTGACGCGTAAGTCGCTCAGCACATTGAAGGCAGGACAGGGCAAGGGACGTACGGTTGCGGTTGAGGTACGCAAGAAGCGCACGTACGTGAAGCGTGCCGAACCGGGCGTCGACCAGGCAAAGGGAGCGCCTGGCGAAGTTGCGCTGCATGCAAAACCGGTCGTCAAATCACAAGCGGAAGCGGAAGCGGAACAAATCCGTCGCGAAGACACCTCTCGCAAGATCGCGGAAGAGGAAACGCAGCGTCTCGAAGCGGAGAAAAAAGCCGAGGACGAGCGTCGTCGCGCCGAAGTGGAGCGCAAGAAGGAAGAAGCCCTGGCCGCGAAGGCGGGGCCAAGAGTCGAAGAGGCCGACAAGGCGAGGCTAGAGCGAGAAGCCGCTGAGGCAGTCGCGCAAGCGCAGGTTGAAGAACAGAAAGGCTCGTCGCCGAAGCGAGGCATCAAGGACAAAGATAAGGACAAGGATCGAGGTAGGGAAAAGGAACGCAGCCTCGATGACGAATTCGGTGATGGTCGGCGTCGGCGGCGCGAGATCACACTGAAGCCTGATCTGCGTCGCCCGAAGCGTAGGGTGGATAAACAGGGCGGGGAGTTCGAGCGCCCGACGGAGTTCGTCAAGCGTGAAGTTGCGGTCCCCGAAGCAATAACCGTTGGTGATCTCGCTCAACGGCTGTCGGTGAAGGCGGGCGAAGTCATCAAGACCCTGATGGGGATGGGCGTGATGGCGACGATCAATCACGTGCTCGATCAGGATAGCGCGATTCTCGTGATCGAAGAGATGGGCCACACGGCGAGGACTGTGGCGAACGATGCGATCGAGCATGCGCACGAACAAACGCTGAACATCGAAGGTCAGGCGCAAACGCGACCACCTGTCGTCACGATCATGGGTCACGTAGATCACGGCAAGACCTCGCTGCTCGACTACATCCGCAAGACGCGTGTAGCGAGTGGCGAAGCGGGCGGCATTACCCAGCACATCGGTGCTTACCACGTGGAGATTCCGCAGGGCCGTATCACGTTTCTGGATACTCCGGGTCACGCCGCATTTACAGCCATGCGAGCACGCGGAGCGCAAGCGACGGATATCGTGGTACTCGTCGTAGCCGCTGACGATGGTGTCATGCCGCAAACGGAAGAGGCGATACAACACGCCAAAGCTGCCGGCACGCCGATCATCGTCGCGATGAACAAGATGGACAAAGAAGGTGCGGATCCCGAGCGTGTGAAGAACGAACTCGCACAAAAGGGAGTCATTCCCGATGACTGGGGTGGCGATACCCAGTTCGTGCATGTTTCCGCACTGACCGGCAAGGGTGTGGAAGATCTACTTGGGGCGATTGTCCTGCAGGCAGAGTTGATGGAACTGACCGCGGTACCGGACGGTCCCGGCCGTGGGGTCGTGATTGAATCGAGGCTCGATCGAGGGCGAGGACCCGTTGCTACGGTGCTGGTGCAGAACGGCACCCTACGCCAGGGCAGCGTGCTGATCGCCGGTGAATTCATCGGCCGCGTTCGGGCTATGGTCAACGATCGCGGCGAGCAGGTGAAGGAAGCGGGGCCATCGATGCCGGTGGAGGTACTGGGGCTTTCGGGAACACCGGATGCTGGCGACCCATTCTCAGTCGCGTCGGATGAGCGCAAAGCGCGTGAGTTGGCTGATTTTCGCCAGAATCGCAGTACCGAACAGCGTCAAGCTGCGCACCAGGCCACCAAGATCGAAAACATGTTCGCGACCATGCAGGAAGGCCAGAAATCGGTGTTGCGCATGGTTCTCAAAACCGATGTGCGCGGCTCGCTCGAAGCGATTACGCATGCAATCCATGAAATTGGAACCAGCGAAGTCAAAGCGCTGATCATCGGGTCGGGCGTAGGCGGGATCAGTGAGTCCGACGCCATGCTGGCGCTGACGTCGCGCGCGACGATCTTTGGATTCAACGTCAGGGCCGATGCTTCCGCGAAGAAAATTATCGAGCGGGAAGGGATCGATGTTCGTTACTACAGCATAATTTACGAACTGCTGGACGACATCAAACAGGTGCTGTCAGGAATGCTGGCGCCGGAGATCCGAGAAGAAATCCTGGGTCTGGCAGAGGTGCGCGATGTATTCCGCTCGCCGCGTTATGGCCAGGTCGCTGGCTGCATGGTGGTCGATGGCGCAATTCTGCGGAACAAAAAAGTTCGAGTGTTGCGCGATAACGTCGTCATTCACGAAGGCGAACTCGACTCGCTGCGGCGATTCAAGGATGACGTCAACGAGGTTCGCGCCGGCATCGAGTGCGGAATCGGAGTGCGCAATTACGACGTCAAAGTCGGCGACAAAATCGAAGTATTCGATACGAAGGAAATTGCCCGGGCGCTTTGATGTGTCCGACGGATCGAGATGAAGGAACACGGACGAGCACTGCGGATCGCAGACCATCTGCGCGAGCAGCTGGCGGATATCATTCGCGCGGAAATGCGCGATCCGCGGGTCGGCATGGTCAGCGTGAATGATGTGCGGGTGAGTCGTGACCTTGCGTATGCGGACGTGTTTGTGTCTGCGCTCGGCGTTGATGACCCGCAGTCGCAACGCGAGTTTATAAAGGTGCTCGAACACGCGGCCGGGTTTCTGCGCTCCGCAGTGGCGCGGGATAATACGTTGCGGACGACACCGAAGCTGCGCTTTCACTACGATGAGCTGATTGTTGAGGGCGCGCGGATTGAAACGCTGATCCGACGGGCGGTGGCTGCAGATGAAGACTCACAGCGGCGGCGTGGGGATGAAGACTGATGCCACGCCGACAACGCGGTCGTGATGTCAGCGGCATGCTCATCGTGGACAAACCCGAAGGCGCGAGTTCTAACGACGCGGTTCAGCGAGCGAAGCGATTGTTCCAGGCACAGAAGGTCGGGCACACCGGCAGCCTGGATCCGCTGGCGACCGGGGTGCTGCCGTTGTGTTTTGGTGAAGCAACGAAGTTCTCCCAGTTTCTGCTCGATTCGGAAAAAAAATACTGGGTCCGGGTCAAGCTGGGGGTGCGCACCGATAGCGGAGATGCGGATGGGAAGGTATTGGAGACACGCCCCGTGATCGGCATTGACGCGGCATCGGTGAAGCGCGCGCTCGAGGATTTCTGCGGAGAGATCGAACAGATACCGTCGATGTTCTCGGCGATCAAGCACCAAGGTCAGCCATTGTACAAGTTGGCGCGCCGAGGCATCGAGGTCGAACGCAAGTCGCGTCTGGTGACGATTTTCAGCAATGTTCTCACCGCCTTCGAGGGCGACGAGTTCGAGCTCGAGATCCATTGCAGCAAGGGCACCTATGTTCGGACTATTGCAGAGGAGCTCGGCGAAAAGCTGGGTTGCGGGGCTCATGTATGTGCCTTGCGCCGGCGTAAGGCGGGTCCCTATGATGAATCAGACATGGTGACATTCGACGAGTTGGAACGATGTCGCGATGAAGGCGGACTTCAGGCGTTGGACGCGCTGCTTTTGCCTGTTGAAAGTTCGGTGCGGGACTGGCCGGTGGTATCACTCAGCGACGCGACGGCCTTTTACATCCGGCAAGGTCAGCCGGTGATAGTGCCGCATGCGCCGACCACCGGCCATGTTCAGTTGATAGAACAATCCGTGGACGGTTCCAAACAGATGTTCATTGGCGTGGGCGAGATACTTGATGACGGGCGCGTTGCGCCGCGGCGTCTGGTAGTTGCTCACTGATATTGACGGGTACGACTGCAGATATGCGTGGTTGTCACCCGATCGGTGGCGGAGTTCGCTCCGCTCTTTTTAATGGAAGGCATATTCGGAGAATGAAATGGCACTCAGTGCACAAGTAAAGTCGAAAGTAGTAGAAGAGTATCAATTGTCAGCAAACGACACCGGATCCCCGGAAGTTCAAGTCGCGCTTCTGACGGCGAACATCAACTCGCTGCAGGATCACTTCCGTTCCAATCAGAAGGATCACCATTCGCGACGCGGTTTGATCCGCATGGTGAATCAGCGGCGCAAGTTGTTGGATTACCTTCGGGAGAAGGATTCCGTCCGCTATACGACCCTGATCGAACGACTGGGATTGAGAAGATAACCGGTGTCACTAGGAGGATAACGTCTTGAATCGAATTACGAAGGAATTCCAGTACGGCGATCACCGCGTGATCCTGGAGACCGGGCGACTTGCTCGCCAGGCCACCGGGGCTGTTCTCGTCACGATGGGTGAAACGGTCGTGCTTTGCACGGTCGTCGGCCTAAAAACCAGTCGACCTGGCGTCGACTTTTTCCCGTTGACCGTGAACTACCAAGAAAAAACCTATGCGGCCGGCAAGATTCCCGGTGGCTTTTTCCGTCGTGAAGGACGGCCATCGGAAAAGGAAACGCTGACCTGTCGTTTGATCGACCGGCCGATTCGGCCGCTGTTTCCGAAGGGATTCACTAACGAGGTGCAGGTCGTCTGCACGGTGATGTCGGCCGACAAGGACATGGACCCGGACATCGCATCGCTGATCGGAACTTCAGCTGCACTGGGCATATCCGGACTGCCGTTCAATGGCCCTGTCGGCGCCGCGCGCGTTGGCTACCGAGATGGTCAGTACCTGCTCAACCCGGGTTACGCAGCACTGAAGGACTCACGTCTCAACATGGTCGTTGCAGGTACCGAAACTGCCGTATTGATGGTCGAGTCGGAGGCGCAGGAACTGACCGAAGATCAGATGCTCGGTGGCGTGCTGTTTGGTCACGACGCGATGCAGGCGGCGATCTCGGCCATCAAAGAGTTGACGGCAGAGGCTGGGAAGCCTCGTTGGGAAGTGGCGCCGGCGAAGAAGAACGAGGCGTTGGCGGCGGCTGTCAGCGATCTCATGAAAGCGGATCTTGGTGCGGCCTATCGCACAACTGATAAACAGGAACGTCAAACGAAGGTTGCGGCATTGCGCGACCGCGCGACCGCGGAACTCGCGGGCGGTACCACGCCGCAGTTCGCGGCCCAGGACGTCAGCGACGCGTTCGGCAAACTGGAAAAGCAGCTGGTACGCCAGCGCGTCTTGAACGGTGAGCCGCGTATCGACGGTCGCGACCTGCGCAAGGTTCGACCGATAGCGATCGAGGTTGGCATTTTGCCGAAGGCACACGGATCGGCGCTGTTCACGCGCGGTGAAACCCAAGCGATCGTCGTCGCAACGCTCGGAACGATGCGCGATGCGGCGATCGTCGATGCGCTCGAAGGGACGTTCAAAGACGGGTTCATGCTGCACTACAACTTCCCGCC
>Ga0315287_10004886_pt1 | contig 13116 bp, 1 predicted proteins | sample YL17G11_0_MG_FD_205037 | JGI IMG/M metagenome (GOLD analysis project Ga0315287, IMG submission 205037) | Sediment microbial communities from Yellowstone Lake, YNP, Wyoming, USA - YL17G11_0 | ecosystem: Environmental > Aquatic > Freshwater > Lake > Sediment | place: USA: Wyoming | collected...
GGCATCACGTTCCTCTCCTCCCGATCCGCCGATGCGCTCCGCCGACCCGTATGTGGTGGGAACTTACGTCGCAGGGTTTGGGGCATTGTGTCTCGCCTTGGCCGCGCAGCCGCCGTGTTGGCGACGGACGTGCCTCCATAACGGGGCACGCTACTTGCAAAAGCATCGAGCCACGATGCGTCCAGCTTCAGTTTAGGCGGGGCCGGAGCGAGTGAGCCTCGTGACGATTCCGCAGCGGGGCGGTTGAATGCGGAGCGGAGGCAAGGGGTGGGGCGCGGTGCGTTGGCGACGCGCCGGAGCTGGCCGGGTGTTGCTTGTGGCCGCTGTGCTCTCGCTCGGCGCGGCCTGCTCCGCGCCGCTCGGGTCGAGTGGCCGCGTGGCGAGCGATCTCGTGTGTCGCGCCAAGGCCGACCGCGCGGACCTCTCGTGGACCGCGGTCGCGGGCGCCGCCAGCTACCGCATCCACCGGGGCTCGCCGACCGGCCCACTGCAGCCCGTCGGCACGGTGCCCGGTGACGCGACCCCGGTCTTCGTCGATTCGATGCTCGCTCCGGGCGACTGGCGCTGGACGGTGCAGGTTCTCGATGCCGCCGGTGCAGAGGTCGCTACCTCCAACGCCTGCGACGACGCGACCGGAGCAGCCGACGGCGTGCCCCCCACACCGGCCATCGCCGATCTCTCCTGCCGCGGCAAGAGCGGGAAGGTCGATCTCGCCTGGACGCCGATCGCGGGCGTTCGCGAGTACCGGGTCTTCCGCGCAGCCGGCGGCGCGCCGGCCTTCATGGGCACGAGCGACGACGGCGTCTTCGTAGACTTCAGCCTCGCCGACGGCACGACCTACTCGTACAGCGTGCGTGCCGTGACCACGGAGGGCGTCGAGGGCGCCGCCTCGACCTCTTGCGAGGTCACGCCGCGCGCGCGCGACGGCGGCGGCGTGCCACCGCCGATCGTTGGAGGCGTCGCGTGCCGGGCCAAGGCCACGAAGGTGGACGTGACCTGGATCCCAGTCGAGGGTGCCGCCTCCTACCGCGTGTCCCGCGCGACGGCCGGTGGCGCGGCGACGACCGTGGGACAGACGACCCTCAGCGTGTTCGTCGATTTCGGCCTCGTGGCCGACGCCGCGTACGTCTACACAGTGGAGAGCGTGACAGCGACGGGCCTCGCGGCCGAGCCGTCGGCGCCGTGCAGCGTGACGCCGCGCAACCGCGACGGGGCGCCGGTGAACCACGCTCCGGTCTTCACGTCGTCGCCGACGGTCCAGGCCCTCGAAGGTCGACTTTGGTGGTACCAGGCCAGCGCCACGGATCCCGACGGCGACGCATTGAGCGTCGATCTCGTGAGCGCGCCCGCGGGCATGGCGTTCTCGGCGAACGGCGTGGCCAGCTGGACGCCGGCGACGGCCCAGATCGGCGACCAGGTGGTGGAGCTGCGAGCGCGTGACGCGCTCGGTGCGTCAGCCACCCAGCTCTTCACGCTGCGGGTCGACGACGTGAACCGGCCGCCGGTCGTCACCTCCGTGCCGCGCACCGACGCGCGCGTGGGCGAGGCCTACGAGTACGTCGTCGAGGCCTTCGATCCAGACGGCGACGCGCTGACGCTCGAGTTCATCGATCCGCCCCCGCCCGGCATGACGCTCGACGCCGGGAGCGGTGTCATCCGCTGGACACCTGCACTCTCCGATCTCGGGGCGCGTCCGGTTGCGGTGGGAGCCCACGACGCGGGTGGCGCAGCCGGCGTGCAGCGCTTCGACGTCACGGTGGTGGCCGCTGCGCTCGATGTGCTCGAGCCGAAGGGGGACTTCACGGTCCGCGTGGGTGAGACGCTGCGCCTGCGACTGAGCGCGAACCACGCAGGCGCGCGCTTCACCGCGTCGCCGCTGCCCGAAGGCGCGCGCATCGCGGGCGACGAGATCCTCTTCACGCCGCGGGCAGGGCAGGAAGGCTCGTACACGGTAGGTGTGGAGGCGCGCTTCGGCGAGATGCGCGATGGCGAGAACGTCGGCATCGCGGTGCCGCGCACCAATCGGCCGCCCGAACTCGCGCCGATCGCCCCGGTCTCCCTCGACGAGGGTTCGACGCTGCACGTCGCAGTGAGCGCGACGGATCCCGACGGCGACACCGTGACCCTCAGCGCACCCGGGCTCGCGATCCCGAACGTGGTGCTCGACGCCGTGACGGGCCAGCTCATGCTCTCGCCGGACTTCGACCAGGCGGGCCACTACGACGTGCGTCTCCGGGCGTCGGACGGCACCGAAGCGATCGAGATGCTCGTTGCGATCGAGGTGCGCGACGCGTCGCCACCCGCGCAACCCGTGGATCTCGTCGTGGATCCTCCGCAGAGCCCCGCCTTCCAGGCCAGCCAGACGGTCCGAGGCTCGGTCGTAGGGCAGGGGGGAGTGCCGCCGGCCGCCGCGGCGCTGGTGACGGGAGTCGACCCCACGAGCGTGCGCCAGGGCAGGACCGCGGACGTGACCCTCACGGTCGCCGTGCTCGCGCTCGCGCCCGCTGCGACATCGGCCGATTTCGGCGCGGGCGTCGTCGTGGAGGCGCTCGAGGTGCTCTCGGCCTCGCAGTTGCGCGTGCGAGTACGCGCTGAGGATGCCGCCACGCTCGGTCCGCGCGCGGTGCGCGTCTCGTCGAGCGGGGTGGACGCAGCCTCGGTGGTCGCCTTCTCGGTGGAGCCCGGACGCGCGTCGCTCTCCGGGGTCGTGAACGATCCCTTCACCCAGCAACCCCTCGCGAATGCCCGCGTGCGCGTGAACGGAGCGAGCGTCGAGACCACGACGGACGCGCAGGGCCGCTTCACGCTCGATGGGGTGCCCGGCGGCGCGCAGCAGATCGTGTTCGCGCTGCCAAACTACGGCTTGCGCCGCCTCGATGTCACGCTCGGGCCCTCGGACGTCGTGTCGCTGCCGGACCCCGTAGGCCTCGAAGCGCTTGCGCGGCCCTTCAGCGCCGGCGGAACGCTGCCGCGGGCCGCACGCATCGCGAGCGTGATCGACCGAGGCGTGGGCTCGCGCCGCGGCGGCCTCACGCCGGAGCAGGCGCAGGTGCTCGTGCAGGACACGCTCGTCGTGGTGGGAGGAAGCGAGTTCGGCGTTCTCGACGACGCAGGGAACCAGCTGAACCCGAAGCTCGAGGACGGAGGCCTCGGCAGCCTGAGCGCCCTCGGCGTGCGCGCGCAGGCCCTGCGGATCGTCGAGGGGCACACGTACTCGCTGCAGCAGATCCTCTGGGCCCTCGCCTACGCCTTCGACTGGGGGCCGGACCGGCCCAGCGTCTCGGAGTTCCTGCTCGATCTCCAGCAGGTGGTCGACGAGTCGTGGGCGCAGCCCAGCAATCCGCGCTCGGCCATGGCGATTGTGCTCTTCAACGAAGGCGCGACGCTCTCGGGCCGAGCGCCGCGCCTCACGCCCGAGACGCCGATCAACAATTTTCAGGCCTTCCTCCTCGTCACGAGCTTCCTCGCCCGACACCGCGCCACGCTCGAGCTCTCGGTCGACGAAGGGCTGCGGGCGAAGGGAATCGATCCCGAGGTGATCCGGCGCGATCCCTCGCAGGTGCCGTCCGAGGTCTCGGCACTGACCCCCGTGCGCGATGCGCTCGTGGCGCGTCTCGGCGCGCTCGGAGCGAGCGCGCTCGACCTCGCGTTCGGCTCCCCGGCCTTCGCGGCGGGCGGCGGCGTGGTGATCATCGATCCGAACCAATTCGATCGGCTCCGGCCCGACCAGGGGAGGACGTTCACGCGCATCTGGGAGAAGTCCCAGAAGGCCGCGAAGGCCCTGATGCTCTATGGCAGCCTGGTCGTGGCCCCCATCAGCGCCGTCGGCGCGCAGGTTCTGATCGCTGCGGTGGCGGGCTCCACCGCCGGCATCACAGGCGCCACGCTCGGCGCGGCAGCTGCCCTCGCGATCCTCGACGCCACCCTCGGCACGCTCCTGCAGAAGGTGCTCGTCGGCTGGTTCCTCGCCGCCACGCTGCAACAGCTCGAGCCCTTCCCGCCGATCCCCGAGCGCAGCGGTCTACAGGGCGACAAGTTCATCCTGGTCTTCGACCCGAGTGTGACCGAGTTGCTGAAGAAAGGCGGAGGTGCGGGCGTGCAGGGCCTCGGGATCCGGCCGGAGCTCCTGCACTTCAACTACGAGCTCTGGCGCTTCCCGGACGCGCTCACGAAGGATCTCGCGAAGGCCGAGCGCATGCCTGCGCAGCTCGAGCCGGTGCCCAGCAATCCGAAGAAGCTCCAGTTCGTGGTACCGGCCGCAATGCTGCGAATCGGTGCCAACTTCTTCCGCATCGCAACTCTGCAGTTCGTCGCGAACGCGAAGACGGACCGTGTGGACTGGACCTTCGACTACCGCGAGATGAACCCCGACCCGACCTCGCCGATCTCGGCAAGCGATCTCGTCACGAAACTCAAGCTCGTCGACGATCCGCTTCTGGTGCAGCGCGCCGTCAACGACTCGATTCGCCGGTTCGATCTCCGCTTCAAGGTGGAGACGGAGCGACTCAGCGCCCTGAACTCGAAGACGTCGGCCGAGCTGCTGCGGACGCGCGTGGACGTCGCCTCGTGGGAATGGCTGTCTCGGGAGGCGGGGGACCGGGACCTGCAGCGTCGGCTCGCCTTCCAGCAGCAGAAGACGGCCGGATTCTCCCAGGCGCGCGACCTCGTGGCCCTCGCGAAGGATCCGAAGACACGGCCGCAGAACCTGCTCGACCCGACGAGCCAAGAGTACAAGCGGATGGCGAACGCGCTCGGGGTGCCCGGCGGGGTGGTTCCCGACAAGCTCGCGCTCACCATGAACGAGCTCGCCGAGGGTCGCTACGACGTGGAGATCGAGTCTATCCTCATCAATGACTTTACCGAGACGCGCGACTCCTTGCAGAAATTGAAAGCGAAGGTCGCAGCGAGTCCGCCGGGCACCAAGATCTCGGCGACCGTGGGCCGGTTTGATCGGGACGGGAGGTTTCAGGAGCTCCCGCTGGATCTCCAGGGTGGAAGCGATCCGGATAGTATGAAGCTCCTCGATGGCGCCATCGACGAGGAGGTGCAGAAGCTCAACGACTCGAGCGCGAAGATCCAGGCGGCGAACGAGAGGATCACGCTCCGCACCGACGACGTGGTGGGGGATCGCCTCGGCAAGCCGGATTGGGTCGCCGAGAAGCTCGCGCGCGAGAACCACGCGCTGGGCCTCGAGGAGATGCAGCGTCAGCGCTTCGACGCCCAGAATGCGGGTCGCGATGCGATAACCAAACGCCAGGCCTACCGCCAGTCGCTCGAGGCGTTCGACCCCGCCGGCAACGTGGTCAAGAACGGGAAGGCCCAGGCGCGCATGAAGGCGTTGGGGCCCTGGCTCAATGGCCTGGACAAGGCCCTCTCCATCTGGAGCGGGATCACCAACGCGACCGACACCGCCCAGGCCTTCCTCGAAGGCATCCAGCACATGCCGAGTGATCTATCGGCCGCGTACCTCTACGTGAACCCGCGACCGGCCGTGGCCTCCGCTCCACCCATCGAAGTGCATCCGAATCTCGAGGAGAGCGAGGCCTTCATCACGACCGTGCCGGTGGAGCGCACGGTAGTTCTGCCGGGGCAGGAAAAGGTGGTGGGCGGGAAGCTCGTGACGTCCTTCCCGGGCCACGACTTTCTCGACTGGTCGGCGGACATGCAGTTCCCTGCCGATCTCGTCGCCGTCGACGCAAACGGGTCGATCTACGCGCTGAACGCCCGCTCGCTCTATTACGGCGGCCGCATCTTCCGCTTCGATCCGCGCAATGGGTATGCGCGCGAGCTGGCAGGCACGGTCAACTACTACAGCACGTCGATGCAGTACGGGCGGCCCGCGACGCCGGCGGCGATGACGGTGGCGCGTGCAAAGGACGTCTACGGCCCGGGTCCAGTGCAGGACCTGTTCGTGGCGGACATCGATTACATCGCGAACCAGCATCGCATCGTGCAGGTGCCGGTCAGCCAGATCGACACCAACCCGGCCTTCGCGAGCGAGCGGTTCCGCGACCGCATCGTGGGACAGATCCTCGCGGCGCGGCCGGAATGGGACTTCTCGCAGGTCACCGACCTCGTGGCCGGTCCCGACGAGCCCGACTTCGGCCGCCTGTATCTCTCGAACGGCGCCTCGGTCTGGCTGGTGCGCCAGCACCTGAAGACGGGCTCCGTCGAGACCCAGCTCCTGTTCTCGACGCCTGGGCGCGAGTGGTCGGGGCTCGCCTTCGACGCCGCGCGCAACTTCTACTTCGCGGATCGACTCTCGGGCGACGTGTTCCTGATGACTCTCTCCGAGCTCTACGCGCTCGAGACGAGCGGTGAGCCGTTCTGCGGCAAGGTGATCCACGTCGGCGCCACGTCCGCGACGAAGGCGGTGCGAATCGCGATCGGTCACGACCAGCAGACGCTCGCCGCGTCCTCCAACGCGACCCGTCCCTCCACGCTGCGTCCGTTGCCGGTCCTCCTGGAGGGCGCGCAGAAGTTCGAGGCGGTGCGGGTCGTCTCGGGCCCCTACGAGTCCTCTGCCCTCAAGATCACGCAAGAGAAGTGTCCGCCGGTGTTCCTGATCGAGCCGGGCGTCATCGACCTGGAGTCGGGTCGGATCAAGCTGCGCGTTCAGATGCGGGTGCCCGGCACCCTCGATCCGTATTGGGTGGACTACAGCCTCTCGCTCGCGCCCTTCGGCGCCAACGTGCTGAAGGTCACGCCATGAGCACGCGGCGCCGGCTGCTCGCCCGACATGCGCTGCTCGTTGCGGCGCTCGTCACGGCGGCGGTCGGGCTTGCGCAGCCGGCGGCCGCTACACCGACGACGACGGTTACTCTCACGGGCCCTGAATCGCGCGGTCCTATCATGCCGGGGCCCGATGGGCGCTTCGCCTTCCCCAACGTCCCGCTCAAACGCAACAGCGTGAACAAGTTCACGGTGACCGCGCAGGACGGCGCGGGAAGAACCTTCACGAAGGAGCTTTCGATCACCCAGCTCTCGCTCGAGAGCGTCGTGGTGTCGAAGGTCACGAGCACTCCCGTGCCGCCCGAGCGCGTGATCCAGCTCGTGAAGGACGGCGTGATCGAAATCGACGATCCCGCAAACTTCAACGTCTCGACCTTCGCGGTAGTGCTCACGATCGGCCAGAGAGCGGTGCCGATCGAGCTGCCGATCGCCATGCCCCTCGACGAGCCACAGGGCTACGAGGTCTACAAGCTCCCCAGTGACGACGGCAACAGCGGCGGAGGGCAGCCGAAACCGCAGGACATTCAGATCATCGTCTTCGATCAGATCGTGACGACGCCCCAGCAGGACGAGGTGAGGATCCCCGGCGTCATCGTGATCGAGGGCGCCATCAAGAGCCTGAAGGAGTTCTTCTCCGTCCGGCTGCTCATGCTGAACACCTCGGGCATCTTCACGCTGCGCGACGTGAGGGCGAGCCTCGAGTTTCCGGACGGCGGTCTCAGCGCGACACTTCCTGCCGACGGCATCGCCGCCTTCGACGACATCCTTCCGGGCGACGGTGACGTGCCGGGCCAGAAGGAACGCGAGTTCATCGTCCGTGGCGACGAGATCGGCAAGCGCCGGGTGCGCGTGGCCTTCGGCGGCGTCGTGGCCGGGCCCGGCATCCCCGACGACGCTCCCGTTCCGTTCAACGGCGCAGCGGAGGCCGAGGTGGAGGTGAAGGGGCCGCCGCGGTTCCTGGTGCGGCTCTCGCACCCCGCAGCCGTCGCCGCGAACGTCTCCTACGAGCTGGCGGTGGAGATCAAGAACGAGGGCGACGCCGCCGCGCTCTTTGCGAGCCTCGAGCTCGACGTAGGAGCCGACGCCCGATTCGCCGACTGCAAGCCGGGTATGACGGCGCAGGACGATCCCGTGTGCAGCGACGTGCCGGGGCCGCTCGTGCGCAATCTGCGGCACCTCTTTCCGGGCGATGTCGTTACCGAGAAGTTCACCGTGGTTCCGAGCAGAACGGGCGAAATCAGCTCGTGCATTGGGGTCTCCGACCAGAACGTCACGCTGCAGGTCCTCGTGGGCCGCATCGGTTGCCTGACGGGCACGGCGCCGGCAACCCTGGTGGCCGCGGGCGATGCGCCGACCGTCACGGTGTTGCCCTTCGCCAATGCCCAAGGCGTGGGAATCGACTCGCCGGTCACTGCGTTCTTCAGCACCAAGATGGATCTCGCGACGATCACGGCCGGGCCCGGCGGCAGCTTCAAGGTATTCGACGGCGCGGGAAACGTGGCGCCCGGCGCGCTCCGCTTCCTCGAGCTCCGCGGCAAGTCCGCGGCCGTCTGGCAGCTCGTCGACGGCGGAACGAACCGCCTGGCCGGCAACACGACCTACACCGTCGTGCTGACGGACGACGTGCGAAATCCGGTGGGGAAGCGCCTCTTCAACCCGTGGCAGAGCACCTTCACCACCACGAGCCCGACCTTCGACGTGACCCCGCCGTCACTCACGCTCTCGATCGAGCCCGGCGTGGATCCTACCTACGTCATCCCCGGCCAGATGGTGCGCATCAACGCGTACGCGGCGGACCAGGGCACCGGCGTGGAGCGCGTGGAGTTCCGAAGCCGCGACGCGGACGCGCCGGGCTCGACCCTCACGCTGGTCGACCAGAAGACGATCTTCGACGCCGCCGCCCAGGGCCCGACAATCTTCGCACTCGATTCGGCAAAGCTCGTCGCGGGCCATGCGTACGAGCTGCTCGCCACGGCCTTCGACGCGGCCGGGAACGCCCAGGACGCGACGCTCTCGATCCTCGTTGCGCCGTCGGCGGCGCCGCCGACACTTCGGCTGCCAGCCGATCCCGGGCAGCCCGTCCTGAACGGCATCTCGGTGGCGCTGACGCCCATCTCGGTCTCCGCCGGGGTTCGCGCCGTTCGCTATTTCCTCGACGGCGCGGCGACGCCCTTTGCGACGCTCACGCTGCCGCCCTTCAAGGTCACGCTCGGCTCGCTCGGCCTCCCGCTCGGTGCCCACACGGTCCTCGCCATCGCCGAGGATGGCCTGGGCCAGACTGGGCAGGATGCCTTCGAGTTCGTGCTCGCCGACAACCCGAACGAGCCCGTCGTTCGCTTCGCTGGCGTGAGCAACGGCGAGGCGTTCGTCGAGGGTGTGCGCTTCCCGGTGGCGGCGAGGGCGGAAGATCCGGTGGGCGTGAAGAGCCTGCGGCTCGCCCTCGACGATCCGAGCGGGCCGGCGGTTGGGGATGCCTTCGGCGGGGTGCAGATCGACACCGCGGTGCTCGGCGCGGGGGTCCACCGCCTGTACGCGATTGCGACGAACACCCTTGGTCGCTCGAACGACCCGACGAATCCCGATTCCTATCTCGAGTTCGTGGTGCGCACGCCGCCGAGCGGTCCGCCGCCGCCGGCGCCCGCGCTCTCCGCGCTCGGCGCGCCCGATCAGGGCCGCGTCGCGGTGCGCGGGACGACGAGCGCGCCATTCACACGGGTGGACGTGACGAACGCCACGCGCGGCCTCTCCGTGAGCGTCACGGCCGATGCGCTGGGGGCATTCCTGGCGCTGATCGAGGCCGATCCGGGTCACGAGATCCGCGTGGTCGTGTACGACTTCGCCAGCTCGCAGCAGCCGAGCGATGCGACGAGCGCCACGGTGCCTGCGCCGCCGGCGCTGCTGCGTCTCGAGGTCGCGCCGGTCTCGATCTCGTTAACGACGCTGGGAGCGACGCAGGACCTCGTGGTCTCCGCGTTCTTTGGCGATGGCTCGAGCGCGAACGTTACATCCCAGGCAGTGTTCTCGTCGAGTGCACGGACCGTGGCGGCCGTGAGCGCGGCCGGCCGCGTGGCGCCGCTCGCGAGCGGAGACGCCGTCGTCATGGCCTCCTTCGGCGGCCTGTCCGCGCAGGCGCAGGTCACCGTGCGCATCGTGACGCTCGAGCGCATCGAGGTGTCGCCCGCCTCCCTCGCCTTGGTCGTGCTGGGCGACGCGCAGCGCCTCGTTGTGACCGGCGTCTACAGCGATGGCTCGCGCCGCACGCTCGAGAGCGGCCTCTCGTTCGCCTCGAGTCTGCCGGCGGTCGTGATCGCGTCTGGCGCCGGACTCGTGACGGCGCGTGCGAACGGTGCGGCACAGATCAGCGTACAGGCCGCGGGCGTCGTCCCCGTGGTGGTGCCGGTCACGGTAGACACCACGCAGGACACCGCGCCCACGGTCGTGATCCTCGCGCCCGCCGCGGGCTCCGGCGTCGAGCGCGGGGCCATCGTGCCGCTCGTCGCGCGAGCCGAAGATGCGGTGGGCGGCGTGGTGCGCCTCTTCGTGACCGTTTCCGGTGCCACCTCGTATGGCGAGACGCGTCAGGTCGCGCCTCCCGAGCCGAGCACGACGCAGGCCTTCCCGTTCACGGTGGAGGCCTCTGCGGCGATCGGCGGCACGATCACGGTGACCATCGAGGCGGAGGACACCGGCGGGAAGCGCTCGGCCCCGGCCACGCGGAGCTTCAGCGTCGTCGATGGGACGGCGCCGGCCGTGGGCGTGCAGGAGCCTGCCGCGCAGTCGGTCTTCAACTTCGGCGATCCGATCGCGCTCACGATTTCCGCTTCCGATGCCGTGGGAGTGACGCAGATCCGCTATGAGACCTCCGGCCTCGCCACGCTTGCCGGCAGCAAGGCAATCTCGCCTTCCCAGGTGCTGGCGGCGGCGACTTTCTCGCTGGTCGTGCCGAGCGGGCCACCCGTCGCCACGCTCACGATCCGGGCCTTCGCGCGGGACGCAGCGGGCAACGAAGGTGCGGCGGGCGTGGTGGAGGTGAAGCTCACCGGCGCCGACATCACGCCGCCTGCGACCGAAGTCACCTCCGTGGCGGCAGGCACGGGCGCCGCTGCGACCGTGAGCTACGTCGTGACCTTTGGCCTCGCGGACCTCGATCACGTCGCGCTCTATTTCCGGCGCAACGGCATCGGCAGCTTCAGCCGCTACACCAACGAAGCGGGTGGCAACCGGGACGGGAAGTACGTGCCGCAGACGGGCGCCACCGGCACGATCGTGTTCGACTCGACGCGCATGGGCGGCGACGGCGCCTACGAGTTCTTCACGGTGGGAATCGATCGCGCGGGCAACCGCGAGGCGCCGCCCGGCGCCCCCGGTGCGCCCATGGCCGATGCCGGCGCGACGGCAGCCTTGGCCACAGGCGCACCCGTCACGACGCTGACCAGCGATACCGAGATCGTGGGTCCGGGCCTCGACGGCCGGAGCCTGCGCATCGTGGGCGCGAAGGTGACACTCGTCGGTGCGCACAGCTTCCAGAACGTCGAGCTCGTCTCGGGTGCGGTGCTCACCCATCGCGAGACCACGCAGACGCAGGCCTACGGCCTCGAGCTGACGGCGTGGACCGTGACGGTCGATGCCACGAGCCGCATCGACGTCACGGGTTGCGGCCATCTCGGCGGCGGCGACCGCGCCGGGCTGCCGAATGGCGTGGCGCATACCATCGGCTTCGCACCGGGAGCGCAGGTGGGCGCGGGAGGCTCGTACGGCGGGCTGGGTGGACGCTACGCGGGCGCGTGGGGCCCGCCGAATGAGGCCTACGGAAATCTGACGGAGCCGATCGAGCTCGGGAGCGGGGGCGGCGCCTGGGATCCCTACGGCGCTGCCTACGGCGGCGGCGACGGGGGAGGGCGCGTCCTCCTCGGGGCCATCAACCTCGTTCTCGACGGCAACCTTCGCGCGGACGGGGGACTCGCAGCGGGCTCGGCCGCGGGCGACGGCTCGGGTGGATCCTTGAACCTCGCGCTGCGCACCCTATCGGGCCGGGGCGCGATCTCCGCGAACGGCGGCACGAACCACACGGGTGGCGGCGGTGGCCGGGTCGCGATCCGGATGCTCGACCGCGCGACCTACGCGATTGCAGCCGTCACCGCGGCCGGTGGGCATGGATACTACGGAGATGGCGGCGACGGCACGATCTTCCTCCAGGCCGAAGGACAGGCGAACGGCGAGCTCGTGATCAACGGCACGGGCCCGAGTTCGCCGGCGACCGATCTCGTCCTGCCGGCGGGCGAGCAGTTCGACTCGATCACGTTGCAGAACGGGGCGAACGTGATCGCGCAGGGTGGGATCACGCTCTCCGGCACCCTGCGCCTGCGCGATGGCGCGCGGCTCACGCATCCCACGGCGAGCGAGGTGGGCCTCTCCATCACGGCAGATCGCGTCGAGATCGAGGCCGGCAGCGCCATCGACGCCTCCGGCCGTGGCTACCTGGGCGGCAGCGGCGCCGGCCTGCCGAACGGTGTGGCCCACACCCTTGGCGCCACGCCCGGAGCGGAGGCTGCGAACGGCGGCTCCTACGGTGGCAGTGGCGGACACTACAACCCCGCCAGCGTGACGAGGACCAACGCGGTCTACGGCGACCCGCGGCGGCCCGATGCGCTCGGCTCGGGCGGTGGCGCCTACTCGCAATGGGGGGGCGGTGACGGTGGTGGCCGCGTTCGCATCGCGGCGACCGCGGTCGTGGTCGATGGTGCGATCCGTGCGGATGGAGGCCTCGCGGCGGGCTCCGCGGCGGGAGACGGCTCGGGCGGCTCGGTCTGGATCGCAACGTCGCGTCTCTCGGGCGCAGGGGCGATCTCGGCCAATGGCGGCATGAGCCACACGGCGGGCGGCGGAGGACGCGTCGCGGTGGTTGCAGACTTCGTCGACCCGAGCGCCACTCTCCTCGCACAGCGCAGGATCACGGCCTTCGGTGGCAACGGCTACTACGGCAACGGCGCGCCCGGCACGGTCTACCTGGAGCTCTCCGGCCAGACGAGTGGAGAGCTCGTGATCGACGCAGGCAGCGTGGGCGCCACGTGGGCCCCGATCACGATGCTTCCGCCCCTCGGGCCCGGTACGACGGTTGCCGCGACGGCCGACACGCTGACGCTCGACGGGGCGGTGCGCAGCACGCCCCCCGGCAGCCTCGTGGGTCTGCGCGTGAATCCCGACGTGACGCAGGGAGAGAGCTTCCGGATCGCCGCGAGCACCGAGACGATGCTCACCGTGGTCACGCCGAATGAGAACGGCGTGGAGTTCGGCAGCCTCGCGAAGCAGGGCAAGCGCTACGCCGGCGCATGGCGCTACGCAACGGTGACGCTGCGGGGCGGCGCGCAGCTCGAGCTCTTCGAT
>Ga0315287_10004887_pt1 | contig 13116 bp, 12 predicted proteins | sample YL17G11_0_MG_FD_205037 | JGI IMG/M metagenome (GOLD analysis project Ga0315287, IMG submission 205037) | Sediment microbial communities from Yellowstone Lake, YNP, Wyoming, USA - YL17G11_0 | ecosystem: Environmental > Aquatic > Freshwater > Lake > Sediment | place: USA: Wyoming | collected...
CGAACGCAAGCGAATCGCCTATAACAGCGGCAGCCGCATCGTCGAGCTGGTCCGCAAAGACGTCCTGCCGCGCTCCATCCTCACCGCGGCCGCGTTCCGCAACGCCATCCGAGTTGACAACGCGCTGGGCGGGTCGAGCAACACGGTGCTGCACCTGCCGGCGATCGCGCACGAGGCGGGCATCGAACTGCCGATCGACTGGTTTGACGAGATCTCGCACACCGCGCCCCATATCACCAATATCCTGCCCGGGCCGACCGCGGTCCACGCCATGCAGGACCTCGACCGCGCCGGCGGCATCCCGGCCGTCATGAACGTGCTGCGCGATCAGATCGAGCCGTCGGACACGGTGAGCGGCGCCTCGGCCCAGCAGATAGCGACGCAGGCGCGGGTCCTGGACGCGACCGTAATCCGGCCGCTGGATAAGCCATACTTCAAGGAGGGCGGAATCGCCATCCTGAAGGGCAACCTGGCCCCGGACGGCGCCGTCGTCAAGCAGTCAGCGGTGGCGCGCAAGATGCGGCGTTTTACCGGCCGCGCCCGCGTGTTCACGCGGGAGGAAGACGCCACTCAGGCGATCATCGCCGGCGCCATCAAGCCCGGTGACGTGGTGGTGATCCAGTACGAAGGCCCCAAGGGCGGCCCGGGAATGCGCGAGATGCTCTACCCCACCTCGCAGATCTACGCCGCGGGCCTCAACGAATCCGTTGCTCTCATCACCGACGGGCGCTTCTCCGGCGCGACCATTGGGCTGTCCGTGGGTCATATTTCCCCTGAGGCCGCCGTCGGCGGGATGCTTGGCCTGGTCAAGGAGGGAGACGAGATACTGATTGACGTCAATCGCCGCAAGATCGAGCTGCGCGTCCCCGCGGCCGAGCTGCGCGAACGACGCAAGAGCTGGTCGCCGCTGCCGCCGAAGATCAGAACGGGCTGGCTGGCGCGCTACGCGGCTCAGGTGTCGTCCGCTGCCTATGGCGCAGTAATGTCGGCGGACGGTGGTGTGTCGAGAGAGGTGAAACGATGAAGATGACCGGCGCTCATGCACTGATCGAAAGCCTGAGGCACGAGGGCGTCGAAGTCATCTTCGGCTATCCCGGGGGTCAGGTGCTGCCCATCTACGACGCGCTCTATGACGTCAAGGATATCCGGCACATCCTCGTCCGGCACGAGCAGGGCGCGGCCCATGCCGCGGACGGCTACGCCCGGGCCAGCGGGAAGGTCGGCGTCTGTCTGGCCACCTCCGGCCCTGGCGCGACCAACCTCGTCACCGGCATCGCCACCGCCTACATGGACTCCGTGCCTATGGTGGCGATCACCGGGCAGGTGCCCACGTTCGCCATCGGCAAGGACGCCTTCCAGGAAGCCGACATCACCGGCATCACCTTGCCGATCACGAAGCACAACTACCTGCTGACGAAGGCCGCAGATGTGCCGCGGGTGCTGAAGGAGGCTTTCCACATCGCTCGCACGGGCCGGCCCGGTCCGGTGCTGGTGGATTTCCCGCGCGACGTCCAGACCGGCGAGCTCGATTTCGAATACCCGGAGAAGGTCGAGCTGCGCGGCTACCGGCCCACGCGCACGGGTCATGTGCGCATGATCCAGCGCGCGGCCGAGCTGATCAACTCCGCGGAGCGGCCGCTGATCTATGGCGGCGGCGGCGTGAACAGCGCTGATGCGGACAAAGAGCTGCTGAAGCTCGCCGAAAAAGCCGACATGCCCGTCACCATGACGCTGCTGGGCAAGGGCGGCTTCCCCGAGGACCACGATCTCTACCTCGGCATGCCGGGGATGCACGGCACCGCCTATGCGAACTACGCGCTGCACGAAGCCGACGTCATCCTGGCCGTCGGCACTCGGTTCGATGACCGCGTGACCGGGAAGCTGGATATGTTTGCGCGGGGCGCCAAGTTCATCCACATCGATATAGATCCGGCCGAGATCGGGAAGAACGTGGCCCCGGTGGTGCCCATCGTGGGCGATGTGAAGATCGTGCTGACCGCGCTTGAAAAGAAAGTGAACGCGGCCACGCACCCGGAGTGGCGAGCGACCGTGGACGACTGGAAGCGGCAGTACCCGCTACGCTGGAAGGGCGACGGGATGAAGCCGCAATACGTGATCCAGGAGATCCATCGCGCCACCAGGGGCGAAGCGATCATCGTCACCGAGGTGGGCCAGAACCAGATGTGGGCCGCGCAGTGGTATCCCTGCAGTCGGGCGCGCCAGTTCATCAGTTCCGGCGGCCTGGGCACGATGGGCTACGGACTCCCCGCGGCGATCGGCGCCCAGATTGCGCATCCCGACCAGGTGGTCTGGGACATCGCCGGTGATGGCAGCATCCAGATGAACATTCAGGAAATGGCGACCGCGGTGGCCTATCGAATCCCGGTGAAGATCGCGGTGCTCAACAATGGGTACCTGGGGATGGTGCGCCAATGGCAGACACTGTTCTGGCACAACCGCCTTTCCTACACCGACATTTCAGATGGCACGCCGGATTTCGTCAAGCTCGCCGAGGCCTACGGCGCGGTCGGCCTGCGTGCCACTCGTGAAGATGAAGTGCAGAGCGTGATCGAGCAGGCGATGGCAGTGAAGGACCGCCCGTGCATGGTAGATTTCCGCATCTCGCGGGATGAGAACGTGATGCCCATGGTGCCGGCCGGCGGCACCGTGGATGACATGCTGGTGGACTGAGGCCGGGGAGACAACATGAAACACACTATCTCAGTGCTCGTGAACAACCGACCCGGCGTGCTGGCGAGAACCGCCGGCCTGTTCTCCCGCCGCGGCTTCAACATCGACAGTCTGGCGGTCAGCACCACCCAGGACCCCGATACCTCGCGCATGACCATCGTCGTCGATGGGCCCGACGCGATCCTGGAGCAGATCAGCAAGCAGCTCTACAAGCTGCTGGACGTGATCAAAGTGCTCGACCATCAGGACGAGCCGTCGATCGTGAGAGAATTGGCGCTGGTGAAGGTGAACGCCGAGCCCGCCGACCGCGGTGAGATCATGCAGACCGTGAGCATCTTCCGCGGCAATATCGTGGACGTCTCCCAGAACACGTTCATCGTCGAGGTGACAGGAAGCGCCGACAAGATCGACGCGCTCGTCGGCTTGCTTCGCAAGTACGGGATCAAGGAAATGATGCGCACCGGCCGCATCGTGCTCTCCCGCGGCGCAAGAACGGCATAGGACGTAGGGCAGGAGCTCAGCGGCGGCTGCGAAGCAACGCCGCAGCCTTTGGTCTCCTGCCCCGGCTTGGTTGCTTCGGTAGCTCGCCGCCGAAGCCGGAACTGAACCGGATGAAAGAACTCATCACAACCGAACAGGCCGCTCGCGTTATCGCCATCCTGGCGATCGCGCTTCCCATGGCCGGCCTGCTCATCGGCGTCATCGCCGGCGCAGTCCGCCGGCGGACTGCGCGGGACGCGCTGCTCGGGCTGCTCTGCGGCCTCTCGGGGCCGGCGATCTGGGTGATGTGGCGCGTCTACAATGGGATCATCGGCCGATTCGGCCTCGACAGCGTGAAAGGGCTGCTGGTCAACCTCGCGCTCTTCCTGGTCGCCGGCGTTGTGATAGGTCTGGCGGCAGGAGTCGTGCGGCGACGGATGACCGCACCGGCTTCGGGCGCGCGCAATGAACTCCATCCTGATGCGAGGAGATAGGAAGAATGGCAACGATTTACCGTGACGGCGATGCGAATCTCGATGTCCTGAAGGGCAAGATTGTAGCCATCATCGGCTACGGGATCCAGGGCCGGGCCCACGCGCTCTGCCTGCGAGACAGCGGTGTCAAAGTGGTGGTGGCGGAGCTTGAGGGCACACCCGGCTGGAAGAACGCGCAGGCCGACAAGATGACTGTGACCTCCGCTGCCGAGGCCTCTGCTCAAGGCGACGTGATCGTCCTGCTGACCGAGGACCACACGCAGCCCGCAGTGTATCGCAACTTCATCGCGCCCAACCTGAAGGCGGGCAATGCGCTGATGTTCGCGCACGGCTTCAACATCCACTACAACCAGATCGTCCCGTCCAAGGACATCGACGTCTTCATGATCGCGCCCAAGGGCCCCGGCTCGCTGGTGCGAGGCGAGTTCGAGAAGGGCCGTGGCGTGCCGGCGCTGGTGGCGGTGTACCAGGATGCCACTGGCAAGGTGAAGGACGTCGCTCTCGCCTACGCCAAGGGCCTCGGCTCGACGCGAGCGGGCGTGCTCGAGACGACCTTCGCAGAGGAGACGGAGACCGATCTCTTCGGCGAGCAGGCCGTGCTCTGCGGCGGCGTCTCCGAGCTGGTCAAAGCCGGTTTTGAGACTTTGGTCGAGGCGGGCTACCAGCCGGAATGCGCGTACTACGAAGTGCTGCACGAGCTGAAGCTCATCGTGGACCTGATCCAGGCCCACGGGATCGTCGGCATGCGCCGTCGCGTCAGCGATACTGCGGAATATGGTGATATGACTCGAGGCCCCAGCGTGATCGGCCCCGAGGCGCGAGAGGCGATGGAGGATATGCTGGGCGAGATCCAAAGCGGCGAATTCGCGCGCGAGTGGATCACCGAGAATCAGGCCGGCCGCCCGGTCTTCACTCGCCTGCGGGATATTGCCGAGCAGCACCCGATCGAAGAGGTCGGCAAGGAACTGCGCAAAATGATGCCCTGGCTGAACGAGTAGCCGGGCCGCTGGGACCGACCGGAGTCCGCCCACAGCCCTAGGAGGTCAGTGGAATGGCAGCCCCAAGGAAATCGAGACAGGCCAAGACCGCGATCGTGATCTTCGACACCACGCTGCGCGATGCCGAGCAGACGCCCGGCGCGAGCATGACCGGCGAAGAGAAACTGAAGGTGGCCCAGCAGCTCGCGCGCCTTGGGGTGGACGTGATCGAGGCGGGGTTCCCCTACTCGTCTCCCGGCGATTTCGAGGCAGTCCGCGAGGTTGTCAGACGAGTGAGGGGACCCATCATCGCCGGGCTGGCGCGGTGCCTCCCGGAGGATATCGATCGCACCGCCGAGGCGCTGAAGGGCAGCAAGCGCGTCCGCATTCACACCTTCGTCGGCACGTCGCCCATCCATCGCGAGGGCATCATGCGGAAGACCAGGGACGAGGTGATGGAGATGGCCGTCTCCTCTGTCGCCCGCGCCCGCGCTCTCGTGGACGACGTCGAGTTCACCCCCATGGACTCCACGCGCACCGAGTTCGATTACCTCTGCGAGGTCATCGAAAAGACCATCGACGCGGGCGCCTCCACGATCAACATCGCCGACACGGTCGGCTACGCGCTGCCGTGGGAGTTCGGCGACCTGATCAAGCGGCTTCGGGACGTCGTGCCGAAGTTGAGCACCGTTGCCATCAGCGTGCACTGCCACGACGACCTCGGCCTGGCCACCGCCAACTCGCTGTCCGCGATCATGAACGGGGCCACCCAGGTCGAGTGCACCATCAACGGCCTGGGCGAGCGCGCGGGAAACGCTGCGCTGGAGGAGGTGGTCCTCGCCATCGACACCCGTCCGGAACTGCGGCGGCGCTTCACCACCGGCATCGTGTTGAAGGAGATCTACCGCAGCAGCCGTCTGGTGCGCGAAGTCACCGGCGTGCCGGTGCAGCCGAACAAGGCCATCGTCGGCATGAACGCGTTCGCGCACTCCTCCGGGATCCACGTTGACGGCGTGCTCAAGCAACGCAACACCTTCGAGATCATCACTCCCCAGAAGATCGGTCTGGAGCAAAGCCAGATCGTGCTCACCAGTCGCTCCGGCCGCCACGCGGTGCGCCACAGGTTGGCCGAGATGGGCTATCAGCTCTCACCGGATGAACTGGAGAAGACCTACCAGCGATTCCTGCAGCTTGCCGACCAGCGCAAGGAAGTGACGGACGACGAACTCGAGTCTCTGGTTGCTGACGAGATGCGCGTCGCCGAGGAAATCTATGCGCTGGATTACCTGCACGTCGTCAGCGGCGGGACGACCATCCCCACGGCCACCGTCCGGCTGCGCCAGAACGGCGGCACCTTCCAGGGGGTCGCCTGCGGAGTGGGCAGCGTGGACGCGGTCTACAGCGCCATCGATTCGTTGATCAAGGTGCCGCACCGATTGGTGGATTACAACGTCAACTCCGTGACCGGCGGCACCGACGCGCTGGGCGAAGTAATGGTCCGCATCAGCGACCGCGCCGGCCAGGTCCACACCGGCCGTGGCTCGAGCATGGATATCATCGAGGCGTCCGCGAAGGCCTATCTTCAGGCGCTGAACAAGGTCGTCTTCCGCGCCGGGCAGGCCCGGCCGGCCCGCAAGCGAAGCAAAGCAAGCAAACGAAAGGCCTGACCGCATGGCTATGACCATAACCGAGAAGATACTCGCCGCCCACTCGGGCCACGACGAAGTCCATCCCGGTCAGTTCGTGATGGCGAGGCTCGACCTGATGCTGGGAAACGACATCACCGCCCCGATCGCCATAGACGAGTTCCGAAAGATCGGCGCGGCGAAGGTCATCGATTCGGCTCGCATCGTGCTGGTCGCGGACCACTCGACCCCCAACAAGGACATCAAGTCGGCCGAGCAGTGCCGCCTCATGCGCGAGTTCTCTCTCGAGCAGGGCGTCGAGCACTTCTTCGACGTCGGGCGCGGCGGCGTCGAGCACGCGCTCCTGCCCGAGGAAGGTTTGGTCGCGCCCGGGGAGTGCATCGTCGGCGCGGACTCGCACACCTGCACCTACGGGGCCCTCGGCGCCTTCGCCACCGGCGTGGGCAGCACCGATCTCGCGGTCGCCATGGCCACCGGCGAGTGTTGGATGCGCGTGCCCGAGTCGATCAAGGTGGTGTACCGCGGCAAACTCAAGCCCTGGGTCGGCGGCAAGGACCTGATCCTCTATACCATCGGCCAAACCGGCGTGGCGGGAGCGACCTACCAGTCGCTGGAGTTCTGCGGCGACACCATCGAGTCGCTGCCCATGTCCGATCGCCTCACCATGTGCAACATGGCGATTGAGGCGGGCGGCAAGAACGGCATCATCGCTCCCGACGCGATTACGGACAGCTACATGAAGTCCGTCACCAAGCGGCCCTACCGGATGCTGGCGAGCGACCCCGGCGCGGTGTACGTGCGGACTATGGAGATCGACGCGTCGAAGATCGAGCTTCAGGTCTCGACGCCGCACCTGCCCGAGAACGCGAAGCCCGTCAGCGCCGTGCGCGACGTGGTCATAGATCAATCCGTCATCGGCTCCTGCACAAATGGGCGGATCGAGGACCTGCGCATGGCGGCGAAGATCCTCAAGGGCCGCCAGGCGCACCCGCGGGTCCGCCTGATCGTTATCCCGGCAACGCAGCGGGTACATCTGCAAGCGATCAGAGAAGGCCTGGGGGAGATATTCATCGAGGCCGGCGGGGCATTCAGCACGCCCACCTGCGGCCCCTGCCTCGGCGGGCACATGGGCGTACTGGCGAAAGGCGAGCGGGCGGTGGCGACCACCAACCGGAACTTCGTGGGCCGCATGGGCCATCCGGGGAGCGAGGTCTACCTCGCCGGTCCCGCAGTGGCGGCGGCCTCCGCTGTCCTCGGCCGCATCGCCGGCCCGGAGGAGTTGTAGGGCGGGCGTTCCCACGCCCGCCGCTATGCGGGTTCGATGGTGTTTCGGGACTGCAGTCCCGAAACCGCGGGGCACTGAAGAGGAGAGACGTAGTGAGCATCTTGCGCGGCAAAGTCCACAGCTACGGCGATCATATCAACACCGACGTGATCATCCCGGCGCGATATCTCAATACCTCCGACGTCGCCGAACTCGCGGCGCACTGCATGGAGGACATCGACGCCGAATTCGTCAGCACGGTGAAGGCTGGAGACATCATCGTCGGCGGGGAGAACTTCGGCTGCGGCAGCTCTCGCGAGCACGCGCCCCTGGCGATCAAAGGCGCGGGCGTGAGCTGCGTCATCGCCCGGAGCTTCGCCCGCATCTTCTTCCGCAACGCCATCAACGTCGGCCTGCCGGTGCTCGTCTGCCCGGACGCGGCCGCCGATGCCAAGAGCGGCGATGAACTGGCTGTGGACCTGACGACCGGCAACATCGAGAACGTGACAAAGGGCAAGTCCTATCAGGCCGAGCCGTTCCCGGAGTTCCTGCAGCAAATCATCGCCGCCGGCGGGTTGGTGGAGTACACGAAGAAGCGGCTAGTGGCCTAGCTACCAGGCCTGGGCAGGAGCTTCAGTCGCCTCTGGTGACTTGCCTCCTGCCTTGTGGGAGCCGGGTCCTCCCGGCGACTCGATAGCGCGTGCCTATCAGCCCTCCCCCGCCTTCAGCACCCTCTTCCGCGCGCGTTCGAACTGGTCGCGCGGCATCAGCACGGTCCTGCCGCACTGGCCACATTGGATGCGGATGTCCGCGCCGGTGCGGATCACCCGCCAGTGATTGGCGCCGCAGGCGTGCGGCTTGCGCATCTGCACCTCGTCGCCCAGTCGAATCACTGGGGGCTGCTGCATGAAGCCCAGGCTTCTTCGCTCGGGCGCTTCTATCCTACCTCGACGCCGGGCAGGAACGCCCCTGGGGCCGCAGAATAGACGGACCTTTGGGATTCCCGCACCGTTCACCAATGTCAAAGGATTCAGAATGATAGTGGCACGCCGACTGAAACCGAGTCTCGTCATCACAGCTTTGATGCTCGCCCTCTCGCTCCCGTGCTTCGCCGAGGTGGCGCCCCAGGGCGTGGGACCGGTGGCGCCCCAGGACGTGGGACCGGTCGCGCCCGAAAGATCGGCCGCAGTTCCTCAGGAGCTCTCCCTGGACCAAGCGGTCGCGATCGCCCTCGAGTACAATCCCCAGGTGACTGTCGCCGAACAGGGCGTGTGGGTGGACCGCGGGCTGCTCTTGCAGGCGCTGTCGTTCCTCATGCCGCGCGTGCAAGTGTCGGCGAATCGCGTCACTCCGGTCGACTTACCGCCATTCTCGTTCCAGAAGCGAGGCACCACCTACTCGACAGATTTCTCGCTCACACAGAAGATCTACACCGGCGGCAGTGTGCAGAAGGGCGTCGAAGCCGCGCGGAAGGTCCTGCAGGGAGCTGAGCAAGCATTCCAGCGCGCCCGCCAGCAGGTCGCGTTCAGCGTCAGGCAGTCCTACTACGCGGTCCTCACCTCGGAAGAAGCGGTGAGGGTCGCACAGGACGTGGTCAGCTCGGCACAGGAGCACCAGCGCGTCGCGCGGCTGCGCTACGAGGCGGGCGTTGCCCCGCAGTACGATGTGCTTGCCGCCGAGGCCCGAGTGGCCCGGGTCGAACAGGAGCGGATCTCCGCACAGTCCGGGCGGGACACCGCGTGGGCCAGCCTCGCCACCGTGCTGGGCGTCACCGTCCCCGGCGGCACCAAGCTCAGCACGCCGCTACCCATGGAGGTAGCGCCGAGCGGGCTTGCCGACCTGATCACTGAAGCGCTCGCCCAGCGGCCCGATCTCAAGATCGCGCTCGCCGGCGTCGCGGTGGCGAAGGCGCAGGTCGCCATCGCCCGGGCCGCCCGCCAGCCCACCATCACCGGATCGATCAACTGGAACCTCCAGCCGAAGGTTACCATTCCCGGTGAGCAGCTTGGCCGCGCAGCTGGGAGCTCGCTGGTCGTCTCGCAGAACCAGGGCTCGGTCGCGGTCTCCGCGAGCTGGGACCTCTTCACCGGCGGCTTCGTCTACGGGGGCATTCGCGTCGCAGAGGCGCGTCAGCGCCAGGCCGAGCAGAGCGTGGAGGGCCTGAGGCTGCAGGTGGGGCTCGACGTGAAGAGCGCGTACTTCGCATTGCAGGGCGCGCAGGCCCAGTTGACCGCGGCTCGCAAGGAAGTCGAGCAGGCGCAGGAGGCACATCGTATCGCCGGATTGCGCTATCAGGAAGGCGTGGGCACGAGCGTGGAGATCCTCGATGCCGAGGCGACTCTGGAGGGCGCACGGACGCGCCTGAACCAGGCCGCGTACGGACTCAACCTCGCCTTCGCCCAGCTTGACCTGGCAACCGGCCGCGACTACTTCGCTCCCGTTCCGTCGTCGCCGACAGCCGGCATCCCGAAAGTGCCCGGCCTGTAACCGGCATGCCTGAATCCGACGCCTCAAGCGTCAACGTCGAAGAGGTGGTGGAGCGCTATCAGCTCCACGTGAACGCGGGGCTGGCCGCGCTCTTCAAGTTCATGGGTTTCGAGGCGGTCGAGTGGCGGGCCGAGGGTTCGCTCATCTGGGACACCCGGGGTAACGAGTACCTCGACCTGCTCGCCGGGTTCGGCACCCTCGCGCTCGGCCATCGCCCGGCCGCAGTCGCCGCCGCGGTGAAAGAGCAGCTCGACCGCATGCCGCTTTCCTCGCGGATGCTCTTCGATCAGCCGGTTGCCGATCTTGCAGCCGAACTCGCGGCGATGCTGCCGGGGGAGATATCCAAGTCCTTCTTCTGCCACAGCGGCGCGGAGGCCGTCGAGGGCGCGCTCAAGCTGGCGCGGCTCTACACCAGGCGCACCGGGATCGTCGCCACCGAAGGCGGCTTCCACGGCAAGACGCTCGGCGCGCTCAGCGTCTCCGGCCGCGACATCTATAAGGCGCCGTTTGCCCCGCTGCTCCCCGACGTCTCGCACGTGCCCTATGGCGATGCGGACGCGCTCGCCGCGGCGGTGAGCGATCAGACCGCCGCGGTCATCCTCGAGCCGATCCAGGGCGAGGCTGGGGTGATCATTCCACCGACCGGGTATCTGAGCGCGGCCCGCGATATCTGCAGCCGCGCCGGGGCGCTTCTCATCGCCGACGAAGTCCAGACTGGTTTCGGCCGCACGGGGGTGATGTTCGCCTGCGAGCGCGACGGCGTCGCGCCCGACATCATCACTCTCGCGAAAGCACTTGGCGGCGGCGTCATGCCGCTCGGCGCGTTCTGCAGCACATCAGACATCTGGGCCGCCCTGGAGACGAACCCGCTCATCCACTCCTCGACTCTCGGCGGCAATCCGCTCGCCTGCGCCGCCGGCCTCGCCGCCATCCGTGAGATCAAGCGGCTGGACCTGCCGGCGCGCGCCGCGTCGCTGGGCGACAAGGCGCTCCTCAGGCTGCGCGAACTCCAGCAAAACCACTCCGACATCGTCTCCGAGGTGCGCGGCCGCGGCCTGTTCATGGGCGTCCAGTTCACCGACTCCGACATCGCCGGACTCGTCATCGCCGGCCTCGCCCAACGCCGCGTCATCGCCGCCTACACCCTCAACAACCCCTACGTCATCCGCATCGAACCCGCCCTCACCATCCCGGAGGACCAACTGAACCGCGGCCTCGACGCCTTGGCAGAGGCGGTAGCGCAGACGAAAGCGATTCTCGCGTCGCTGTAGCGCCAGGCACACTGGGACAAGAGTAGGGCAGGAGCAAGTCTCCTGCCCTGTAAGCTTCGGCGACGATCTGCTGAACGATGCAGAGAGGGAGGTAAGCAGATGAACCCGTTCGCAAGCTACCCGAAGTGGGGTGAGGTTGACCCACTCCCTGTCCGTGGCATGACCACCTGCCGTACTGGCTACGCGGCCAGGCTTCAACAACTGACTGGGCAGACGTCTTGCGCCTATTGCGGCATGGATCTGGTGGATACCTTCGAGCATTGGCTACTCGTGTCAGTAGATCATGTGATCCCGCAGAATGTTGCGACCAAAGACGCATCGTGGGGGAAGTGGGTCCACAACCTGTACAACACGGTCCTGTGCTGCTCCGCGTGCAACGGGTTCCTGAACCGATTTCGGTTGCCGCTGAATGCCCAGGCCCCGGCCACCTTCGATGAGTTCTGTCGTATCCGCGATGAGGTGTTTGAGACGCGCCGAAAGCGCCTCGAAAAGCGGTGGACCGAGGAGAGGGCGGCGTACGACTCTAAGCCGTGGCAGGCCCGACCGTGAAAAGAGGGGCATGGACGACACAGTGGCTTCTTCCAGCTGGGTAGGGCAGGAGCGAGTCTCCTGCCCCCCTTTCCGGTGGCGCTGGTGTTTCGGGACTTCAGTCCCGAAACCGCAAGGTCGCCCTCCCCCGGTAGGTATCGCGCCTCCCTGAATCGAACTCTGCCCTAACGACCCCCAGGGAGGATTGCGTGAAGGTCACGCTGCTTTCGCACACACCCGAGCCGGAGCGGATCGTCGTTGCGGCCGCTCTGCTCTGCTATCAGAAGGGAAGCCCCGAGGAAGCCTATCGCCGAGCCGGGCGCGATGAGCTTCGCAACCGGCTCTTCGAAGAGCTGATCCGACAGGGTCACGGCTCGACGTTGGAGCACCCCTGCTTCACCTTCGGCATCGAGGGCGTAAGCCGCGCATGCTCCCATCAGCTCGTTCGCCATCGCCTGGCGTCCTATAACCAACAGTCCCAGCGCTACGTGGACGTGGGCGACCCCGAATACTTCGTGAAACCGCGCTCTCTCGCCGGCGACGGCGGCCGGTTCGAAGAGGCCATCGCCCAGACGGTGAGCTACTACCGCGGCATCGTCGACGAGTACAAGGAGCGCGGCATCAAGGGCGAGCAGGCCCAGCAAGACGCCCGCTACATCATCCCCAACGCAGGCAAGACCAACCTGATCTGGACCAGCAACCTTCGCAATCTCCTCCACGTCTGTCACGTCAGGATGTGCAGCCGCGCCCAGTGGGAGATTCGCGAGATGCTTCAGCACTGCCGGCGCGCGCTCGAGCCGCAGTTCCCCTTGCTCGCGAAGTACATGGTCGTGAAGTGCCATCCCTACGCCGCGGGCTACTGCGACGAGGAGTTCAGAAGCTGCGGCTTCAGACCGCGCAAGGACGCGCTGATCCCCGTGGACGACAACTGCCCGCCCGGCCCCGGATGGCCGAAAGAGGACTGAGAGCAATGAAGCGCACCTGGATCGCCCTCATCGCGCTGATTCTGCCGCTTGCCGGCTGCGGCGGCAAAGGCCGACCCGGCCAGCCCGTCGCGCCGTCGGGCAAGGCGAAGATCACTCTGTTCACGTGGACTCGCCCCGGCGAGCTGGCCCTGAACCAGAAGCTCTGCCAGGAATTCACGGCGCAGAATCCCAGTATCGACGTCGAGATCATCAACGAACCCGGCGACCGCGCCATGGACAAGCTCCAGACCATGGTCGCCGCCGGCAATCCGCCTGACGTGATGTCCATCCACGGCGCCTTCTTCATGCCGCT
>Ga0315287_10004889_pt1 | contig 13113 bp, 13 predicted proteins | sample YL17G11_0_MG_FD_205037 | JGI IMG/M metagenome (GOLD analysis project Ga0315287, IMG submission 205037) | Sediment microbial communities from Yellowstone Lake, YNP, Wyoming, USA - YL17G11_0 | ecosystem: Environmental > Aquatic > Freshwater > Lake > Sediment | place: USA: Wyoming | collected...
TTTTTTTTGGTGTTTGTGGTTGTGTTTTTGCTCGAGATTGTGTGTGTGTGAGAGAGAGAGAGAGAGAGAGAGAGAGAGAGAGAGAGAGAGAGAGAGAGAGAGAGAGAGAGAGAAAGAGAGAGAGAGAGAGAGAAAGTAAAGAAATCACGAAAAAATAAAAAAAATGTGTTTTTTTAAAGTTTTTGTTACTGTTTTTTTGTTTTTACGCCGCCACCCCGTTCTTTCCCTTCCCCTTTTGCAGCGCGTCCCTCAGCTCCTGGATGCTCTTAACGAACCAGTCCGCCCTCTCGGCCACGGCGGCCCTCTCGACGACGCCGCCGTAACCGATAAAGATGTCGGCGCCGCTGCCGTCGGCCGAGACGGCCTCCGCGTCGGTGATCCCGTCCCCGACGGCGACGATGGGAAAAGCAGTCACTGGTGCCGCTCCCTGGTGCTCCTTGCGGATGGCCCGCACCGCGGAGAGCTTCCCGCCAGACCTGCTGGTGTGCTCCTGCGGGTCGAATCCCGAATAAGCTCCGGTCTCGGCGTCGAACAGGATCGAGTTGGCAAAGACGTGCGAGCGCGGAATTTGTAAAGAGTCGGCGATCGGTTCGATGACGGCCCGGAAGCCCCCCGACACCAGGAAGACTTTGGTGCCCCGGGCTTGGAGCTCGTTCACGAGTTCCGAGATACCCGGGGAGAGCTTGGGCGGGTTTTGGGAGATGAAGTCGTCGATCTGTGCCCTCGAGGGTTTCATGAGGCCGAGGCGGGCGGCGAGGGCGTCTTCAAACTTTGTCGAGCCTCCCATCGCCCTGTTTTTTTTTCCCGTTTTTTTTTCGATGCTCTTCTTCTTCATCAGAGAAGAATGGAACGATTGCTCGAAGGGCGAGAGCACGGCTGGGCGAGAAGAGAAATGGAGGAAAGATAAAAACGCAAAAACACAAAAATAAACTCAACTGGCTCGTCAGCGCTGCGACTTCTTCCCCGACGCCGAGGAACGCAGCGATCTCGTCGATGCTTTCGTCGGTGCAGAGCGTGGAGTCGACGTCGAAGCAGACGGCCTTGGCGGAGCGCCATGTGTCCAGGACGACAGGGGAGGGCTCCCTCTTGACCGGCATGGCGAGGGGAGGAGGAGAAGAAGAAGAATAAGACGAGAGGTTGAGGTCGAGGTTGTCAGGGTTGTCGACGATTGCCGATCGATAGCTCGGCTGAGACGACAAAAAACGGTTCGAGGTCGTTCGTCCCTTTCTCGGGCGAGAGGAGCTTCGAACGCTCTGTTCGAGTGCACGGGGATTGCTGCGCGTCGAGGGGGAGGAGCTGGGAGACAGACTCAGCCTGCAGCGAGGCAAGGAGCGCATGCGCGGGGGAGGTCGCGACTGGTGAAAGAATTCGGGGGAAAAAATGAGTTTCGCATCTTTCATTTTTCGTGGCTTTATCGGGGCGACGCTCAATCGGCCGCCCTTGAAAAAAAAGAGCGAGGAGGGAAAAAAAACAAAGATGTTGCCCTCGCCCTGCGCTCTCTCTCACCGTCATCCAGCGCGAGCCTCCGGTCACGGGACGTTTCCAACATCGATAAGAGCCTCGAGGCCTCTCTTTGGCGTTCCATCCAGTAAAAGAAACGAAAGGACCAGCGCCTTTTCACCTTCTTCTTCCTCTTCTTCTTCTTCTTCTTCTTCTTCTTCTTCTTCTTCATCCCCATTGCGAAAGGCTTCTTCGGCGGCGGCGATGCCGTTGTTCTCCGGCCGCCCCTCTTTCTTGCGGAGAGCAGAACGCGCCGCCCCCCCGCGCGCGACCGGAGACGACGCCTCCCCTCCTCCCTCCACGCTCTACGCGGACCTGCAGGTCGTCTCCCCAGGGGTTGCCTCGCCCCTGGGGCCCTCCAAGGTGGAGGGCGGCGGCGGCGACGGGGCCGGTGTCAACTTCGCGCTCTGGTCCTCGGCTGCGACCTCGGTGTCGCTGTGCCTCCTCGACCCGCGCTCGCGCAGGCCCTGCCGCGAGATCTCCCTGTCCCGCACCGAGGCCGATCCCGACGTCTGGGCGGCCACGGTGGCGGGCCTTCCCCTCGCGGGCGTGGGGTACGCCTTCAGGGTGGACGGCCCCAGCAAGGACGATGGCTCCCGGGGCCGGTGGAGCCCCGGCACGCTGCTGCTCGACCCCTACGCGCCGCTCGTGGACTCGAGGTCGAGGTTCGGCGTCAGGGACGCGCGGGAGGAGTTCGTGCCGCTGGTCGGGTCGTCGTTCGTGGGGACGTTTGACTTTGAGGCGCCGGAGTTTGACTGGGGTGAGTTTTTTTTATTACGATTCAATGTTGCTTTTCAAAAAACAAAAACAAACGCTCACTCTTTTTCCCCCCTCGCCCCCTCCTTTTCGACCTCGATTCTTCCCCTCCTCGACAACTCGTCACCTCGAATCAGGCGACGACGCCAACGCGAAGTCGACCGAGACGCCTCCCGGGAAGCACGTGATCTACGAGGTCGGCGTCCGTCCCTTCACCGCCGCCGGCGGCTTTGACAAGAAGGGAGACTCGGAGGCGCTCAGGGGCACGTTCGCAGGGCTCGCGGCGAGGGCGCCGTACCTGGCGTCGCTGGGGGTCACGGCCGTGGAGCTGCTGCCGATCTTCGAGTACGACGAGCTCGAGTTCAGGTGCGTGCGGAGCTCTCTTTCTCTTTCTCTGTCTCTTTTTGTTTTTTTTTTCTTCAGCAAAGGAAAAGGGAGAGAGAGAAATACAAAAAACTCACTCCTTTCTCTCTTTCTCCCTTTAAAAACAAAAAAACTTGAAGGCGTCGCCCCAACCCGCGCGACCACATGACGAACGTCTGGGGCTACTCGCACGTCTCCTTCTTCGCGCCCATGTCGCGGTTCGGCGGCGTCGAGGTCGCGAAGGAGGTGGAGAGGGGCGGGGTCGGCGGAGGGGGCGGCGGCGGCGGCGGCGGTCTCGTCGGCGCCCTTTTCCCCTCGAAGAACCGAAACAGCCCTTCCGACACCTTTGGCGCCGTCGCCCGCGCCACCTCGCTCGAGCTGAAAAGGGCCGTGAAGGAGCTCCACGCGCACGGCATCTCGGTGATCCTCGACGTCGTGTACAACCACACCGCCGAGGGCGACGACGCCGACCCCTACGTGCTCTCCTGGCGTGGCATCGACGGCGCCGCCTACTACCAGACCGACGCAGCCAGCGGCCAGCTGCTCAACTACTCGGGGTGCGGCAACACGGTCGCGGCCAACTCGAGCCCGGGCAGGGAGCTCGTGCTCGCGTCGCTGCGGCACTGGTGCCGCGAGTACCACGTCGACGGGTTCCGCTTCGACCTCGCGTCGGCCCTGACCCGCGCGCGCGACGGGACGCCGCTGCCGGCGCCGCCGCTCGTCGAGGCCATCGCCAAGGACGACCTCCTGTCGCAGAAAATGCTCATCTCGGAGCCCTGGGACTGCGGCGGGCTCTACCAGGTCGGGTCGTTCCCGAACTGGGGCCTCTGGGGCGAGTGGAACGGCAGGTTCCGCGACGACGTTCGCCGCTTCCTGCGCGGCGACCCCGGCCTCAAGGGCGCCTTCGCCGCGAGGCTGGCGGGCTCGGCGGACCTCTACGGCGCCCCGGGACACAGCTTCAGGGAGCCGCACCGCAACGTCAACTTCGTGATAGCGCACGACGGGTTCTCGCTCGGCGACCTGGTGTCCTACTCGCGCAAGCGCAACGACGCCAACGGCGAGGGCGGGCGCGACGGCAGCGACGACAACTTCTCCTGGAACTGCGGCCACGAGGGCCCCACCGACGACGGCGCGGTGCTGTCCCTGCGGGCGAGGCAGGCCCGCTCGCTGATGGCGGCGCTGTTCCTGGGCCAGGGCACGCCCATGGTCGCGTCCGGGGACGAGTACCTGGCCTCGCGCCAGGGGAACAACAACTGGTACGGCCACGACAGCGCCGCCCTGGCCTGGTTCGACGCGGGGGCCGCCGAGCGCGGCGCCGGCGGGTTCCGCAGGTTCTTGAGCGGGCTGGCGGAGCTCCGGAGGACGCACCCGGCCCTGGGCAGGGAGCGGCACTTGGGCGAGGGGGACGTGACGTGGCACGAGGACCGCTGGGACGACGCCGAGTCGCGGTTCCTGGCGTTTACTCTGAGGGACGAGACAGAGAAGGTTGGCGACCTCTACGCCGCGTTCAACGCGCACGGCTTCCCCGTCGCCGCCTCTTTACCTCCCGTGCCTTCCGGGTACGCCAAGTGGCGAAGGTGGGTCGACACCAATCTCCCGAGCCCGAGGGACTGGACTCCCGGAGGGAACGAGGGAGGGGTGAGTGGCGGGAGTTATGAGGTCGCACCACACTCGGCGGTCGTGCTGGTCGCGAGCAAGAAATAGAAGTTTTGCTGTTGTCCTCTTTTCTTCTATTTTATTTCGTTGTTTTTATTTCTCGCTGTGTTGATCCGAAGAGTTCTTAAAGAGCAGTCAGATTGCAGTTTCGGTTTCTTTTTGTTCTTTACAGTTTTTTTCCCTCGAGGGGGAGAAAGGTACAGTGTTTGTTTTGTTTCGTGTTATAAGTTTTCACCGTTCGTTTGTCCTCCTCCTCCTCCTCCTCCTCCAATCCTCCTCCAATCCTCCTCTTCTATCACCGCAGCCTTACCATGGCCGCGACCCTCTCCCCGCACCAGCACTCGTGGCCCGGGTCCGCGGCGCAGATCGAGGCGAGGCAGTAGTAGCAGTGCGCGTGGCGGCAGGGGAGCGCGGCGAAGGGCGTGCAGGGAGGCGCGGCACCGCAGGTGCCGCAAGCAACCGGGGGGTTCTCTTCTCGTCCTCCTTCTTCTGCGTTCGCCTCTGCTGCTTCGGGAGCACCAGCAGCAGCAGGAGCAGCAGCAGAAGCACCAGCAGCAGCAGCAGCAGCAGAAGAAGAAGAAGAAGAAGAAGAAGAGGCGAGGGCACCCGAAGGCAGCGCGATGACCCCAGAGACCGCCCTCCTCGCCCTGGCCAGCAGCCTCCTGTCCAGCAGCGGCAGCACTGCCAAGACCAGCTCCGAGAGCTCCCGCCAGACCAGTTGCCGGTTGAGGTAGTCGAACGAGAGCGTTCTCGGGGCCGCCGGGTCGACGGGCTCGAGCCCGGCTCCCAGCGCGGCTTCGAGCAGCGAGCGGGAGCGGGACCTCTGCGCGAGGAAGAGGACGGAGTTGGCGAGGGCGGCTACGGAGGCGGCCGCCTCGGCGTTCCGGAGCAGCCCCGCCGCGCGGCGCAGTCGCGAGCCCTCGGGCGCCTCGGAGAGCGATGCGACGAGCCCCGAGCGGGCTGCACGGTCCCAGGCGTAGGTCAGGGCGACGGTGGCGAGGCCGTAGGAGACCCTCTGGCCCACGGAGAGAGGAGAGGGGTGGCAAGGAGGAGAGAAGGCGAGGGCGCCCGCGTTGCCATCGCTGCTGCTGCTGCCGCCGTCGCCGCCGCCGTCTCCTCCAGTTCGATCCCCCCTCCTCCTTCGCGGCGGAAGGAGCCACCTCAGCCACCAGCTGGAGCTCCGGTTGTCGACGAAGCGCAGGCCAAGGAGCGCCAGCCCCGGCGTCGGGGCCCCGACCGCGACCGTCTTGAAGAACGCCAGCGCCCCCAGGGCGCCGGTCAGCTCCGGGTGGAGCCGCGCGGCAACCCCGGGGCGGAGGATCGGGGCGAGGGCCCGGCCGAGCTGCTCGGCGAGCAGGCTCGCGAGCTCCGAGTCGAGCCTGGCGGCGTCGAGGGCGGAGGCTCGCGGCGCTGGCCAGCGTGCCGACGGGTTCCAGTTGCTGCGTTTTTGTTTCGGGAAGAGAGAGAGAGAGAGATGAGAGGGTCGAGGGTGAGTTTTTTTTTTTTTTTTCGATGCCATCAAAAAGTGAAAGAAAACGGAAAAGAGATATCGAGCTCAAACGCTGCTCACCTGGCCAGTGCCCGCATCTCGGGCTGCGCTAGCTCGAACGAGCGGATCCACGCGTCCTGTGAGGGTGACGACGGCGACGATGGAGACGCAGCGCCGCCGCGGTTGTCGGTCGAAGAATCCGTGGCGCTCGCCGGCATTGCCGCCAGCAAAGCCGACGTCGTTGGCGGCAACGTCGGCATTTTGCAGTCGCTTCGCTGCCTCTTTCAAACACTCTGCTCTCGCGGCCGCATTCTTGATCCTTCTTGGCGTATTAAGCGGCGTGTGCTAGTGGCGCGAGAAGCGAAAAGGCCAGGGAGCAGCGGCACAAGCGAAAGCGAAAGAAAGAAGTGGAGAGAGAGTTGTCGTCGTTGAGAAAAAGAACAAAAACGAACACTTGTCGAAAAACCGAGGCCAGATCGCATCCTCGCTCGAAGCACTTCGAAATGAGGCACCGCTCTGCGCCTCAGGACACCCTCTCCGAGTGCCTCGCGCGCCTGAGGTCGCTCCCGCGTGCTCCGTGGCCCCCAGTCAGCGACAGGGGGCACGCGGCCGTCGTCGCGGTGCTCTTCGATGTTGCCAAAGACCCAACCCCTCGGCTCTTGCTGACCCGAAGGGCCAACTTGAGGTCTCATTCGGGCGAGGTGGCGCTGCCCGGCGGTCGCAGGGACCCGGAGGACGAGGCAGAAGCCGCTGCTGCAAATCGAAGAGTCGAAAATGCAGGGGGAAGCGGGGGGGGGGGAGAAGCCGCACGCGCTTCTCGGAACGTCTCGACGGTGTCTTCCTCCTCGGCCACCGCGGCAAACCCAGCGGCCAACCCTTCCTTCTCCTCCTTTCAACCTCTCCCCCTCTCCGTCGACGCCGTCACCGCCCTGCGAGAAGCGCACGAGGAAATCGGCCTCGAGCCCTCGTCGCTCGAGGTCGTCGCCGAGCTTCCGCCGCTGCTGAGCAAGCACCTCCTCTCCGTCGCCGCCGTCGTCGCCGTACTGAAGAGGCGGCCCGAGAGTGTCGAGAGCCTCCTCGCCTCTCTGAGGCCCTCGCCCTCGGAGGTCGACGCGGCCTTCGAGGCCCCGCTGGCGGACTTTTTGGAGCCGACCTCTTCCTCTGCAGCGGCGAGGTCGGCGGCGGGAGAGACTTCGAGGACGGCGGCGAGCGAGGGAGGGCCGGCGGGGGAAGGCTCCGGCTCCGGCCCCTGTCGCCCCTGCGCCTCCCGCTGCAGCTACAGCCACCGCGACGCCCGCTTCGGCCGCGTGGCCTCGGCGCCGCGCTTCAGGCTCCACTTTTTCGACATGAGGGACCGGCCCTGCGTGTTTTCGGAGAATGCTGAAGAAGCGAAAAAGGGGCCGAAAAAGAGAAGCGACGACTTCCTAGTGTGGGGCCTGACGGCCGGGATCGCGGTCGGGGTCGCCGAGGCCGCGCTCGGGAGGCCTCCAGCCTTCGAGGTGTCGCCTCCCAGGACGGCCCCTTACTCGTGGATCTGCAGCTTCCGGCACAGCAACGGCGGGATGCCGACGGTGATGGGAGGAGCCGATAAAGGCAAGGTGGCGACTGTAAAAAAAAGGAAACGCTAAAAAAAGGGGAATGAGATTTGACACGGAGGGGGACTCGCTAAAAAAAGAAAACGCAGCTCCTCTGTCTATCTGCTCTCTCTCTCCCTTTCCCTCTCTCTAAAAAGAATTCGCGCGCTCTCTCCACACGAGGCGGCAAATAGGCCGTTTTGCGTCTGCGCGCCAGCGCGCAGACGCAAAACGGCAGTGCCCCCTTTTCGTTTCTCTCTCTCTCTCTATTCTGTTTTCCCCTCCTCTCTCTCTATTTCTCTCTCCCTCGAAACGTTTCCGAAAAAGTTAAAAGACTGCGAAATCCGCTTTCAAGTCGTATATCCGCTCGTCGTGATGGAGTCGGCCGAGTTGCTCGCGGACCAGACGGTGTGGAACCACCCTTCCTTCCCGTCGGTCCTCTCGTAGGTGTGGGAGCTGCGTCGTTTGTTTTCGTTTTCGTGAAGTTTTTGGAAGGAAAAAAGTGAGTTTTTCTTCTTTGTCGGAAAAAAAGGAAGACTCTTCCCCAAAATACACGTTTCTTTTCCTCACCCGAAGTAGTCGCGCTGCGCCTGGACCAGGTTGGCGGGAAGGCGGGCGCGGCGGTAAGTGTCGAAGTAGGCGAGCGAGCTGGTCATTCCCGGGGCAGCGACGCCCGATTTGACGGCCTGTTTTTGTTTTCGAGTTCAAAAACGATTAAGGAGAGAGAGGGAGAGTTAGTTTTTTTTCCTTGGGGCAATTTTTCTCTCGCTCGACCCCCTCGCTCTCCATCGAAACGTACCAGAGCGACCACGTCCCTCCACGCGGCCTGCCTGTCCGCCACGGCCTGCCCGAAGAACGGGTCCACGAGCAGCGACGCCAGGGCCGGGTCGCGCGCGTAGGCCGCCCTGATGTCGTCGAGGAAGGCCGCGCGGATGATGCAGCCGCCCTTCCAGATCCGGGCCAGCGCGGCGAGGTCGACGCCCCAGCCCTGCGCGTCCGACTTGGCCCTGATGATGTTCATCCCCTGCGCGTACGAGCAGATCTTGGACGCGTACAGGGCGGCGCGGACCTTGCCGACGAGCTCCGCCTTGTCGACCGCGGAGGAGGAGGACGCCGACGGCTGCGCGACGCCGATCTTTTCGTAAAAGGCCGCCGCGGCGACGCGTTCGTCCTTGAGGCCCGACAGGAAGCGCGCGTCGAGCGACGCCTCGATGGTGGGCGCGGCCACGGACAGGTCCGCGGCCTGCTGCACCGTCCATTTGCCGGTCCCCTTCATCCCGGTCTTGTCGAGGATGACGTCGATCAGCGAGCCCGCGGCGTTCTCGCCGGCCTGGTCGTCCTTCTTGGCGAAGATGATGGCGGAGATCTCGACGAGGAAGGACTCGAGCTCGCCCGAGTTCCACTCTGTGAAGGCCGCTGCGAGCTCGTCGTTTGAGAGGCCGCCTTGTTTTTATTGGGGGGGTTGAGGAGCAGGTGCAGAGGCGAGAAAAGAGAGAGAGAGGGAGATGGGAAGGGTGAGGGGAAAAAAACTTGAAAAAAAACAAAAAAAATAATTGAAAAAAAACATTACAACTTACCGACGGTCCTCAGGATGTCGTACGCCTCCGAGATCAACTGCATGTCCCCGTACTCGATCCCGTTGTGGACCATCTTGACGAAGTTTCCGGCTCCGCCGGGGCCGACGTACATCGTGCAGGGGCCTGTTTTGATTTGGGCATTTTTTTTGTTTTGAAAAAGGTGAGTTTCTGTTTGTCCCCTCGGTTTCGTTCGGCCTCGACCTCTCACTTCTCTCTCGACACCCCCAAGACTCTTCTTACCGTCGTCCACCTGCGCCGCCACCTTGGTCAACACGGGCTCCACGGCATCAAACGCTGCCTTGTCCCCTCCCGGCATCATCGACGGGCCGTTGCGCGCCCCCTCTTCTCCCCCAGACACTCCCATGCCGATGTAGCGAACGCCCTTCTTCGCGACCTCAGCCGAGCGCCGCTCGGTGTTCTCGTACCACTCGTTCCCTCCGTCGATGATGATGTCGCCCGGCTCGAGGCCCGCATCAAGCAGCCCGGAAATAGTGCCGTCGACGGGGGATCCGGCCTTGACAAGGATGATGACGCGGCTGGGTACGGAGAGCGTTTTTTTTTTCCGGTGTTGTTTTTTTCGGTTTTGAGGGAGGTGAGTGAGTGCGAGAGAAAGAGAGAGCAATAAAGAAAGAGAAGCTTGGAGGCAGGCCGTCCAAGCAGAGAGGGGCGATTCTCGCTGTCTTCGCTTCTCTCTTCTCGATGAGCCCTTCTCGACGGGCGGCAGAGAGAGAGAGAGAGAGAGAGAGAGAGAGAGAGAGAGAGAGAGAGAAAGCGGAGAAACGCGGTGGGGTCAAGGTCGGGGTCGAGGTTTGAAAGGCGTTGTTCTTTGTCCGCTCCTTCGATGGGCGAAGATGGCAACGATGATGGGCGAGAATGGAAACGTATCAACTAACTCATGCACTCACCGGGGTTTCTCGAGGCTCGCCACAAACTCCTTGAGGTCTTTGAAGCCCTTAAGGTTGGTCAGGCCTGTTCGATTCATGAGGTTGAATAGGGGGAAGAGAGGTCAGAACGGTTTTGTTATTCTCTCGAGGGCGGCACCCGAGAGCGACGAAGAGCAGCGGCGATCGTCTCTTTGCCTTGGTCGCTCGCCGCAGAGAGAGAGAGCTCTTGCCTGCAGCCTCCTTTCCAATAGGACAAATGTATCATAGAGCTCGTTGTCGACGAACGCAAAGTAAAAACCAAGTTCGCACGCAGCTCCAAGGCCGCGCCGCCGTGTAACTCAAGAAAAGAAGAAAAACCATCGATCCCCAATCGAACCGAACTCAATTCTCACCTTCCTTGGCGGCGCGCGAGACGCACGCGTCGGTCTTGTCCCCGGACCTGTTGTACACCGAGATGGGGAAGCCCTTCTCGGCGACGTTGAGGGCCAGGTTCTGGCCCATGACGGCGAGGCCGATGAGGCCGACGGTGGACATGCTGGCGGAGGGAGAGGAGCTGAAAAAGAAGGTCGTTTTTTTTCCCACAGAGAGAGAGAAGAAGAAAACGGTCGAAAAAATGAGCGACCAAGAGCCAAGACCCGAAGACCGAAGGGCAAAGAGCTCGACTGCGGCCGGGCGAACGAAAGAGATGGCATGCCCAAAAGAAGAAACAAAGGGCTGCGCGTTTCGGCCCGAAAAACGACCTCTTTTTGCAATTTATCCTCGATGGATGATGCCAAACACCGGCATGCCACGTACCCTGCAGCCAGCGGGGAAGACAAAGGCCTGCGGCGAGCAGCGGAGGCGCGCGATGCCGTGGTCGCCGTCGTCGATCTCAATGCCGCCGCCTTTATCGACGACGATGCAGAGGCATTGCACCGCAGGGGCCGCCTGCTGGGCGTTCTGGACGCCGAAGGCACGGGGCTACGTAGGGAAGCTCCGAGGCCCTGTCCTGCCGCGACGGGGAGGGACGTCGTCGCGAGCATGGCTGTGAAGGAGGGGCGGGAAGGGGAGTTTTTTTTTTGGTGGGGGGGGGGGAAAGCTTTTCCTGTTTTTCTGAACCGCCCTCAGCTCTTGGTCTGATTTTTTTCCTCTCATTTTCTCTGTTCCCTTCTAAATCGTCTTCGTCGCCCTCGCTCGCTTCTTAAACCGATGCGCGTTCTCTGCGCCCTAGTTTACAAAAAGAATGAAGGCGACACAACGAGAAAAGTGGACTCGACCCTGCATCAGACTCCTGCTCCTCCCCCTCGTCTCTCGCCGCCGCCGCCGCCGCCTCGGGTCCCCTCGGCCCGCCGCTTCCTGAAGAAATCCTTGAGCAGGCCGCCGCACTCGTGCGCGAGCACGCCGCGCGTCACCTCGAGCGCCGGGTGCGACGGGTGCGGACGGGGCGGGAGGGGCGCCGTCAGGGAAGGATACGAAAAAGCAGCGCCGCCTTCTCCTTCTCCCCCCTCTCCCTCTTCATCCTCTCTCGGCAGCAAGCTGACCCAGCTCCCGTCCGCGCCCGCGCCGGCGTTCCTCGCCCCGTAGACTATCCTCCCGACGCGTGCCAGCAGGGCCGCGCCGGCGCACATCGCGCACGGCTCCAGAGTGACGTAGAGGGTCGATCCCGCGGTGGCGGAGCGGGGCCAGAGGGTAGTGGCAGAGGAGGAAAGAAGAGGCAAGGAAGACGACGTCGAACACTCTGATGAAGAAGAAGAAGCGCCTCCTCTCTCTCCTCTCGACGACGCCGGCGCCGCCTCCGCCACGGCCTCCGCCGCGGCCCGCTGCAGGCAAAGCAGCTCCGCGTGCGCCGTCGCGTCGCCGGCGCTCTCGACGCCGTTGCCCGCCGCGGCGAGCACGGTGCCGCCGCAGCGCGACACAAGCAGGGCCCCGACGGGGACCTCCCCCCGAAGGGCGGCCTGCCTCGCCTGGCCCAGGGCGAGGCGCATAAAGTGCTCGTCGAGGCTGGCTGCAGCGGCGACGGCGGTGGCGGCGGTGGCCGCGGCCGTGGCTGTGGCTGCGGAGGGGGTTTCCTCGGAGGGAGCGACGACAGCGGCGGCGGTGGTGGCGGCGCCGTCGAGAGCTAGCTGCGGCGCCGCCGCCGCCTCCGTCGGCAGGGCGCTCGAAGAGTCGATTGCTCGATGTTTCTGCGGCTCCGCCGGTGAGGAAGCGATGCTGCTGCTGTTGAAGCTGTTTCGAGATCGCAGATGATCACTTCTTCTTACTCGCAGCAAGAGCGAACGTGCCGCGCGCGCCGTGGAAGCGGCGCGCGAGAGCATGATTGAATTGGGAGTTCGAGAGCGGCGCTCAACTTTGACGACGGCGAAAATGAGAGAGACTCTACTTGGCTCTCTTCTGCGTCCTCCCTCTTCTGCACTCTCTCTCTCCTCCAAGCCAAAGACACAACGAAAGCCACTCCTTCACCCCAACGTTCTCTCTCAACACACTGCGTGCAAGAAACAAAGCACACGAGAAAGGGAACCGAGAAGAAAACGTTTCCCTCTCACTCAGCCCGCCGACAAACGCAGGGACGGTGCGGAGGCCGCAGCGGGAGAGGCGGCGGTGGCGCAGAGACTTCATCTTCCGGGGCTCTGCAGGGGACGCCTTGTCTTGGTGCGCGTTCTTGGTGCGCGTTCCCTCGATTCACGTTGCCGCCGAGATCGAGAACCAGCAGTCCCGGGAGCTCGCCCAGCTCTTTGGGCAGCGAACGAAGGCGGCAGGGGCGGAGGTCGAGCTCTTCGAGTTTTTCAGAGATGAAATCTGGGCTGGAATCGCTGTGAGTCGTGAATGATGGGTCAGCTTGAGGCGCTGCAGCTCTGTGAGGGCGAAGACGGACTCGGGGAAGCGCGACAGCTGATATCCTCCATGATAAGTATCCAGCACCAGCTCATCGAGGGGGTCGTTCGCCTCGGTCATCGTCTGTTGCTTCGATGCTTGCCGGAGAGCGCCGGGTTTTCACTCTTTTGCTTTTGGAACCTCACCGAGGGCACTCTAGAACTCTCCTGTGTCACTCTAGGGGTCGCAAAGCGAAAAAGAGAGCGACAGCGATGGAGAAAAACGTGGATTGTTTTTCCGTTCCGATGCGCTTTGTCGTCGAAGGACGAGGCGAAAAAAGTGAAAAACAAAGAAGAAGAAAATAAACTCTTCACTTTTTTTTCGAAAAAGAAAAGTCAACGTTCGATTTCAAGAACATGAACCGCTCCTTGCTCCCTTCTCTCCGGAGCAGCCACGCTCTCGGCCAAATTGCAATTGGAGCTCCGAGAGCTCCTGCTCGCTCCAGAGGCTCCCGTGTGCGTTCA
>Ga0315287_10004890_pt1 | contig 13113 bp, 11 predicted proteins | sample YL17G11_0_MG_FD_205037 | JGI IMG/M metagenome (GOLD analysis project Ga0315287, IMG submission 205037) | Sediment microbial communities from Yellowstone Lake, YNP, Wyoming, USA - YL17G11_0 | ecosystem: Environmental > Aquatic > Freshwater > Lake > Sediment | place: USA: Wyoming | collected...
CTCAATGTTGAATGTTCAATGTCAAATTGTAGTAGTTCAGCATTGACCTGGCAGTCAGTGTCAGCTCTCGACCCAAAGCAGATGTACACGACTGACCGCTATCAGAAGGGGGGGGCTTATGCCGACCCGCATAAGAACCCGTGATCAATGCTCGATGGGCTGTAACTCATTGCACCACAGTCGATTATGGGATATTGTTCGCGATCATTGAAGGTGTGTTACGCGGATAGAAAATCGCACACCCTTTTCTTCTATGGGTCCTCCTAAACATTGTTAGGCGGCAATGAGAGGTTCTACCGCAATCTAGTTAAAGGAAATGTTATGAAAAGGCGAACGACAAGTAGTCTTCTTGCCATAAGCGTCCGGGCGATTAAACGCAGCACAAGTGTCATCGTGATATGTGGCGTCATTTCTTCGGGTTGCACGACGACGACAATTAGCCCAACTCTTGACGAACTTAAGTGTGTAGTGCCAATTACCGGTGTCGTTACCCAGCAAAACAAATTCACATTGGCAAAACTGCTAATTGGTGGCCAGTCACTCGAGGGCCTCAACATCGAAAACACGCCAACTTTTCATGTCTTGATGTCAAAGGCGTCGGCTGATTTGACCACGATTCAGTATCTCACATGTGTTGCGGTTGCGTCTGGAGAGGTAGCCAGCAAAAATCCAGAACTGCTGGAATGCATTGAGAACAAGAGACTGTATTTCGTGTTGAATCCCAAACCAGAGGACTTTGCAAAATATATTCGCGAAAACTCCTGTACTCCGTTTAAGCCACGTTCACCTGATCTTGTCCTCAATTTCGACACCGTCAATACATATTCGGATACTAAGACCCCAATTGACGCGCGCAGCTATTTAGGAGCTTTTGATATCGAGCTCAGAGAAGTTACGCCCGGCACGCAGGTCGTAATGCTCAATCATTTGGGCAGCTACGGGGGCATGGCATTCCTTCCAGTCTCAAGACCGAATATCTTGACCCAACTAGGATCGAATGATCCCGTGTCCTTTACCCTTATCTTCTCGCGCCCACTTTCGAAGTTGAGTTTCGTCTTGCCTCCCTTGATTGCCGCCACCCAAAGCGGAATTACTTTTCCGAAGTGGCGTGCTGATGCTTTTGATGGCCAGGGAAATCGAATCGCAAGCGTTGCGAACAATCACTTTGGCAGTTACAAGCACGAAGACAGCAGGACATTTATTCTTGAGCCGATACCTCGCGGTGAAGCTTGCATTAAGGCACTTAAATTCACTTCGGACAACGGACATTTTGCAGCCTTCTCAGCAATCATGATTGATGATCTAACACTTTTTTATGCACCACCCAGCAAGTGTATTTAGTGCCTAACAAGGCGCTGAACACGGACGCGCAAAGGACGCACCGGTTAGCTCCACGTTAAGGCGACAGGACTGAGGATCGCTTTATGGCGGTGCGATCTCGGTACCGAACTTCCGCTCCTGGCCGTTCTGTGACTGTCGGTATCCGACCGAGGCTGTGTGAAAACTCGTACGCAGTTCGATTTTTCGAGATTTCAGGGGCCATCCGACCATTACCCGGCTCGAAAAAGTCGAATACAGCTCATTCTGAGAGGTCGATTTTCTTTGACGCCAATTCTTTTCTCGTTTTCACACAGCCTCGACCCAAAGCGGTCACTCGCCAAATGTGGTCCGTAGTAGCACGCGGAAAACAAAGGTGTCAGAAACCACTTCCTGGACGGATCGGGAGCGTGGAAGGGACGCAAGCGACCGGGCATGTTGCTGAAACTTTTCCCCACCCTCAAGGGTTGAGCCCTTCGCAGCTATAACGGAATTATTTCGATCTGTATAGCGCGCCTTCGCTGCCTTGGGGATAAAGTTGACACGTGTATGTCGCATCACGAGAATTGCGCTAGAACTGGCTGCGGTATCGGCATACTATGCCGGTCAGTATACTCAATAGTTTGCCCTCTAGGAGGTAGTGGTGGTTCACGCGAAGGTCCTAGCAGCGCTTCAAAAGGAGTTGCAGAACAAGTACGCCATTTCATCGTCGATCCGGCACAAAGGGGAGCGTGGCCGCAGCCGTGAACACGGGGTGGCGCATTTCCTGCGGGAGAATCTACCGGCCGCTTATGGCGTTGCCACCGGAGAGCTTTTTTCATTCCACAGCGAAACGATCTCCTCTCAATGCGATGTCATCGTATATGACGATCAACGTACGCCTATTTTTGGCAGGGGCGCGGCAGTGCAACAGGTGCCGATTGAGGGTACGTACGTCGTGATCGAGGTTCGCTCAATAATCGACACTGCCACGCTACGGGACACGGCGGAAAAGTTCAAAGCAATCCGCAATTTGTGGATCGAGTCCTGTGAGAGGGGAAGCGGCAACAAACTGACGGAAGGCCCGAGCCTGATTCTTTTCGGTTTCAAGAGAACGGCGTCGGAGAAAGCCTGTTTGAAGTTTGTGGGGGACGACCAAGAAGAGGATTACTCGGTCGTCTCCCTGGATTCTGGATGCTCACTCTTTGTTGTGCCCAATGACCGAAGCGGGCCGGTAAGGCCGTATTGGCTAGAAACCACAGTACCAGAGGGAGACATGTATGCGACTCTCGCGTTCTTCTATTTCGGGGTGTTGAGCTGCTGTCGTCCAGAGCGTGCTCCGCTTGATTACATGGAGATTCTTAAGTCGACATGAGTGCGTCGAGGGCTAACATTTCATTCGTGCGGACGCCTCTCGGCGCCGCACATTTCAGACGTTAATGCGGCAGGGCTGAGGACTGCTTTATGGCGGTGCGATCTCGGCGCCGAACTTCCGCTCGTGGCCGAACTGAGACACTCAAAGGGCAGTACATACGCTACCAACGAGAGACTACAGGTCTTCATGAAAACGTCAGTTCTAAAGATCTGCTTTTCCATTCACAACAGCGTCGGCTGTTGGCGACAGTGCGCACTGAGCCTTCGATGACGGGCGGTGCCCAGTTTGGTTTGTTGCAGTACGTTGGCCACATCCGGCCGGAATGGCGCTCCTCACGTGTCGCCCTTTGCCGAGCGATCGTCAGCGACCTTCAATTCGGAGGCCGCGGCCGTAGGGATTCGTGGGGCTACTGGGGCTATAGGGATTCCCGGCGCCGTATGGATTCTTGATCGAGTCCGGTGAATACGGCGAGCCGTAGCGGCCGTAGGGGTTACTGGTCGAATCAGGATCATACGGGTTCGCGCTCAGCTTGCCTCTGTACTGACCCTGCTGATCGTAGAGCCTTGGGGCATCGGTTGCATAGGGATTCGTGGCCGATTGATTACCGTAGGGACTGCCGTAGGGGCTGAAGGGATTGTTGATGCCGTCCGACTTGAAGGGGCTGCCGGCTCCGAAGGGATTGGACGTGGAATCAGGATTGTACGGGTTTGCGCTCAGTTCGCCGAGATCTTCCGCGTGGACGGAGAGCGGAAGTGGCAAGAGCAGGAGCAAAATGAGGAAGACAACCCCCATGGCAAGCCTCCGCAAAGCGGAATAACCAGTGGGCTTAGCCTACTCCCCGTCGGAAGATAAGCGCAAGCGGGGCCACCGCTGCCAAAAAAGACTGAATGTCCCCGTTTATTTCTCAGGGCAAGCGGGGCACAAACTGTTCCTGACACCATTTTCCGACTCCAATCATCTGATTTCCGGACGGTGCTAATCGAATTCTTGAGTCACATGAGTTCGAGAACGTACGGGAAGACATTTGGGCAGGTTTTGTGGACACGGACACGCGTGTTAGGTAACTGTTCTACGACCCTCCTCCAGCAGACTCATACCCAATCCAGCCAAGGTTAGCGCGAAGCGAGCACAGTCTCTAATTGAACGGCAGCTTTCCGACGTGGAGATTGCCTAGCGACTGTCGCAAAGTGGCCGAAGTGAGACACTCAAAGGGCGGCACATACGCTGCCAACGAGCGACTACAGGCCTTCATGAAAACGTCAGTTCCAAAGACCTGTTTTTCCATTCACACCAGCATTGGCTGTGGGCGACAGTGCGCACTGAGCCGTCAATGACAGGCGGCGGCCATTTTGGTTTGTTGCAGTACGTTGACCACATCCGTCCGGAATGGCGCTCCTCACGTGTCGCCCTTTGGCGAGCAATCGTCAGCGTCCTTCAATTCGGAGGCCGCGGCCGTAGGGATTCGTGGGACTGCTGGGGCTATAAGGATTCCCCGCGCCGTAGGGATTCTTGATCGAGTCTGGTGAGAACGGAGACCCGTAGCGGCCGTAGGCGTTACTCGTCGAATCATGATCATACGGGTTCGTGCTGAGCTTGCCGTGATAGTTCCCCTGCTGGTCATACAGCCGAGGCGCATCGGTGGCGAAAGGATTCGTCGCCGATTGATTGCTGAAGGGACTACCGTAAGGGCTGAAGGGATTGTTCAGGCCGTCCGGCTTGAAGGGGCTTCCGGCTCCGAACGGATTGGCAGTGGAATCAGGATTAAACGGGTTCGCGCTCAGCTCGCCGAGATCTTCCGCATGGACGGAGAGCGGCAGTTGCAGCAGCAGGAGCAACAGGAGGAATACAAACCCCATGGCGAGCCTCCGAAAAGCGGAACAACCAGTGGACTCAGCCTACTCCCCGCCTGGAGATCAGCAAGCGGGTAGAAAAGGTTCCTGACACTTTTTTCTTATCACGGTGTCTGTCTGCTCGATGGAAGGGTTAGCCTTCCTTTGCCTCACCACCTGGGGCTTGAAGTGGAGGTAGGCCAGCTTGCTGCTGCATCTGCTGCGAGGCCATCAGAACGTGTTGGACCTGGAGGATGAACGCCATTCCATTCTGGTTCTCAATGATTTTGAATGCGGGAGTGCTAGAAAGAGTGTGGAAGTAGATGTGATGGACTGAGAGAACCTTGTCTTGCAGCTTCTGGTCGGATTCCAGGTCATAGATCTTCAGGCCAATCTCTTTACACTTCTGGGCGGATAGGTGGCGATTGTGGGCGAGACTCACTGAGTGGTCGCCGAGTTCGCGAACGATGATTTCGACAATCGCGTCTTTGTCAGGCTCGGCGGCAAGCATATTCCGCTTGAGCCACCCCTCAACTAAGGAAGTTGACCAGGTGATTGCCTTCTCACACTCGCCTAGGAAGGCTGGGCTGTACTTGGCGATGATGGGCTGCCAGACGGGGATGGTGCGGGGGTCCTTCACGATGTCCTCGTACGCGCGTTTGAACTCCTCGAGTACACCGTGAGCAGGGATTCCGCCGAACTGCGGGTCGATCGGGCCAAGGGACGACTGCTTTCCCATCCAAATCTCGCGGGCGGAGCAGGCGATCATCGTTCCTGCAGACATTGCCATCTGTGGAACGAAGCACCGAACGTCGCCGGAAAACTTACTCCAAAGGTAGTCAACGATTGATTCTGTCGCAGCGGTATCGCCGCCAGGCGTGTGCAAGACAAGATCGAGGCCCTTCGACGGATCGAGGCCATTGATTGTTGTCATCAACCCGTTCTTGTCCGTGTCATTGACGGCTACGGCGGCTCCCAACTCCGGCCTCTGAAGCCATCCGCTGTAGTAGCAGATGACATTCCTCTTGGTGTAGTCCGAAAGCTCGCCGATGTACTTGCGTCGAAGGACGTCAAAGGGACTGCCGAGTTGGCCAATCTCCTTTACCAGTTCAGACCAATTTGGCACCTTGCTCCTCCTGCTTTATTACCCGCCGCTCTCCATCCTCAACGATGACGGTTTCGACAATCACGCGATCCACCGTTCGAGGGAGATGTAGTCGCGGATCTGCGAGCCGTCGCAGGTTTTCGCACTGCTCGGTCGTGAGTCGAAACTGATCATATTTCTTCGCAAACTCAGACATGCGAATTCTCCGTGTCAACCACATTCAACCCGAGAATCTCGGGGTCTTTGATCACCCAGTTCTCTAGCCGCGCATCGTCGTCTAGCACTTCCTTGCTCACCTCCTGCAGGCCTTTGCCCGCGACCTGCCACAATTTCATGCTAAATGCCATAGAAGCTCCTGTTTACTGTGGTCGAAGGCAAAGACATAAGGGGCTTGTGGCAACTCAAGAGGGTTTACCCTCAACAATTGCGATTTCTTCTTGAGTCAGGCCATACAGCACATAGACCAGCCGATCTATCTCCGCTTCGAGTTCGCTAGTGTCCGCACCAGGATCGCGTTGTTTCGCCGCGAGGATGCGCTCCACAAGAGTAACAATCGGCCTCTGATATGACGGTTCTGTTCTTACAAAAGGAATGGATTTGAGAATGTTGATGTATAGCTGTGGCTTGGTCGTGCCCTCAACCTGCGAGGCAAGAAGATAATAACGACGAATTAGACCGGAATTCAGTAAGCCAAGGACGTAGAAGATGGATACTTCGGACTTGAATTGATCCTTTACGATACACTGAAATATGGAGTTAGGAAAATAGAATCCCTCGCAATCGATAGTTGCCACTATGGTTGGTTCGGTTTGTCGCAAAACAATTTTCTTTGGTGCATTAAAACAGAGCATCCGTTTAGGCGAATCGTAGGAAAAGCCAGGCCGTTTCAAGGCATTCGTGAATTCTGGCTTGAGAATCCACCATCCATCCCAAACCAAGTGACCATAGCGACAAGGAATCGACTTACCTTTTCTCAAGGCTTTCTTGTAGCGTGACGGAGTTGCTGGCGTCTTGTCAGTCATGATATCGCTCAAAAGGTTCGCAGTCTGGACACCGTCTGTGACGACACACACTTTGTCCAGAAAACAACTATTGAAATTGCCCTTCATGCGGACTTTCAAAGTTAAGTAGTCGAGATCAAAGAAAATCTTAAAGGTGTGAATTTCTTGGCTGCGACTCCCCAATTGCACTTCGCTCTCCAAAAAGTCTTTGTTCTGTCTTCGGCGCAATATTTCCCTGTCAGGAAGTGATCTTCCAATTACTAAGTCGCGACAACTGTCCTTTGCAAATATGAGCAGCGATGCTGGATTGTTCACTGCGTCGAAATAGCCTTCCTTCAATGATGTCACCTCACGCCAATGGCTGTAGGTGTGCTCTCTGAAGCTTATGAAATACTCACCAAGCCACAAGTGCTCAGGAAGAACAAACGCGGCGGTGGCATGTTTTCCCATCAGATGTTGGAGCGCTAATTCCACAAAAGGACAGGAAAGATCGAACCGCGACTGGATTGAAAAAGAATACAATCCTCGCAGTTTGGCCTTGTATGTTTGCTCAATAGAATCGTTGGACACCCAAGGGGGATTTCCGATGACCACATCGAACCCACCTCCCCTGTTGTGGAATACCTCAGAAAAGTAAATCCCGAAGTCAAAAGTTTCGTGGCCATTAGTGATCTCATGGATGAGATCGTCAATCTCGCATTTAAGTTGCCGCTTCTTATCACTATCAGACTCGTCAAAATAGATTGGCTTGAGCTTCTCAAGTCGGAGGAAGAGTTTCTGATTAAAAAGCGTCTTCTCAACACGAAGAAGTGAATCGCCCGACACAATCTTAAAGAACAGATTCGGCAGCGGCTTGATCTGTTTAGTTTCTTCCTCATCAACGACGAGGGAGAGCCAGAGGCGTAGCTTGGCGATTTCGACGGCGCCGGGGTCAATGTCCACGCCATAGAGGCAGTACTGTATGGCTTGGCGTTTGAAGTGGTAGGGTGTGCGCTCGTGAACGTCGTTGAAGTAGGGCGTGAGCGCGGACCGGGCACGAACGATCTCTGTCATCATGCCGACCGGGAACGCACCGGAGCCAACAGCGGGGTCACAGATGGTGATGTCGGCGAGCTTCTCGTCGAGTAGCCGGGCGCATTGCTCGATGCTCTTGGGCATCTTGATGGCGTACTTGGCTTCGACGGCTTCGTAGTGGGAGATTTGATCGCCGAGATGGATCAACGATTCGATGTCTGTGCGGGGGACTATCTCGTTATCGTGATTGAGGGCAGTGTCAAGGTAGTTGATGAGGGTTTCCTGGCACATGTAGTGGACGATTTCTCGCGGGGTATAAAACGCACCGAGACCCTTCCGGCGGTTTTCCTCGATGAGATTTTCGAAAACTTTCCCGAGCATTTCTGGGTCAATGGCGACTTCCTGTTCCAGGGGCTCGGCTTCGTTGACGGTAAAGTTGTAGCGATCGAATACGTCAAGGACGCCGGTGCCAGTGACGCCTTCCTCCACAAACTCATTGTTCGTAAACAATTTGTTGGGTAGTAGGATGTCGGTCTTTTTCCAGTTGTAATTGCCTAGCGGTTCGAACAGGCCGCCGTTGAGGAACGGGATGCGGCATTTAAAGCGGTTGCACCACGCCTCGTGGCCGCGGTCGGTGGCCAGCGTGTCGTAGAATAGTGGCTCAAGTATGTCATTGAAGAAATTGTTCCGCTTGTCATATTCGCCTTTGACTAGCCGCCTCATGAAATCCCGTGGCCCAGTGCCCCAATCCTGCCCCAGCGACACGCCGAGCCATCCTTTCTTTTGTAGGAAATAGAGGAACACAATCTGGCCCATGAGTTTCTTGGCGAAGTCCACAGTCTTGACGTTCTTTTTGGTGAACTCGTTACGGATGGTCTTATCCTTCGCAAGCAGTTTGTCGAGCGCCTCGTTAACTTCCCCAAACAACTTTGCGTACTTGATGAAGAACTCCTTGCTAACAGCCTCAACGCTGAAGGCGTTCTCGATGTCGGACAGATTTGGATTGATATCAGTATCCTGAAGGAGGTCCAGGAATCGGGCTTGGGCAGTGTGACAACTTTCGCCCTGTCCAACAAGATAGGAGAAACGCCGGGCAGGGGTCAGGCGCGATTCAACACCAACTTTCCCGGATTCCTTCTCAACAGTAGCGTATTCCATTTTCACATAAGAAAACCGCCATTGTTGTTCAGTGGGCGAGACAAAAGCCACGAGCGCCGCATCCTTCTCATCACGATTCTTGAGGTGGTCCGCTACAAAATTACGGATGGCGGTGCGAGCGCGTTCAAGCTTCGACTCTTCTGTGAGGTGTACGATGAGAACGTCGAGCTTTTCATTCGCGGGCGAAGTATACGTACCCAGGCGTTCGTAGCGATGGATGTGATCCTTGAAGGCATCTTTGACATAGGTGCTGTTGCAGAAGAACGCCTTCGTCTCGTCAAAGTGATTGAGGAGATTGTTGGCAAAGTTTCGAAAGCGGGCCTTGTTGAAAGCGTGAGTAAATGTCTCGCTAACGAGGGTGCGAGCCTGATCCTGGTTCATTTTTTCTCCAGGAGATACGAAGAGAGGATGACTTCACGCGGGCTATCCATATGTCGTGCTCCCTGAGCACGGGTTGGTTGAAAGAACTGAGAGGGGATGTCCCGCCGTAATACAGCGAGGACTTTGAGAGGGTCGCTTTCTTTCTTGAGCTCTTCTGCCACTTTCTTAGTAGTTGGGCGCGGTAGCGCACCATCCAGTAAATATTGAATGACCTGATGGATATAGGCCTCATCACCTTCTGTAAAACCATGGTAAAGGCGGATCTCTTTTGCCTTCAGGCGTTTGATGATGTACGCGTCGTTCGCGCCACCTTTGTGCTTGGAGCTTTCGTCGTCTTGATCTTCGCTTGTCGCGGCCTCAAACCCATGCTTGTTCTTATTGAGCAGCACATAGAAGTCGTGCGGAATCGTTTGGCGCTTCTCAGACGTGTCCACTGGCTTGAGCACTTTGGCTGCATCGAAGAAATCGAGTTCGAGCGGTCCTGCGTTCGCTGGTCTAGCCAGGAAAAACTTATCAAGCCTCCCTTGGCGGAAATATGTGAGTAGTGAAGGATATTTCATTACGCTCGTATCTGTTTCTTTCGAAACGAGCTTCGTTGAGCGAGCTTTCTTGGGGAGTCGCTTGATGCGTGAGAAGAGCGCGGGATCAGTGTCTCGCACCTCTCGAATCTCGGCTAGAAACTCCAGTTCGCTTTCTTCCGTTTCGTCCTCTCCGGTGATCGTTTTCCTGGAATTCAATCTGGCAAACAAGTCATGTGACTTGATTTCCTCCCCCTCCGTAAGGAGCCTGGCATCTGCGCCGAGCATTTCAATAAAGGCATGGATTTTCGCCTCTGCAGCTTCTTTAAGCTTAATCAAGTCATTGCTCTCATCGGTAGGGAAGAAATTAAACGTGTGAATAATGTCGAACTTCGTGTCTACACGATTGACGCGCCCAACTCGCTGGATCAGGCGAGTTGGATTCCAGGGGATATCGTAATTGATAACGATGTTGGAGCGATGCAGGTTCACACCTTCAGACAGCACCTCCGTTGCCACAAGTATTCGATATTTATCCTGAGGCTTCAACGCTCGTGCGTCAAAATTGTTAATAACCTCCTTGCGAACCGTCTCCTCTGAATTGCCCGTGAATAGCAATACATTGCGCTCGACTTCTTCTGAAATCCGTTGTGCGAGATATTCCGCTGTCTCCTTCGACTCGGTGAAAATAATGGGCTTGCCGCCCTTCAATTTTGGCATAGTTTGCAGCATATCTCGAAACGATTCCCATTTGGGGTCTCGCTTGATCCGCTTCCAGAGATCTCTAACTTTCAGAAGGATGTGGAGGTCGCTTTCCAGGTCACGGATGAACCCCCTTTTGAAGTCTTTTGCGGCTAGTCTTTCAGCCTTGTCGGTTTCGAGTAGCCGATCGATGGCCTCGTGGTCCTCGGTCTCTAACAGGTCAAAGATCTTGTTGATGTGCTTCTTGCTAATGTAGACGTGACCTTTGCCGAATTCTTCGATCACCCGCTCATACGACCGAATGAAGCGGTCGAGCGTCAGGCGAAACGCATGGAAGCTGCTCTCCAGACGTTTAACCATGAGGATCTTCATGAACTTCGCGAGATTCCGCTGGCTCTGCACTTCACGCTGTTCGCGTTTCCCTTCGAAATAGGTCAACGGTTCGTAACGGGCATATTTGAAGTCCTGCGTTAAGAGACGGATCGTCTCATTGAAGATTTCACTCTCGGCCTTATTGAGTTTGTAAAATAGCGGTTGCGGATCAGCAACATCAGGGAACTTCATCCCCTGGAGTTTGAGATCTTCTCCGTAGTATTTCATGATTTCTGTTCGGGTGCGGCGAATCATCAGGTACTTCAAGATTTGTTCACGGGTCGCTTTTGCGTTGTCTTTTACGGCTTTGAAATACTGATCTCGGTCTCGTTGCCGGTCGAGACCTTGCAGATTCTTTTCCAGTCGAGTGAAGAAGGCTTCGAGATTGCGGAGGTTTGGGATATTGCTGTTCTTGCCATTCTGGAATAGTTTGATCTGGCTGAGAATGTCACGAGGCGTGTTGTTGAGAGGAGTCGCAGATACCAGAATCACGCGCTTGCCTCGGCAAATCTGAGCAAGTATTTCATAGGTCTGAGTCGTCTCAGTGCGGAATCGGTGCGACTCGTCGATGAACACATTGGAGTATTTTGATATGTCCCGTTTGAGCAGGTCCTCGACTTTGCCGATGGACTCAAAGTCGGTATGGGGAACGCGAAAGTCCCCGAAGACATTCGGCCATGAACCGGGATTATCTTTGTCCAACAAGAGAGGGGGGGCAATTACCAAGGATCGACCGTCGAGCTGTTGCGCAAGCAACGCTGCAACATACGTTTTCCCAAGTCCAACCACGTCTGACAAGAACAACCCGCCGTATTCTTGGAGCACTTTTCGGCCGCTCAACACGGCTTCCTCTTGATACTTTAGCCGTTTAAATTCCTTCGGTACGAAGATGTCTTCGAGTTCGTCAGGGCGGTTCAGCTGATCACTGAAGTATTCGTAGAGAAATTTAAGGTACAGTTCGTATGGTGTGAAATGGGCGAAGGGCGAACGGGTGGAGACCATATCGTCGTACTGCTGTGAGACATCTACGGCCCCGACCCAGAGGTCGTTAAAGGTCTTTATGGCGAACTCGTAATCAGCCCTATTCTTGAGTTCAACGTTAAATTCGAGATTATGCTGCAGACCCGATGCAGTCAGGTTGCTTGAGCCGGTAATAACACGACCTTTATCCTTGTTCCCCTCGGCGAAGGTCATGATATAGACCTTCGCATGAAGGTTCTCAGCGGGATGAGCTTTGATTTCAAGTTTTCCAGAGCGAACCCATTCGATGAATTTGTGAACCCCTGTTTCAATCTCTTCTGTGTCGGGAGATTTTTCGAGCTCATCCAGCACGTCCTTCGAAACCTGCTCTTTCGCCGCAGCGTGGGATTTTAGGTTCAACTCTCCTTGTTCGTTGGCTTTTTGAAGTAGTTCGAATACCTGGCGGTCTGTCTGAAGTCCGACCAAGACACGAACCTTCTCTACCTTCTCCAGAGCAGGATAGAGTTTGTAAAACCCGCTAATGAAGAAATAGCCCACGAGGCAATCGAAATACCGTGTGCCGTCTTTGAGTATGACCACGAAGCGGTCCCGCAAACTCATGCCGGACTCGTTGGTGATGAAGGTTAGATCAGATGACATTTTTCTAAAACTAGGTTGATGGCCGAAGGATACCCCTTTCCCCGCAAGAAAGCACCCCAACGTGCGAGGGAGTGGCTCTGGAAATGGAGCCGCTCATCCCGATCACTTGCGTACAAACCTATTGGGATTGCCACGTAGAGAACGCTTTATTTTCCAGACTTTTCCACTTTGCATGATCGACAGCCTGGTAGCCCCCCTACTCGCCTTTCTTACGTAGCATTAAGAATTTCTATCCGTGTGCATCGTAGTTACATTCCCTTCGGCTTGTTTCGTGACCGTTGTCCCTAAGAGTCCCTAACTGTCCTAAGCAGGCCTAAGCAGGGTACTTCCCTGCACTCACTCACACCGGTATGGTCAGCGCCGTGCTGAGCCGTACCGACAGAAAGGACTGGGCATGAAGAAGGATTTGCTCACGGTGAAGGAATTGGCGGCGGAACTCCGCATGAGCCCGAAGTCGATCCAGCGGGCCTATCGCAAGGAGGAGATCCCCGTGGAGTGGCTGGGCCGCATGGCCCGGTTCAATCTCGCACAAGTTCGACGAGCGATGGCACGCAACGGACGAAGCCGCATGCGTCGTCTCAACGGCAACTCGATACCGCAGGGCGCGACCGCCGGCGCCAGCCGGCGGCGCGCAGCGAAGAATAGCCCCCGCTTGGTAAAACGGGGGCGGAATTTCCAAGGTTCTTCACGGAGGGTTGTATGAGTGCATGGACGTGTTCGCTTGGGTGGTTCCGCTTTACCG
>Ga0315287_10004892_pt1 | contig 13111 bp, 10 predicted proteins | sample YL17G11_0_MG_FD_205037 | JGI IMG/M metagenome (GOLD analysis project Ga0315287, IMG submission 205037) | Sediment microbial communities from Yellowstone Lake, YNP, Wyoming, USA - YL17G11_0 | ecosystem: Environmental > Aquatic > Freshwater > Lake > Sediment | place: USA: Wyoming | collected...
TCCTCGGCGCGCACCTCGGCGTCGGGGCCGGCGCCGAAGACCAGCGCGCCCTCCCGCAGCGCGCGCAGGTCGTCGCCCTCGCCCAGCACCAGCCGCTCGCGCGTGCGCTCGCGCAGCGTCGCGAACATCGCCGCGACCTCCGCCATCTCCTTGTGGTCGCGCTGCAGGTTGAGGACCACGCTCACCGCCGGCGCGTAGCGCGTCAGCGAGCCGTCGCTCTCGTCGGCCTCGACCACCAGCAGGTCGGAGCCGCCGCGCCAGGCGTTGCCCCACAGGCCCTCGCGCTGCAGGGCGACGAGGTCGCCGCCGGTGATGACCGAGGGGTCGCGCCCGGCGCCGCGCAGGATCTCGAAGATCATCGCGACCGTGGTGGACTTGCCGCTGGTGCCGGTGACCGCGACGGTCCGCAGCCGCGCCACGAAGTGCGCCAGCAGCTCGGAGCGGTGCACCACCGGCACGCCCCGCGCGCGCGCCGCCGCCACGTCGGGCACCGATTCTTCGACCGCCGTCGAGACCACCAGCGCGGCGCAGTCGTCGCCCACGCCGCTGCCGTCCTGCGGATGGATGGCGATGCCGAGGCGCTCGAGCTGGGCGCGGGCCGCGGCGCGCTCGCCGCGATCGAAAGCCCGGTCGCTGCCGCTGGCGCGCCCGCCCAGCATCGCCTGGAACTGCGCCAGGGCGCTCATGCCGCTGCCGCCGAGACCCGCGTAGTGGAAGCGCCCCGCGGCGGCCGGGTCGGGGATCTCCTCGAGCCCGGCGATCCACACCGGGTCGCCCTCGGCCACGCGCTCGTGGAGATCGAGCACGGCGGCGTTGGCCAGCCGCACGCAGCCGTGCGAGGCGGGCGTGCCGAGCTGCGCCTCGTGGTTGGTGCCGTGCAGGTAGATGTAGCGCGCCAGCGAGTCGCGGTCGCCGCCGCGGTTGACGCCCGGCTCCAGGCCCTCGAGGGTGAGGACGCGCGTGAGGATGAGGTCGGCGTCGCCCGGCTCCCCGGTCCACACCGCCCCGGTCGGCTCGCGGCTCTCGAAGACCGCGCCGGCCGGCGCGCTGGCGCCGATCTTGCGGTGGATGCGGTGCCAGCCGGGCGGCGTGCGCAGGGAGCCCGCGCGGCCGCCGATGCCGGCGGCGGCGGTGGAGACCGGGTACCCGGCGGCCAGCCGGTCCCCGGCCAGCAGCCACAGCCGCTGCAGCTCGACGTCGACGACGAGGACGCGGCCGGAAAACGCGGCGGCCGCCACCTCGGAGGGCAGCGGCCGGGCGCGGCGCAGCAGGGCGCGGGCCCGGACCTCGCCGGACGGAGCCCGCGCCGCGTCCACTAGGGCAGCACGCCCTGCAGGACCTGCGGGTTCGCCTCCTGCTCGGCCAGCACGGTGTGGCAGGTGCCGCAGTCGCCGGTGATCGTCTCCCCCTCGGCGGTGGCGTGCTCCTCGTCGTGGCAGCGGAAGCAGCCCACCGTCGTGCTCATCTCGGGGTGGCCGAGGTGGTTGCGGTAGGTGCCCCACTTGATGTTCATCTGGGGGAAGACGTTCCAGCACCAGATGTCGCCGAGCGCACGGCCGGCCGCGGTCACGGCCTCGGCCTGTTGGGCGGCGACGTGCGGGTAGTTCGCCTGATAGAAGCCGGCGATCGCCTTGCCGATGCCGGCGCGCGCCGCCGCGTGGCTCGGGTACTCGGCCTGCAGGGCCGCGAGCCCCTCGCGGCGGATGTACGGCAGCGTGCGGTCGATGCGCTGGCCCAGCAGGGCGGCGTCGAGCTCGACCTCGGGGGCGCGGTAGATGTGCGTGGGCCGGTTGTGGCAGTCCACGCAGTCCATGGTCCGCCACTCGACGACCTTCGCCGCCTCGGGCGAGTCGGCCGCCGGCCCGCGCCAGCGCTTGCGCGCGCCGTCCTTACCGACCATCTCGACCTCGTACATGGTCTCGCGCTTGCGGTCGGACCGGTAGCGGATCTGCTGGTCGGGATCGACGTGCCAGTGGATGCCGTGGCTCTTGTCGGCGCGGCGGCCGCCGACCTTGAGCAGCAGAACGGTCTTCAGTTCGGTGTTGGTCGAGTCCTCGGCGAAGTGCGTGTTCACCTGCAGGCGGTCGCCGACGAACTTCTCCGGCCAGTGGCACTGCTCGCAGGTCTGGGGCGCGGGGCGCAGGTTGTGCACCGGTACGGGGATCGGCCGCGGATAGAGGTTGAAGGCGACCGAGACGACCTGCCACGAGCCGGAGAGCTTGGACTTGACGAACCAGCCGGCGCCCTCGCCGATGTGGCACGCCACGCACTTGACGCGCGCGTGCGGCGAGCGCTGGTAGGTCGTGTACTCCGGCTCCATCACCGTGTGGCAGGTGGCGCCGCAGAACTGCGTCGAGTCCATGACCTCGACACCCTTGAAGGTCCCGACCCCGAGGATGAGCAGGTTCACGGCGGTGGCCCCGAGGAAGAGCATGACCGTGTTGCGCGTGCCGGACCGGTTGAAGTCCAGCACCGGGAACGGCGCCGGGGCGGCCTCGCCGCGGGCCTGGGCGGCGCGCCGGCGGCCGCGCTGGCGGTGGATGCCCACCGCGACCAGGATCAGCCCCAGCACGAAGAGCCCGGGCAGGACCAGGAAGCTCAGGATCCCCAGGTAGGGCCCGCCCCCGTGCTCGCTGACCAGCGAGATGGCGAAGAGCAGGACGAAGAGGAACGCGCTCACGGTGGTGAGCGCCGTCCCGATGAGGCTGATGATGTTGCCGGTGACGGTGGCGAGGAATCGCTCGAGGGCTTCGCGCACGGATCGGGCTCCTGTGTGTTGGGGACCGTGGACGGTCGGCAGTCTAGCAAAGCGCCGCCGGGGTCGGTAGCCCGCCGCGGCGGGGCGGCGCGCGGCGCGGCGCCCGCCGGATCGCGGCTGCCGGGTCGCGGCCGCCCCCACCGCCTGTGCTACGCTGTGGCCCATGGAACTCTGGCTCGCCAACCCCCGCGGCTACTGCGCCGGCGTGGACCGCGCCATCGACATCGTGGAGCTGGCCCTCGACCTCTACGGGGCGCCCATCTACGTGCGCCACGAGATCGTCCACAACCAGCACGTGGTCGAGGCCCTGCGCGTGCGCGGCGCCGTCTTCGTCGAGGAGATCGCCGAGGTGCCCGAGGGCGCCACCGTGATCTTCAGCGCCCACGGCGTCTCTCCCGAGATCCGCGCCCAGTCCGCGGCGCGCCGGCTGCGGGCCATCGACGCCACCTGCCCGCTGGTCACCAAGGTGCACCTCGAGGCCCTGCGCTACGCGGCGCAGGGGAACTGGCTCATCCTGGTCGGCCACGCCGGGCACCCGGAGGTGGAGGGCACCCTGGGCGAGGCGCCGGAACGCACCACCCTGGTGCAGACCGTCGCCGACGCCGAGCGTGTGTCGGTGCCGGACCCGGAGCGCGTCGCCTACCTGACGCAGACGACGCTGTCGGTGGACGAGACGCGCGAGGTCCTGGAGGCGCTGCGCCGCCGCTTCCCGGCCATTCGCGGCCCGGCCCGCGACGACATCTGCTACGCGACGCAGAATCGCCAGAACGCCATCAAGGAGCTGGCCCAGCGCTGCGACCTGGTGCTGGTGGTGGGCTCGCCGATCTCCTCGAACTCCAAGCGCCTCGCCGAGGTGGCGAGAAGCTGCGGCGCCGAGGCCTACCGCATCGACTCGGCGAAGGAGCTGGATCCGCGCTGGCTCGCGGGCAAGCGCGCGGTAGGCGTGACCAGCGGCGCTTCGACCCCCGAGCACCTGGTGCACGATCTGCTGCAGGCGCTCGAGGCGCACGGCGCCGGGGCGGCGCGCACCCTGACGGTCACCGAGGAGAGCGTCGTCTTCCAGCTGCCGAGCGATCTGGCCAGGGAACTGCGCGCCTCGGGCCGCGCCGACGAGCTGCTGGCGCGCCACGGGCGCACCATGCCGACGCGCTAGCCGGCGGCCTCACCGGGCGCGGCGCCGCCCGCGCGACTCGGGCCCGCACGCTTCTACAGCGCCCACCCTCCCGACAGCGAAACCTGCGTGCCGGTGATGAACGACGAGTCGCGGAGACAGAGGAAGACGACGGCGCGCGCCACCTCCTCCGGCTGCGCCAGCCGGCCCATCGGCGAGAGCTTCAACATGAGCGCGCGCAGCTCCTCGCCGAGGCGCTCCGGGCCGGTGTCGACGAAGCCCGGGCCGACCGCGTTGACGGTCACGCCGTGCTTCACCTCTTCGGCGGCCAGCGACTTGGTGAACGACAACACCGCCGCCTTGGCCGCGGCGTAGGCCGCCGTCCTGGGGCGCGCCCCGAGGTGGTCCACGGGCGCGAAGGTGAGGTTGACGATGCGCCCCCACTGCTCGGCGCGCATGTGCGGCAGGGCGCAGCGCGAGACCAGGAAGACCGAATCCACGTTGGAGGAGAAGACCGCCCGCCACTGCGCCGTCGTCGTCTCGGCTACCGGCTTGAGAAGGAACTCACCGACGTTGTTGACCACGATGTCGGGCGGGCCGACCAATCGCGTGCCCTCGGCGATCAGGTGATGGGCGCCCTCGGCGGTGGTGACGTCGCCCGGCACGGCCGCGGCGCGCACGCCGCGCTTCTGCGCCAACTGGGCGACCTCGAGGGCGGCGGCCTCGCTGGCGCGGTAGTTGACGATGACGTTGGCCCCCTCGGCGGCGAGCGCCAGCGCGGTGGCCCGCCCGATGCCCCAGGCCGAGCCGGTGACGAGGGCGGTCTTGCCGGATAGCTGTCCCATGGGAGTGATCTCCGGGTGCGTGGCGTGGATAAGCCCGGGACGGGAGTCCGGCTGACTATAGCAGGCCGCGGACCGGGCGCGCCCCCCGAGCGGCGCGGCGCGCGATTCCCTTGCCACCGCGCGTCCGGCACCCTAGGCTGGCGCGGCAGCGCGGGCGCTCGATCCCGAAGCCCGCTCCGACGCCGTCAGGAGCCGACGCCTCTCGTGAGCGCGAACCCCTCTTCGCCCCCCGTCGCCACGGCGGCGCTCGCCGCCTTCGAGCGCTCGGCGCGCGCCGAGCTGGACCCGCAAGCCGCCGCGATCCGGGCGCGCGAGCCGCTGGCGCTCCACACCACCCTGCGGGTCGGCGGCCCCGCCGACCTTTTCGTCGCGGCCCACACCCCCGACGCGGTGGCGCGCGCCCTAGCGCTCGCCCACGCCGGCGGCCTTCCGGTTCTCATCCTCGGCGGCGGGTCCAACCTGCTCGTCTCCGACGCCGGCTGGCGCGGCGTGGCCTTGCAGGTGGCGTGCGACCGGCTGCGCTTCGGCGACGGCTGGTGCGACACCGAGGCCGGCGCCGGGCTGCTGGATTTCATCTACGCCTGCCGCGACCGGGGCCTCTCGGCGCTCGAGTTCGCGGCCGGCGTCCCCGGCGACGTCGGCGGCGCCATCTACGGCAACGCCGGCTGCTATGGCAAGGCGATCAGCGAGTTCGTGGTCTCGGCCGAGATCTGTGGGCTGGACGGCGGCAGCCGGCGCACCGTGCCGGCGGCGTTCTTCGAGTTCGAGTACCGCGACTCGCGGCTCAAGCGCGACCCGCAGGTCATCCTGGCGGCGCGTCTGCGCGTCACCGCCGCCCCGCGCGAGGCCATCCAGGCCGAGATCGACACGCGCCTCGAAGACCGCCGCGCCAAGCACCCCGACTGGCGCACCGAGCCGACCGCCGGGTCCTACTTCAAGAACCTGCCGCCTCAGAGCCCCGGCGGCCACCGCGTGCCCGCCGGCAAGCTCCTCGATCAGCTGGACTGCCGCGGCCTGCGGGTCGGCGACGCCCTGGTCTTCCCCAAGCACGCCAACATCGTCGTCAACGCCGGACGCGCCACGGCCCAGGAGGTGCTGACCCTGGTCGAGGTCCTGCGCGCGCGCGTGCGGCGCGCCTTCGGCGTCGAGCTGGAGGCGGAAGTGATGTTCGTGGGCGAGCGGCCCCCGCTGCTGCCGCACCCGGAGCTGGGCTAGGGTTCGAGGCCCGCCTACTTCCCCGCCACGTTCTTCGCCAAGAACCCGTCGATCTCGTCCCAAGCCGTGCGGGCCGTGTCCGGCTTGTAGCCGGGCCGCTCCTCGTTGAGGAAGGCGTGGCCGACGCCCTTGTAGACGCGCACCGCACCCGTGTTGCCGGCTGCGCGCAGGCCCTTCTCCAGGCCCTGCGTCTGGTCGAGGCCGATGCCGCGGTCGTCGCCGCCGAAGATTCCGAGCACCGGTCCGGTGACGGTCGCCAGCTGCGCCGGGTCGCTGATCACGCTGCCGTAGCAGACCACGGTGGCGCGGAAGTCGGCGCTGTCGAGCGCGGCGCGCAGGGCCAGCCCGCCGCCCATGCAGAAGCCGATGACGCCGGCCCGGCGGCCCGCGCCCTCCCTCAGGGTATCGAGATAGGCCCGCGCGGCCCGGATGTCGCGCACCGCGCGTTCCTGCGGCAGGCCGCGCGAAAGCTCGTGCGCCAGGTCCGCCTCGGTCGCCACCTTGCCGCGGTAGAGATCCGGCGCGATCGCCGCGTAGCCCTGCGCGGCGAAGCGGTTGGCCACCTTCTTCGCCCAGTCGTTGAGTCCCCACCACTCGTGCACGATCACGAGGGCGCCGCGCGCCGGCTTGGGCGGGACGGCGAGGTAGGCGTCGATCGTCTCTTCGCCGCTGGGCATCTGCACCATGCGCCCCGTGTACGGCTTGGGGACGCCGGCGGGCTGGCCCGGTTTGGCGGGAGCCCCGGCGGCCTCGGCGCCGGCCAGCGCCAGGCCCGCGCCGAGGATCAAGGCGGCCAGAACCCGCGTGAATCCGTGCACTCTCGGCATCTCTCCTCCTTAAGGGACCACGAGCATGCGTCCCGGCGGCCCTTCGATCACTTCCCCCACCACGGCGCGGGCCGGCGTGCCCCGCCGCTCCAGCGCCTCCACCAGCGCCTCGCAGCGTTCCGGTGCCACCGCGATCAGGAGCCCACCCGAGGTCTGGGCGTCGGCCAGCAGCAGCTGCGCCTCCTTGGACAGCGCGCGGTCGTAGCTGACCCAGTCGTTGAGGAAGCGCCAGTTGGCGTGCGTGCCGCCGGGGGCGATGCCCTCGGCGACGTAGGCGCGCGCCGCCTCGAGCACGGGCACGGCGCCGAAGCGGATGCGCGCCGACACGCCGCTGGCCACCAGCAGGTTGCGCGCGTGGCCCAGGAGCCCGAATCCGGTGACGTCGGTGCAGGCGTGGGCGCCGACTTCGAGCATGGCCTCGCAGGCGGCGCGGTTGAGCTCGACCATCAGGCGCAGCGCCTGCGGCATCGCCCCGAGCGTGTCGCGGTCCTGCTTGTTGGCCGTGGCCACGATGCCGATGCCCAGCGGCTTGGTGAGCACGAGGGCGTCGCCGGGCTGGGCGCCGGCGTTCGACAGCACGCGGTCGGGGTGGACCTCGCCGACCACCGCCAGCCCGTAGATCGGCTCGGCGGTCTTGATGGTGTGCCCGCCCACCACCTCGGCGCCGGCCTCCTTCACCTTCTCGATGCCGCCGCGCAGGATCTCGCGCAGCAGCTCGGGCGGCAGATCGACCTCGGGGTAACCGACGAGATTGAGCGCGGCCAGCGGCCGGCCGCCCATGGCGTAGACGTCGGACAGGGCGTTGGCCGCCGCCACCGCGCCGAAGTCGTAGGCGCCGTCCACGATGGGCGTGAAGAAGTCGGTGGTGAAGACCAGGGCGCGCTCGTCGTCGAGGCGGATGACGGCGGCGTCGTCGGCGGTGCTCGAGCCGATGAGCACGCGCGGGTCTTGCACGGCCGGCAGCCCGGCCAAGAGCGGCAGCAGGTACCCCGGCGGGTGCTTGGCGGCGCAGCCGGCGCTCTTCGCCGTCTGCGTCAGGCGCACCGGGGACGGGCCGGCGGCCGGCGGGTCGGGGATGGCGTTCACGATTTCCTCCACGGGAGAGCGCCGCGCCGGGCGCCGACCGACGGCCCCGGCCGCGACGCACGGCCTGTCGGCGCCAGTCTAGAAGCCCCTTCGTGAACTGTCGAGGCCGCGTTGGGGCCGGTTGGCGGCCGGGAGCTTTCCGCGGTACCATGTCTGGCTTGCAGACGGCCGCACCCGATCCGCCGCCCTCCCGGCCGCGAGTCCGGGCGGCCCGGACCAAGAACGCTTCTGAGGAGACCCGATTCCCATGGCAGTGGGCAAGCTGGAGATCTACGAAGACGGCGTGCGCCGGGTCGTGGCCCTGGACAAGGACCACGTCACCCTCGGCCGCCTCGAGAGCAACGACGTGCACGTGGCCGGGGCCGACGTCTCGCGCAAGCACGCCGAGGTCGTGCGCGAAGGGGACAGCTACCTGCTGCGCGACCTCGAGTCGCGCTTCGGAACCTACGTGAACGACCAGCGCGTGCAGCAGCACGTGCTGCGCCACGGCGACCGGCTGCGGCTGGGGCCCGGCGACCGCACCGAGATCCACTTCCTCCTCGATGGCAAGGAGACCGCCGAGCGCTCGACGCGCACGTCGCAGGCGAGCGTCGGCTTCGTCGGCGACCTGCGCCAGATCACCGTGCTGCTCGAGGGCCTGCGGGCCCTCGGCTCGGGGCGCGTGCTCGAGGAGGTGCTGGCCATCGTGCTGGACTCGGCGATCAGCCTGGTAGGCGCCGACCGCGGCTTCGTCATGCTGGCCAACCCGGAGGGCGCCCTCGAGTTCAAGCTGGCCCGCGGCCGCGGCGGGGTCACCCTGGAGAGCGCGGGCATCGCCACCAGCCGCAAGATCCCCGACGAGGTCTTCGCCAGCGGCCAGCCGCAGGTGAAGACCGACCTGACCAGCCCCGACCTGGGCGCCGACCACAAGCGCACGCTGTCCTTCGGGATCCGCGCCGTGATGTGCGTCCCCCTGCGGCTGGCGCGCTTCGGCGCCGTCGCGGGCGCCGGCGCCCCGCCGGCGGCCGCGGAGAGCGGGGCGGCGGTCTTCGGCGACGCCCCGCGCGCCCGGATCATCGGCGTGCTCTACCTCGACAGCCAGATGCGCACCGGCACCGTCTCCCCCACCACCGTGGCCGCTCTCGAGGCGCTGGCCGGCGAGGCCGCCGTGGCCATCGAGAGCGCGCGACTGTACCGCGAGGCCGAAGAGAACGCGCACCTCAAGCAGGAGCTGGACTTCGCCCGCGAGGTGCAGCGCGCGCTGCTGCCCCCGGGCGAGCACGCCTGCGAGGGGCTGGAGCTGGCCGGCGTCACCGTGCCGTGCCGCGAGATCGGCGGCGACTTCTTCGACTACTTCGAGGTGCCGGGCGGCCACCTGGGGATCGCGCTGGCCGACGTCACCGGGCACGGGGCGTCGGCGGCGCTGCTCGCCGCCAAGGTGCAGGGGATCCTCTCCTCGGTGGCCGCGGCCAACGCGAGCGCGGCGGTCGCCGTGCACCAGCTCAACGTCGCGCTCAGCCGCCGCGCCGTGCCCCGCCGCTTCGCCACCCTGGCCTACGCCATCCTCGCCTGCGACGGCGCCGTGCTGTCGTGCAACGCCGGACACAACCCGCCCCTGGTGCTGCGCGCCGACGGCTCGGTGACCACCCTGGAAAAGGGCGGGCTGCTGCTCGGCCAGTTCGACTGGGCGACCTTCGAGGAGGAGTCGGTCCACTTGCGCCCGGGCGACACGCTCATCATGTACAGCGACGGGCTGGTGGAGGCCGCCGACGCCTCGGCGGAGCAGTTCGGTGAGGCGCGCCTGCTGGAGTGCCTGGCGGCGGCGCCGGGGCTGTCGCCCAACGCCATCCTCGAGCGCCTGTTGCGCGCCGTGAGCGAATTCACCGGCAGCACGCTGCAAGCCGACGACATCACCCTGCTGGCCGTGCGCTACGTGGGGCGCTGAGCGGGGAGCGCCCCCGGGTCAGGCGCGCGCGAAGCTGGCCAGGGCCAGCTCCTCGCTCTCGTAGACCTCGAAGACCGAGATCAGCTTGGTGATGACGAAGATGTTCTTGATGCGGTCGGTGACGTTGGACAGCTTCATGCGGGCGCTGCGCTTCGAGTAGTTCACGTGCCCGCCGATGAGCACGCCGAGCGCCCACGAGTTGATGAACTCGGTCTCCGCCAGGTTCACGATCAGACAGTCGTTGCCTTCGTTAGCCAAGTCCTGGACGAGCTTTTGCAGCTCGTCGGTCTCGTCCCCCCCGACGAGGTAGCCGCGCGGCGTCAGCACCACCACGCCCTCCAGTCGCTTGACCTTCACGTACTTCATCGCATCCTCCTGACGGCCGGCATCGGCCCGGGTCGCCGTGCCCGCGCGGGGCCCGAGGCGGGGTCGCGCGCGCACCGCGGCGGGGCGACAGCAGGCTCCCCGCCTCGGGACTGCCGCAGGATTCTAGACCATCCCCGACCCGTCTTCAGAGGCTTTTTTCTATCCCGCCCCGGCGGGCCCCGCGCCCGCTGCGGGCCCCTACTCGATCGCGAAGCGGTCCAGGAACCTCGGCACGGCGACCTCCCAGCCCAGCTCGGAGCGGATGCGCCCCTCCAGCACGCGCGCCGGCTCGGGATCGCCGTGCACCAGGAAGACGCGCCGGGGCGGCCGCTGGGCCGTGCGCAGCCAGCGCAGCAGGCCGTCGGCGTCGGCGTGGGCGGAGAAGCCGTGCACCGTCTCCACGTGGGCGCGCACCGGCACGTCCTCGCCGAAGATGCGCACCGTCGGCCCGCCCTCCTGCAGGCGGCGACCCCGCGTGCCCTCGGCCTGGTAGCCGACGAGCAGGACGGTGGTGGCCGGGTCGGGCAGCCGGCGCCGCAGGTGGTGGAGCACGCGCCCGCCGGTGGCCATGCCGCTGGCCGAGATGATGATCGCCGGGCCCTTGACGCGGTTGATGGCGCGCGACTCCTCGACGGTGGCCGTGGTGGTCACTTCCGCCTGGGCCAGCGGCGAGCGGCCCTCGTGCACCAGCTCGCGCATCTCTTCGTCGAAGTCTTCCGGGGTCGCCGAGTAGATGCGGGTCGCCGCGGCCGCCATCGGGCTGTCCAGGTACTTCGGGAGCCGCGGGATGCGCCCGGCGCTCTCCAGCTGCTCGAGGTGGTAGAGCAGCTCCTGCGTGCGCCCCACGGCGAACGCCGGCACCACCACCGCCCCGCCGCGCGCCACGGCCTCGCGGAAGATGCGCTCCAGCTTGTCGGCGATCGGCTCGGCGTCGTGGGCGCGGTCGCCGTAAGTGCTCTCCATGACCACGTAGTCCACTTCGCCGAGCGGGGCGGGGTCCTTGAGGATGGGCGCGTCGTAGCGGCCCAGGTCGCCGGAGAAGACGATGCGCCGGCGCTCGCCGCCGTCGCCGATCTCGACGCGCAGCTGCGCCGAGCCGAGGATGTGGCCGGCCTGCACGAAGGTCGCGCGGGCGCCCGGGGCCAGCTCGAGCGGCGCATCGTAGCGCAGGCGCCGGAAGCGCTCGGCCGCCTTCTGCCCCTCCTCCTCGGTGTACAGCGGCAACGGCCGCTTGTGCTTCGAAAGGCCGCGCCGGCCGCGGTACTCGGCTTCTTCCTCCTGCAGACGGCCGGAGTCCGGCAGCAGGATGCCCGCCAGCTTGGCGGTGCCCGGCGTCCCCCAGACGTCGCCGCGGAGGCCGTCGCGCACCAGCCGCGGCAGGTAGCCGATGTGGTCGATGTGGGCGTGCGTGGCGATGACGCCGCGCAGCGACTCCGGCGGCACTGGGAAGGGGTCCCAGTTGCGCAGCCGCAGTTCCTTGAGGCCCTGGTAGAGCCCGCAGTCCACCAGCCAGTCGCCGCCGCCGAGGCGCAAGAGATGCTTGGAGCCCGTGACCGTGCCCGCCGCTCCCAGGAACTGGATCTCCATCTATCGCCTCCTTCGCGCCCTTCTCCCCCCCGCGCCGGACGCGGGTGTACGATGCCCTCCGCCAGCTTCGCACAGCGGAGGGAACGGATGAACCAGAGAACCCTGGGCGCGCTCCTGCCGTCCCTGCTCGCCGATCTCGAGGGCCGCGACGGCGTGTGGCGCGGTGCGCGCGCCGACGTGCCCGTCTACCTCCTCTGCGACGAGGAGCACAACCGGATGCGCATCATGGCTCCCATCGGCGAGATCCGCACCCTCGACCCCGATTTCCTCGCCCTGCTGCTGCGCGCCAACTTCGACCGCGCCCTGGACGCCAAGTTCACCATGCGCGACAACGAAGTCTGGTCGCTGTTCGTGCACCCGCTGTCCACCCTGGCCTCCGACGACCTCGGCCTCTTCCTCGACCAAGTGGTCGCGCTGGTGCGCAACACGGGCACCACGTACGCCTCCACGGAGCTGGTCTTCGGGCTGGACGAAGCCGCCGCCGACGACGGTGAAGACTTCGACCTGGGGGAGCAGGAGGAGGACGAAGAACCGGAGGAGGGCGACCCCGACGCGGAAGGCGGCCCGCCCGCCTAGGCTCCGTCACTGCCGCCGGGCCAGCAGCCGGTCCACCCTCCACAACGCCAGCCGGGAGTCGTAGCCGATGGTGGCCAGCGACTGGCCGTCGGGCGCGAAGGCGGCGCCGCGGATGCCCCGCTCGTGGTTGGTCTTCAGCTTGCGGACCACCGTGCCGGAGCCGGTGTCCACAAAGACCACCCCCGATCCCGACCCGGTCACGAGCAACTCCCCGTCCGGAGACAGCGCGAGGAAGTCCCCGGCGCAGCAGCCGTTGGGCGCCAGCCGCCAGCGCGGGCTGAGGTCGCGGAGGCTCCAGCACGACAGCGTGAGATCCGTGTTGCCGATGACGAAGAAGCGGCCCCGCGGGTCGACGGCCAGCGAGCGCGCCGCGCCGAGCGCGCTGTCGGCGGGCAAGCGAGCGAGCAGGCGGCGCCCGGCGAGGTCCCAGAGCTCGGCGACGTGTCCGCTCCCCTCGCCGCCGAGCAGCACAGTGGCGGAATCGGGCGTGAACGCCGCGCACCGCACTTCCAGCTCCGTCGGCAGCTTGGCCAGCGTGGTGCCGTCGCCCACCCGCCAGACGACCGGCCGCCGCGTCGCCGGCCCCCAGGCCGCCAGCCGCCGCCGGTCGCCGCTGAAGACGAAGCGCAGGTGCACGGAGTTGCCTGCGCCGGCGAGGTGCTCGACGGGCCAGATCTCGAGATCAGGCTGCGGCTCCTTGACCAGGAGCAGCGAGTCGGCTGAGGCCTGCACGCGCAGGATCCCGTCCGGGCCGGCGGTCACGGCGAGGTCGGTCGGCCCCGGGGCCGGGAAGCGCCAGGTCTCGTCGAGCAGCAG
>Ga0315287_10004893_pt1 | contig 13110 bp, 12 predicted proteins | sample YL17G11_0_MG_FD_205037 | JGI IMG/M metagenome (GOLD analysis project Ga0315287, IMG submission 205037) | Sediment microbial communities from Yellowstone Lake, YNP, Wyoming, USA - YL17G11_0 | ecosystem: Environmental > Aquatic > Freshwater > Lake > Sediment | place: USA: Wyoming | collected...
GGGGGTGCAGCTGCGGATACGCCGCTCGCGCGGTCCGTGCGAGCGTGCCTCGGAGTGGGTTGGCGTGGGGCATGGAGACGGGGCGCCCAGACCTGGCTGCCATATAACGATATGGTCAATTAACCATATCCATGGTAAAAGAAGCAGATGGTGGCGAGCTTTGAATGGGACCCCGACAAGGACGCGGAGAACCAGAGGAAGCACGGCGTGTCGTTCGCAGAAGCCCAGGCGGCATTCCTCGATTCCGGTCGTGTTATCGCCCGGGACCTGGAGCACAGTCGGACAGAGCCGCGCTTCTACTGTTTCGGCCGTGTGGCCGACGGCATTCTCACAGTCAGATTCACCTGCCGCGGAAATCTCATTCGCATCATCGGCGCCGGATACTGGCGCAGAGGCAAGAGACTCTATGAAGCACACTCGAAAGTACACAAATGAACCGCTCGGTCGCGTTGAGATGGTGGAAGACTTCCTTCCACCGCCGGATCAGCTTGTCGTGAGGGAAGACGGAGTGAAGGTCACCCTCTCCCTCAGCAAGAAGAGCGTCGACTTCTTCAAGGCGCATGCCGCGCAGTCGAAGGTTCCGTATCAGCGGATGATACGGACCCTGCTCGACAGTTATGCCGACAAGCATTCCCAGCGCTCCCCAATTTTGCGGTCCACTGGGCGGCGGTCACCCTGAAGGGTGAGCGCAGAGCACCAACCGCGCTCAGCTAGACAGTCAAATTGGAGTTTGGGTCGCGCACCTCCCTTGGCTGGGGATGTTCCGACGCGCAATGGCCAGCTTCCACGCAGGCTACTTGCGCCGTGCGAGGTTCTCGGGCTTGCCCGAGAACGAGCTCAGGCGCTGCGTGTCGAGCGTTCGATCCGGTGTGTGTTGCCGGGAGCGTGTCTGCCTTTCCGCTCCCGGCAACACACACCGGATCGGTCGCCGACCACCGACCGCCTCGATCGAGTCTCTCGGCAATTCCGGGAGCGGCGCAGCAGCGCTAGACAGCCGCCGGCGGAAACACCGCATTCGCGTCGAACACAGGTCCGTCGACGCAGACCCGCTTCATCGCGAGCGAGCCATTCGGCTGCACGACCGGCACCGCGCAACCCGCGCACCCGCCAACCGCGCACGCCATGAATTCCTCGAGCGAGACCTGGCACGGCACGCCGAACTTGCGCGCCACGCGCGCGGTGGCCTGCAGCATCGGGGTCGGGCCGCAGGCGAACATCTCGACTTCGCCGAGCGCCGCGGCATCCAGCGACGACAGCCATTGCGCTGCGAGGTCGGTCACGTAGCCGTGGAAGCAGCCGGGAAAGTCACCGAAGCTGGCGAGACGACTGGCGATGCCCAAGTCATCCAGCAACGGCATGCACGCGATCGCCTCGTTCGGCACGCCGGGCACCAGGATCTGCGACGGCCGTGCGCGAAACGGAAATTCGATTTCGGACCCCATCAGCACCAGCGGCTGCCAGGTTGCTTCGTTACGACGAGCCCGCAGCGTTTCCGCCAGGAACACCATCGGCGGGATGCCCACGCCGCCGCCCACGAGCAGCGTCCGCGGCCGCTCGGGATGCGCGACAAAACCATGGCCGATCGGGCCGAGCACGCTGATCGTCGCACCCAGGGGCTGCTGCGAGAGCGCCTCGAGTCCGGGGCCCACGACCTTGTAGAGGATTTCGATCCAGCCCGCCTTCGCATCGACGCGCATCAGCGACAGTGGCCGGCGCATCGGGCGTTCCGGGTCGCACGTCAGGTGAGCGAAACTGCCAGGCACCGCCGCCGCCGCGCACTTCGGCGCCTGCAGGCGGATCACGAACTGCTTGCCCGGGTACTCCTGCTGCGAGAGCAGCTTGCCGTCCTCGACGAAGATCGAGTCGCGGTGCGCGCGCTGTTCCGGCGGCACGCCGCGGCTGCGGCCCGGTGCGTCGATGGTGCAGGAACTCATCCTGGTCAGACCTCGCGCCGGCCGGCCTGCACGTTGCGGATCTGCACGTTGCGCACGATCGTCGCGAGCACCGCCATGCGCACGGCGACGCCGTTGCGGACCTGTTGCTGCACTGCCGAGTGCGGGCCGTCGGCGATCACGTTGGTGATCTCGACGCCGCGGTTCATCGGGCCCGGATGCAGGACGATGGCCCCCTTGTTCGCGTGCAGGATGCTGCGTTCAGTGATGCCCCACTCCTTGAGGACCGCATCGACGTCCGGAATCTGCGACTGGTCCATGCGCTCCTTCTGTATGCGCAGCGCCATGATGACGTCCGCGCCGCGGATGCCTGCTTCGAGCGTATCGAACCGCTTCGCGCCCGGAAATTCGTCGGGTTCGGGCGCGAGGCTCGCGGGTGAAACGAAGCGCAGTTCGCCGACGCCGAGCGTCTGCAGGGCGGTGCCCGTCGAGCGCGCGACGCGCGAATGACTGATGTCGCCGACGATTGCCACGCTCAGGTTCTTCACGTCGCCCTTGCGCTGCCGGATTGTCAGCACGTCGAGCAGGCCCTGCGTCGGGTGCGAGACGTGCGCCTCGCCGGCGTTCAGCACGCAGACGTGCGGCTGCACGTGGGCGGCGACGAAGGCGGGCAGGCCGGGCTCCGAATCGCGCATCACGAAGACGTCGACCATCATCGCCTGCAGCGTGTAGATCGTGTCGAGCACCGTCTCGCCCTTGACGCGCGACGACGAGTGCAGGTCGAGGTTGACCACGTCTGCGCCGAGCCGCGTCGCCGCGAGTTCGAACGAGACGCGCGTGCGCGTGCTGGGTTCGAAGAACAGGTTGGCTACGGTGCGCCCGAGCAGGGCGCCGTCGCGGGCAGGAATGTCGCCCGGTTCGCGCACGTAAAACTGCGCCAGATCGAGCAGGTGCACGATCTCGTCGCGCGACAGCCCTTCGAGCGTGAGCAGGTGGCGCAGGCGGCCGGCGGGGTCGCGCTGCAGGTCTCGGCCGGTGTCAGTCTTCAAGATGGGCTCCCCGGGGGGAAGTGATTAGTGAATAGTGAATAGTGAATAGTGATTCGGAGGAAGTGCGCCGCTGCCGGCCAATCACTAATCACTAATCACTACTCACTTCCTATTCATCAGCCACGTCGTCAGGATCAGCCGCGCAGCGTTCGCATCGATGTCTTCGGGACGGATGCGCCGTGCGCGCGCACCCGAGCGGCGCTCCGTGCGCAACTCGTCGTAAGCGGCATTGGACGTCAGGCGCTCGTCCACGTAGTCGACCGGCAGGCCCGAGCGCCGCGCGAGCTTCTCGCCGAAAGCGCGGCAGGCTGCCGTCGTGGTGGTGTCCGAGCCGTCCATATTATAAGGGAGCCCGACGAGCAGTCGGCCCGGTCCCCATTGGGCAATGCACGTATCGACGGCGGCCCAGTCAGGCGCTCCATCGTGGGCCGGCAGCACCCCGACCGCGTTCGCGGACCCGGTCAGGGTCTGGCCCACGGCCACCCCGATCCGGCGGCGGCCGAAATCGAACGCAAGCACGACCTCGCCCGCAAGCGGACGGCCGCCAGTGGCTGGCGGAGGGGTGGGGTCGTCGTCGTCCGGGGAGGTCAGGCGTGGCCCGCGTCGCTGCTGAGGGAAACGAGATCGACGCCAAGCAGGCGCGCCGCCGCGCTCCAGCGACCCTCGACCGGAGTCGAGAACAGCACGCGCTCGTCCGCGTCCACGGTGAGCCAGGCGTTGCGGGCCATTTCGTCCTCGAGCTGGCCGGCATCCCAGCCGGCGTAACCCAGTGCGATCACGGCGCTGTCGGGTCCTTCACCCGCCGCGAGGGCGTCGAGGATGTCGCGGGACGTGGTGAGGTGCATGCGCTCGGAGAACGGCAGCGAGGATTCGTAGCGACCGGCCGGGGAGTGCAGTACGAAACCGCGTTCCGTCTGGACCGGGCCTCCCTGCAGCACGTGCTGCCCGGCCACGCGCGAACGGGAGGAGTCGAGACCGAGCTGGTCGAACACTTCCCCCAGCGTCATGGGCAAGGTGCGATTGATGACGATGCCCAACGCACCGCGTTCGCTGTGTTCGCACACCAGCGTGACGGTCTGCGCGAAGTTCGGATCGTCCATGGCGGGCATGGCGATCAGGAACTGGTTGGTGAGGAAGGAAGCCACGGCGCGACAGTATCGCGCTACGGGCCGGAGGAGAAGACCGCGCCGTCCCCCCCGAGCTGCCCGTTGATGAACTGCCATTCGTAGGCAAAGCGGAGCACCGGGTAACGGTCGCGCAGGGCGCTCGGGAACGGTTCGAACGGGGCTGCCAGCCGCACGATGCCGACCGCCGCGTTGTCGAGTTCGGGGTGCCCGCTGGTCCGGCGCACGAGCACGGTTTCGAGCGTGCCATTGGCGCGGATCGCGACCTCGACGACCGGGTTGCCGGACAATTGCCGGCGCCGGGCCTCATTCGGAAAATTGAGCGTGCCGACCCGCTCGATCCGGCGCTTCCAGCCGTCCAGGTAGGTCGCAATGGCGGACTCGCGCGTGTCGGCCAGCAGCTTGCCGTCGGCGGAGCGCTGGCCGCGCAGGTGCAGTTCGCGGTCGGCCACCGCGGCATTGAGTCCCACCGTCGGCACGGGCGGCGTGGGGACGGCGAAGAACACCGGTGCCGCGTCGTGTGGTTCGGCACCCGTGGCAAGGCGCTCGGCTTCGAGCGCGCGCCGGGCCAGTACCGACACGGCCCCTTCGGGCTCGGCCAGGCGGTTGCGCTTTTCGGCGTCTATCTGCGACGCATCGGGAGGCGCCACTTGCTCCTCGCGTGCTTCGGGCAGGGAAGCGCGCCGCGCCTCCAGGCTGGTGCCCTTGCCCCGCTGCGTGCGCTGCGCGATGTAGGCGGCGTCGGCGTTCTCCTGCGGGTCGTCCGGGCCGGGCGGAACCAGCAGGACTTCGAGCGTGGGCAGCGCGTCGTTGGCGACCGGCGGTGCGTTGAAACGCACGCCGAGGATCACCAGCCCATGGATCAGGGCCGTCACGAAAATCGCCGTCGCCAGGCGATCTCCGCTGGGGTCACGGCGCCTGCGGAGGATGGAGGAGGCCGTCAATGTGGCCCTCCGCGCGCCTCGACGCGGCGCGCGATCGCATCCATCAGGGAGCCGGCGATGTCGGTGCCGAACTGCTTGTCGATCTCGCGCACTCCCGTCGGGCTGGTCACGTTGATTTCGGTGACGAAGCCGCCGATCACGTCGAGACCGACGAACAGCATGCCGCGGTCGCGCAACGCCGGCCCGATCTCGGAGGCCAGCCAGCGGTCGCGGTCGTTGAGCGGGCGGCCAACGCCCTTGGCGCCGGCGGCCAGGTTGCCGCGGTTGTCCGCGTCGGTCGGTATGCGTGCCAGCGCATAAGGCACGGGTTCGCCGTCCACCAGGATCACCCTCGAATCTCCGGTCGTCACGATGTCGGGGATATAGCGTTGCACGATTGAGTAGCGCGTGCCGTACTCGGTGAGCGTTTCAAAGATCACGTTCGCATTCTTGTCGCCCGCGTCGACCACGAAGATCGACCGGCCACCCATCCCGTAGAGCGGCTTGCAGACCGCGCGGCCGTGTTCCTTGAGGAACGCGTGCATGTCCGCCATGTCGCGCGTGATCAGGGTGGGGGCGCAGCACTGCGGAAACCAGGCCGTGTAGACCTTCTCGTTCATGTCGCGCAATCCATCTGGCCGGTTGACGACCAGCGCGCCCTGCACCTCGGCCCGCTCCAGGATGTATGTCGAGTAGATGTACTCGGTGTCGAACGGCGGGTCCTTGCGCATCAGGATCGCGTCGAAGTCGCCGAGCCGGCTCACTACCGCGTCACCGCGCGTGAACCAGTCCGTGTCGTGCTCGCGCACGCGGAGCGGGTGCGCGCGGCCCAGGGCGACGCCGTCGCGCAACCAGATGCCGGACAGCTCGAGGTAGTGCAGTTCCCAGCCACGACGCTGGGCCGCGAGGAGCATCGCCAGCGTGGTGTCCTTGCGGGGCTTGATGTCCTCGATCGGATCCATGACCACGGCGATACGCAAGGGCTTCAGGGACATGCGGACTCCACGCGGGCGGTGGCCACGAAAAATGTGACTGTGATGGGTGTCATGGTATCGAAAGCCGCCAATGGCAGGGGGGTGTCCAATATGTTAAAACGCCCTCGCGAGCGGTGGCCTCGCGCATAGCGTCGCACTCGCACGCACGCCCACTCGACTCCGAGGGTTCGACTGCATGGAAAACACGGCTGCCAGCAACAGTCGGCCAAGGTTGGCCGGCCTCAAAGTGCTGGTCATCGACGACAGCAAGACTATCCGGCGCACGGCCGAAACGCTGCTGGCCCGGGAAGGTTGCGAGGTCTTCACCGCCGTGGACGGCTTCGACGCCCTGTCCAAGGTGGCCGACCACCAGCCGGACATCGTGTTCGTGGACATCATGATGCCGCGCCTCGATGGCTACCAGACCTGTTCGCTGATCAAGCACAACAAGGTCTTCAAGAGCATCCCGGTGATCATGCTGTCGAGCAAGGACGGGCTCTTCGACCGCGCCCGCGGCCGCATCGTCGGTTCCGAGCATTACCTGACCAAACCCTTCACGCGCGAGGAACTGTTGAGCGCGATCGAGACTCACGTCCATCGCGCCTGAGCGCGGCCCGCGGAGGAAACTGACTGTGGCACTCGTACTGATCGTGGACGATTCACCGACGGACGTTCACGTCATGCAGCAGGCGCTCGAGCAGCACGGGTTCCAGACCCGGGCCGCCGCCGACGGCGGGGAAGGCCTGCGCCTTGCCCGTGAACTGCACCCCGACCTGATCCTGATGGACATCGTCATGCCCGGCGTGAACGGCTTCCAGGCCACGCGCGAGCTGGCCAACGACCCGTCAACGCGCACGATCCCGGTGATCATGGTGACCTCGAAAGCGCAGGAATCCGACCGCGTCTGGGGCCTGCGCCAGGGCGCCGTCGACTACCTCGTGAAACCCGTCGCCACGGACCAGCTGGTGCGCAAGGCGCAGGCGGCTCTTGCCCCCTGACATGCTGCAGCCCGGCGTCACGCCCCTGCGTTCGCTCCGCGAACGTCCGTTCGAACTGCTGCGGGAGATCGATCGCCGCGCCCGTGCGGCTGCGCAAGACCAGCCCGAGTCGACCGCCACCGGCGCCGAATGGGTCGGTGTCGCGTTTCGTCTCGGTGGCGAAGCGTTCCTGCTCGCACGCGAAGAGACGCGCGAGGTGCTTGCTTACCCGGCGTCGGTTACCCGGGTTCCGGGTGCCAGGCCGTGGATCCGGGGACTGTCCAACGTGCGAGGCCAGCTGCTGCCGGTCATCGACCTGCGCGCGTTCCTCGGCGCGGGAGCCACCGCAATTACGCGCTCGAGCCGCGTGCTGCTCGCCAACCACCGCGAGATTCCCGCCGGCCTCGTCGTCGACGAGGTCATGGGATTCCGCCGTTTCTACGAAAGCGAATTCTCGGCCGACCTGCCGCCGACCCTGCTGCGCTGCGAACGCTACCTGGCCGGCGCGTTCCGGCGCGGAGCCGAGGTCTGGCCCGTGTTCAGCGTGCGGGCGCTGCTCGAGAGCCCACAGTTCATGCAGGCCGCGGCGTCCTGAACCGCTGGCCCGATCCGACAAGAGATGGTGACGACATGACCAATCGAATCGACGCCGCCCGGCTGCAGCCCATGCTGCTCGGCGTGGCGCTCGTCGCGGCGCTGCTGGCCGCGGTGGCCCTGCTGCTTTCCGGCCGCGCGATGCAGCAGCAGGCGCAGCTGCAGGAGCACATGTCGTCCCTCACGGCACTCGCGCAGAACATTCCGTTGCAGGCGGGTGCTGCCGTGCGTGGTTCCGCCCCGGCGTTCGATGCGCTGGCGGCTTCGCGCACCCGGCTCGAGCGCGTGATCGACGAGATCGACGCCGGCAAGTCTGCGGTCGGCCTGCTGTCGTCGCCGAGCGCCCGCGTGCTCGGCAGCGAGCGTGGCTGGCCGGCGCTGCTCGAACAGTCGCAGGCCGTGCTCGACGGACGCGATGCCGCGCTGCAGGCGCAGCAGGCTGCAGCGAGCGTGCGTGAATCCACCCCCCGGCTGCTCTCCACGGCGGCGGGCGTCCTCAAGGCGATGGGCGCTGGCCGGCCCGACGCCGTGAATCGCAACTTCGAGCGCTTCGAACTGCGTGCACAGGCGATCGACCAGGACCTCACGGCGCTTGCCGACGGCACGGCCTCGGTCGAGGCGGCGTCGCGCCGTCTCACCGACAGCCTCGAATTCATGGCGCAGGTCACGGCCGGCGTGAACGGCGAGGCCAACCCGCTCGGGATCGGTCCCGCGGTCGGCGATGCGGCCGGCGCTGCGAAGGCCCTTGCCGTTGCGTTCGGCACCGAAGCCGAGCAGGTCCGCGCGGTGATCAAGTTGTCCGACCAGCTCGAACAGATGCAGGCCGCGCGCAATGCGCTGACGGAAACCGGCGCCGGCTTGAGCGGCGGTCTCGCCAGGCTCGAGGCGACTGGCGCGAGCGGGCGCGGCGGTTTCTTCGCCAGCCCGTGGCTGCCGTTGCTGTTCATCGCGATCACGCTGCTGACGCTCGGCGCGGCCTTCTGGCTGCAGCGCGAGCTCGCGGCCCTGCGTCACGCAGCCGACTTCCAGTCGAAGCAGAACGAGCGCAACCAGCAGGCGATCCTGCGCCTGCTCGACGAACTCTCGAGCCTGGCCGATGGCGACCTCACGGTGCAGGCCACGGTCACCGAAGACATCACCGGCGCGATCGCAGACTCGATCAACTACGCGATCGAGGCGCTGCGCGAACTGGTCGTCACGATCAACGATTCGGCCGTCAAGCTCGACGGCGCCACGCGCCAGACGCAGGCGCTCTCGACGCACCTCGCCAAGGCCTCCGCAGCGCAGTCCAAGCAGATCGGCGCCGCCTCGGAGTCGATCGCGGCCATGGCTTCGTCGACGGAAGAAGTGTCCGGCAATGCCGAGCGTTCGGCCGACGTCGCGCGGCACTCGGTGGACATCGCGCACAAGGGCGGTGACGCGGTGCGCCGCACGATCGACGGCATGAATGCGATCCGCGAGAACATCCAGGAGACGTCGAAGCGGATCAAGCGCCTCGGCGAAAGCTCGCAGGAAATCGGCAACATCGTCGAGCTGATCAACGACATCGCTGAGCAGACCAACATTCTCGCCCTCAACGCGTCGATCCAGGCGTCGATGGCCGGTGAGGCGGGTCGTGGCTTCGCGGTCGTGGCCGACGAAGTGCAGCGCCTCGCCGAGCGCGCCGCCACCGCGACCAAGCAGATCGAAGTGCTCGTGCGCACGATCCAGGCGGACACGAACGAAGCCGTCGTTTCGATGGAGCGCACGACGACCGACGTGGTCGGTGGCGCGCTGCTTGCCGAGAACGCGGGCGCTGCGCTCGAAGAAATCGAGCAGGTGTCGAACCAGATCGCGAGCCTGGTGCAGAACATCTCAGCCAGCTCGCGCCAGCAGGCAGGCGTCTCGCAGAGCATCTCGCGCAACATGCAGGTGTTGCGCGAAATCAGCTCGCAGACGGCTGAGAGCACCACGGCCACGTCCACGTCGATCGGCAAGCTGGCCGAACTCGCGGCCCAGTTGCGCAAGTCGGTGACCGGTTTCCGGCTGCCCGGATCGATGATGACGGGCCTGTCGGGCGAGTACCCGGCGCTGCGGCCAGAAGAGCCGCCCGCAGCGGCGGAACCAGGCACGGATCGCATCCGTCGCATCGGCAGCCTCGCTGGCTGAGCAACCGGACCACCCAGCGTGATGAACCAGGAACCCATGCCGCTAGCCACGGTCGACGAGGCCCATGCTTCGTTGCAGGTGATCTCGCGCGAGATCGCGACCGAACTCAACGAAGCGCGCGTGGCGCTCGAAGCGTTTTCCGAGCGTCCCGACGACCGGGGCGCGCTGCATCGCTTCGCGGCGCACATCCACCTCGCCCGCGGCGCGCTGCGCCTCGCCGAGGTCTACGGCGGCGCATTGCTGGCCGAGGAAATGGAATTCGTCGCGCGCTACGTGGATGCCCATTCCGGTGAAGGCCGCGCGGATTCGGACGGGCTCGATGCGCTCATGCGCTCGATGGAGCAGTTGCCGTCGTACGTCGAACGCGTAGCCACAGGCGCCCGCGACCTGCCGCTCGTGCTGCTGCCGCTGCTGAACGACTTGCGCGCCGTCCGTGGCGGCGCATTGCTCTCGGAAGGCACGCTGTTGCTGCTCAACCTGCGTTCCGACGAGCAGGCGCAGCCGTCGTCGCCTTTCGTCGGCGACCGCGAGGTGGCGGAACTCGCCAAGCGCCTGCGTCCGCGCTTCCAGATTGCATTGCTCGGCTGGATCCGCGGCGAGCATGCCGCGGAAAACCTCCACCACCTCGCCGAAATCGCCGTGCAGTTCGAGCGGGCGGCTTCGACGCAGGCGCTGTTCCAGCTGTGGTGGGTCGTCGGTGCACTGCTCGAGGCACTGCGGTCCGGCGGCATCGAGCCGAACGTGTCGGTCAAGCGCGTGCTCGGCCATGTCGACCGCGAATTGAAGCGTCTGCAGGAGGGCGAACAGCGCTATTCCGCGTTGCCGCCTGCCGAGGTGCTCAACAATCTGCTGTATTACGTCGCGCAGAGTACGGAGGTTGGCGAGCGGGTTGCCGCGGTGCGGCAGTCGTTCGGTCTGCACGACATGGTGGCCGCCGCCGATGCGACGGCGACCGACGCCGCCGAGGCGCTGTCCGCACCGAGCGTGCGGTTGATGCGAACCGTCGCTGCGGCCATCCGCGAAGACCTGACGCGCGTCAAGGATGTCCTCGACATCTTCGTGCGCAAGGGCGCGACGCACGTGGACGATCTGCAACCGCAGCTCGAGATGCTGCGCAAGATCAGCGACACGCTCGGCGTGCTCGGGCTGGGCGCGCTGCGGGCCCGCGTCGAAGGTGAACTCGATTCGCTGAAGGCGATCGTCGAACGGCGTATCCCACCGGACGACACGGCGCTGCTCAGCATTGCGGCGGCCCTGATCGCCGTCGAAGACAGCCTCGACGCACAGCTGGTGCGGTTGATCCTGCCCGAAGCGAATTCTGGCGCAACGCCGGGCGAGCCGACGGACGAGGAATTCCGCCTCGTGCAGGAAGCGGTGCTGCGCGAGTGCATCGTCAACATGGCGCGCATCAAGGAAGCGGTGACGCATTCTCTGTCCGCACCGGCCGAAGCGCAGGGGCTCGACCAGGTGCCGCAGCTCGTGCGTGGCATTACGGCCGGGCTGCTGATGCTGGGCAAGCAGCGCGCCGTCGAAGTGATGGAGCGCGTGGGCCGCGCGCTGGGCACGATCGTGCGTCCCGACGAGCAGTCACTGAGTCCGCCCCGTCTCGAGCGGCTCGCCGATGCGGTGGTCGCCGTCGAGTACTACATGGAGACGCTGCAGGCCGGCCGTGCCGACCAGTGGCAGATGCTCGACGCCGCCGAAGCGCGGCTGGCGGAGATAGAACCTTCTATTGCGCGAGTGATTCCACTGCGCGAGACGAAGCCCGCGGACGAGCAGGTCGCTGCGCCGCCCACGGCGGTCGAGGGACCCGCTCCCGCCACTGTGGCCAGGCCGTCATTGCCGTCGCCGGCCGCGATCACGAGCGCCGATCCCGAATTCCTGCAGTTGTTCGTGGAGGAAGCACGCGAGAATGCGGCGCGACTCGCCGTGCTGTTCCCGCAATGGGAGCAGAACCCGCAGGACGCTGCGGCATTGCGTGACCTGCGTCGTGCATTCCACACGCTCAAAGGCAGCGGTCGCATGGTCGGCGCGCAACGCATCGGCGAGTTCTCGTGGAGCGTCGAGTCGCTGCTGAACCGCGTGATCAGCCAGACGCTGCTGCGTTCGCCGGACATCGTGTCCATCGTGCGCGACGCCGTCGCGGCCATGCCGCAACTCATCGACGAGATCGATGGTGGTGCGCTGGCCAGCCTCGACATCGCCGCGATCATGACGCGCGCCGATGCGCTGTCGGGTCGCGAAGGCCCGGCCCTGCCCGCCGCTGCCATGCCTGCACCTGCGCCGGCACCGACCGCCGCGGAATTGCGAGCAGCCGAGGCTGCGGCGGCCCCGGTGGAAGAACCCGCAATGGATCCGGTGCTGCGCGAGATCTTCCGCAAGGAAACCGCGGGCCACATCCTGGTCGTGCGTCAATTCCTCGAGCGCTGCGCCCGCGGCGTCGCGCCGCATCTGGTCTCGGAAGCGCTCTACCGCGCGTGCCACACGCTGAGCGGCATCGCCAAGACGGCCGGCGCACGCCAGGGCATCAAGGTCGCCGAGCCAATGGAGCACTACGTCCGCAAGCTCTTCGACAACGGCCACGGCATGAGCAGCGAGGCGCTCGAGTTGCTGCACGATACCGTGCGGCTGCTCGAGACGGTGTCAGAACATGTCGACGAAAACACCGGCTTTTTCCCCGAGCAGACGCGCCTGACGGCGGGCTGGGTGGCGCTGGACCACCAGCTCGACGCGGAGCTGGCGAAGCTCGCGGATGCAGCCGAGCGCACGCTCGCCCAGTCCTGGAAGCCGGGCATGCCCGCCGCCCCGGACCTGTCGGTGATCATCGACGATGCCGCGGCCTTGTCGGCCGAGGAGCTCACCGAGCCGTCGTTGCCGCACCTCACGGAAGAAGTGCTGCCTGCGTTCGAGCCGGACATCGACCACACTGCTCCGCATGAAGCGTTGACCGAACGGCTCGATATCGCGCCGGTCATGCCGATCGAGCCAACCGCTCCGCCGTTCAACCGGCAACTGCCGGACGAAGAGGAACCCGGCCTCGGCGAAGACTTCGACGCGGATATCGCGGCGATTTTCGGCGAAGAGGCGACCGAGCTGCTCGAACAGTCGGAGGCCGCATTCGGACGCTGGCGTGCCGATCGCGCCGACGTCGCCCAGGTCACCGAACTCAAGCGGTTGCTGCACACGCTCAAGGGTGGCGCGCGGATGGCGGGCATTCGCGCGATGGGCGACTTGAGCCACGAAGTCGAATCGTTCCTTGCTGCGATCGAATCCGGCACGTCGACGGGCGATGCCGCTGCATTCGACGTGCTGCAGAGCTCGCTCGACGAGCTGCATCGGATGCGCGAGATGGCCAACTCGGGCCTGCGCCTGCCCTCTGCGCGCGAGCTGATCCTGCGCATCCGGGCGCTCGCCGCCGCGCCGGCAACG
>Ga0315287_10004895_pt1 | contig 13109 bp, 11 predicted proteins | sample YL17G11_0_MG_FD_205037 | JGI IMG/M metagenome (GOLD analysis project Ga0315287, IMG submission 205037) | Sediment microbial communities from Yellowstone Lake, YNP, Wyoming, USA - YL17G11_0 | ecosystem: Environmental > Aquatic > Freshwater > Lake > Sediment | place: USA: Wyoming | collected...
GTCCTCAATCACAATGGCATGAGCGAGGAGCTGCCCGGCCAGCATTATCCCCTGGCCGCCTATCCCCGCGATTCTCACTTCCTGATACATTCGTGTCTCCTTGGGCAAGTTTCGGGATTTCCGTTCCGCGTTCGCTCCACTCAAATCCCGAAACACCTTCGCATACACCCGTTTCGGCATTGAAATGCCGAAACATCAAACACCTTCGCCTGCACCCGTTTCGGCATTGAAATGCCGAAACATCAAACATCAAACATCGGAAGGTGGATTCCCGCTTTCGCGGGAATGACATGTGCGAGGGTCGACTATCTGTCCAAAAACACCCCCAACGGGAAGATCTTGGTCATCTGTTCATCTATGGCTTTGAAAGTCTCGATCGGGGTCATGTGCCACTGCTGCGGGCAGTTGCTGAGGACCTCGACCATCGCAAACCCCTTGCCGTCGATCTGGTTCTGGAACGCCTTCTTGATCGCCTTCTTGGTCTTCACGAGGCCGGCCGGGCTGGTAGGCGCGACCCGCTCGATATATGAAGGCCCGTCGAGAGTCGCCAGCATCTCGCACACTTTGATCGGATAGCCGTTCACCAACGGATCCCTGCCCCTCGAGCAGGTCGTCGATTTCTGGCCGATCATCGTCGTCGGCGCCATCTGACCGCCGGTCATGCCATACGTCGTGTTGTTGATGAAGATAACGCTGATCTTCTCGCCTCTGGCGGCCGCGTGCACGATCTCCGCCGTGCCGATGGAAGCCAAATCTCCATCGCCCTGGTAGGCAAACACCACGCGATCCGGCAGCACCCGCTTCACGCCCGTGGCAACCGCCGGAGCGCGGCCATGCGCGGCCTCGATGACATCGCAGGCCATGTAATCATACATAAACACCGCGCAGCCCACGGGGCACACGCAGATCGTGTTTTGGATGATATCCAGCTCCTCCATGACTTCGGCGATCATCCGATGGACGACGCTGTGAAGGCACCCGGGGCAGTAACTGAACTCGTTATCGGTGAGGCCCTTGGTTCTCTCAAAGACTTTCTGCATCAACGTGTCTCCATTTCCTGGGATGGACAACGGGAAACCACGAGGGGCTTACCGAAGGTCGAACGGACCGCATCGAGGATTTCGGTCGGGGTAGGCACCACGCCCCCAGCCCGGCCATGGAACGCCACATCGGCCATTCCGTTGACCGCGAGCCTCACGTCCTCGACCATCTGGCCCAGGCTCATCTCCACGGCCATGAACCGCTGGCCGTTCTGGGCGTGCCTGGCGATTTGGGCGGTGGGGAACGGGAGGAGCGTGATGGGTCTCAGGAGGCCGACGGCCATGCCCTCGTCACGGGCCATATCCACGACGGTCCGGCAAATCCGCGCCGTGCACCCATAGGCCACCAGGATCAGCTCGGCGTCCTCGGTCTCGTATTCGCGAAGCCGAGTTTCGTGCAGCTGGGCGGCGGCGTATTTCGCCTGCATACGGAGGTTGAGGTTTTCGAGCACTTCGGGTTCGATCCAAAGGGAGTTGATGATATTATGAGCCCGGCCCCTGGCGCCGTTGGTGGCCCAGGGCTTGGGATAGTCGTTGAGCGGAATCCTATCGTGCAATTCGCACTGCTCCAGCATTTGGCCTATGATCGCGTCCATCAGGATCATGACGGGGTTCTGGTACTTGTCCGCCAGGTCGAATGCCAGCCCCACGAAGTCATAGCATTCCTGCGTGCTCCAGGGGGCGAGTGTCAGCAGCTTATAGTCCCCGTGCCCGCCGCCTTTGACAGCTTGGAAATAGTCCGCCTGGCCGGGCAAGATGGTCCCGAGGCCGGGGCCGCCGCGCTGGACGTTGACAACCACGCAGGGCAGTTCGCACGCCGCTATGTAGGACAACCCTTCTTGTTTGAGGCTGATGCCGGGGCTCGACGACGAGGTCATGGCTCTCTTGCCCGCGCTCGCCGCGCCATGGACCATGCTGATCGCGGCCAGCTCGCTCTCGGCCTGCAGGAACACGCCGCCGCTGGCGGGCATCATATCTGACATATGCTCGGGAATCTCGTTTTGCGGGGTTATGGGATAGCCGAAGAACGCGTCGCACTTGGCGGCCACCGCTCCGTGGCATATAGCCACATTCCCCTTAAGCAGTTTCTTGGTTGACATGGGCTATCTCCACACCTCGATCGCTATATCCGGGCACACGCGGGCGCACACGGCGCACCCGCTGCACTTGTCTATGTTGATGAAACTCGACGGCCTGTAGCCTCTGCGGTTGAAGCCATCCTCCATGATAATACAGTCGTTGGGGCAAAAGTGAACGCACAGTTCACACCCCTTGCACCTCTCGCGGTCGATCTTAATCTCGCCCAACACTACCGCACCCCCAATCGACGGTCCATATTTCAGCGGCACCCCAACTCTGCCGCCTACCGTCTAATATGTTACACCTAATCGCGGGAAATGAACAGACGTGCGCCTACTCGGTAGATGCCGGCCCGCCGCGCTACGAACCACGCACCGGGCGTTTGCTGCCTTGGCCGGTGTGGGACCGGACCAGCGCCTCTTCCCTTTCCAGCCTCTCGGCAATCCAGAGCTGAATCAGCGTCTGATATGGGACGCCCAGCGTCTTTGCCCGGTTCTTCGTTCGCTCCAGAACCTGGTGTGAAACACGCAGAGATATTTGCTGAGTTGCTCTCTTGCCGCGCTTCTCACGCGCCCCGGAAACGTCGATCTCCACGATATTATCCTCATCGATGAACTCGGCAGCGCTGTGATTGTCCCAGAACTCTGCTTCCTCTTCATCTGTCTTGAACTTCGGTATTCTCGTATCTTGCGATTTCATGCTAACCTTCTAATCTTCCTGAACTTGGTCTTCTCGTCCGCGTCCATCGGCCTTGCCGTTATGACTCTGGCGATGTTGCCTGGCTCCAGGGCAAACACGATGAACAAGTATTCACCGTCCTCCTCGACTTGGGCCAGAGCAAGGTAACGGTTACCCTCACGCCTAAAGCAAGGCTGCGGATCATCGTTTAGGAGCGCGCTTTCCACTTCTTCGGGATAGACACTGTGCTTGTCAATGATCTTATCGACAAGCGGGTCGATCCAACGGAAGTCGTCAATACGCAAGGTCATTTGGTCGCTCGTATATGCTGTGTATATACATATAATATACCATGATTCAGCGGATTGTCAACCAGCCCCATTCGGCCTCTACTTCGCCGGCGGTTTCTCCTCCGCCTTCTTGGGCGGCTCTTTATACTCCGGCGTGGAGAACTTCGTATCGGCGAGCTTGTCACCCGCCGCGCTGGTGAGGGCAAATGAATACGTGAAATGCTTCTCTTCAGGGGTCTTTGTGCCTGTGAACACCGGCGGGGCGTCGGCATATTGCGTCAGCGATAGACCCCGTTCGCCGATGAGCGTCTCGGCCAATGTAGATTGCTGCTGGGTCAGGCTTTGGGCGTTCAGGCCGGTCTTGGAGAGCAGCGCCGCGCGCTGGACCTCGGTCAGACTCCCGTAAAACTTGAGCAAATCGCGGTTGCCGAGTACCGTCATCGGCACTTCGGACCTTGACAGATCTTCATCGTCCGTCAGGTTCACCAACACTTGCTCGGCGGTCAAAGCCGCCATTTGCGCCAGGTCGCCGATATCCAGCGTGCCGGTTTTCTTGAGGGTCGCGCGCCAACCATCGATCCACGCCTCGGGAATCTGGGCCGCGCGCTTGCGATACCATTCCTTGTCCCTGAACTCCAGCGCCTTGCCGTGCTTTTCCCAGTTGTAGCGCATCATATCCGACATCGCCTTCAGGACATCCTTTACAGGCATCTCGGCCTTGATGTCCACACTCTGCATGTTGCCAAACGCCTGGCCGAAATTGTCCGATACCACCGAGAATGTGCTTGCCTCCTGAAGCGCCTTCTGAAGCTGGTCGAGTCGGGTCCCTTCGGGCTTCATCTTTATCTTCTCGTCCAGAGCGGGGTCGTCCGGATGCTCGCTCGAGGCCTCGCCGGCCTCGTCCCTCTTCATCTCGGCCATAATAGTGGCCGACATCTCGCTCTGCATGCCCCTCATTACCTCCTCCAAAGGCCGCCCCTCATCCTGGCTTTGGATGATAGCCTTGCCCATAAGATTGGCCAGCTTGCTCTCCGGGTCCAAGAGCGGCAGTTCAAACGACTTATCGCCGTATTTCACGCTCATCTCGGCCAGCAACATCCCCGACATGGGCGATGACTGGAGCATATCCATGTGCTGGTTGAGCCGGATCGAAACCTTGCCCATATTGGCCGCCATGTCGCTCGGGAAGAAATTGCCTGTGTGGCCCAAGCTCTGAAACAGCCCTTCGAACCCATTCAACGCCCCAAGGAGCCCGCTTTGACCGGCAGCGGACAGCGAGCCCGCGCTCAGCGTCAATTGCTTGCCGGATGCGAGGGCCTCCAATGCGGCGGGCGAGTCCTTGATGAAAGCCGCCAGCCCCGAGGCGATCCCGGACTTCACAACCAGATACTCGAACGGGCTCTCTTTCTTTAGTTTTGCAAGATCAGCCGGGGAAAGCTGATCAGCCGAGTCGAAATCCTTTAGAACCTTCGCGCGTTTATCGGCCATCTCTTTGTCGCGACGCTCCTGGTCGCTCAATCTGAGGCTTTCCGCGTCCAGCAGAGTCCTGCGGTCCATGAAAATCCGATAAGTGCGCGCATCGCCCTTGCCGCCGGACGCCCACAGGAACTTCATCACGCGGGCCATGGACTTCATTAAATCCCCGACTGACACGTCCTTGACGAAGACGTTCATCTTGCGGTCGCGCACTTGCCAGTCCTGGCCGTTGATGCCGGCCTTGAGCGTCACACCAGTCTGTTTGGTCAGTTCGGCGAGAATGGCGCTCACGGTCTTTCGGGCGGCCTGATAGGTCACCTTTTGCGCAAGCCTCGTATCCGGCTGGTCCTTGTCAATCGCCTTCGCCTGGCCGGGTTTGTTCGGGTCCACGACGGTCTTCTGGGCGGACACCGGCACGGCCCACACGCATAGAAATGAGATCAATGCAAACAGCTTAATGATTTTCATAACAAGTCCCTCACTCATGTATCATGTGGCGGATAAGCATCCGCATGTTATGCCCCACAAACAACAAAGCCGGAAAGTTGTGTTCAACATGTTCCTATTCCACCCGCAACCGGCAAATCCTCCACTTGTTCGGTATTAGTACCCGTTAGCCCTGAGTAGCGAAGCGTATCGAAGGGCGGTCGTTGTTTTGGCTCCGGCCCCACGGGGTACAAGCCCAAAAACGTCTGTCAATGGAGCGCGCCATGGCAAACAAGAAAACCAAGTCCAAGAAGCCGAAACAGGCCAACAAGCCCAAGCAGTCGGGCCAACAAGGCGGCAGCGCCGCGTTTGGCGACTACGGCTCGTCCCAGCCCAAGCCCAAGAAACGAAAATAGTCGCCGCGGACATCCACATGACTTTCGGGCGGCCGCGTGGCCGCCCGACATCTCATACTATGTCATCCCGAGCGAAGTCGAGGGATCTGCTTTTCTGACTGCTGTAAGCTGAATGCTGATAGCTCAAAAGCAGATTCCTCGTCGTGCCTCCTCGGAATGACACAGCCCGACGTCACGTCGTTTGCCGAGGACTGCCAATAGAGCTAAAACGACCGGCTGATCATAAAATGCGCCCAACTCGCCAGCAGCTCTTTGTAGTCCGAATCGGGCAGTGCGTCCAGTTCGGGCAGGGCCGCGTTGACGTGTTCGAGGGCCAGGTCGGACGTGGCCTTTACCGCGCCGAGGTCCACCATCAGATCGGTGGCTTTCCGGACATCCTCCGGGCTGGCGGAGGTGTTGCCGAGCACCGAAAGCAGGAATCCGCGCTCGGCATCGGACGCAGCGCGCAGGGCGAAGTAGATGATCGTGGTTTTCTTGCCCTCCCGAATGTCCGAACCGACGGGTTTGCCCAGCTTCTCTTCCTTGCCCAGCAGACCGAGAATGTCATCCTGAAGCTGAAACGCTGTCCCGCACCTGGAGGCAAACCTGGAAAGCGCCGCCACATAGGTATGCTCGGGATCGGAGCTGTTGAGGCCGATCATGGCCCCCGCGCGCGCGGCAAACTCGTAGAGAACGCCGGTCTTCATCCAGAGCATGTGGACGATATCCTCCCTGGTGAGCTTCTCGATCGGCGTGTGGGAATACTGCACGTCCAGGGTCTCGCCTTCGATGAGGGTGTTGACGACGTAGCTTTCCAGGTGATAAATAATGTCCAGCACCACACGCGCGTCGACGCCCCCGCTCCGAGCGCATTCGCACATCAGGCTCACGTTCCATCCGTGCTGGCTGTCGCCGGTGAGTATGGCAAGATCCCGGCCGTATTGGGCGGCCTTGGAGTCGCGGTAGCCCAGCTTCTCGCGAGCGAACGTCTCGCCGAGAACGTGCACGGTGGGGCCGCCCCGCCTGAGCCGGTCGTTATCGATTATGTCGTCGTGAACGAGCGTCCAGGTGTGGAACAGCTCGACCGCGCACGCGGCGGGCAGCGCGACATTCTCATCGCCTCCGACCGCCCCGCAGGCCCACATCAACACCGCCGGCCTCAGCCGCTTGCCGGGCCTTTCCAGATAGGAAAACACGGCGTCCCGCAGGTCCTGTGGCCTGAACCAATCGCGAAAACGCTGTTGCTGAAAGTATTCACTGACCTTGCCCTCACGCGCGCGCAGGGCATCGAGAAGATCGAGAGCCATTCCGCCTCCGAAGAAATCAGTCGTAAATCGGCGGTCGTCAGTCGATAGCCTCACCTAAAGCAATATCGACGGACTCCGCGCCCATACACGTGCAAATATACCGAAGTTGGAGTCGGCCTGTCAAGCGAGCCCCGCCCACCGCGTTGACAACTCACTCGCCGCCGCCGATAATGGACGTTGGCGCAACTATTGATGTTTCGGCATTTCAATGCCGAAACGCCTTTTGATCGTAAGCATTACAATGACCCTTCTTCCAACCAATTCCATACCCTTCAACCCCGGCGCGGACAGGAGCATCGCCGTGATGATGAGCGGCGGCGTGGACAGTTCCGTGACGGCCTACCTGCTGCGGCGGGAGGGCTGGAACGTGGTAGGGGTCACCATGAAAATCCCCTACGCGGACGGCTGCGACGTTAAGCGGTCCTGCTGCGGCACGCAGGCGGCGCATGTCTCCGGCCTGCTCGGCATCCCGCACTATTTCCTGGACGTCCGGGAGGCGTTTGAGAAGCGGGTCATCGAGCCGTTCCGCGAATGGTATGCCCAAGGCCGCACGCCGAGCCCATGCGTGGACTGCAACACCGAGATCAAGTTCGATTACGCCTGGAACCGCATCGCAGCCGAACTCGGGGTCGATTGCCTTGCCACCGGCCATTACGCTCGGGTCATAATCGAGGGCGGGCAAGCCTATCTCGCAAGGGCTGTCGATCTCTCGCGTGACCAGAGCTACTTCCTGTATGGCATCGGGCGCGACCGGCTGGGAAATCTGCGGCTGCCATTGGGCGAGTTCACCAAGACGAGGGCGAGAGAGATCGCCCGCGAGGCCCGGCTGCCCGTCGCGAGCCGCCAGGACAGCATGGAGCTGTGCTTCGCGGGTGAGGACGACTATCGCAATGCCCTCGGCGAGTCCGCGCGCCGGCCCGGCCATATCATCGACGAGCGAGGCGAGGTCATCGGCGAGCACACGGGCATCGCCAACTACACCATCGGCCAGCGCAAGGGCATTGGGATCGCCGCCGCCGAGCCGCTCTTCGTCAGCCGCATCGACCCGCTCACGAACACCATCACCATCGCCCCTCGGTCGGCGCTGTTTCAGGCAACCGTCCACGCCTGCTGCGTAAACGTCCTCATCCCCGACCTCACTCGGCCCAATACCCGCCTTTTCGGCAAAATCCGCTCCCAGGGCGATCCCGAACCGTGCACGATAACCGATGTCTCCGGCGCCACCCTCACGGTCACCTTCACTCACCCCACCTTCGCCCCCACACCGGGGCAGCGGCTGGTGCTGTATGATGGCGTGGGGCGTGTGGTGGCGGGTGGAATTATTGGGGACTGAAGAAGCGCGAGAGAACAGGTAACAGTTCAGAAACGATGAGTACAGCGTCTGTCTATACGTCACCCTGAACTTGATTCAGGGCCCATCCCTTCGTAGCCTGGATGCTGAACCGAGTTCAGCATGACGTGGTACTCACCAAGACTCAACTATTACGAAAACACAACAAATCCACGCGCAAAAGTGCTACAATGGCACAGTATTACTCGAATGAGAGGCTGTTCCCCATGAGATTTACCATGCTTATTCTCGCCGCGCTTATCGCGTGCGGCGCTGCCGCCCACGACGCGCCCAAGGACTACCCCGTCACCCCGGTCCCGTTCACCAGCGTGCGCGTCACCGGAGGCTTCTGGCAGCAGAAGATGACCGTTGCCGTCGATAATCTGGTTCCGTACAATCTGCAAAAGTGCGAGGAGACAGGCCGGATCAGCAACTTCGCAGTCAAGGGCGGCCTCGAACAGGGCCGCCACCAGGGGGCCGGGTTCAATGACTCGGACCTCGCGAAGATACTCGAAGGCGCGGCTTACTGTCTTGCCGCCAAACCCGACCCGAAGCTGGAGAAGTATACCGACGAAATTATCCGCAAGATAATCTCCGCCCAGGAGTCCGACGGCTACCTCTACACCGCGATCGCGCGGGGAGACCTCGCGAGCCGCTGGATTGGGCTCGGGGGCAGCCACGAGATGTATTGCGCGGGCCACATGATGGAGGCCGCCGTCGCCTATTACCAGGCCACCGGCAAGCGGCCGCTCCTCGATGCGATGATAAAGAACGCCGATCTGATCTGCAAGACGTTCAACGAACAGGGCATCCAGCAGCCCGACGGCCATGAAGAAGTCGAGCTCGCTCTCGTTAAGCTCTATCGCGCGACCGGCGATGAGAAATACCTCCGGCAGGCCAAGTTCTTCACCGACCAGCGAGGCCGCAAGGACCGCAAGAACGCCCGGGGCGAGGCCAGCGGGCTTTACGGCACTTACGGCCAGGACCATATCCCGGTCATCGAGCAGGACAAGGCCGTCGGCCACGCCGTGCGCGGGGCTTACCTCTACTGTGCAATGGCCGATATCGCCGCCATCGACGGCGACCCCAAATACAAGCAGGCCGTGGACAAGATCTGGGAAAACGTGGTCGGCAAGCAGATGTACGTGACCGGCACGATCGGATCGAGCTGGGCTTTGGGTGAGGCGTTCGGTGGTGACTATGACCTGCCGAACCTCACCGGCTACTGCGAGACCTGCGGCTCCATCGCCGACGCCCTCTGGAATTACCGAATGTTCCTGCTCCACGGCGATGGCAAATACATGGACGTCTTCGAGCGATGCGTTTACAACGGCTTCTTGAGCGGGATGGGCCTGGATGGCAAGAGCTACTACTACACCAATCCACTCGGCAGCACGCGGGGCAACGAACGCGCCCCGTGGTTCGATTGTGCCTGCTGCCCGTCCAACGACTCCCGCTTCCTGCCCGGTATGCCCGGTTTCGCTTACGCTGTGAAGGGCGGCTCGGTCTATGTGAACCTGTTCATGACGTCCAATGCTTCCGTCAAGACCCCGACGGGTACGGTCGGCGTGAAGCAGGAGACCGGCTACCCGTGGGACGGCAAGATCAAGATTACCGTCAGCCCGGCGAAGTCCGCCAGGTTCGCGCTGCGGGTGCGCATTCCCGGCTGGGCTCAGGGCAGGCCAGTCCCAAGCACCCTTTACACTTATATCGACAAGTCCACCCAGCCGGTCACGCTCAAGCTCAATGGCAAGCCCATCACAATCAAGCAGGACAGCAGCTACGCGGTCCTCGACCGCAAATGGAAAAAGGGCGATGTAGTCGAACTCGGGCTGCCTATGCCCGTGCGCAAATTGGTCGCCGACCCGGCCTGCAAGTGGGACAACGGCAAAGTGGTCCTGGAGCGCGGCCCTATTGTTTATTGCGTGGAGGGCATCGATGTCCCCAACAAGCGCGTCTTCAGCCTGATCGTGCCCGACGGCGCCGAGTTCAAGTCTGAGTTCAAGAAGGACCTGCTCGGCGGAGTTGTCATCCTACGCGGCAAGGTTCAGGAGGCATTCCGCAAGGCCGATTTGAAGTCAATCGAGACAAAGGACGAGGAGATCACCGCCATCCCGATGTATGCCTACGCCAACCGTGGCCGCTGCCCGGTGGCGATCTGGCTTGCGCGTGACGAGTCCGGCGTGCAGCCCGTTCCATACCCCACCGTTGCCAATCAGGCGAAGGTCACGGCGTCGCAGGGCCGGGGCTACACCTGGTCGCTGTGTGACCAGCTTGCGCCCAATGGGTTCGGTCTGGACGCAATGCCCTCCCTGACTTGGTGGCCCCGCAGCGGCGCGCTCGAATGGGTCCAATATGACTTCAGCAAGCCCGAGACGGTTTCCAAGGCCAAGGTCTACTGGTTCGACGACCGCCCGCTCGGTGGGGTCCGCGTTCCCGAGTCCTGGCGGGTGCTTTACAGTGACGGCGACGTCTGGCGGCCAGTCGCCAACCATGAGCCCTACTCTCTCGACCTGGACAAGCTGATCGAGGTGACTTTCGACCCCGTGACTACCAGCGCGATACGATTCGAGATTCAGTCCATCAAGACCCATTCTTCGGGCGTGTATGAGATGACCGTGGAGTAGTTTCCGCTGAGTGTAGCGAGTACACAAGGATGGTGGCATGCTGAAAGCTTTCTGGACCTGGAACCCGGTATCGAGCGGAAAGGCTGGGGAAACCTGTGACCCCGAGAACGGCAGGTGGTTTTTCGACAAGAGCGTGTGGCAGAAGATGTTCCGCGCGATGAGCGGGTGCGGCTTCGATGCACTGGTCCTGGCTAATGCGCACCCTTTTCCGTTCATGATCGATACGCCTGCTTACCCCGAAGCGCGGATGGTCGATGAGTCGGCGCTTTCGGTTTATCAGGCAATGCACCACTGGATATTCGAGACCGCGCTGGACTATGACATCGCGAGTTATCCGGCGTTCCTCAACATCCACGAGCCGGCGCCTGCCGATTTTGCCATTGAGTACACAGGCCACTGCCTGCGAACGGTGTTGGAGACCTACCCGGAGATATCGGGATTTGTGGCGGACATGGGCGGCATCGATGGCGACACGACCGCCGGAGCGCGATTCGTCCAGCAGGCAATACTCGATACGATGGATGCCGCCAGGCCGGACGCCGCGATTTACCTGCGAGGGTTCACCGGAGATCCGGGCGAACTTGCCGCCGGCATCCACAGGCGGGGGAACCACCCCATCCACTACATCGCGCCGTATACCCACTGTCACCTCGTAGGCACGGGTGGGGATGCGGCCTATAGGCGATGGCAGGAAGCCGTCGGGCCGGAGTTCCTATTGGCGGAGATGGACTTTTGCAACTTCGAGCCTTGGACCAGCTTTTCGTATGACACCGTGGAAGACATCCTCGACGACCTCAAGGACACGAACAGCCACGGTTTTCTGATGCATCCGCTCTCGGAGTTTGAATGGCCGCATACATCGGACACGTTCTTCACATACCAGTGGCAGCGGGACCTGCTGTGGTACAAAGCATGGGGCGGGACGGGTGTTGGCAGACTGCCGAGCCAGGGCCAGCCGAAATGGCTGCCGCGCAACCAGAAGCTGATTCCCGGCTTTACAGCAGGCTCGCGCATATTGGAGCTGATGAGCCTGTATGTGGCGGGAGATAAGAGCTGCGGGTGGCGGCCTCAGTTCTGCTCGATCGCGCGTGAGGATGGTTCCCGGCATTTGCTATCGATCGCCGATATGCTCTCGATAAGCGCCGACCCGGCGTTTTCGAGCAGGCAGTGGTGGGAGGAAGTCACGGGGGACGCCGTGATCCACCTGGAGGAGTATTTACGGTCGGGCACTTCGCCGGACGCCTACGGGCCCGATGAGCTCATCGAGGAACTGGCCGACCTTTCGGAGCAGGCGGTGACGGCGGGTGAAAAGGGTATGCGAAGCGCATCGGGCGAGAAGGAATTGCCCTCGTTCGCGCGGGATGCGCTGTGCATGGGCAGGCTGGGGGAGTTCTATGTCGAGAGGCTGCGGGCGGCGCTGGCGCGCGCGCGGGGCGAGGATGCCGAAGCTCTGGAACACATGGCAAGAGCGTTGGGGCTGTATCGGGAGATAAGGGCCGTGGATTCGTCCCACAGGACCGCTTTCAGGATAAGAGGGAATCACTGGGGGACGCCGGGCGATTTCCTGGAGACCGTGAAGGCGCTGCAGTCGGAATATGCCGACGCCGGGGCCGGCAGGTTCGAGCGGGGCACCGCGTATCGGATCGGCGTCTGATGCCCCGTTACCCATTCCGGTTTTCACACTTTGTGTGGCTCGCCTTGAAAGGGATGGGGCAAAGCAGATTCCTCGACTGCGCTCGGAATGACAGGTTCCTCCGATCGGGCGTTATATCCGATGATGCCCAGAACAGAACTTCCCAATCCCTCCAGGTATCCCTACCTGGAGGGGATAAGGCCGTAATCCTGTACCGTCTACTCCCTCTCCCCTCGCGGGAGAGGGTTGGGGTGAGGGGAAAAGACCTGCAGCAGGGGGTCTTACGTTCTTACCGCGGCGACTGGGATTCACGCCCGGTTGATCGGCGCACGGCGGGCGCGATCACATCGTTGAACAACACTCTGAGCGCCGCCGCCAAAGGTATCGCGAGCAGCGCCCCGACTATGCCCATCAGCGACGCGCCGGTGATCAGAGCAAGGATGGTCGACAGCGGAGAAAGCCCGACCTGCCTCTGCATGATCTTGGGCGCAAGCACATTCCCCTCGACGTTGGCCAGCAGTATGAAAAACACAAGCGAGATCGCCAGCCTCGTGATGTCTCCCGAAGCAACAGTGATGATGATCGCGGGTATCGCGGCGGCAAACGGCCCCACCATGGGAACCAATTCGCCTATCGCTCCCACCACCGCTATCACGAACGGGTATGGTACACCGATTAGCAGCATGCCCAGCGCGGTCACAAAGCCTATTATCCCGGCAAGCAGAAGCTGCCCGCGCAGCCATGCCCCTATCGTGCCGGCCATGCGCGAAAGCACGCCGCGAGCGTGTTCTTCGCGATTGACGGGGATCATAAGCATAAAGCTCTCG
>Ga0315287_10004896_pt1 | contig 13108 bp, 11 predicted proteins | sample YL17G11_0_MG_FD_205037 | JGI IMG/M metagenome (GOLD analysis project Ga0315287, IMG submission 205037) | Sediment microbial communities from Yellowstone Lake, YNP, Wyoming, USA - YL17G11_0 | ecosystem: Environmental > Aquatic > Freshwater > Lake > Sediment | place: USA: Wyoming | collected...
GACGACCCGCTCCTCCAGCGCGAGGGCGATCACCCGATCATCTTCGCCGGTGCCGGCTCCCACGCCGCGTACATCGAGCCCGGCGAGTATCTGCAGGCCGTGCCGCTCCGGCTGCCGCGACGGATCCAGGGGGCGGCGACCGCGCTCCGGCAGTTCTGGACGACCACCCTCGGGCAGGGCCAGGGCGGGGCCCCGGGCCAGGCGAGCCCGATCGCCGCGGTCCCGTTCGTCGACTATGCGCGCGGGGACGGCGTGTCCGTCGGGCCCGGGCAGCCGAACGCCTGGACGCCGATCATGGTCGACGACGACACTCCCTGGGTAGTCGGATTCGACGGCCTGTTCGGTCTTGACACGGAGGACCGGCTCGCCGGCGAGCGCGCCCCCGCGGGACCGAAGTGGACGCGCGACGGGCGCCCGAGACAGTCATGGATCGACCCGATCGCGTTTGCCGGCCTCGACGCGACACCGCCGCCCGGGCGGGTGGTCGAGGCGCTCACGAGCGAGATCGGGGATCTCCGGGCCCGTCTGGAGGCCGACCGGGTCGCGATCGCGGAGCTCGAGCGCACCGCGCAACGGCTCGGGGTCCGCGTGGTTGCGGCCCAGCGGGCGGGCCGTTCCGAGGCGTTCGTGCTCGCCGTGGCCACCGAGCGAGACCGTGTCGTGCACGAGCGCCGAGCCTTCCGCGCCCAGGCCGACGGCGTTGCCGCCGCGATCGGCGACAGCGAGGCGGAGCTGGCGCGCGTGCGCGCGGGCGACCACGGCGATCCTCGCGCCCACCTGCACCTCGTCGTCCACCCGCAGGACCCGGCGGAGATCCGCCGCAGCCGCCTGCTCGATGTCTGGTCTGCGGTCAGCGTTGCGCTCGCCATCCTGCTGCTGGGCGCGCTTCTGATCACGAACGCCGCACCCTGGTGGGTGGGTCTCCTCGTGATCGCGGCCGGCTATGTCGTCCTCGAGGCGCTCGTGCGGCGGCGCCTCCTCCGCCTGCTCCTGGACCTGACGATCCTGCTCGCGGTGGCCGGCGCGGGCATCCTGCTCGTCACGAACCTCGCGCTGTTCGTCGCCGCCGGGTTGCTCGCCATCGGCTACATGGTCCTGCGCGACAACGTCGGCGAGCTGCGGCGCGCCCGCGGGTGAGGCCGGCCGGGCGCGCGCTCGGCCGCCGGCGCGGCGGTCAGGGCGACGACGGCGGCCCGATCTGCTCCTGGAGATCGACGAGCGGCTGCTGGCTCACCTGGAGGAAGCCCTCCCGCGGCCGGTCGAGGTCGACCACGAGGGTGATGACTGCGCCGAGGACGAGGACCAGGACCACGGCGCTGAGAAGGCTGCGCCGGCGGGTCAGGCCCGCGCTGTAGCCGACCATGCCGAGGGTCAGCGCCGAGCCGATGATCAGCACCAGGAGCACGGTCTCGGGCACGCGGGCGTAGAGGATCGCGGCGACGCGCGTCTCGTGGAGATCGATCGTCTCGTTCAGCGTCTCGATGAAGAGGGCCAGCGTCTCCGAGCTCGGCGTGGCCCGGGCCAGGTCCTCGGCCACCGTCCAGAGCTCGCCGAGGATCTCCTGTGATCGGGCGTAGTTGGCCTGGAGCTGGTCCCGGTCGGCCACCGTGATGCGCAGCGGCACGTACTCGCGCAGCAGCTCGCGGATCTCGGTGGAGGACCGCTCGGGCAGGTAGCCGGCCCGCAGGTAGGTCGTGCCGATCGAGTTCGCCTCCGTGAGGACGAGGGCCCGCCGGGCGTCGAAGCGGTCGGAGGCCATCCCCATCGTCACGGCGAGCATGAACGCCATGAGGGCAAGGAGCGAGCCGACGAGCATGCCCGTGGGGCCTTCCTTCTCGTCGGGCGTCTTTGTCTGCCACCAGCGGCCGATGCGGTAGCCGCCCTCGAAGGCGGCCAGCGCGATCACCGCGAACAGCACGAAGACGGCGAGGATCGGGATCGGGTCGAGGAGCTGCTGAGCGTTCATCGTCCTCGTCGTCGGGTGGGCAGGCCGGTCCTGGCGGTCTCGCCGTCGCTCGCGGGAGGGTACCGTGCCAGTGACACCTGCGTGGCGAACAGGTCCACGACGTCGCCCGCCGGAACCGGGCGGACCTCGGGAAGCAGCCCGATCGCGGCCGCCGCCAAGCCGAGAAGCTCGGCCGGCGTGGCGCCGCCGTCGAGGAGGTCGCGGAGGGCGGTGTCGTGGTCGGCCTTGGAGAGCTTCACGCCCGAGGGCTTGCGGAGCAGCGGGTGGTGGAGGAAGGCCGGGGCGTTCATGCGGCCGAGCAGGCGGCCCAGGCGGAGCTGGCCCGGTGTGGCGTCGAGCAGATCGCGGCCGCGGATGACGAGGTCGACGTCGTGGCGGAGGTCGTCGACGACGACGCAGAGCGGGTAGCTCCAGTTGGCGTGGCGGTCGCGGAGGGTGAGATCGCCTCGGGCCGACGGATCGCCCGACTGTGGGCCGAGGAGCAGGTCGTCGAACCGTTCGTCGCCGTCGCCGAGCCACGCGCGGAGGGCACTCCCGGCCGCGTCCTCGGGCAGCGCACGCTCGCGGCAGCCCCCCGGGCAGCCGGGCCCGCGCCAGGCGAGCAGCGCGGCCCGGGCGCAGGTGCAGGCATATACCCGATCTTCGGCGCGGAGGACGTCCGCCGCCGCTTCGTAGGGGGCCGGATCGTCGGACTGACGGTAGGCCGACCGCCCGGCCCGGAGGTCGGCGAGTGGGGGAGCGTCGGGCGCCAGGCCGAGCCGCTCGAGGTCGTCGAGGAGCGCCGCCTCGTACGTCCGCCGGCTCCGCTGGCGGTCGTGGTCCTCGATCCGCAGGATCACCCGCCCGCCGGTCGCGCGGGCGATCCCCCACACGTACAGCGCGTTGACGAGGTGGCCGAGGTGGAGATGCCCGGTCGGGGCCGGCGCGAAGCGGGTCGTCGCGTGGGCCGGCAGCCGCGCCGGGTCGGGTCGGACCGGGCCGGGATCGCGCGGCCCGAGCGGGACCGCGAGCGGGTTCACTCCTCGCGCGGTCCCGGCCAGATGCCGGCCGCGTCCGCCCGGGCGGCCACGCCGGCCCCCGCGGCGGCCTGGCGCTTCTGGGCGTGCTGGACCCGCCGGGTCGCCGCGATCAGCTTCCGGTAGAGGGCGACCAGCTCGGGCTCCGGGAACAGCCCGGCCGAGGCGCTCGTCACCCGCTCCAGGACCTCGGCCTCGCGCGTCGTGTCGCGCACCGTCCGGCGCCCGGTCTGCTCCTTGACGCGCCCGATCTCGAGGGCGATCTGGGCGCGCTCGTTGAGGAGGGCCACGATCTCGTGGTCGATCGCGTCGATCCGCTCGCGGAGCGGTGCGAGGGCAGCCGCCGTCTTGTCGCCGAGGGCCGCAGCGTCGGCGCGGACGACGCCGGGCTCGTCACGGTCAGGCATCAGGCGCCTCTCTGAGCTCGCCGTCGGCGGCGCCGTCCGACGCCTCCTCGTCGCCGCGGCCCGCGTCGCGCGCCCGCGCCGCGATCTCTCCTGCCGCCCAGCGCCGGGCCAGCTCCTCGAGCGCCCGGTGGTAGCCGGCCGCCTTCATCCCCACGAAGCGGGCAGCGGCGATGTCCTCCAGGTAGTTGACCCGGCGGAACGGCTCGCGGGTCGCGGGGTCCGAGAGGTGGACCTCGGCGAACGGGCGCTCGATGCCCAGGAGCGCGTCGCGCAGGCTCACCGAGGTGTGGGTGAGGCCGCCGGCATTCACGATCGAGGCGTCGAAGTCGCGCCGCTGGAGCCGGTCGATGAGGGCGCCCTCGTGGTTCGACTGGAAGAAGGCGACATCGACGCCGAGGTCGGCCGCCCGGGCGGCGACGCCGGCATTGATCTCGGCCAGCGTCTCCCGGCCGTAGATCGCCGGCTCGCGGGTGCCCAGCAGGTTGAGGTTCGGCCCGTTGACGACGAGGACCCGCAGCGCGCGCTCGCGACCGGCGCCCGCCCGCCCGCTCACGCCCGCACCCCCGCTCCCGCGCCCGCGAGCACGCCCAGCGCCGCCGCCTCCACCGCCTCGTCGGGCACGTCGCTCCGGACGGTGACGCCGGCCGCCGTCGGCAGCACCCAGCGCAGGCGCCCGCCGGCGTGCTTCTTGTCGGTGACGATGGCGGCGAGGACCCGGTCGAGCGGGTAGGGGAGCGGCGCGCGCCCCAGGTCCAGGGCATCGAGGAGCGCCTCGATCCGTGCCGCCCGATCCGGCGGGGTCGCCTCCACGGCGACGCCGATCCGGCATGCCGAGCGCAGCCCGTAGGCGACCGCCTCGCCGTGGAGGACCCCCTCGTAGCCCGCTGCGGCCTCGATCGCGTGGGCCAGCGAGTGCCCGAGGTTCAGGTTGATCCGCCCGCCCTGCTCGCGCTCGTCGGCCGTCACCACCTCGATCTTCGCCCACCCGCAGCGCTCGACCACCTCGGCGAGCGCTCCGTTCTCATGCACCCGCGCCTCGCCGGCGGCGATCGCCCGGCCTTCGGCCTCGAGCAGCTCGAAGAGCCGTTCGTCGCCGAGCGCCGCCATCTTGACCGCCTCTCCCAGGGCCGCGCGAAGCTGGCGGGACGGGAGCGTGCGGAGGAAGCGGACGTCGACCACGACGGCGGCCGGCTGGTGGAAGGCGCCGACCAGGTTCTTGCCCTCCGGCAGGTCGACCGCGGTCTTGCCCCCGATGGCCGAGTCGATCTGGGCCACGAGCGTCGTGGGCACGTGGATGATCGGCACCCCCCGCAGCCAGGTGGCGGCGAGGAAGCCGGCCGCGTCGCCGAGCGCTCCTCCGCCGATCGCCACCAGCGGGTCGCCGCGCTCCGCACGGAGCCGGGCAAGCTCGCTCGCCGCCCGCTCCACGACCGCCATGCGCTTGGCGGCCTCGCCCTCCGGCAGCACGAGGCGGTCCACGGGGATGCCCGCGGCGGCCAGCCCGTCGGCCAGCGCGGCACCCGCCACCTCCCACGCCCGTGGCTCGGTGACGAGGATGGCCCGCCGGGCATCCAGCGCCGCGAGGGCCGCCAGGACGCCGGCGACGGCATTGCCCTCGCCCAGCTCATATCGCCCGATCTCGGTCTGGGCGCGCAGGAGCGTCGTCCCATCCGTGATGGGGTCGTCGACGTGCCGCTCCAGCGTCTCGACGACGCCCGTCAGGCCGATGATTCCGTTCACCCGCAGCGCGGGCGCGTAGAAGCGCGCCCGTGAGGCCGCCAGCCCGCGCATCGTCCCGATCGGGTCGCGGCCGGCCAGAAGCGGCCGCGGGTTCGGGCTGTGGCGGATCCGCTGGGCGAGGACCTCCGCCGGGGCGTCCAGCCATGCCACGTGGCGGCCCCGATAGAGCAGCCAGCGGTTGCGCGGGTCGATCGGGGCGCCGCCGCCGGTGGAGATGACGCGGCCAAGGCCGGGCGCCACGTCCGGGGGCCCCAGCGCGGCGACGGCGGCGCGTTCGCGGGCCCGGAAACCCGCCTCGCCCTCCTCGTCGAAGATCGCCGGGATCGGCCGGCCGGCCGCGGCCGCGATCACCTCGTCGAGGTCGATCGGCTCCGCTCCGTGGCGCCGGGCGAGCCGGCGCGCCGCGGCGGTCTTGCCGCCTCCGGGGAGCCCGACGAGCACGAGGTCCATGGCGCTGCCTAGTCGTCGCCCCCGGAACCGGCCTCGCCGGAGCCGGGTTCGCGGGTTGTCGCGGGGGCAACCGTGGACGCAACGCCCGCCGCGGGCGGAGCCGCCGGACCGCGGCCGATCCGCTCGCGGTACCGGTCGAGGTTGTCGCGCACCTCGGCCAGCGAGTCGCCGCCGGCCTTCTCCAGCACGAACCGGGCCAGGGTGAGGAGCACCATGGCCTCCCCGATGACGCCGGCGGCCGGCACCACCGAGATGTCGCTCCGCTCGTAGTGCGCCTTCTCGACCGTCTCGCCGGTGAGGAGGTCCGCCGAGGGGAGGGGACGGGCGAGGGTGGAGATCGGCTTCACGGCACCCCGCACCACGAGCGGCTCACCGTTCGTGATCCCGCCCGTCAGCCCGCCGGCGTTGTTCGAGCGGTGGATCCAGCCGCCGGCGGAATCGCGGCCCTCGATGACGTCGTGGACCTCCGAGCCCAGGCGGCGCGTCTGCTCGAAGCCGAGGCCCAGCTCCACGCCCTTCACGCTCTGGATGCTCATGATCGCGGCCGCCAGCGCGCCGTCGAGGCGGCGGTCCCAGTGGACGTGGCTGCCGAGGCCGATCGGGAGGCCGTGGGCCACGACCTCGAAGACGCCCCCGACCGTGTTGCCGGACGCGCGCGCCTCGTCGATCCGGTCGATCATCCGTGCCTCGGCCGCCGGGTCGGGGCAGCGCAGGGGCGACGCCTCCGCCTCCTCGCGCGAGCGGGTGCAGGCAGCGCGGTCGACCGCGATACCGCCGACCTCGGCGGTGAACGACCAGGCTTCGATCCCGAGCTCGGCGAGGAAGGATCGACAGACTGCGCCCGCCGCGACGCGCGCCGCCGTCTCGCGGGCCGAGGCGCGCTCCAGGATCGGCCGGACGTCGTCGAAGCCGTATTTGAGAGCCCCGGCGAGGTCCGCGTGACCGGGCCGCACCCGCGTCACCGGCTGGGCCCGCTTGTCGCCGCCCGCTGCGAGCGCCGCCAGCTCCTCGGCCTCCTGGTCGGTGAGCGGCTCGACCTGCATGACCCGGGTCCAGTTCTCCCAGTCGCGATTGCGGACGAGGAGCAGGACCGGCGACCCGATCGTGCGCCCGTGGCGGATCCCGGCCAGGATCTCGGCGCGATCCTGTTCGATCACCTGGCGCGCGCCACGGCCGTAGCCGCCCTGGCGACGGCGCAGGTCGACCGCGATGCGGTCCGCCGTCACGGGGATCCCCGCGGGCAGGCCCTCGAGGGTGACGCCCAGCGCGGGCCCGTGCGACTCCCCGGCCGTCAGGAATCGAAAGCCGGTCATGCCGACCGTCAGGCCCCCGGCTCCCCGGCCGTGCCGGCGCCCTCGTCGGCCGCCCCGCCCTCGGCTGCATCAGCGGCAGCGAGCCCCGCGGCGAGCTTCTCCTGCATGAGCTCCACGGGCGCTGCGAGGCCGGTCCACAGGGTGAACGCCGCGGCGCCCTGGTGGAGGAGCATCACCTCGCCGCTCAGCACCTGGCAGCCGGCCGCCTGGGCGTCGCGCAGGAGCCGCGAGCGCGGCGGGTTGTAGATGAGGTCCATCACGAGGAGGTCGGGCGGGATCAGCTCGGCCGGGAAGGGACTCTCGTCGCCGTGGAGGCCCACGGAGGTGGCGTTCACCAGCACCTTCGTCTTGGCCAGCTCGGCCTCGATGATCGACTCGTGCCAGGGCATCGCCCGGAGCTCCATGTGGGCCGCGCTCCTGGCGAAGAAGCGGACGAGCGCCTCCGCCCGGTGGAGGTGGCGATTGAAGACGACGATGCGCTGGAATCCTTCGCCGACCAGCCCGTGGACGACGGCGCGGGCCCCACCGCCCGAGCCCAGGACCACCGCCTGGCGGGGCATCCGCTGCTTCCCGACCAGGGTCTCGAGGGCGACCCGGAAGCCCGGCACGTCCGTGTTGTGGCCCACGAGGCGCTTCCCCTCGCGGGTGATCGTGTTGACGGCGCCGGTGGCGTGCGCCTCCTCGGTCAGGCGGTCGACGAGGGCGGCCGTCTTCTCCTTGTGGGGGATCGTGACATTGGCCCCCAGGAAGGCGTCGGAGCGCAGCTCGGCGACCGCGTCGGCGAGCTCCAGCGGCGCCCGATCCCAGAGCTCGTAGGTGACTGCGATGCCGGCCGCGTCGAACGCCGCCTGCTGCATCGCGCCGGAGAGCGAATGGGCGACCGGATGGCCGATGAGGACGACCTGTTTCGTCATGCTCGAACCCTTTCCAGCTCTCCGAAGAAGCCCGGGTAGGAGACGTCCGCCGACCCCGGGTCGCGGATGAGTGTCTCGCCCCGCGCCACGAGGCCGGCCACCGCGAAGGCCATCGCCAGGCGGTGATCGCCATGTGTCTCGACCGGCGCTCCCTCGAGCGCCCGGCCGCCATCGATCACGATCGTGTCGCCGTCGACCGTCACTCGTGCGCCCAGCGCCGCGAGCCCGGCCACGATCCCGGCGACCCGGTCCGATTCCTTGTGGCGCAGCTCCCCGACGCCCGGGATCACGGTTCGCCCGCTGGCCACCGCGGCTGCGAGGCACAGGGCCGGGATCTCGTCGATCGCCGCGGCGACCTCGGCGGCCGTCACGTCGATGCCCCGAAGCGTGCTGCTCCGAACGACGATCTCCGCGACCGGCTCGCCGCGTTCCTCGTCATCCGCCGCGCCGACGGGGCGCACCTCGATCTCGGCGCCCATCCGTCGCAGCAGGTCGATGATCGCACGCCTGGTCGGGTTCGTGCCGACGTTCCGGAGCGTCAGCTCGGCGTCCGGGTGGATCGCCGCCGCCACGAGCCAGAAGGCGGCGCCGGAGATGTCGCCCGGCACCCGCTCGTCGAGGGGGCGGACCCGGGCCCCGCCGTCGAGGGCGTGGACGGCGCCGCCGTCGGGGAGCCGCTCCGTGCGCACGGCGACGCCGCGGGCGCGGAGCATCCGCTCGGTGTGGTCACGCGTGGCCACGGCTTCGCGGACCGTCGTCGTGCCCTCGGCGGCCAGCCCGGCCAGCAGGACCGCCGACTTCACCTGGGCGGAGGGCACGGGGGTGGTGTGATCGATCGGCAGCAGCGGCGCCCGCCCGGTGATTGCCAGCGGGGGAAGGGTGGCGCCCGCCCGCCCGGCGATCGTGGCGCCCATCGCGGCCAGCGGCGCGGCGATCCTGCCCATCGGCCGACCCCGCAGCGAGTCGTCTCCGTCGAGGACCGCGAACCACGCCAGCCCGGCCAGGATCCCGGCGGTGAGGCGGAGGGTCGTCCCGGAGTTCTGGCAGTCGAGGACGCCGGCCGGCTCGCGGAGGCCGGCGCGGCCCGGCGAGACGACGCGGTAGTCCACCGCGCGCGCATCGTCGCCCGAGCGCTCCACGGCCGCGCCGAGGGCTGCCGCGACCGCCGCCGTGGCGCGCACGTCCCGCCCGTCGCCCGCGCCGGAGATCCTGCTCTCGCCTTCGGCGAGGAGGGCCAGGAGGAGAGCGCGGTGGCTGACCGACTTGTCGCCGGGCGGGCGCACCTCACCGCGCAGCCGCGGGGCGGTGCGGACGGCGATGGTGGGTCCGAGCGGCACGACGGTCACGATGCGGCCCGTCAGGCGCGCGCGTCGGCGGTCATCGCGGGCCCCCGCGTGGCGTGGATGGCGCGGACCTGCCCGTGGACGGCGCGGACGGCGACCGCGAGATCGGCGAACTGGGCCGGCGTGACGGACTGCTCGCCGTCGGAAAGCGCCTCGGCCGGGCGTGGGTGGACTTCGATGAGGAGCCCGTCGGCGCCGGCAGCCGTGCCGGCGAGGGCCAGCGGCTGGACGAGCCAGCGCTTCCCGGCGGCATGGGACGGGTCGATCCATACCGGCAGGTGCGTCAGCTCGTGGACGAGCGGCACGGCCGTCACGTCGAGCGTGTTCCGGTAGGCCGTCTCGAACGTCCGGATGCCGCGCTCGCAGAGGATCACGTTGGGGTTGCCGCTCGACATGACGTACTCGGCCGCCATCAGCCACTCCTCGATCGTGCCCGAGAGGCCGCGCTTGAGCAGCACCGGCCGCCCGATCCGCCCAACGGCCATGAGGAGCGAGTAGTTCTGCATGTTCCGGGCGCCGATCTGGAGGATGTCCGCGTATTCGGCGACATGCTCCACCTGCCCCGGCTCCATCACCTCCGTGACGACCGGCAGGCCGGTCCGCTCGCGCGCCTCGGCGAGGAAGCGGAGCCCCTGGAGCCCCAGCCCCTGGAACGAGTAGGGGCTGGTCCGCGGCTTGAAGGCGCCGCCGCGCAGGACGTTGGCGCCGGCCGCCCTGACCGCCTCCGCGGTCTCGAAGATCTGGTCGCGCGACTCGACGGCACAGGGCCCGGCCGCCAGGGTCAGCGACCCGTCCCCGATCGTGACGTCACCGACGCGGACGACGGTGTCCTCGGGGTGGAACTCCCGCGAGGTGAGCTTGAAGGGCCGGCTGGTCTGGGTCACCGACGCGACCCCGGGCAGGATCGAGAGGCGCTCGGCCAGGCGCTCCACCCACGCCCCACCCTCGCCGAGCACGGCAACTACCACGCGAGCGCCGCCGCGGTTCTCGTGGGGCGTCAGGCCCTCCTCCAGGACCGCCCCCCGCACCGCGTTCAACTGCTCTTCGGTCGCCCCGACCGCCATCACCACGAACATCTGGCCTCGCCTCGCATCCCGGCCGCCCTCGCGGCTCCCGCGACCCTCCTGGGGCCCCGGCCATCATCCTCCGCCGGACAAAAGAAAAAGCAGAGGTCCTGCGGCCTCTGCTCACACCCGGCATGTCCGCCGCCCGGAGCTCGCGCTCCGGGGCAGGTCATGCCGGGCTCGGAAAGTAGAAGTGGTGCGCTCTCATGGTCGGGCCACGATACCGGCGCCCGCCCCCCGGTGTCAACGCGCTCCCGCGCTTCCCGGCGACACGCGCGCCCGCCCACCGGTGTCAACGCACGCCCAGGCGACGGTCCGGACGGCGCTCTCTGCTAGAATCCGCCGCGCCGTGGCCCGGAGAGGTCGCATAGAGGCCTAGTGCAGCGGTTTGCTAAACCGCCAGGTGGGGTAACCTGCCTCGAGGGTTCGAATCCCTCCCTCTCCGCCACTCTCGTGCGCCCGTAGCTCAGCGGATAGAGCGCCAGGTTGCGGACCTGGAGGTCGTGGGTTCGAGTCCCGCCGGGCGCGCCACCCATCGAACGAGAGACTTCCCGCGGCAAACGCCAGGGCGCCCGTCTGGGTGGGCTGGATCGGCTAGCGACCCGAGAGTTCGGCGATCAGGCCGGCCAGGTTGCGGGGGTCCGCCGTCCAGCCATCTGCCCCGAGCGACCGCGCGGCCGATTCATCGGGAACGGCCAAGCCGCCGGCCACGATCACCACCGCAGGATCCTGCCTGCGCGCAGCGGCGATCATGCGCCTGGCCGCCGGAAGCCGGGCGACGTTGACCACGCTGACGACCGCGGCGACCAGGCCGTCGGTCTCGGCCATCGCCGAAACGAGCGAGGCCGGCGGTGTATCGGGGCCAAGGTTGAGGACGGCATAGCCGTCCCCCCGCAGCAGGTCGGAGATCATGGCCGCGGCCAGGCCGTGACGTTCGCCGACCGGCATGGCCACCACCACGCTGCCGCGATGGCGACCACGGCGACGGAACCTCGAACCCAGGCGCCCCACGATCGAGGCCGCCACACCGCTGGCGAGGTGCTCCTGCTCAATGCCGATCTCGCCTCGTCGCCACGTGGCGCCGATCTCGTGGAGTGCCGGGCCCAGGATCTCGACGTAGACGTCCGCGGGTTCCACTCCCGAAACCATCGCCGACTCGACCAGGTGCCAGCTGCCCTCCACGTCGCCCGCGAGCATCCGCAGCCGCAGGCGCCCGGCCCACGGGGCCCGACGCCGGCCGCTCGAGGCCGCCGTTGCCCGGTCTACCCGGCGGTCGCCCGACTTCGCCGGCCCGTCGAGGGCACGCAGTCCGGCGAGGTCGCGGGGATCGACACGCCATGACCCGCCCACCTTGTCGGCGGGGAGCCTGCCCAGCCGGATGTAACGGTAGACGGTCATGTAATGCACGCCGAGGCGGGCGGCGGCTTCATGGAGCGTGATGCGGTCCGGAGTCTCGGATGACATCAGACGTCGCCCGTGATCCTCTCCTGGGGCGCCGGATGGGTGCCTACGAGCCGGCCAGCGTGCCCGCGAAGACCTGCCAGGCCAGCAGCGACTTGGCGACCAGGCTCAGGATGATGTAGGTCTTCTCCCCGAAGAGGTACGAGCTCCACCGACCGACGCGGCGGTACTGGAGCCACATGTTCAGGGCGAAGATGTTGAAGAAGACGAACAGCGAGACGAAGATCGCGTAGACGAAGGCGGGCGGTTCCGCTGCGCTGCCGGGCGACCAGAGGTAGACGCCGACTGCCAGCCACGGTGCGATGCCCACCACGCATCCGAGCCAGAACGGCCACAGCGAGCCACCGGGCCCCTCGTACCGCTCCTGGACTGCTCCGAAGAAGATCATCGCCGCGTTGGCGGCAAAGATGGCGATCAGGGCCGCGATGTCGCTGATGCCGGTGAGCATGGCGATGAGCACGATCATCACCGACGACGAGAGCGAGTACTCCGCCCAGCGATAGTAGTTGTGGTTGGCCTCGAGCCCGGCGATGTAGCGCCCGAAGGCGCCGGGCGCCGCGACGAGCCAGTGGAAGCCGGCCGAGAGGAACAGGAAGAGGGCCACGCCCCAGCCGACCGAGACGTCGAACAGGGTGGCAGGTGCGCCGGCCGGCGTGCCGGGTGGGCCCTCCATGAACGTCGCGGTGACCGGCAGCGCGAAGGCCGTCGCAAGGGCCAGCACGGCCACCCCCTGGAGCGCATGGATCGACCCGATGCCGACGTTCCAGCGGCGCAGTGAGGTGGCGCGCTCGGCTGGGAGCAGGGCCGCCGTCGTGGATGGTTTCGCGTCCATGGATCGTGTCCTCGGGATAGGCGGGCGGGGTTCGGCCCTGCCGAGCCCCGCCCTGTGCTTGGAGCGATCGACGGGGTCAGTTTGCCGGCGGCAGGATGACCTGGTCGATGACGTGGATCACGCCGTTGGAGGCCATGATGTCGGTCGCGACGGCCTGGGCGCTGTCGTTGAGGTAGACCTTGCCGTCCTTGACGGCGATCGCGATCGTCGATCCCTCGACCGAATCGGCCGATGTCATCTTGACGACCTGGTCGGCGGTCACCTTGCCCGAAACGACATGGTAGAGAAGGATCTTCTTGAGGGCCTCGGGATCAGCCAGCAGGCTGTCGAGGGTGCCGGCAGGGAGCGCCGCGAACGCTGCATCGTTCGGCGCGAACACCGTGAAGGGGCCTGCGCCCTGGAGCGTCTCGACGAGACCGGCCGCCTTGGCGGCGGTGAGCAGGGTCTTGAACGAGCCGGCGGCGTCCGCCGTGGCGACGATGTCACCGAGCGCTGCGCTCGCGGACGGAGCGGGCGTGGCCGGTGTCGGTGACGCGGAGCCGCCGCACGCGGCGACGGCGAAGGTGAGTGCGGCCATCGAGGCGATCAGAAAGCGCTTCATG
>Ga0315287_10004897_pt1 | contig 13107 bp, 10 predicted proteins | sample YL17G11_0_MG_FD_205037 | JGI IMG/M metagenome (GOLD analysis project Ga0315287, IMG submission 205037) | Sediment microbial communities from Yellowstone Lake, YNP, Wyoming, USA - YL17G11_0 | ecosystem: Environmental > Aquatic > Freshwater > Lake > Sediment | place: USA: Wyoming | collected...
GGGTCGGGGGCCCGCTCCGTTCGGGGCCACGCTCCGTTCGGGGCCAGGCCTGAAATGGCGCGTTTTGGTCTCGTGTCGGTCCCGTTCCTCGGAGGGAAGACGCGCCGTTCTGGGCCTGACCCCAAACGGAGCGCGGAACCGGCACGGCTTGACAACGCCCGCCCCTCTTCCTAGCTTGTAGTACGATGCTCGGATTGTCCGCCGCGCCCCCGCGAAGGTGCTTCGTGATCCTCCACCACCCCGTCCACCATCACCATGTCGTCCATGAGGACGCCAGCGCCAACCGCGTCCGCATTGCGGCACGGGTGGACGCAGCCAGGGTCTCGGCGGAACTGCGCCTGATGTTCCCCCACGAGGCGGTGCTCACCTCCCCGATCGGGTGCTGCCACCTGTGCGTCTACACCGACCGCGCCCCAGCCTCGCATGTAGCCCGGCACATCGCGGAGCACCAGCAGAACATGGCGGTGCACGGCGATGCCGAGCCGGCACCGATGGCCGAAGGCCGCTTCCCCACCGACGACCCGACGCCGGACTTCTTCGGGTACGAGAAGGACACCCGTCCGCACTAGCCCGGCGGACACCCGCCTGATCCACAATGGACCGGGAGGCCGGACCGCCGTGATCGACTGCGCCGTACCGTTCGACCGCGACATCGTCCGACGAGTCCTCGCCGATCTCGGCATCGACATCCGCACCGCGTCGATTCGCGAGATGAACGCGGCCGTGACCGCCATCGAACGGGCGCTGGGCGTGGCGTTCATCCGGATGGAATTCGGGGTGCCGGGCCTGCCCGCCAGCCCGATCGCGCTGGAGGCCGAATTGCGGGCCCTGCGGGAGCAACAGCTCGCCCACGTCTACGCGCCGTTCGAAGGGCTGCCGGCGCTGAAGGCGGCGGGAGCGCGCTTCTGGAAGCTCTTCACCGACGTCGACGTGCCGCCGTCCTGCGTGGTCCCGACCATCGGGGCGATGCAGGGCTGCTTCGCGAGCATCGCGCTCGCCGGCCAGATGAAGGGCGCCGCGAGCACCCTGCTGTGCCTCGGCCCGGGCTTTCCGGAGAACCGCCTCCAGGCCCGCATGTTCGGCGTGCGGACCGAGACGCTGGATTTCTACGACCTCCGCGGCAACCCTCTGATCGACGCCATCCAGCGCCGGGTGAGCCGCGGGGATGTCGGCGCCCTCCTCTGGTCCAGCCCGAACAACCCGACCTGGATCGTCCTGACGCCCGCGGAACTCGAGGGCATCGGCCGCGTGTGCACCCGCCACGACGTGCTGGCCGTGGAGGACCTCGCGTACTTCGGCATGGACACGCGCGAGGACTACTCCGTACCGGGCCGGCCGCCGTACCAGCCGACGGTCATGCGCTACACCGACCGGGCGATCAGCATCGTCTCGAGCTCGAAGATGTTCAGCTACGCGGGCCAGCGCATCGCCCTGACCATCGTCGCGCCCGGGCTGATGGCGCTGCAGGTGCCGGCGCTCGCCGAGCGGTTCGGCACGGCCACCGTCGGGCGCGCGCTGATTGACGGCATCATCTACCCGAACATCGCCTGCGTGCCGGAGAGCGCGCAGCACGGGCTGCTCGCGCTGCTCGAGGCGGCCAACCAGGGCGATCCCTCGCTGTTCGAGCCGTCGCGCGTCTACGCGGCCCGCGCCCGCGTGATGAAGCCGCTGTTCCTGGAGCACGGCTTCCGCCTGGTCTACGACAACGACCTGGGGAAGCCGCTGGCGGATGGCTTCTACTTCACGATCGCGTATCCGGGCTTCGACCAGGGGGCGGCGCTCCTGGAGGAACTGCTGCACTACGGCATCAGCGCCATCACGCTGAACGCCGCAGGCAGTTGCCGCACCGAAGGCCTGCGCGCCTGCGTCTCGATGACCGGCGAAGACCGGTTCGGGACGCTCGCCTCACGGCTGCGGCGCTTTCGCGCCGACCACCCCGGCTAGATACGAGACCGCGATTCTGAGTCGCCGCCAGCCGGCCACGGGTGGCCGAGGTGCTTTCCATTCCGCCCGCAGGCAGTACACACGAAGTGCAGCCGAGGACGGATGGAAACGCCTCGGACAGGACCCGGGGCCGAGGGATCACCGATCCCGCATCGCAGTCTCCTGTTTAGGCGACGACGGCGAGGTTCCTGCCGCTGGCTCTCAGCGTCCGGCCGTTCCACGTCTTGATGACTTCCACGCCCATCAGCTTCTCGGTGATGCCGCCGCCTGTGCACGTGTAGGTGCCGGTGCCTGCGTCGAAGGCCACCGACCACTGCTGGCGGCGCGTCAGGGTCGGCAAGCAGACCGTGTCGACCCCCTGCCCGCCGGCGACCACCGCGCTCGCCTTGCCGAGGAAGATGGTGTCGTTCCCCGCCCCGGCATCAATCGTATTGACGGCGTCGTCGTTCCCGACGATCGTGTCGTGCCCGCTGCCGGTCTTCGCGCCGTCGATGTGGCTGCCCCTGGCGATCGCCAGGTTGTTGCGGCCGTCGTAGGTCGGCTTCGCCCCCTTGATCGCGGCCGCGTACCCGGCGGCCGTGCCGAGCGATCCGGGCAGGCCCGCGTACGGACTGCGGATGCCGATCGAGCTGACATGGCCCGCCCGCAGGTCCACGACACTGTTCAGCGTCTGGCCGGACGCATCGATCACGCTGCCGGTGTTCGGGTTCCAGATGGTCTTCAGGAAGCGGTTGTTGTGGTTGTCGGTGGGCCCGAACCCGTAGGTCGTCGCGGCGGTGGCCGCCTCGTCCTTGCTCGCGCCATACATGTACTGCAGCGCCTGCACGTCGAGCAGCTGGAGCCCGTCGGGCTGCACGTAGCCGAGCGACAACCGGGAGCCGCCGCCCTCCACCGGCGTCACGCTCGCCGCGAGTCCGTTCTTCGGCGCGTTGTAGGACATCACGGTGTTCTGCGTGCTGTCGTCCGCCCTCTTGAGGTACGGGCCCGGCGTCGAGCCGCCTCCGGCGTTGTACGCGCCCGGATGCTTGAGGCCGAGCGCATGACCGATTTCGTGCACCAGCGTCTCGAAGGCGCGGGACCCCTCGGACCAGTCGGTGGTCGCGGGGTCGTAGATGTCGTTCGCGATGTACACCGCCGTCGTACCGGCCCCGATCGTGTTCGGGTAGTACGCGTAGCCCGAGCTGCGATGCCCCTGGTTGTTCGTCCCGAGCCGAATGTTGCCGTCGCTGGCGACCTCGCTGAACGAGACGTCCGCGACCGAGGCGACCAGGTCAAACACCTTTTGGACTGCCGCTTTCTGGCCGGCGCCCATCTCCTTGAAACCGTTATTGTCGCTCGCCCAGGCGCTGTCGGCGGTCTTCTTGAAACTGTAGGTCAGCGCGTGGCGGGCGGTCGTCATGCCAGACGCGGTGGCGGCGCCGACGCGTCCCGACCCGTCGTGCCACCAGTAGGATCGGCCGGCGAGCACCGCATCCAGATTCCTGTCGCCCGATTTCGAGGGCAGCGAATTGACCGCGGCCAGCCCGGCGCCCGACGCCGTCGGCGCCCTGCCGGCCAACGGTGTGAGTCCGGCGTATGTCGTCAGCCCTGATGACATGGATACGGTGGTCATGGCGATCTCGCATCTCCCGCGCCGGTGCGCCCGGTGCGCACGCTGTGCCCCAGCCGCTCGCGCACGACACGGTCACACCTGCGGAGTGTGCGGGGATCGCACGCGGTGGAAATCAGCTGTGGAGCGGTGTCGGGGGTGGAACGCCCGGCCGGTCAACGAGTTATCCGCGATGCGGGTCGTCTCCCGCATGGACCGCCCGCCTCGGCGAGCTTCAAGACGCGTTCCCGTTCTGGGACTTGGACCGGGCGGCGAGACGGGCGTTGTAGCGCTGGATGCGGGGCGGGCCCCCGACAATGCCCTTGCGGCCGCCGGGTGTCGGCGGCACGCGCTCGCGCACCTCCGCGAGCAGGCGGGCCGCGAGGGCGCCGGGCTCCTCTCCCTCGCGCATCTGCCCGCCGGCGGGCTCGAAGAAGCGGATCGTGACACCAGGCCGTTTCGGGAACCGGACGTAGTCGGTGCTGCCCTCGATCGCGCAGAGGACGATGTGCGTGTCCGGGCACCACGCCGCGAGCAGGCCGACGCCGCTGCGGGCCCGCAACGGCTCGCCCCAGGTCAACCGCCCCTCCGGGAAGATCGCGACGGCGTCGCCTGCCCGCAGCGCCGCGACCGCGCTGTCGAGCGCAGCGGCATCCCCGGTGCCCCGCATCAGCGGGATCTGCCGCATGGCATCCAGGATCGCCCCGAGCCCGGGAATCTTCCAGAGTTCCGCCTGCGCCAGGTACCGCAGACGTCGCCGTGGTTTGATCGCCAGGCCCAGGATGATGGGATCCCACTGGCTGTCGTGGTTGGGCACGACCAGGACCGGCCCGGTGGCGGGGACCGCGTCGAGGCCTTCGACACGCAGGCGGCCCCACCAGGCGCTCGGACGACAGAGAGCGGCGATCAGATCGTAGAACATGTGCGTACGGTGTCTCGCCTGCCGTCGCGCCCATGACCGACCGCAACGACCGTCCGATATTCTCTGACAGCCCCCGCCGGCGGGTCAACGCCGCGGGGCCGGCCGGTCCTGCCGTCAGTCGAGATGCCCGCGCTCCGAGTCGCCCATCTCGACGCGACGGGCCGGGAAGTACTCCGCCCACCGGCGGCTTACGACCGCCGCCGTTTCAGGATCGCAACTGACTTCCTTGGGGTACCACGGCTTCATCCGCGCATCGATGACGATGGGCGGCGTGTAGGACACGTGGTGGCGGATGACACGCGAACCGGCGGCGTAGAGGTCGGCCGCCGGCTCGAAGCGCGTGAACGTCGTCCAGAGGAAGTTCATCGCCGACGCCGTCGCCCGGCGTGGCTCGTCGGAGACGACCACGAGCGGCCATCCCGCGAACGCCGGGTCCGCGGCGAAGCGGGCCGCCGCGCCAACGTCGCCGGCATGCGGCGGGCCTCCCACGACAAGAACGCCCGGGCAGAACACGCGGACCTGGTCGCAGCCAGCCGGCAGGCGGTCGGCCCGGAACTCCCGCGGCAGGTCCCGGACCTTCGGCCCGACGCCGAGCCACACGCCCTTCGACCCCTCGTTGACGGTCGGCCCCGTGTAGTCCAGCGTGTCCATGGACAGGTTCGAGAACACGTAGAGGTCGGTTTCGACGTTCGTGCGCTCGAGCACGTGGGTCAGTGTGGCCGTGAAATCCCGCAGGTCGACGTCGCCGTCGGTGACGAGCAGGAACTTGGTCAGCGACAACTGGCCCTCGCCGAGGATGCGGAAGGCCGACGCCATCGCCTCTCGCGCGTAGCGCTGCCGCACGCGCGCGCCGGCCAGCGCGTGATAGCCGGTCTCGCCGTACGACCAGAGCGCCTCGACCGCCGGCATGACCACGGGGAAGAGCGGCGAGAGCAGATCCTGCAGGAGGTCGCCGATGAAGAAGTCCTCCTGCCGCGGTTTTCCCACGACGGTCGCCGGGAAGATCGCGTCGCGCCGGTGCGCCATCGTCTCCACCGAGAACACCGGGTAGTCGTGCTGCAGCGAGTAGTAGCCGTAGTGATCGCCGAACGGCCCTTCGGGCCTGCGCGAGCGCGGCGCGACCGATCCGATCAGCGCGAACTCCGCGCGGGCGATGAGCGGATGCGGCCCGACGCCCGGCACGCGCGCCAGCCGCTGGCCGGCGATGAGCGAGGCCAGCATCAGCTCGGGCACGTTCTCGGGCAGCGGCGCGATGGCCGCCAGGATGAGCGCCGGCGGGCCGCCGAGGAACACCGTGACCGGCAGCGCCTGCTGCCGCTCTTCGGCGACCGCGTAGTGGAACCCGCCGCCCTTGCCGATCTGCCAGTGCATGCCCGTCGAGCGCCGGTCGTGGACGTGCATGCGGTACATGCCGAGGTTGTGGCCGTGGCGGGACGGATGCTCGGTGTAGACCAGCGGCAGCGTGATGAAGGGGCCGCCGTCCTCCGGCCAGCACGTCAGCGCGGGCAGGAGGTCCAGGCGCGGATTCGACGAGACGACCTCCGTCACGGGACCGCGGGAGCGGCTCGAGAGCCCGATGCGCAGCGCCTCGCGGGCGACATCGCGGGCGTCCCACAGTTTGGCGGCCGTGGGCGGCATGATCGTCTCCGCCAGTTCCACCAGGCGCCTGATGAGGCGCTGCGGCCTGCGGCCGAACGCCAGCTCCGCTCGGCGGGCGGTGCCGAACAGGTTCGTCACCAGCGGGAAGGACGCCCCGCGCACGTTGGTGAAGAGCAGCGCCGGGCCGCCGGCGGCGATCACGCGGCGGTGGATCTCGGCCGCCTCGAGCCGGGCCTCCACGGGCGCGTCGACCACGGCGAGGTCGCCGTCGCGGCGGAGCTGGTCGAGGAACGCGCGGAGATCCGGGAACGACTGATCGGCCATGGGTGGTCCGATCATTCTACTCTGCGCCCTTCATCGCCCGACCGCCAGCAGCCACCTCCCGTTCGAAACCGGCGCGCGCGCGGCCAGCACGATGCGGTTGAGGTGGGTGCCCCAGACGCGGGACAGCTGCGGGTCGGGCAGATCGACCTGCTCGACCGTCGCGGCCAGCGCCTGGCTATCGAAGCGCGCGTGAACGACGATCGGCACGCCGGTCCGGCCGGGCAGCGCCGCGCACCTCAGCTCCACGACGCCGGGGGCCGATTCCTTCGCGTCGCACGGCGTCATCAGGCTCAGGGTGAGATCCTTCGACGGCCGCGCCAGCGCGAACTCGTCGGCGACGACCACGTCCCGGCCGCGATTGAGCCGGACGCGGCGGATCCACGCCGAGACGCCGGCCGCGGGCGGGTACGCCGGCGCGAGGTCCATGCGCAGCTCCGCGGCGGCGTCGGTGGTGCTGTAGGCCACGTCGGTCGCCGCGAACGCCCGGCCGGCCTGCTGCATCTGGCCGTTGATCGTGGGCAGGTTGTGGAACGCCGACTGCATCGCCCAGATCTCGTACCGGCGGTTGCTGAAGGTCTGCGCCGTGTAGGTCGGGCGGCCGGCGTCGACGATCACCGGCCGGCCGTCGACGAACACCACGACGTTGCCGACGTCGTGGTGGTTGTGGCTCTGGTCGTTGTGGCTGCCCCACGCCGCGGCGTAGAAGCCGTCAGCCGAGCCGTCGCGGTCGCGCGCCGCCATCAGCTGCATGTCCTCGCTCGGCAGCCACGTGTCGCGTGGGTAAGGCGGCGGCAGCGCCCCCTTCGCCGCCATGCCCGCCCAGCCGAAGATCGCGAAGAGCGCGCGCCCCATCGATCGATCATCGAGCGCGAGGTCGGCCTCGGTGGCGCCGGCGGCCCCGAATGCCTGCAGCAGCGGGTCGCCAATCGCCGTGCCGTAGCGGAACGCCAGCGCGCGGTCCGCATCGACGCGCGGGCTGGAGTCGCCGACGTTGACCACCCAGTCGCCGGCAATGCGCACCCGATAGATGAAGCGGCCCATGTTGGCGACGACCGGATCGGCGAACACGTCGATCCGCCCGCCCGACGCCGACTGCAGCAGCTCGAGCGACTCGAACAGGCTCGCCCCGGCGCGGGTCCAGTAGTTCGGGCCTTCGTCGCAGCTGCCGTCCTTCGGGTGCGGCCCGAGGTAGCGGTCGAGGCTGCGCAGGACCTTGTGCACCAGGTCGGCCCGGCGCGCTTCGGAGGGTTCGACCAGCAGCGCCGCCGCCAGGACGTTCGAGTTGATCCAGGGGTTCCAGTTGTTGGGCCGGCTCGCGCGGGGCGCGAAGCCCATCCACCAGAAGTCCTCGCGCTCGAGGTAGGGCGTCAGCACGCGGCGGTCGATCTCGCGTGTGATCCTCGGCCGCACCAGCGGCGACACCTTGTCGAGCCGGTCACCGAGCACGTACCAGGTCCACGCGAACGAGTGCGCGGTCTGCGCGGCGAACAGGTCGACGATCGGCTCGGCCGTGTCCGGAAGGCCGCCCGTGGCCTTCTGGGCGCCCTGGTGCGCCGGCACGGTCCAGGATGACTCCTCCGCGATGGCCCAGGCGGTGTCCGCGATCGCGTCGAGGTACTTCCCGCCGTCCTCCAGGCACTCGGCGATCACGAGGGCATGCAGCCGGTCACGTCGCGCAAACATCCGTTCCTCGAAGCGCGAGCGGTTGCCGATGCGTGTGTACTCGAGGAACCAGGTCGCGGGCAGTTCCGGGATCGGGGCCGCCAGCGCCTGGTCGCCGCCGGTGCGAATCCGCCGTTTCAGGGCCTCGGGCAGCGCCTGCCACGCCGCCCGGTCCGCGATCGTCGGGATCGGGTGCCAGGCGGACCGCGGCACCAGGACCTGCCGCAGGGTCGCCGCTGGCCAGCCGGCCGCCAGCACCGGCGGGCTCTGGGACCGCGACCCCACGGACACGTTCGCGATCACGAGGCAGACGGCCACGATTGACGCGCGGCCGCGTCTGGAGATTGGCATGCGGAGAGTATGCCGCAGAGCCGCCGCGCCAACACCCCGATAATCACTCCCGGAGTGATTTCCTCCCCGCCCCCCACTAATCACTCCGGGAGTGATTATCTTCGGCGCTTGCGTGCGAACTCGCATGTGGCTAGAATCCCCGCGTCCCCCGGCGCCGCTTGTGCGCCGCCCGCCCCCGGGGACGCGCGTGCCTCCGCCGCTGTCATCTCGCTGAGGCATTCCTCACTGTCTCTGAAGACCCAAGGAGGTCCCGCATGACGCAGAGCCTGACCCACGACGTCCTGATACTGGGCGCCGGGCTGGCGGGATTGCGCGCGGCCGTCGAACTCTCCCACCGGACCGAGGGCCACGTCGACATCGGCATTGTCTCGAAGGTGCAACTCATGCGCGCCCACTCGGTCTGCGCCGAGGGCGGCACGGCGGCCGTCCTGCGCGAGGACGAGGGCGACTCGATCGCGCTCCATGCCTGGGACAGCGTCAAGGGCTCGGACTTCCTGGCCGACCAGGACGTGGTCTGGCGCTTCTGCAAGGCGATGCCCCGCGAGATCCAGCTGCTGGATCACTGGGGCATCCCGTGGACGCGCGACGACAAGGGGCGCATCGCGCAACGGCCGTTCGGCGGCCACTCGTACCCGCGCGCGACGCTGGCCGCGGACAAGACCGGCTTCTTCGAGATGCAGACGCTGTACGACCAGCTGCTGCGCTACCAGTGCTTCAAGCGCTACGACGAGCTGTTCATCACGGACATCGTCATCGAGGACGGCAAGTTCATGGCGCTCATCGGCAACCACGCGCCCAGTGGCGAGACCGTGGTGCTGCAGGCGAAAGCCCTGCTCATCGCGTCGGGCGGCGCCGGCACGCTCTACGGGTTCACCACCTACTCGGAGACGGTGACCGGCGACGGCCTCGCGATGGCGTACCGCGCGGGGCTGCCGCTCGAGGATATGGAGTTCCTGCAGTTCCATCCGACGGGCCTGGTGCCCTCCGGCATCCTGATGACCGAGGGCTGCCGCGGCGAGGGCGGGTACCTGAAGAACAACACAGGCGAGCGGTTCATGGAGCGGTACGCGCCGAGCAAGATGGAGCTGGCGCCCCGAGACATGGTGTCGCGCGCGGAGATGACCGAACTGCTCGAAGGCCGCGGGTTCCCCGGCCCCGAAGGCAAGGACTACCTGCACCTGGACCTGACGCACCTTGGGGCGCACATTATCAATACCCGCCTGCCGCTCATCCGCGAGGTCTGCATCAAGTTCGTCGGCATCGATCCGATCGATCAGCCGATCCCGATCCGGCCGGTGGCGCACTACTCGATGGGCGGCATCGAGACGGACATCAACGGCCTGACGCGCGTGAGGAACATCTGGGCGGCCGGCGAGGCGGCGTGCGTCTCGCTGCACGGGGCGAACCGGCTGGGGTCGAACTCGACCGCCGAGTGCCTCGTCTGGGGCGGCATCACGGGCGAGGAGATCGCGAAGGCGCTGCCCACGCTGGCCACGGCGTCGCGGCTGTCGGACTCGGCGTGGACGACCCACCAGACGTGGATGAAGTCGATCGTGGGCCGGCAGGGCACGGAGAGCCTGTACGAACTGCGCCGCGAACTGCGGACGCTGATGGACAAGTACGTCGGCGTCTTCCGCAAAGGCGAAGAGCTCGCGCAGGCCCTCACCGAGATCCGCGCCATCCGCGCCCGCGCGCAGCACGCGCCGGTGCACGACAGGAGCGCGGTCTATAACTCGAATCTGTTCCACGCGCTCGAGTTGGAGAACCTGATCGACCTGGCCGAAGCCACCGTCATGGGCGCCGTCGCCCGCGAGGAGTCCCGCGGCGCCCACGCGCGGCGCGACTTCGCCGTCAGAGACGACGAGACATGGCTGAAGCACACGCTGGCCTGGTACCGACCGGGCGGCCGGTCGACCCTGGACTACAAGCCGGTGACCATCGACACGTGGAAACCGGTGGAGCGGAAGTACTGAGGCGGGAGGGTCAGATGCTCGACAACACGGGTCATCCGAACCGGCTTGGCGTCTGGGGCTGGCTTGGCGGCGGCAGGTGGGGCTTCGAGCGCTACCTGTACACGCTGCATCGCCTGACGGGCCTCGGGCTGCTGTTCTATTTCCTGCTGCACATCTTCGTCACCTCCGCCCGGGCCTTCGGCCAGGACGCGTGGGCGACGTCGATGGGCACCGTCAGCGGCCCTCCCGGCACGGCGCGAGGCGTGTTCTTCACCGTCGGCGAGTTTCTGGTGTTCGCGGCCTTCGCGTTCCACGCGTTCAACGGCGTCCGCCTCGCGCTGATTGAGCTCGGGTTCGGGATCGGCAACCCGATCGAGCCGATCTACCCGTACCGGACGTCGGTCCACGAGCAACGGCCGCTCACCATCGTCGTCATGCTGCTGGCGGGCCTCGTGCTCGCGGCCGGCGGCTACAACTTCCTGGTCCACCTGTCCCACTGAGGTCATCCATGCGCGATCAACGACTCTGGACGTGGCACGTGCTGGCCGGCCTGGTGATCTTCGTCTTCCTCGGCCTGCACATGGCCGTCATGCATCTCGACACGCTCCTGGGCTGGTTCACCCCGGCGGGTGTGAAGCCCATCGCGTGGGAGAGCGTGGCGCAGCGCGCCCGGCTGGGCTTCTTCGCGGCGAGCTACGTCGTGCTGCTCGGCGCCGCCCTGTTCCACGGGCTGTACGGGCTGCGCAACATCCTCTTTGAACTCGGCCTCGGCGGCGGCGCCAAGAAGGGGCTCAGCCTGGTCCTGGCCATCGGCGGCGTGGCCCTGTTCGCGTACGGCGCGTGGGCGGCCATGGCGGCCTTCGGCGCGCTGCCGCGCCCCCTCTAGTTGGATGGAGGAACGACGATGACGGCACCGACCAACGTGACGTTCCGGATCCGCCGGTTCGATCCCGCCACCCAGCAAGAACCCGCCTGGGAGGACTTCACGATCCCCTACACCGCCGGCATGACCGTGCTCGACGGCCTGCGCAGGATCAAGGAGACGGTGTCGCCGGCCCTCGCGTGGCGGTCGTCGTGCCGGATGGGCGTCTGCGGGTCGTGCGGCATGTTCATCAACGGGCATCCGCGCCTGGCCTGCAACACGCAGATTACGGAGCTGGGCACGTCGACCGTGACCGTCGCCCCGCTGCCCAACTTCGACATCATCCGTGACCTGGTTCCGGACCTGCGCCCGATGTTCGACGCGCACGCGGCGCTGCTGCCGCACATCATCCGCGAGGACACGCGCGAGATGCACGAGCCGACGGGCGAGTACTTCCAGACGTCCCACCAGCTCGAGCAGTTCCTCCAGTTCACGTACTGCATCAAGTGCGGCTGCTGCATGGCCGCCTGCCCGACGGTGGCGACCGACCCGGCGTACTCGGGGCCGATGCCCCTCGCGCAGTCGCATCGCTACAACGCCGACAGCCGCGACGGAGGGTTCGGGGCGCGCAAGCAGGTGCTCGCCACGGAGAAGGGGCCGTGGAAGTGCCACTTCGCGGGCGAATGCTCGCAGGCCTGTCCGAAGGGCGTCGATCCGGCGCGCGCCATCCAGTTGATGAAGCGGCAGCTCGTACTGGACTACTTCAGGCTCTACCGGCAGCCGTGCCCGTCGACGCTCGTGCCCAGGTCGACCGAGATCAGGCGGCGTCCGGAGGTGCCCGAGGCGCCTGCGCGCACGATCTAGGGATTGGGGATTGGGGATTCGGGATTCGGGATTCGGGATTCGGGGCTCGGGAACTGCCGAGTGGGGTCAGCACGCGAGTGGGGTCAGAGTAAACTGGCGACGGCAAACCAGTTTACTCTGACCCCACTCGATCAACTGACCCCACTCGCGTCTCACGCTTCATTCAGCAACCGCCTGACCACTCGCACGTACAAATCCACCGCCTGCTCCAGCTCCGCGATCGCCACGTGCTCGTGCGCCGTGTGGGCCACGTGGATCGACCCCGGCCCCATCAGCAGCGGGCGGCCCCACGACGAGAGGAACGGCACGTCCGTGCCGAACGAGAACACGGCGGTTTCCTCACCCGGAATCGTGTGGAGATGGACCGGCGCGATCCGGACACCCGCGGTGACGCCGACCCACCGCCCCAGGGGCGCGATCGCGCGCTCGATGTCCCGGACGTCGCCAACCGTGCGGAACATGACCTCGGCCGACGCCTCGGGAGGAACGACGTTCGGCGCCACGCCTCCCGAGATCAGGCCGACGGAGTACGTCGTCTCGCCCAGGACCGGATCGCACGGCCAGTCGATGGCCCTCAGCGCGGCGATTGCGTCAACCAGCTTCTCGATGGCCGACTCACCGCGCTCGGGATACGCCGAGTGCGCGGCGCGGCCCGTTGCCGTCAGCACGAAGCGCGCCGTGCCCTTCGTGGCGGTACCCAGGCGATTGTCGGTCGGTTCGCCATTGACGAGGAACCGGCTGCCGATCGGCGCCGCGGCGGCCGCGCGGGCGCCGTCACTCCCCCACTCTTCGCCGACCACGAAGAGCAGGCCCACGCGCCGCTCGCCTTCGGCGGCGAGCCGCTCGGCTGCCGCGACCTGCGCTGCCAGGATGCCTTTCGCATCACAGCTGCCGCGGCCAAAGATCACGCCGTCTCTCACCGAACTCGGGAAGAACGGCGGCACGCAGTCGTAATGCGTCGAGAGCACGACCACGGGCGGTTCCCGGGTCGCCAGCACGTTGACGCGATCGCCATCGACCGGCTGCTCGGTCACCGTCC
>Ga0315287_10004898_pt1 | contig 13107 bp, 10 predicted proteins | sample YL17G11_0_MG_FD_205037 | JGI IMG/M metagenome (GOLD analysis project Ga0315287, IMG submission 205037) | Sediment microbial communities from Yellowstone Lake, YNP, Wyoming, USA - YL17G11_0 | ecosystem: Environmental > Aquatic > Freshwater > Lake > Sediment | place: USA: Wyoming | collected...
CCCACCCCGGGCCATATCTATGGCAAGGTCACCCGGGTGAAGCCCCTCACGGATGGCCGGTTCGAGGTTCTCATCAGCTTTACCTCCGTGCCGGCGGGGCTCTTGCGGACTTTCGGCCGCTCCCCGGGGACGGCTTGAACCCAAGGCGGCCAGGGGATTGGCGCCGCAGTTGCCTGCAGGTCGCGCCCCACTTTTTTTCAACTCATTAAAATTGTCATGATCAAGATTTGAGCTGACAATCATCAAACCGAGATTAGATTAGATCTGATATTGGGAGGTAGAATTTACAATCTGGCAGGGTGTGGGGTGCATATATGATAACCATCTCCGCTACTAATTTTTTTAATTTTGGGTGTTGATATAGGGCAGTTACTGACTGTACCATCTCCTCAGCACTCTGGGAATAGCTGCGCAACGAGTCAAATAATAGATTCTCTTTCTTGAGGACCCAATCCCCAGAATCTCTAACCTTGCTTCGCTTGGGGCGCCGAGTTTTTCTTGGTGTCTTTACTTCGTCTTGATTCTCCCTAGAATTTATTCTCAGAACCATCTCGGATTATATTTATACTAAATTAATGGTATATTAAATGCAGGGGAATATACCTGGGAGAGAGGCAGCGGTTACCGGGAAGAAAAGGGCATGGGCGAACTCATCCGAGTTTCAGGGAATCTTAGGAGCGGCAAGCGCCTGGCAATAAGGATTTCCGGCTTGATTGTTGCTCTGGCGGCAGGGCTGCTCCTGCTGGCCAGCGGTTGCAGCGGCGACACCGAGAAGGTTACCGTTGACTTCACCAACACCGTGCCGGTGGCCCGTCCCGGAACTCAAGGGATAGCTTCTCCTCCGCTCCGGGTGGCTGTGGCCGCCATGGTTTCCCCCAAAGAGACCCTGGAGCTTTACCGGCAACTCCTCACTTACCTCGGGCACAAGACGGGCAAAGACCTGGAACTGGTGCAGCGCAAGACCTACGGCGAGGTCAATGAATTGCTGGGCAAAGGTCTCATCGACCTGGCCTTTGTCTGTTCCGGGCCTTATGTGACGGGGAAAGACCGATATGGCTTTGTCCTCCTGGCCGTCCCCGAGGTTCATGGCCATCCCACTTACTCCGCCTACCTGATCGTTAATAAAGAAAGTAACATTCACCGGCTTGAGGATCTCAAAGGCCATACTTTTGCCTTCACTGACCCCGACTCCAATACCGGCCAGCTGGTGCCCCTTGCCTGGCTGGCGGCGCTACACACCACGCCCGAAACCTTCTTCAGGCGGATCATCTATACCTATAGTCATGACAATTCCATTATGGCCGTAGCCCGGGGTCTGGTGGACGGGGCCGCCGTGGACGGGCTGATCTGGGATTATTACGAGAAGAAGAATCCGGCCTTCACTTCCAAAACCCGGATCATCAAAAAATCCGAACTATTCGGCATTCCGCCGCTCGTCGCCTCCCGGCAGTTTCCCGCCGCAGACCGGGAACGGATTCAGAATTTGTTGTTTGGCATGCACCAGGACCCGGAAGGGAAAAAAATCCTGGCGGAATTAATGATTGACCGCTTCATCCCGCCCCGGGATGAGTTGTACGACTCGGTCAGAAAAATGGAACAACAATTGAACCGGCTGAAGGAGGAGCCCCATGCGCCCCCGAAGCCTTAAAACCAGACTGCTGTTGGCGGTCGCGGCGCTGGTAATCGGCAGCGGATTGGTCATCGCCTTTCTGGTCACGCATCAATACAGCGCCGCCCTGCGACGGGCTATGTTCAGCCAGGCGGAGAATCTGGCTCATTCTGTGGCTCTCATTGCCGCTGATAAGGTCCTGCTCAATGATCTGGTTGCCCTCCAGAGAATGCTCGACCAGCAGACCCAAAGCAATCCGGTGCTGGCCTATATCTTCGTCATGCGGGATGGCCGGGTGCTGGCCCACACTTTTGAGCGAGGAGTGCCGGTCCAACTGCTGGAAGCCAACGGCATCGGGAGCAACCATCAACCCAGTTTTAAGGAGATCGTCTCGCAGCGCGGCGAGACCTTCCTGGACACCGCCTGGCCCATTTACGACGGCAAGGCCGGGATGCTGCGATTGGGGTTTTCCGAAAGCCCCTACCGGCGGCAGGTGGCCAGGTTGTGGGAGGAGATCGGTGCCTCCACCTTGGCCATACTGCTGGTGGCTTTGATGGGGAGTCTCCTGTTTGTGCGCCGCATTACCCGGCCCCTGGCGGCCCTGGTACAGGCCACCAAAGAAATAGACCGGGGAGAGTCCAAGGTTCGGGTGGCCGTCCAGGGACAGGATGAGATTGCCATTCTGGCGACTTCCTTCAATCACATGGTGAGCCGCCAGGAGGAATACACCCGGCGTTTGGAAGAGCAGGCTCTAGAGTTGGAGCGGGCCCATAATCAGGCCATTACCGCCTGCAAAATCGTCCGGGAAATCAGCGCCCTGCGTGCCTTGCCTGAAATGGGCGCCACTTTGATCGGCAAGTTGCAGGAAACCATGCGCTGTCGCCACATTGCCCTCCTGGTTTTTAATACCGGAAAAGATTGCCTTTCAGTGCTCTCTCACTCGGACCATTACGAGATTAAAGATGAAGCTGTCCTCAAGATCGCCAGGGCGGTCCTGGTGGGAGCGAACAAGCTGACGTTTTCCCGGAAGAACCTGCTGAAACCCCCACTGGTCCCGGAAGATTTCCCTACCGCCGAACGTCAGGCGCTCATCCCCTTCGATGACGGCCAGGTGGGCGGCGCCATCGTCATTGCCTGTCCTGAAGGCTCGTGTAGCCAGGAAGAACTCGAGTTGGTCCGGCTGATCGTCAGCCACAATGCCGGGGCGCTGCGCCGGGCCATGCAGCATGAAGAAGAGGTCAGCGCCTTGAGAGGCCGGGTGGAAGCCGCCGCCGGCTTTGGCGACCTCATCGGCAAAGACCCCAAGATGCAGGTGGTCTATAAGCTCATTGAAGACGTAGCGCCCTCGGATGCCACGGTCCTCATTCAGGGGGAGAGCGGCACCGGCAAAGAACTGGTGGCCCGGGCCATTCATGCCCATAGCCCCCGCGGCCCAGGCCCTTTTGTGGTGATCAATTGCTCCGCCTATCCCGCCACCTTACTGGAAAGCGAGCTTTTCGGCCACGAGAAGGGCGCCTTCACCGGAGCCCTGCGCCAAAAGGCAGGCCGTTTCGAGCAGGCCCACGGCGGCACGGTGTTTCTGGATGAGATCGGCGAAATCCCCCCGGCGGCGCAGATCAAACTGCTCCGGGTCTTGCAAACCCGCAAGTTCGAGCGGCTGGGCGGGGAACAAACCTTGACCGTGGACGTGCGCATCCTGGCCGCCACCAACAAGAATTTGCTGGAGGAGGTGAAGAAGGGGACCTTCAGGGAAGACCTCTTCTATCGCCTCAATGTCATCCCCATCATCCTCCCCCCCCTCCGGGACCGGAAGAACGACATTCCCCGGCTGGCGCTCCATTTCTTGCGCCGGTTCACGACGGAGCAGGGCAAAGAGATCCTGGAGTTCAGCTCCGAAGCCATGCGTCTGCTCCTGGATTACTCCTGGCTTGGCAACGTCAGGGAGTTGGAAAACACCGTGGAGCACGCCGTAGTCCTGGCCAAAGAAAGCCAGGTGGAGGCCTGGGACTTCCCCTCGGCCTTGCGTCTGACCTCGACCCCGCCGACCGCGACGCTTATGGACCAAGAGATGCGTCTGCTCCTGGAGATCCTGGAAGAGTGCGGCTGGAACAAGAAAATGGCGGCCAAACGTCTGGGGGTCAGTCGCAGCACGGTGTACTCCATGATCAAGCGGCATAACCTCTCCCAATCTAAGCCCACCACCCATTAACCTTCTCGTACCACTGATCTTCCGGAAATATCCACTGATACTAAAGCTGCGATCATATGGGTAATTTGTCTTTCTGTAGGGGCGGACCCATGTGTCCGCCCTCAGGTTGGGCGCACACGCGGGTGCGCCCCTACAGACCGGAAGCTTTCCTCACTTCTATGAGCGCAACCTGGCATGAGGCTCCGTTGTGGGTCCTGGTGCGACTAGTGTCTTATTTCGCGACACAGCTAATCTACTTAAAATACAAACTAAAGATAGATAATCGCCCAAAGTGTCCGATGGGTCCGGACACTTTGGGCAAAAAAGCTGGCCGCGCTGGGGGATTTGTGGCAATCCTGAGAAGCGACTCCTGATAGGCCTCTGCCATTTTATCTTATTATATCAATTAGATATTCATTCAAACCTTTCGGTTGACTTCCTCCCTTGAGGGGTCCGGTTCCCTGGCACGATTATTGCTTTTCCCTGGGTCAGGAACCAACTATGGGTTTGGGGCTCAAGGGAAGAAGAATGATGAACCTGCTGAAACCAGCCGTGGTGGTGCTGGATGCCGACGTGCATCAGTGCGGGATCGTTTGCGAGACGCTGAGGCAATTCGATTACCGCGCCACCCCGGTGCATTCCCTGCCTGACCTGCAAGCTCATCTCGAGGCCCATCCCGACCAGGTGGCGATTCTGGACATGGATAGTGTGGCCGCGGATAACCGTTTTTTCCGGGAGCTGAAGCGAAAAATCCCCGGGGTTTATGTTTTGGCCCTTTCCAGCCGATCCTACCATCCAGGCCTGGAAGAGGCTATGGGCTCGCATATTTATGCCTGTCTCGGCAAGCCGCTGGACCCGGAGGAGTTCCGTTACTGGATGAAGAGCATTGCGGAAAACCAGGCGGCGCTCACAGAGGCCTCGCCCTGAGGTTCATAAGTCCCACTTAGGTTTAGAGAATATAGATGGAGGCCCTTATGGCAACGGCGCTAACAGATTTACCCCGGGAAGACCCCTTGATCCGCATGCAGCGGGACCTTAAGCGGGCCAGCCAGAAGAAACCGGAAGACATCAGATGGGGCATGGTGATCGACATCGCCCGGTGTATTGGCTGCCATGCCTGCACCCTGGCGTGTGTGGCGGAAAACAAGCTGCCCCCAGGGGTGGTCTACCGGGTGGTGCTGGAGGAGGAGGTGGGCCACTATCCCATGGTCCGGCGCCGGTTTGTGCCCCGGCCCTGCGTTCACTGTCAGAATCCCCCCTGCACCAAAGTCTGCCCGGTGACCGCGACCTGGAAAAACGAGCAGGGTGCGGTGATCATCGACTACGACCGCTGCATCGGCTGCCGTTACTGCCTGGTGGCCTGTCCCTATGCCGCCCGCACCTCGGATTTCGGCGAGTGGTACACCGACCACACGCCGGACTTACCGGGAAAGCTCGTCGGGCGGAAAACCGCCGGCAACGGCTATGAGCTGCATCCTGCGGCGGAATACGGGATGAAGTGGCCCGACCGCAACGGCGGCTCGCCGGTGGGCAACGCCAGGAAATGCCATTTTTGCCTGCACCGCTTGAAGGTAGGCATGTTACCCGCCTGCGTCACCAGTTGTGTGGGCCGGGCCACCTTCTTCGGCGACCGCACCGACCCGGACAGCCTCCTCTTTGAGATGCTGGGCTCCCCCCGCATCTTCCGTCTCAAAGAGGAACTGGGCACCCAGCCTTCGGTATATTACTTGAAGTAAAGGGGACACAGCATGAATGACAACCGCTTCTTCAAAATACTGGTAACGCTGGCCATCGCCGGGCTGGTGATAGGTTCGTGGGGCGTAATCAGCGTGTTGATCTGGGGTAAAAAAGTAACGGCTCTGGGTTCCTACGTGCCTTGGGGGTTGTGGGTGGCAGTTTATCTCTTCTTCCTGGGACTCACCGCCGGCGCCTTCCTCATCACCATCCTGACCTACGTCTTTCGAGTCAAGATCTTCGCTCCTATTGGACCCCTCTCGGCCTTTACCGTGCTCGTGGCTCTCACCTGCGAAGTCATCATCATCAGCTTTGACCTGGGCCATTTATTCAGGGTTTACCGCTTGCTGCTCAGTCCCGGTTTCACCTCCATGATCTTTTGGATGATCGTGTTCACCAACGCCATGCTGGTGATTTATCTCCTGGAGTGTTTCTATCTCTTACGGGAGAAACTCATTCAGTGGGCCCAGGAGGAGGAACGGCCGGGACGCAAAATTTATCACTTTCTGAGCTTCGGCAAGACCTCTTTCAGTGACGCCGACCGGGTGGCCGACCACCGGCAGGTGCGCCTTCTCTCCATCATCAGCCTCCCGGTGGGGCTCATCTTTTATGGGGTCAACGGCGCCATCTTCGCAATCTTGCTGAACCGGCCCATCTGGAACGGCGCCCTCACGCCGCTCCTGTTCATCGTGACCGCGCTCCTGTCCGGCGGGGCGCTCATCACCTTTCTCACTTACGTCTTTAAGATCGATGATGAGCTGGTTCACTATCTGGGACATGTGGTGCGTTTCCTCCTGGTGGTCTTTCTCTTCCTGGAACTTCTCCAGTTTTTTGTGGGCTACAAGACCGGAGTCATCATGAATAAAACCAGCCTGGACATCATCGCCTTCGGCTCCTACTGGTGGGTGTTCTGGATCTTCCACGTGGTATTGGGCAGCGCTATCCCCCTTTACCTATTGGCTGTGCACCACCAGAGTACGAAGGCCGTGGCCTGGGCCTGTTTTCTCATCATGATCACCTTCATTGCGGTGCGCTTGAATTTTGTCATCCCGGACCAGGCGGTTTACAAACTGGAAGGCCTGGAAGCCACCTTCTTTCATTGGCGTCTCAGGACCGATCAGTATTTCCCCAACTTGAACGAGTGGCTGGTCAGTCTTTGGGTCTTTTCCCTGGGATTGTTGGCCTTTCTGTTGGGTTCCCGCTGGCTGCCGGTAATCTCTGCGGGTAAAGGAGAAGAAGAACATGTCTAACCAGGCTGACAAGATACCGGCGGGAGAGGGTTTTCCCCTTCTGAACGACAAGATGGACCGGCGGCACTTTCTCAAGTGTTCGGCCTTGCTGGGCGGTTCCCTGGCCGTGTCCCACTACCTGGTGCGCTTTGCCCTGGCGAGCCAGGGCAAGCGACCTTTCGTTTTCGACGTGGGCGACGCCTACATCCAGCACCTGCCGGAGAACCAGATTTATTCGGTGTGCCAGCAGTGTAATACCAACTGCGGCATCAAGGTCAAGATCGTGGACGGACTGGTGGCCAAGATTGACGGCAATCCTTACAGCCCCTGGACTCTGACGCCTCACATCGACTATAAGACCCCATTTGCCGAAGCCGCCACCATCGAAGGCTCTCTCTGCCCCAAGGGCCAGGCCGGAATCCAGACACTGTACGACCCTTATCGCGTGGTCAAGGTGCTCAAAAGGGCCGGCAAGCGGGGCGACAACCAGTGGCAGAGCGTCTCCTTTGATCAGGCCATCAATGAAATTGTTCAGGGCGGTAACCTCTTCGGCGAGGGCCAGGTGGAAGGCCTCAAAGATATCTGCGTGCTCCGGGACCCCAAGATCGCCGAGGCCCTGGCCGCGGATGCCAAAGAGGTGGCGGCCAAGAAAATGGAACTGGCGGCCTTCAAGGAGAAGCACGCCGCTAACCTGAAGTATCTCATCGATCCCGAACACCCCGACCTGGGGCCTAAGAATAACCAATTCTGCCTTTACTGGGGCCGCCTGAAAGGAGGGCGGGCCGAACTTTTGAAACGGCTGGCCGGCACCGCCATGGGGTCAGCGAACACCCACGGCCACACCACCGTCTGCCAGGGCTCCCTCTATTTCACCTGCAAGGCCATGAGCGACCAGTTTGTCGAGGGCAAATTCACGGACGGCAGCAAGTTCTACTGGCAGGCGGATACGGGTAACGCCGAGTTCATCATCTTCGTGGGCGCCAATCCCTATGAGGCCAACTATGGCCCGCCGCTGCGCGCCGTCAAGCTCACCGAAGGCCAGCTCAACCGCGGCATGAAGATCGCGGTGGTGGACCCGCGTTGCTCTAAAACCGCGTCCCGGGCCTGGAAATGGCTGCCGGTGCGTCCCAATGGGGTGGCGGCCCTGGGCATGGGGATGATTAACTGGATCATTGAAAACCAGCGTTACGATGCCCGTTATCTGGCCAATGCCAACAAGGCTGCGGCCACGGCCAAAGGCGAGCCCACCTGGACCCAGGCGGCCTGGCTGGTCAAAATCAAACCGGACGGCACTCCGGGGACCTTCTTGAGAGGCTCGGACTTAGGCCTCCCCAAGGAAAAACGTCCCAAGAAAAAAGGCGACGGCGACTGGGAATTCGACTCCTTCCTCGTCTATACCGGCGGTGCGCCCAAGCCCTTTGACCCCGGCAGCGACAAGGACCCGGCGGAGGGCGACCTGTTGGTGGATACGGAACTCCAGGGTATCAAGGTAAAGAGCGTTTTGCAGATTTACCGGGAGACCGCGGCCGCCAAGAAACTGGCCGAGTGGGCCAAACTGGCCGGCGTCAACGAAGCTGATATCGTCGAACTGGCCCGGGAATTCACCAGTCACGGCAAAAAGGCGGCCGCCGACATCCATCGCGGCGTGTCCCAGCAGACCTCCGGGTTTTATAACGTGCTCATCTGGATGACTGTGAACATACTCATCGGCAACCACGATTGGATGGGCGGCATGGCCAAGGCCACGACCTACGACATTGTCGGCGAAAAAGAAGGGAAGCCCTTTAACCTCAACAAGCAGAGCGGCCAAATCAAGCCCTTCGGCATCTCCATCATCCGTCATGGGGTGGCCTACGATAAGACCACCTTGTTTAAAGGCTATCCCGCCAAAAGAGTCTGGTACCCTTTCTGCAGCGATATTTATCAGGAAGTGTTACCCAGCGCCGGGGACGCTTACCCCTATCCTCTCAAGGCCCTGCTGCTCTATATGGGGACGCCGGTGTACTCCCTGCCGGCCGGCAACAAGCTGGTGGAGATACTGTCCGACCCCAAGAAAATCCCGCTGATCATCGTCTCGGACATCGTCATCGGCGAAACCAGCATGTATGCCGACTACATCTTCCCGGACTTGACCTACCTGGAACGCTGGGAGTTTTCCGGTTCCCACCCCTCGGTGACTCCCAAGGTGGCGCCATTCCGGCAACCGGCGTCGGCGCCCCTGACCGACGCGGTCAGCGTGTACGGTGAAAAAATGCCCCTCTCGATGGAGTCCCTGGTGTTGGGATTGGCGGAAAAGCTGCAATTGCCGGGGTTTGGAGAGAATGGCTTTGGCCCCGGCCTCCATCTCAAGCGCGAGGAGGACATGTACCTCCGGATGGTGGCCAACATTGCTTTTGGCGACAAACCGGACGGCTCGGAAAAAGTTTCGGCCGCCAGTGCCGAGGAGATGAAAATATTTGAAAAGGCCCGCCGGCACCTGCCGCCCACGGTTTATGACGCCACGCGCTGGCAGGCGGTGGTCGGCCCGGAGTTGTGGCCGCACGTGGTCTATGTCTTGAACCGCGGCGGGCGCTTTCAGGGCTATGCCCAGGCCTACAAGGGCGACCAGCTGGCCAACAAGTATGGCAAGATGTTGGGCATCTACTTCGACAACCTCGTCTCGGCCAAAGATTCTATGACCGGCAAACCCTATCTGGGGCATGCCGATTTTATCGAGGGCCCGCGTGACGTTTTAGGCCGCAAAATCGATGACGAAGCCCAGGGTTATGACCTGACCCTCATTACCTATAAGACTATTTCCCAGTGCAAGAGCCGGACCGTGGGCAACTATTGGCTCCAGGCGGTGTACCCGGAGAATTCTTTCGAGATCTCCGTGGCGGATGCCCGGCGCCTGGGGGTGAACGACGGCGACCGGGTCAAGGCGGTTTCAGCTTCGAACCAGGAAGGCGTTTGGGACCTGGGCCTCGCCGGCAAGAAGCCCATGATCGGCAGGGTCCGCATCCTGGAGGGTCTGCGCCCCGGCGTGGTGGCCTTCTCTCTGGGGCACGGCCATTGGGCTCAGGGGGCCCGCCCGGTGGTGATTGACGGCGCCACCGTCATGGCCGACCCTCGCCGGGCCACCGGAGTCCACGCCAATGCCGCCATGCGGGTCGATCCGGTGCTGAAAAATACCGGATTGGTCGACCCGGTGGGGGGAAGCGCAGTATTTTATCAAAGTCAGGTTAAGCTGGTCAAGGCGTAGGCCTGGCCAATCGGGAGAGCCCTGGGATGCAATCGTTCGACGAACTTTTAGAGGCTTCGGTGGCGGCCCACGGCCACCTCTGCCCGGGACAGATAGTGGGGGTGCGCCTGGCCATGCTGGGGTGCCGCCTCATCGGCTTTGAGGTCCCCTGTCCCTACCACCAGCTTAAGAAGCTCATCGTCTTTATAGAAATGGACCGCTGCACCGGCGATGCGGTGGCGCACGTCACCGGGGTCAAGTTGGGGCGGCGGTCCCTGAAGTTCGCCGATTACGGCATTATGGCCGCCACCTTCATCAACCTGGAAACCGGCCGGGCCTTCCGGGTCATCTCCACCGAAGAGGCCCGGGACCTGGCGCCCTTATATGCGCCGCAGGAACCTGACCAACGCCGCCAGCAACTGGCAGCCTACCGGATCATGCCGGACAGTGTCCTCTTCCGGGTCCAGGAGGTGGAAGTGGAGCTGAGCCCGTATGATCTGCCGGGGCCGACGCGGCGCAAAGTCGCCTGCACCCGTTGCGGCCAGGTGGTCCGGGATCACCGGGAGGTCATCCAAGACGGCCTGGCGCTGTGCCGCCCCTGCGCCGGCGGGGCCTATTTCAAGGCCGCCAGAGAGATTGTCTGGGATGCCATGAACTGGTCGCCCCAGTCCCAAAACCTGACGATGGACTCCTTGGAAAACGAAGCGCACCTTAAGGACCGCCCCCCAATGCTGAGTTTGGCGTGAGAAAATACCGGGGCGAGTTTCGAGGGATGTAACATGATTAAAACCATAAGCCTGGAAGAGGCGGTGGGCACCCAACTGGCCCACGATATCACCGAAATCCGGCCGGGGGAGTTCAAAGGCCCCGCCTTCCGCAAGGGCCACACCGTTTGTGATGAAGATCTCTGCCGCCTCCAGCGTCTGGGAAAAAATCACTTGTATCTTATTGACCTGGAAGCGGATGAAATTCACGAAAATGAGGCCGCAGCGCTTCTGGCCGGGGCCCTGGCCGGTGAGGGCATTGCCTGGGAGAACAACCCGAGGGAAGGGAAGATCAATCTGCGGGCAGCTTGGAACGGCCTGCTCCAGGTGGACGTTCAGGCTTTGTCCGCCTTTAACCTGGTGGATGAGGTCATGTGCGCCACCCTCCACAACCACACCCTGGTTAAGCAAGGCGAAGTGGTGGGGGGCACCAGGGCCTTGCCTCTGGTTATGAAGCGTGTTGCTATCCAGCGGGCCGCGGCCATCGCCTCACAAAATGGCGGGGTGGTCTCGGTTAAGCCCTTACAAAAAACCCGGGCCGGCCTGGTGATTACCGGCAACGAAGTCTATCACGGCCTCATCCAGGACCGGTTCGGCCCCACTTTAACCGGGAAAATCGCCGCCCTGGGATCGGAGGTGGCGGCTCTGGAGTTTGTCCCGGATGACGCCGAAGCCATTGCCGGCGCCATCCGCGCCCACCTGGAACGGGGCTGCAACCTGCTGCTCCTCTCCGGCGGCATGAGCGTCGACCCGGACGACGTCACCCGCCACGGCATCCGTCTGGCCGGGGCCACGGAGATGCACTATGGCGCTGCCGTGCTTCCCGGCGCCATGTTCCTGGTGGCTTATCTGGGAGAAGTGCCCCTGCTGGGAGTGCCGGCCTGCGCCCTGCATCATCGCAGTACGGCGCTGGACCTGGTGCTGCCCCGGATTCTGGCGGGCGAGCATGTTGGAAAGACCGAGCTGGCCTTTCTGGGCCATGGCGGCCTCTGCCGGGATTGCCCGGAATGCCTTTATCCCAACTGCTCTTTCGGCAAAGGCTAGCGAGCCATGGACGAAATCGCCCCCCGGAAAATCAATTACCTGCGGCTGTCGGTCACGGACCGCTGTAACCTGCGCTGCGTCTATTGCACCTACTGGCAGGATTGGCAGAAGCTGCCCGCCACAGAGATTCTGCGCTATGAGGAGTTGCTGCGCCTGGCCGCCATTGCCGCGGCAAAAGGGATTTCCAAGGTCCGGGTGACGGGGGGCGAACCCCTGGTGCGCCGGGGGGTGGTGGATTTTCTCCGGCAACTGCACCAAGTCCCCGGCGTCACCAAAGTCTGCCTGACCACCAACGGGGTGCTGCTCCGGGAAATGGCGCCGGCTCTTTATGACACGGGTCTGCGCCATCTCAATATCAGCCTGGACACCCTGCGGCGGGAGCGCTACCGGCAGATCACCGGCCGGGATAATCTGGCGGCAGTTCTGGGTGGCCTGGAGCGGGCTGCTTCCCTGGGCTTTCACCCCATCAAGATTAACTGCGTGGTGCTGAAGGGCATCAATGATGACGAAGTGTTGGACCTTGCCAGGCTCGCCCAAGACCATCCCTTTCAGGTGCGCTTCATCGAATTGATGCCCACCATCTCCCAGGAATGGTGGCGGCGCCATTTTTGGCCTATCAATGAAGTGCACCGGCGTTTAACCAGGCTGGGGCCTTTGATTCCTGCCGGTCAGGAGCCCGCGGCCGGCCCGGCCATAAATTTCCATGCCCCGGAGTTTCAAGGCAAAATCGGTTTAATCAGCACTATGGAAGGGCATCATTGCCCCAACTGCAATCGCCTGCGACTTACGGCTGACGGCAAGATGAGACCTTGTCTCCTGTCTCCGGCCGAGTTCGACCTCAAAGGGCCTCTGCGTCTGGGCCTGGGGGATGATTTATTGGCTTACCTCTTTCAGGAGGCCATGGAACTGAAATTTAACCAAGCCAGAGTTTCCCCGAAGTTATCCCTGCTTCCCAGCTTGCCTATGGTAAGCGTCGGGGGCTGACCGGTCAGAAAGTCGGCCTCGGCGCTTATCATATCTCTTGAAAGACGCTACGCGAAACATAGATAGCTTGCCATTATCCGCACCTTCCAGAATATTGCTATATCGATCGTATATCGGAACCTTGCGAATAGAAATTGAATCCTCCTCCCGAAAAATCGGAAAAAATTCCGGGGCGGTCACATTGACTTGGGGGGAGAGCTGTCCCGAGAAGAGCAGGAGAAGGTGGCCCGGGGCGGCCACCCCCATGGTGGTCACCTCCATTGATCGGTCTGGCCGGGGCGGCTGGGGCCACGATGCAGGGTGTAGGCACAGCAGGCAGGGGTGCGCGGCCGGGG
>Ga0315287_10004900_pt1 | contig 13106 bp, 11 predicted proteins | sample YL17G11_0_MG_FD_205037 | JGI IMG/M metagenome (GOLD analysis project Ga0315287, IMG submission 205037) | Sediment microbial communities from Yellowstone Lake, YNP, Wyoming, USA - YL17G11_0 | ecosystem: Environmental > Aquatic > Freshwater > Lake > Sediment | place: USA: Wyoming | collected...
GTTGATTCCCCGAAGTCGGGGCCGTTCGGGCCGCGTCGATGATTTTCAGGATATCGCTCTCCGGGACCGCGTCCGATTTGAACTTCCGCACCGATCTTCGGTTTTGAAAGGCCTCCCAAATATTGTCGCTCCGCATCGCGGCCTTGTCCTGGACGGACACGGTCCCCCCGGGAGTCACCGCCTTCTTTGTTTCCTGCGCCGGCATGAAAGGCAAGGACAATAAACAAATCCCGATGATCATTGATTTCATGAAGGACTCCTTATCCGCTTTTCCAATAAGAATTATAGCCCGGCGATTAAAACCTGTCGACAATTAGCCCCCAGGACTATAAAGGCCTTCCCGCGAAACCTGGGAATAAGCCCCTGGGCATCCCGATTTTCCGCCAGGCCTTTTCTTCTTGCGAGTATCGACCAGTGATCTTTCCCTGAAAGGATAGACCTTCGGTTAAGGGGTGATCGTTGCCCTCGCCATCACAATAATCCGGACCGGTCTGGTCAAACAAAGGAATTCGTTGAACGGTTCCACGATCGAATAATCAAATTGGAGGGGAAGAGATTTGCGATAAACCCCCTTGAGAGTCTCATCCTCGAAGGAGGCCAGAGTCGGCGGCGAAAAGGGAGCCGGTGAGCTTGACACCTTGATCCGAATCGTTTACTATATTACTAATATTGGATAAAAGGAATTTAAGATGGCGGATTACTCCTTGACAAAAGTGACCCGAAACGGACAAATCACCCTTCCCGCCTCTATTCGCCGTGCTTGGAAGGTCGCTGAGGGCGACTATCTCGAAGTCCGGGCCGAGGATGACGGGATCCGTCTCGTCCCCAAAAAACTGATCGACTCAAGCCAAGCCTATTTTTGGTCGACCTCCTGGCAGGCCGGCGAGCGGGAAGCGTCCGAAGACCTGGCCGCAGGCCGCGTTGTCGAGGCCGAGGACGTGGAAACCCTGATTGCGGGTCTCGACCAAGGCCGCAAGAAAAAGCGCTGATGCGTTTCCAATTCACCCGCCGATTTCAACGCGGCTACGCTTCGTTGACTGAAGAGGATGCCGCTCGGGTCCGCAAATCATTGCGTTTTTTGGCGGGAAACCCCCGTCAACCGGGTTTGCGGGCTAAGAAGATTCAGGGCACGGACGGGATCTGGGAGGCCCGGGCCGGATTGTCGGTTCGAATGACGTTTGAACGCCGGGGCGATGTCATTGTTTTGCGCAATGTCGGCTCTCACGACGAAGCTTTGAAAAAGCCTTGAGGGAATTGGGACGTTTCGTATGACCGTTACGCAGACAATCCTGAGAAAGCGGTTCCGAACACCGCCGCCCGTTATCGCGGACATGTTCCTCGCTTTGGCCGAATACCAGCCTGTTCCGGCCTGGCCCCGCGACTACCGGGCGCTCGCGGGCAAAATAGCGGACGACGATCCGTTCACAATCATCCTCTTTGTCGAGCCGTTGGCTCAGGAGCACTGGCGGCGCACCTCCCACATGGTCATGCGGCGTGCCGAACTCGTTTCGGAGCTTGAAGAGACCGTCTATCGTCACTTTGAACGTGAACTCAATTCGCGCATGGCCGAGTGGCTCCAAGATCACCGCGATCCGGATGATGCGCACCTGCGGAGTATCGTGCCGGAGTACTATCCCAAGGCGAAGCAGATTCTACGAGGGGATTATCAGGAGCGTTACCCCCGGGCGTGGAGGAAAAGGTGGGCAGAACGAAGATACCTGCAACCACGGCACCGGGTGGAATGCCTGCGACGATACGATCTCCCTCCTCCGCTCGGACTCTGGAGAACAGGTTCGCCGCAGCAATTCTACTTCCTGAGACGTTCGAAAACCTACGCTCGGGGATGCGGCGCCAGTTCGGGGAGCCGCGAGGTTCACAGTTACTTTGGACTGGCCTTTCTGGAACTGACGCGATGCGGGATGTCTCTGCCGTGTCATATTCTCGTCTACGATAAGCATAACCGCTTGCTTCTGGCCGACACGCGACCCTCCTTCGCGCTGTATCCCGGCGGTATGGGGTCCAACTGCGCAGAGTCCCATGACACGGTGCAAAATCTCATGAGAACCGCGCTCAGCGTAACCGCAGCCGCAAGCGACGACTATTCGGCCGGGAGAAATGATTCGTATTACGGAATCAACGTCGTGAGGGACGGGAAAAAGTAGATGATTTCCAAGACGCTTAACATTAGAATATGAAGCATTCAGAGAACCGGAGCGATCGCGCGTCCTCCCTTTGCTGATCATAAGCCCCTGCGCCGGTGAAATGCGCCCGGCCTTTTTGTTTCAAGATCGCAATCTTTTCAAAGAGGCGGCATAACTGAAGGCATAGAAGTAATTTCTCCAACTTTTATCTGAAGACGCATACTGATTATCACCCAGGAAATAGTCCAGCAAGACCTCCCGCAACCGGGTCAACTCGCGAAGACGGTGGCAGTGGCGGGGATCGGTGATCGTCAGGAGGAGGAGCTCCAAGGCTCTGTCGAGGGCCAATAAGCTGTAATCGGCGTTTTTCTTTATACGCCAATTCAGCGCCCGTTCGACCTCGCTCCCGATATTAGCCAACTGTTCGACAAACGACAAGTTCTGCCAGCGCCCCGCCGCTAAATCCCGATGTTGCAAGTTCACGTCGTTATCAGCCGCAGGACGACGTCAATGATCTTTTCCCGGATAGCCAAGTTATCGACGCCTCGGGAGCGATTCCCCTGAGAAGGAGGAGAAGCGCTTCTTCGTCCGCATGGAGTTCGCCGTCGACGGCCATGATTTCGCGATCCGCATCAACCACGGCCTTCACCAGGTTTCCGAAACCGCTTTGGGCCATGACTTTCAGGTCGGTCATGGAGACCGGTCCATCGATAATTTTCATGTCCCCACTATATCACACGACCTTTCGGGGGATAAAGAAGGACGAGCGGACGAGTGATGTCCAGGCGGCGTTCCCGCCCCATCCAGATGAGTTTTTCGGGCAATGATTTCTGGAATTTTTGTTGAAATTGACAGGGCCGATCTGCGGGGTGTACCATTCCGGCGTGGTTAAAAGCGGGGATTTATCGCCCGGAGGAGGAATTTGCGGTGTTCCGGAAAAAGAAAATTCTTAGAAAGATAGCAGGGTTCGATGGTTCAAGGGTTAGGACATAGATCTGGAACCTGAAAAAGGAGGGAATGTTGAGTAAGGAAAAGAAAGAGTGGCGGAAGCCGGAACTGATTGTCTTGGTGCGGAACAAGCCGGAGGAGGCGGTGTTATGGGCGTGTAAAGGAAGTAATCTTCCTACTACATGGTCTGCGCATTGGGGAGGTTGTGCGTATTATAGTGGCACTTGCTCTACTTGTATCTCGCAGCCGGGCTCCTGACATCCATCCAGTTTGTTTGCTTCCTACCCCTTGATCCCTTTGGCCCTCGGTAATCCATGAGGGATGTTTCGGCAGGCTAAGCACAAGCGGCGGGGTTTACGGACCCTGCCGCGGTATTCAAGCGTATCCTCGAGTCTCTTTAAAGCCCAAAAAAGCCGGTAGTTCGCGAGGGAAGATGTGTCTTTTCTATGGCACGAACATTAAGATTCGTGCTACTATTGCTCCCCGGATGTTGAATATCAAGACGTTTTTCGACCACCACGCCCCTCTCTGGGACTCCTTCCAGACTCCGGAGACCCATGCCGCCATCGTCCGCATCCTGGCCAAGGCCGCGATCCGCCCCCGCGCCCTCATCCTTTATCGTTTGCGGTTGTGCCTCCATAGGCCGTATGCCCGGCTTGGGCCATGCGGGCGATTTCTTCATCCATGGGGAGGGCCGTATTTGTCGAGGAAGTTTGGACGGCGCCTCAGCGGGGATTCGGACCGAGAGCGGCTAGGCGTTTTCGCGCGTCGGCGGGCTCCGCATACACCTGGTCGGCGTCCTTCCAATATTCGAGGAATTTCCGGTACTCGCCCGCTGCGCCGGCTTTATCCCCCTTTTCTTCGAGAATCCGGCCGAGCCGGTAATGATAAAGGGGGTGGATGAAGTAACGGATCCTGTTCGACGGATCGATCGTCATGAGCTTCCGGTATTCGGCGGCGGCCTTGTCGAGCTCGCCCTTCTTCCAGAAGGACCGAGCCAGGACGTCCTTGAGAAAATGAATATTGTAGACTGTCAAATCCTGGGTCCCCATGCCCGGAAAATCCCTCAGCTTCAGCCTCCCGGCGGCGGCGACGGCCTCTTCCGGCGACCCTCCGGCCAAAGCGATTTCCGCGTCCAGGAGCTGATAATCGATAGTGAATACCTCTATGTCTTCGCGTTCCGTGAGCGTTGCCGGGAGAGATCCGCATTTTTTGAGCCCGTCGCGAGCGGCCTCCGGGCGTCCTTGTTTGAAGTCGGTCCAGGCAAGTAATAAGGCCTGCCTGGCCGCCCAAACATTTTGCCGTTCGGGGTTCGTGCGCTCATTGTATTCCACAAGAGATTGAATCGCTTTCCGGGCTTCATCGAATCGGCCCAAATCGGCGTAGAGGAAGCCGGAAATCCAATCCACGGAGGAGACCATATAATATTGGCCGTATGACTCGCTGATTTTTCTCAGGCCGAGATAGCCGGCCAGAGATTTTTCAAGTCTCCCTAGAAGATAATCATAGAAGTTGACGAGCCACAGGCCTTCCATTTTCCCCGTCGGCGTCGCCCGGGCGAGGAACTCCTCGAGCCGGCGGGACGTCTCGCCGTAGTTCTCTCTCAGGGCCGAAATATACGCCAATCCGGAGTGGGGTCCCCTGAAATCCGGTCTCGCCTCCAAGGCTTCCCGGTATTTCGACTCGGCTTTGTCCAATCGTCCCATATAGAGGTAGAGTTCGGCCATGGAGTCGATCGGGTTGGGGTCGCCGGGGTTGGCCGCGATGTAGCGTTCGAATGCGGCTTCTGCCTTTTCAAAATCGCCGCTTCGGGCGTAGGAATACCCCAACATATTGAGAGCAGGCCCGAAATTCCGGTCCAGGGCGATCGCTTTCTCGAGCTCAGGAACGGCCTCGGCGAATCGCTCATATTCATAATAATAGTTGCCCAGCTCGGAATGGGCGTGTTTTTCCTGGGGATATTTTTCGGTCAGCTCGATTAAAAGCCGGCGCATTTTCTCGGGATTTTTTTCGATCGTCAGAGCGTACTGTGCCTCGATATAGAGCCGTTCTTTTTCGGTGGCTTTGTCGGAGTATTCCTTGGCCTTTTTCAAAGCTTCGTCCCGGGCCTTCCAGTCGACGAGTTGAAACTGGGCTTTGGACAAGTAAAGGTAGGCGATAGCGAAGGCCGGGTCCAGGGCGATCGCCTTTTCTAAAAATTTCTTGGCATCCGACGCCAGCAAATTACCGACATCGTCCCGGCCTCTGAGGAAATAGTTGTAGGCCTCCATGGAACTCGTCGTCAGGTCGGTGATCTTCGGCAGAGGCATCTCGACTTTAAGGGCCGAGCGGCCGATCCCGCGGGATACGACCCGGCTGATCTCGTCGATCTGGGACCTGAGGATGCTGTTGACGCCTTCTCCCCGGGCGGAGACACTTTTCAGGACCTCCCGGGTGCCGGCGTCCAAGACCTTGACGTCCGAGACGAACGTCTCTCCGGCTTTACTGTAAAATCCGACGACGACCGCCTCGATGCCTTCCTTGCGGCAGACTTCGAAACCGGACTCCTCGTCGAAGACGGCCAGATCGTTTTTCCCTCCCTGCCGGAGGAGATCCTTCAGCCTTTGCCAAGAGGCGACCCGCATGTGCTTCGACTGTTCGAGGCTGGTAATCAGGAGGTTGGGGATGGTCTCCCGGAGGTAATCGAGGCCGGCGTCGCCGGTCTGGTTTTTGAATCCGAGGACGGCCACAGAGCGCTTCGCGCCCTCGCTTTCCGGGATGAACTGCCAGATGAGAAACGCGGCCAGGACAACGAGCCCGGCGACCGCCGGAATCCAGATTTTCTTCGACGGCAGCCTGACCGTGATTTCCTTGGAGGTCAGGGGCTTGTGCAACGGAAGGGAATGGGTCGTCGAGGGTAGAGTTTTTTCGATCCGAGCCAGGTCTTTCAGAAACTCATCCGCGTTCGGATATCTCTTCTCCTTCGCTTTCTCCAGGCATTTCAGGATGAGCCTGCCGAGATCGTCCGGGATCTGGGAGTTGAGGGTCCGCGGATCGGGCGGCGATTCGCTCTTCTGCTTGACGGCGACGCTGAGCGGAGTATTGCCGAGAAAGGGGAGGCGTCCCGTCAGCATCTCGAAAAGGACGATCCCCAGCGAGTAGATGTCCGAACGCGCGTCGGCGTCCTTTCCGTCCACCTGTTCGGGTGACATGTATTCGGGTGTCCCGATCATCACGCCGGCGCCCGTGATTCCCTTGGCCTTGACCGAGCGGGCGATTCCGAAATCCATGACCCGGGTTCCGCCTTCGCGGTCGATCATGATGTTCTGCGGCTTAAGGTCGCGATGGATGACGCCCAGGCGATGGGCTTCGGCCAGCCCCTCGGCGGCCTGCTGGGCGATCGCCACGGCCTTGCCGACGGGCAATGCTCCGATCCGGTGGATGAGACTTTTGAGGTCCTCGCCCGGGACATATTCCATGGTGATGAAATAAGTCCCCGTCTCTTCCTCGCGGCCGAGGTCGTGCATCCGGCAGATGTGGCGGTGGGAGACGGCCCGGGCGAGCCTCAGCTCGCTCCGGAAGCGCTCGATCGTTTGTTCGTCCGCGGCGATGTCGGGATTGAGCAACTTGAGGGCGAGTTTTTCTTTGACTTCGAGGTCGAAGACTTTATAGACACGACCCATGCCGCCTTTGCCCAACTCTTCGATGATCTGGAAGCGGCGGGCGAAGATCGTCCCGCCGGAGAGCTCGCGGATGGGCGTGCGTAGCGTTTCGGTGAAGGGGGGAGGGCCGCTTTCGGCCTGGAGAGGAGCGGCGCACCGGCCGCAGAAGCGCGTGCCGGCGGGAATGTCGAATCCGCAGCGGGAGCACTTCACGGCGGGACCTCGCTTCGTTTCTGTTGTTCCCTACCCAACGCCGGCCGGAAGTATAAATCGCGCATTTCCGGATGTCAACGGCACCTTAACTGCATCCAAGCCTTGGATTTTGGGATCGCCTGTGCAGTAAAGGTCTCCTCTACGGTTTCTTTTTTGCCGGGAGGCGGTTCGCGGCGATTCGTCCGTCATTCACCACAAGCACGACGTTTATCACCGCTTTGATGTCTTCCAGGGGATTGCTGTTTAAAACAACGAGATCCGCTTCCAATCCCGGCCTTCTTGATGCGCCAAAATGCGTCAAGAAACGTCATCCGTCACGGACCTGTTGACTTTCTCCGCCCCCCGCGACATGGTGAAAGCGAAGGGATTAAACTCAATCATAGGAGGTCGGCATGTCGCGCAATTCTAAGGTTCTGGTTTGGGGAACGATTTGCCTCGTGGCCGCGGTCGTGATCGTCGCGATCCTCCCTGTTCAAGCGGCCAAGCCGAGTCCGCCGTTGAGCCTGCAGGCTAACTTCGAAGCCTTCTGGCAGAATGGATCGGGTCAGTACATCGGCACACGGATCCACAATGACATCGGAGGGTTCGTTTACACCGATACCGCCAGTACAAAGAGGGTCGTCTACGGTGTGGAAGTCAAGTATTATCCGCCGGCTTCGTCCCTTCCGGGCCAGTTCGTGATGAAGATCGAACGGTCCGGCGTGCTCGGACGTTTCGTCCGGCTGGACTTCCAGCAGCCTTCGACCGACCCCGTGTGCGACGAGAGCGGCGATCCCGGATGCGCCGTGGATCCCCTCTACGGCGGAGTCGGCGAGCTCGAAACGAAAACGATTCGGATTTCGACCCAAGGTGTCCTGACCAGACGCGCCGACGGCGCCCTTGTGCAGGACATTAACCAGCGCCTCGACATGGACAAGATGCAGAGCGGGCAATCGAAGCTCGTCGGATTGGGCATCACGTTCACTCCGACAGACCCGGCCTTCGACCGCAACTATAATCTGGGCATTCTGGTGAACCCGGATCAGCCGCACGAGAACATCATCTGTCCGGTTAAGGATTATTGGCTCTTCGGCACGGCCGAGCTTTACTGCGTAGCGGCCGGCAGCCTCTGGGAGTTTCGTACCCATACCCAAGCGTTCACGAACGAGCCGGACAACGTGGTGCGCCTCCTCCACACCAATGTCCAATTGGACTACCTGAACTCCGTCAAGCTCCGGACCTGGAGGATGCCTTTCGTCCTGAGGGTCTGGAAATAGGGACTGAATCTGTGAACTTTGTCCTGGCCTCAAGGCGGGAAATCCTTGTTGACATGATCTATTATTGGACCTAAGATCTCTCCAAAGGGCTTCATTTGAAACCAAGGCCGCGCCCTTTGGGGATGGTATGGAACAAGACCGGCCGCTCGAGTCCTGGAAGGAGATTTCCGGCTACTTACATTGCTCCTTGAGGACGTGTCAGCGCTGGGAGAAACAGCTCGACCTCCCCATCCACCGGCTCGACGGAACGCCCAAAGCCCGGGTCTTCGCCTATAAGAATGAGCTCGACGGTTGGCTCGAAACGAAACTGAAGCACGCGCAGGATTCGGGCGAAGAGCGGCTCCCGACTAGGCCGCGCCTGAAAAAATGGCTGGGCGTCTCGGCCTTCGGCCTCTCGGTTCTGGCCGCTGGGGCGTTTCTTGTCTTGCAGCGCCAGCTTCTCCCGTTGTTGCCGCTTCCGGAGCATAAGCCCACCCTGGCGATTCTGCCGTTCGAGAATGCCTCCGGCGAAGTGACCTTGGATGACTGGAGGACGGCCCTTCCGGACCTGATCATCACCGACATGGCCCAGTCGAGAATCGTCAATATCGTCCGGATAACAGACCTTTACCGAGCCCTGGTCGGGCTTAAATTGGGGGAGGCTAACCGGTTCTCCGACGACGATCTGAGGAGAATCGTTGAAAAAACAAAGGTCGACCGGGTGGCGACCGGGGCCATCCTGAAGGAGGGCCGCGACCTGATCCTGACCGTTTCCATAAGGGATCCGAGGACTAAAGAAGCCCCCCGGCTGATTCGAGCGGACTTTGCCGGCGAGCGCGGTGTATTTGCTGCCGCTGACAACCTGTCGAGGGGGATCAAGCAGGTCCTCGATTTGGACAAGAGACAGCGTTCCAGAGATATCGACAGAGACGTCCGTAGGGTTTCGACGGCATCTCCTCAGGCCTTCAGGCTCTTCAGCAGGGGTTTTCGCCTGGCCGGAGTCGAAAAATATCAGGAAGGTATTGTCTTGCTCCAGAAAGCCGTGGAGATCGACCCCAAGTTCGCCCTGGCCTACAAATATCTCTGGCGCGCCTGCATGAATACGCGGCGAGAAACCGATGAAAAGGCTTACATCCGGAAGGCGGTCGGGTTCTCTTCCCGGCTCTCGGAAAGAGAGAGGGGCGATATGGCGGTGCTGTTTTACCGCGATCACGACATGAACCCGGCTAGGGAGCGGGCGGCCTTGGAGCGGTTATGGCGCTTCCATCCCGACGACCGATTCGGCGGGATCCAGTTGATGATCTCGTATTCTGATCGGGAGGATTGGGGCAAAGCCCTGGCCGTTGCGGAAAGCGGTCTGGCGGCGAACAAGCAGGAGATGATCTTCATCGCCGGGATCGTCCGATGCCTTGAGAACTTGGGTCAGCCGGACAAAGCCCTTGCGGTTTTGAATGATTTCATCAGCGCGTATCCCGAGCACCCCTATTGGTCCAACGCCGTCCTTCTTCGCGAAAAATGCCATCTGATTCATAATCGATTCGATGAGGCCCTTGCCGATCTCGAAGCGCAAAGGATGAGGTATCCCGGGCGGGAGAAGTTCGATATCGATCGGAAGAGTATTGCCCAGATCTATCGGGGCGATTTCGCCGGAGCCGAGCGGGAACTCGACAAACTCCTCGGGCAGGAGGATGTCTCCCTCAACCTGGGAGCTATCATGCTCCTGCGTGACATCCGCCTCCTCCAGGGAAAAGTTGAGGAGGCGAAAGCTCTGCTGCACCGTGGATTCGAGGTCGCGGCCCGCGGGGAGGAGAGTAACAGAGGCCTGCGTCTAATGCTGGCGGTGCTCCATAACGAGCTGGCGTATCTCCATTTCATGACGGGCGACTTCGATGAAGCCCTGAAGGAAGTCGAGACGGCTGAGGGGGTGCTCCAAGCCGGGACGTGGGTGCCGATGAACCCCCTGTCGCGGCTTGAGGTCTTGAGGATGAAAGCTCTCCTCTTTCTGAAAATGGATAAAATGGAGGAATTCGAACGGCTGGTTCTCAAGGTCAGGGAGATCATCGCCGGCCAACAGAATCCCAAACTGATGCGAATGTATTACCAACTCCTCGGCCATGGCGAGATCAAAAACAACAAACCGAGAAAAGCGGTTGAGTATTTTTGGAAAGCGCTTGATTCGACGTCCGTCCCCGGCTTCGAACTCGACGGCGCGGACCCCAGGTTCTTTTATGACTTGGCCGACGCGATTGAACGCTCCTCGCGTACTCCTGATCCCCGGGCCCTGCCGATATACGAAAAAATTCTTTCTCCTTTGGTCAACCGGCTTCATCATGGCGACCTGTACGCCCGGAGCCTTTACCGGATCGCGAAAATCCACGACCGCAGCGTGCTCGACGGAGGCGCGAGGGCCGAGGAAATCCAAAATAGCCGGGCCAAGGCCATTGAACATTACCGAGGATTCCTGAACCTCTGGAAAGACGCCGATCCGATCTTCGCGGCGGAAATCAGGGATGCCAGGGAGCGCCTCTCCTTCCTCGAGTCCCGATAATATTCCGGGGATTGCCGCGTAAAAATCTTCGGCTCCCGCAAAAAAGCCGAAGAGAACCGGAATGACAACGCGACTTACAGCTCTTCCGTTTCCTTGTCTTCGTTTTGCGAGTAAGAATATCATTCCGACCTCCTCTATTTTCCGGAAGGAACCATCCATGAAAAAACGCGCTTTTTTGTTTTTCTTCGCGGTCGTCCTGCCGGCCTCGGCGGCGGTCAGCGTCCAAACGCCCGCCAAGGCGGCGGACGACCCCGCCCTCAAGAAGATCATCGATCTCGGCACGACCGACAACCGGGTCATGCTCTGGAACGACTATGCCAGCAACCGGTTCGGGGGCCGGGAGTCGGGCCCGAACGCGTTCAACCTCACGCTCCAGAAAAACCCGGGCCTTGACAAGACGTCCGCGGCGGCCGGGGCCCCGGGCATTTCCTGGGGGTCATCTTCCGCCGTACTCGCACGTGGTTACAAGCCACGGGCGAGTGGCGAGCCGAAGGCTCGTCCCTTGACCGCCGCCCTCACTTCCCAAACACTCGAATCCGGATTCGGGATGAAACTCGCCGCCTTGCTGGCCCGGAGCTATACGAAGGGACGGGACTGGTATGATTTCCTTTGGTACGTCAACAAAAAAACCGTTCCCCATCTCGAGCTGCTCCGGAACGCCCTGGAACGGCAGGGCCCGTGGGCGGGCGAGAAGCTGTCCGTCGACCCCGATTGGGTCGCGGATAAACTGAAGAAAAAGATCATCGAGATCGACTGGGGAGCCGTCCGCCGGGATGTCCAGAGGTTTCTCCCTCTCCGGGAGCAGGGAACCTTGAAATTATGGGACCGGGATTTCTTCCTTTATCACCTCGGTGTTTTCGCCCAAAATCTCGCGCCCCGACGACTTCCATCTCCGGGCTGAGCTTCTTGTTCTTGCCATCGATCCGTAGCGGGACGCAACCGTTGAGCCGTGGAAAGCTCTTATCAGGCAGTCGTTGGTCAAAGCCCCCGGGCAAGGATTTCCCCATCGCCTCGACGGTCACTCCTCCACGATCATTGAAAGGTGCGAAATCCCCCCCCCAAATAAAAAAGGGCGCACACCCCTTTCGGGGGCATCCGCCCTTGGTTGCGAATAAAGGTCGATCGCTAAATTAAGCGATCAGTACCGGCCGCGGCCGCCAATGCAGGACCATAAGCCCGAACGGGCTGAGATCTATCCTTTAGATCATACCGTCCTTATAAGCGGTCGAGTATAAGCTCGAAGGGCATCCGGAAATCCCCGAGATCGCATATCTTTCGATTTTTTCCTGTGTACGCTATTCTGTTCAGATAGGCCATCTCATTCGTGAATGGCTTTGGGTAGAGAACCCAACGATCGACAATGTTGTCCCCATTTGTATCCATTGCATGAACCATGACGGATCCTGTGCGGGCGCCGAGATCATGCTGGTCATAGTTCAGGTAGAAATAGCTTCGTACAGCCGTGGTTAAAACGACCCAAATCCGGACTTCCTGAATTTCCCCAACCTGCATTTCCAGAAAATTCACTAATGGCCCGGCATAGTACGATTCCATATTAGTTTGGAATTGAGCGAGAGTTATTGGCTCGTCGGTTATCGCGGGGTCAGTTCCCGCCGTATCCGGTGGAATCTCCCCGCAGCTCCCATATCGAAGGAAATTGTTAAATATCAAGTTCACCCGGCGACCCGAGTTTTTCCCGATATCGAACGAAAACTCGCCGTCGCTGTTGATCATGACCGTAAGGTCTCTTGCGTTCTTGTATGAACCCTTGCCATCGCTCCTGAGCTTATCCGTCGGCACGCCGTAAGTATCGATGGCATCCCTGAAACTGGCTTTGAGGTAGACCGACGTTCCAGCGGCACTTGGCTGCACATGAGCCGGCAACGCCAACAAGCCAACCAGGCAGATCATCAAGAAAACTCTGGTTTTTCCAAACATTTTGACCTCCCCATAAAGTATGTCCAACCCCAATATGGGCCGCGCCCGCGGATTGTCAATGCTCCGACCACGTATGGCCGTTCTTGGCCCTTTTTGACCCGTCTCGACGGGCCCGGCTAGTCCTCCGCTCTGGCGTGAAGCTAGCGCATGCGGCCCGAGGCATCGTGTACTGGGGAGTTTACGGCTCAGGCCTATTGTTTTTCGAGAGAGGCCAGCCGCCTCCGGGCATCTTCGACCAGGGGGGCGAACATGGGGTCAGCGCCGCCCCAAAGGGCCAGGAATTGGCGATAATGCCCTATAGCTCCGGCCTTGGCGGACTTGAAGGATTCGAGAGACCCGCGAGCCCCCACCCGGTCCTCAAGATATTTCGCCATACGGTAGAAACTCATGGCGTACAAGTCGCCCTTATGGATCCTATTGACGGTCGGGAGCGTGACTTTTT
>Ga0315287_10004901_pt1 | contig 13106 bp, 12 predicted proteins | sample YL17G11_0_MG_FD_205037 | JGI IMG/M metagenome (GOLD analysis project Ga0315287, IMG submission 205037) | Sediment microbial communities from Yellowstone Lake, YNP, Wyoming, USA - YL17G11_0 | ecosystem: Environmental > Aquatic > Freshwater > Lake > Sediment | place: USA: Wyoming | collected...
GCGCGTCGCTGAAATGCTCCTCCACGAAACCGGTGTGGTAGTTGCCGGAGACGAACACCGGATGGTCAAAGACGTAGCGGTGGAAGGGGATGGTGGTGCGCACGCCGGTGAGGATGAACTCGTCCAGCGCGCGGCGCATCTTCTGGATCGCGCGGGTTCTGTCGCGCCCGAAGGTGATCAGCTTGCCCACCATGCTGTCGTAGTACGGCGGGATGGCATAGCCCTCGTAGGCGCAGCTGTCGAGCCGCACGCCGCCGCCCGCCGGCGGGATGAAGCGGTTGATGCGGCCCAGCGCCGGGATGAATCCCTTCAGCGGATCCTCGGCGTTGATGCGCACCTCGATCGCCCAGCCGCGCAGTTTCAGGTCTTGCTGCTTCAGATACAGCGCCTCGCCGGAAGCGGCATGGATCTGCGCCCGCACCAGGTCGACGTAGGTGACCATCTCGGTCACCGGGTGCTCGACCTGCAGGCGCGTGTTCATCTCCATGAAGTAGTACTTGCCGGTGCCGTCCAGCAGGAACTCCACCGTACCGGCGTTACTGTAGCCGGCGGCCTTGGCCAGCTTGACGGCAACCTCGCCCATCTCCGCGCGCAGCTCGGGCGTCAGCGCCGGGCTGGGCGCTTCCTCGATCAGCTTCTGGTGCCGGCGCTGGATGCTGCAGTCGCGCTCGAACAGGTGCACGCAGTTGCCGAAATGGTCCGCCAGGATCTGGAACTCGATATGCTTGGGGTTCTCGATGTAGCGTTCGATGAAGATTTCGTCGCTGCCGAAGGCGCCCCGTGCTTCGTTCTGGCAGGCGCTGAAGAAGCGCGGAATGTCCTCCAGCTTGCGTACGACGCGCATCCCCCGCCCGCCGCCGCCCGCCGCGGCCTTGAAGATCAACGGCAGGCCGTGCTCGCGGGCAAAGGCTTCGGCAGCCGCCGCATCGGGGACCGCGCCCTCCGTGCCGGGCACGATCGGCACGCCGGCGGCGCGGGCGATCTCCTTCGCCTTGAGCTTGTTGCCCAGGTCGCGCATCGACTGCGGGCTGGGGCCGATGAACACTACGTTGTTGTCCTGACACAGCTGGGCGAAGTCGGCGTTTTCAGCGAGAAAGCCGTAGCCCGGGTGCAGCGCGTCGACCTTGTACTTCATGCAAGCGTCGATGAGGCGCGTCATGTTGAGGTAGGTCTCGGCAGGCGTGTTGCCCGGCAGGCACTCGGCGAAATTGGCGTGCACGATATGCAGCGCGTTATGGTCCGCTTCGCTGTAGACCGCCACGGATTCGATACCCATCTCGGCACAGCTGCGGATGACGCGCAAGGCAATCTCGCCGCGGTTGGCGACTAGGATGCGCTTGAACATGCGGCAGATTGTAGCACCGCCGACCTGGACAGCCGCCTGGCGTGCCGCCCAGGTGAAACGCGCTGCTGCGCTGCAAAATACCTAGAACTGCGCATCAGTGGGGTATTATTCCCAGCGCGGATCGCCGCCACCAGTGAATGTTATGAGATTATCCGGCGTAATTAGCTTGTGCGTATGCCTTGCGGTCATGATGACGGTAGCTGTAGGCGCGCGGGCCGAAACACCGAAGTACTTCTTCAAGCTGGAGGAGATCAACAGCGGCCAGCAGTTCACGATGGACGAGCTGGACGCCGACCTGCCGCTGATCGTCTTCGTCTGGGCCGCGGACTGCCCGCATTGCCAGCGTCACATGCCCTATGCCGTCGCGCTGTACAAGAAGCTCGACCTGGAGCGCGTGAACTTCGTCAGCATCGCCATGGATGAAGACAAAAAGGAAACCCAGGACTACATTGCCGAGAAGGAACTGGAGTTCCCCGTACTCAACGCCTGGGATGGCACGTTCGGCGCGGGCTTCAGCGCCGAGGGCTGGCCCACCACCTTCGTCTTCGCCACAGGCGGCAAGTTCCTCGGCATCTGCGATACGACCGGCCCGAGCTACATCACAGAAGTGCTGGAGATGGTCGGCCAGGCTAAGTAGGCGCCAGCAATCACCGCTCAGGACCTGAGCTCACCACCCATCCCCGCAGAGCTGCTCAAGCCTTGGCTTTCTTGCGCAGCACTATCAGCACGATGAGCAGGATGATAAAGATTGGCGTGAGGTAAAACGGCCACATCGGCATGCGCGCAGTATAGCATCGCTGGCGCCGCCCGCACCCCTGCAGGTCAGAGATGGCGCCTTATCCTTCCTCGACGCGCGACTCGATTGCCGCATTGCTGTTGTCTGCCACCTGCCCGCCGGTCAGTTCGAGCGGCAGCATCCAGTGCAGCCGCGCGCCCTTGTGGCCCGACACCTCGCACAGTTCCAGCTTGAAGCAGCAGCAGTTGCCGATGTGGTTGAAGAAGTGCCGCGGCGTGGGCCAGGCGCACCACAGCTTGAGCAGCTGGTACAGGCTGCCCCCGTGCGCCACTACCGCCACCTCATCCTCTACTGCATGGCGCGCGCGGATGTCGGCAACGAAGCTGCCCAATCGCTGCTGCATCTGCTCGTAGCTCTCGCCGCCGAAGCGGCTGAAGTCGCCGCGCTCCTCCAGCGGACGGTCCTTATATTCTGGCCAGCGCGCATCGATCTCCACGCTGCCGATGCCCTCCAGCTCGCCGCCGGCGTACTCCGCGATGCGCGGCTCCAGCAGCGGCGCGGGCAGTCCAGCTTCGGCGCTGAGAATCTGCGCCGTCTGCAGCGCGCGCTTGAGCGGCGAGCTGATCAGCGCTCGCCAGGGCAGCTCCAGGCGCTTCAGCCAGCCCGCGAAGGCGCGGGCCTGCTGCATACCAAGCGGGGTCAGCGCGAAGTCCAGTTGCCCCTGGAACAGCTCCTGCGCGTTGCCCTCGCTTTGCCCATGCCGGATGAGATAGATGGCCACGGCGGGCGATTATAGCGGAGGCCCCGCGCCCCGCCGCTATGATGTACGCCATGCATGTGCTGGTCACAGGCGGCGCGGGCTTTATCGGCTCGCATCTGGTCGAGGCGCTGCTCGCGCGCGGCGACAGCGCCTGCGTGCTGGACAACTTCGACCCGTACTACGACCCGCGGGTCAAGCGCAACAATTTGCGCATCGCTGAGCAGTACGACGGCTTCAGCCTCGTGCCCGGCGACATCCGCGACACCGAGCGCATCGAGTCGCTGTTCCACCGCCACGGCTTCGAGGCCGTCGTGCACCTGGCCGCGCTGGCCGGCGTGCGCGAGAGCCTGGAGCAGCCACAGGAGTTCGTCGACGTCAACGTCAGCGGCACGCTGAACCTGCTGGAAGCCGCACGCTACTTCGGCCAGCCACGCTTCATCCTTGCCAGCACCTCCAGCGTCTACGGGCTGTCCACGGCACTGCCGTACCGCGAGGACGACCCGCTGCTGCGCCCCGTCTCGCCCTACGGCGCGACGAAGATCGCCGCGGAGAAGCTCGGCCATATCTACCACGCCGTGCACGGCCTGCCGGTCGTCAGCCTGCGCTTCTTCACCGCCTACGGCCCGCGCCAGCGCCCCGACATGGCGATCCACCGCTTCGCCCGCGCCATCCTGGAGGGCGAGGAGTTTGCGCTGTACGGCGACGGCCATACCAGCCGCGACTACACCTACATCGGCGACATCGTGGCCGGAGTCCTGGCGGCGCTGGACGGGGCGCAGCCCTACGACGTGATCAACCTCGGCAACAGCGAGGCCACGGAGCTGCTTGAGCTGGTGCGCCTGCTGGCGGACGCCTGCGGGCTGGAGGCGCGCGTGGAGTTCCTGCCCGAGCAGCCCGGCGACCCGCCGCACACCTGCGCGGACATCAGCCACGCCCGCCTGGCGCTGGGCTACAGCCCGCGCACTCCTCTGCCGACAGGCCTGGCGCTGTTCGTGGACTGGCTGCGCAAGCAGGGGTAGCATGGGTAGGGGTCGCGCCCTGGCGCGACCCGCGGGCGGCGCGGGGGCGCCGCCCCTACCGCCGTTGGCCGAGATGGAAATACCAGAACAGCAGCAGCAGCGAAAGCACCAGCGGGATGCAGACGTATCCCGCGGTGAAGCCGAGCAGCTCCAGTCCGGTCGCGCCGCTGTGCCACTTCCAGAAGTACACAGCGCCGGCGGCCAGCGCCAGCAGCAACGCGAGCACCAGCAGCCAGCCGCGGCGCTGCATCACGAAAGCCCCGGCACCGGCTCAAGGTGCTTAAGGCGGCCGGCGCTGTGGCGCACGCGCCCGCCGCACAGCGTGAGCAGCACGCGCCCGCGCGCCGTCCAGCCACTAAACGGCGTATTGCGCCCCTTGCTATGGAAGAGCTGCGGATCGATCACCCACTCCTCCTGCGGGTCGAGCAGCACCAGGTCCGCCGCCAGTCCGGCGGCAATACGCCCCGGCGACACTTCGATCTCCACGGGCTCGAAGTCCGCTAACGCCTCCGGGCTGAGCTGCCGCTGGGCTGTCTCTGACTGCGCAGGCAGATGGCCGAGGCCCCACGGCTGCGGCCCGCCGGCCAGAATGGCCGCCGGACGGGTTGTCAAATGGTGCAGCACCTGCTCGAGCTCGATCCTCCCAGCTCCGGTCTTCAGACCCACTACATGCTTGAACAGCAGGCCCAACGCAATCTCCAGCCCCACAAAGCCAGACGGTGCCTTCTCTAGTTCCTGGTTTTTCTCATCGACCGTGTGGGGTGCGTGGTCAGTAGTGATCGCATCCAGCGTGCCACCTGCCAGCGCAGCCAGCAGCGCCTGCCGATCTTCCTCGCTGCGCAGCGGCGGGTTGATCTTGGCCTGGGAGCCGTACTGGCGCACCGCTTCGTCCGTGAGCAGCAGGTGATTGAAGGTAACGTCGGCTGTGATCAGTCTGCCTCGCTCCATCGGGTTCGCATCATCAACTAGCCGCAGCGCGTTATCAACGATGCGCATGGCGTTGCCGCTGCTGATGTGCGTCACCTGTGTCGGCTGCTGCGCCGCCAGCGCCGTGAGCACCGCGCGCGCCGTGGCGATGTCCTCGCCCAGCGCGGGATTGCCCGGCTGCCCAAGCTCTGCCGACACCGCGCCATCGTGCATCACGCCGCCCGCCAGCTCCGGCGTTTCGGCGTGGATCAGCGCCCGCGCGCCCGGTAGCATGGAGAGGAAGCGCAGCGCGTTGAACAGCACGTCGGGCCGCGCCGTGTCGCTCCCGTCGTCGGTAAAGATGCGCACGCCGGAGGCGTACAGCCCGGCCAGCTCGGCTAGCTCCTGCCCCGCGCGTCCCCTGGTCAGCGCGCCCGCCGGACTGACGCGGCAGTAGCCCTCGCGGGCCGCCTTGTCGCGGATATAGCTCGCCACGACCGGGTTGTCCACCGCGGGCGTGGTGTTGGGCATGCAGACCACGGTCGTGTAGCCGCCCGCCGCCGCCGCGCGCGTGCCGGAGGCGATGTCCTCCTTGTGCGTCTGGCCGGGGTCGCGCAGGTGGCAGTGCAGGTCAGTCATGCCCGGCATAAGCAACAGCCCCGCGCCGTCGATGCTCACCGAACCGCCGGGCGCCTTGGCCTTGCCCGCAGCATCGTTGGCCGCCACCTTGCCGCCGCTGATAGTCACGTCGCGCGCGCCGAGCATGCGCTCGCCGTCGAAAACATCCACAGTGCGGAAGATGTACGTCTCGCTCATCGCTTTACCTGCGCCTATTGTAGGGCGTGCGGAGCGCGGCTTTTCAAGCCGCTCTTAAGACGCGGATTGAAAATCCGCGCTCCAACCATGCGCTATGCTGACTCCATGCGTATCTACCGCTACCTCACCTCCCAGGGCACCTACTACGGCGAGCAGACGGGCGAGAATACGCTGGCGCGCTGCGTCAGCATGGGGCCTGACCTGTTCAAGCTCAAGCGTGCCGGCTACGACGACGTGCTCGGCGAGGTCGAGCTGCTGCCGCCCTGCAAGCCGAGCAAGATCATCTGCGTCGGCCGCAACTACCGCGAGCACGCGGCGGAAATGGGCAACGTCGCGCCCGAGGAGCGCCCGCTGCTGTTCTTCAAGCCGCCGAGCTGTCTGATCGCCCACGGGCAGGCGATCGTCAAGCCGCTGAACTGCGAGCGCCTGGACTACGAGGGCGAGATCGCGCTGGTGATCGGCAGGCAGTGCTGCAAGGTCGACGCCGCCGAGGCCTACGAGTACCTGCTGGGCGTGACGGCGTTCAACGACGTCACCGAGCGGGTCTGGCAGAAGCGCGACAGCCAGTGGAGCCTGGCCAAGGGCTGCGACACCTTCGGCCCCTGCGGCCCGTACATCGACACCAGCGCGGCGGAGGCGCTGCGCATCGGCGGCGAGCGGCGCGTGCCGCTGGCGGTGACCACACGCGTCAACGGCGAGCAGCGCCAGCACGGCACGGCAGCGGAAATGACCTTCAACTTCGCCAGCCTGATCAGCTACGCCAGCCAGTACTTCACGCTGGAGGCGGGCGACATCATCGCCACCGGCACGCCCGCCGGCATCGGCGAGCTTAACCCCGGCGACGAAGTGGTGGTCGAGCTGAACTGCGGCCCGCGCCTGGTGAACACCGTGGCTGAGCTGTAGGCGCTAATTCACTAGAACTACTTGGCACATCGTGCAGAACGGTACGGCGGCCCGCCCCACTGAAAAGGCGTCCAGTGACGGCCGCCCTCCCGCCGTAACCCACACCGTGATGTAGTAAGCAGCGCGCGGCCACTGCGGCTCGAGCTTGATATCCACGCTGAAGCGACCGCTAGCCTCGTCGTAGTCCACGTTGTAGCGGTGGTAGGTGGGGCGGGCCGTTGGCCCGCCAGTGACCGCAGGCGAGCCGCCCGCGCCACCACCGCCCACGCTGCTGCGCCCCAGCTCTCCGCTGGGCAGCAGTGCCAGCGCCACCTGCGGCGGGCTGTAGCCGCCGATGTGGCTCATCTGGTAAGCCACGTCTCGCGCGAACGGCAGGTCCTCGCTGCCCAGGCCGGCGTACAGCAGCGTGGCGCGCCCACCGCCCCGTGGAGGCGGGGCGTCCAGCGTGCCCGACAGGTGCAGCGTGTCGCCGGGGGCGGCCTGCGCCGGCAGGCGGTTGTAGTCGCCGTAGTGATTGATGAACTCGACGACGCCCGCGACGTAGCTGTGGCCCTTCTCGCGCGTCACTACAAAGGCGCAGCCGAGCTGCGTGTGCGCCGGGTCGAGCACGTTGGCGCTGTGCGACGCGCTCTCCATCCAGTGCTGGTGCATGCGCGTAACGAGCTGCGGCGTTACGTAGACCGGGTAGTTGATCTCGTAGTAGGCGATGTTCTCGGCGATCTGGTCCATGCCGCCCAGCGCGTTGTAGCGCGCCTCGCACTTCAGCCCGCCCAGGCTGTAGTGGTTGACGTAGTGCTGCTGCGCCATCTCCTCCGCGTGCTGGCGCGCCGTCTGCGCCGCCAGCTCGTCCCAGGCCAGCGCGCCCTCCCCCCACTTGTCGCGCGCGTCATTCACCAGCCCCAGCAGCAGCTGGCCCGCCTGCGCAGCGTCGATCTGGTCGGCGGCGCTGCCGTAGACCTCCTGCACCTGCCTTTCGCCGATGTAGCTTTCCTGCCATGGCTCTCCCGGTGGTGCAGGCGGCTCTGCCTGCACACCTTTGTCGTTTACATCGGCAGGCACGGCAGCCTGCAACACCAGGGCCACAGCCAGGCACGCCGCCAGCGCACTCACCGCAACCGCATCTAGCAATCGTCTGATCATCTGTATAGCAGGCGCACAGCCCGTGTCCTAGGACATGTGCTTGGGCGACCGTGTTCGGGGATGCTCACGGCGCCTCGGATTATAATTGCCAGTTGATGGCGGATCGTCCCACCCTGATTTTGGATGTGATGGGCGCGGACTTGGGCATCGCCGAGATGGTGCGCGGGGCCGCACAGGCCTGCCGCGCGGAGCGCCAGGGCGGCTTCCACCTGGTGCTGGTGACCGCGGAGCCTGAGTCGACCGAGCGCCTGGTGGCCGCGGAGCTGGCGGCGGCGGCGGCTGCCGCGCAGTGCAGCTTCGAGCTGCTGCCCGCGGCGCAGAAGCTGCCGGAGCACTTTGACAGCCCGGTCGAAGTCTATCGCGACTACCCGCAGTGCAGCATCCGCGTGGCGATGAACCGCGCCAAGGATGCGCCGAGCTGTGCGGTGATCAGCCCGGGGACGACCGGCCTGGTGATGACCAGCGCGCTGTTCACGCTCGGCCGCGTTAAGGGTATCGACCGCCCGCCGATCGGCACGCCGATGCTGACGCGCTCCAAGCACTTGTTTTTCGTCGACGGTGGTAGTAACGTTGACTGCCGCGCATCGCACTTGTACCAGTTCGCTGTGCTGGCGCACCTGTACATCAGGACCACGCAGCACATCGAGCGCCCGAGCATCGCCCTGCTGTCCAACGGCAGCGAGGCCTACAAGGGCAACGCCGTGGTGCGCGAGGCGGCGGAGCTGCTGAGCCAGGACAAGGACTTGAACTTCGTGGGGTTCATCGAAGGCCACACGGTCTTTGATGGCGAAATTGACATCATGGTTTGTGACGGCTTCCTCGGCAACATCTTCCTCAAGATGGCCGAGGGCCTGGCGGAGGTGATCGTCGGCGTGATGCGCGACGAGATCCGCCGCGACCTGCTGGCGGCGCTGGCGGCCAAGCTGATCCAGCGCCGGGCGTTCCGGCGCATCGCCAACCGCCTGGACTACACGCGGTTCGGCGGCGCGCCGCTGCTTGGCTTGAACGGTAACGTGGTAATCTGCCATGGCCGCTCGCCCGCCCGGGCGATCGGCAATGCGCTGCTGATGGGACGCGAGCTGGCACAGTCAGACATCGCGGCCCAGGTTGCACAGTACTTCGAAACACATGCGCCAATCGCCAGGACGGGCAACGGCGCAAAGTAGAGGGTGGCCAGCCAGGCGGGCTCTTATTCGGGCTGGGCTGGCAAACTTGCATTTCTGGTAGGAATCATGCTCAAAGACGTCGTCGTACGAAGCACCGGACGCTACCTGCCCGAGCGTGTCGTACACAATGAAGAATTCTCGGCGTTCCTGGAGACCAACGATGCCTGGATCACCGAGCGCACCGGTATCAAGGAGCGCCGTTACGCCGCCCCCGGCGAGACGACTTCCGACATGGGGCTGAAGGCCAGCTTGCAGTGCCTCGAACGCGCCGGAGTCAGCCCCGAGGACATCGACCTGATCATCGTCCCCACCGTCACGCCGGACACCATCTTCCCTGCCACGGCAAACTGGATCCAGGGCAAGCTGGGCAACAAGAAGGCCTGGTCGTTTGATCTGAACGCCGGTTGCAGCGGTTATGTCTACGCGCTGTCCGTGGCCTCAAGCCTGCTGGCCGCGGGCCGCAACCGTTACGCGCTGGTCGTCGGCACCGAGAAAATGACCGCGATCAGCGACTTCACCGACCGCACGACGTGCGTGCTGTTCGGCGACGCCGCGGCCTGCTTCCTGCTGGAAGGAGTCGATGCCGCTGACAACCCGCAGGGCTTCGGCCTGCGCCACTTTTACACCCAGAGCGACGGCACGCTGGCCCCGATCCTGCTGCAGCATGCCGGCGGCTCGAACAAGCCGCCGACATACAAGACCGTCGCTGCGCATGAGCACTTCATCTACATGGAAGGCCAGGAAGTCTACAAGAACGCCGTTAAGCGGATGTCCCAGGCCTCGCGCGAAGTCCTGGCGATGGCGGGCGTCGACGCCGCCGATGTGGACTACTTCGTTGCGCACCAGGCCAACGCGCGGATCATCGAGGCCGTACAGCGCATGCTCAAGGTGCCGGCGGAGAAGGTCTACATCAACGTACAGCGCTACGGCAACACCACGTCGGCGACGATCCCGCTGTGCGTGGACGAGCTGGTCTGCGACGGCAAGCTGCACGACGGCAGCAAGCTGGTGCTGTTTACCTTCGGTACGGGCTTCACCTGGGGCTCGTGCTACCTCGTATGGGGCAGCCCCAAGTGATTGACACAGCGACATCAGGCTGGGCCGGCTTGAGGCCGGCCCTGGTGGGGAGAAAAGCATGAAACTCGCCGTCGTGTTTCCCGGGCAGGGCTCGCAGCGCGTGGGCATGGGCCAGGACTGGCTTCAGCAGCCCGCCGCCCGCGAGGTGTTTGCCGAGGCGGACAGCGCGCTGGGCTTTCCGCTCAGCAAGCTGTGTTTCGAAGGCCCCGAGGAGGAGCTGAAGCTCACCGCCAACCAGCAGCCGGCCCTGCTCACCGTGAGCTGGGCGCTCTACAACTGCGTCCGCGGCCTGCTGCCGCCGGTGCACTACTTCGCCGGCCACAGCCTGGGCGAATACTCGGCGCTGGTCGCGGCGGGTGCGCTGCCCTTCGCCGACGCGCTGACCACGGTGCGCGAGCGCGGGCGGCTGATGCAGGTCGCCGTGGCTCCCGGCGAGGGGGCGATGGCCGCCGTGATGGGCCTGGACGCCGGGCGCATCGCGGAGATTAACGCCGCGCTGCAGCACGAGCTCAACATCGTCATCGACATCGCCAACTACAACAATCCCGAGCAGATCGTCGTCTCGGGCGCCGCGGCGGCGGTGGCCCAGGCCATCCCGCTCTACCAGCAGGCTGGCGCCAAGCGCGTCATCGAGCTGCCGGTCTCCGCACCGTTCCACAGCGCGCTGATGGTGCCCGCCGCGGATGGCCTCAAGCCGCGGCTGCAGGCGCTGCCCTTTGCCGCGACGCAGGTGCCGGTGATCGCCAACCTGACCGTGCAGCCCTACCCCGTCGACCCGGCGCAGTACCCGCTGTTGCTGCACGCGCAGATCTTCAACCCCGTGCGCTGGACCGAGAGCGTGCAGTACATGGCCGCCAGCGGCGTGACGCACATGCTGGAAGTTGGCGCGGGCAAGGTGCTGCGCATGCTGGCGGTGAAGATCACCAAAGACATCAAGCCCACGAATATCGAGTACTCAAACGAACTCGACCAGCTCAAGGCCTGGCTGGCGGAGGCGCAGGCATGACGCTGCCGGCCTTCGACCTGTCGGGCAAGGTGGCGCTGGTCACCGGCGCGCAGCGCGGCATCGGCGCCGAGTGTGCGCGCCTGCTGGCCGCCGCCGGCGCCCACGTGATCGTGGGCTACGTCGTCGAGCCGGAGCGCGCGGAGCAGCTGTGCAAGGAAATCATCGCCGCCGGCGGCAAGGCCTACAGCACGTGCTTCGACGTCACCGACAGCCTGGCGGTGACCAGGGCCTTCGAAAAAATCGCTGAGCTCTACGGCCGCCTCGACATCCTGGTGAACAACGCCGGCCGGCGCGTCGACAACCTGGCGCTGAAGATGAGCGACGAGCAGTGGCGCCAGGCGCTGGCGGTCAACCTCGACGGCGTGTTTTACTGCTGCCGCGCGGCACTGGCGCTGATGCGCAAGACCGGCGGCAGCATCGTCAACGTCAGTTCCATCGCCGCCTTCACCGGCAGCCTGGGCCAGGCCAACTACGCCGCAGCCAAGGCGGGCGTCGTCGGCCTGACGCGCAGCCTGGCGGTGGAGTACGGCAGCCGCGGAATCCGCGTGAACTGCGTCGTCCCTGGCATCATTGAGACCGAGATGACGGCGGACCTGAAACCCGCCTTCCGTACCGATCTGCTGGAGCGCATTCCGCTGAAGCGCTTCGGCGAGCCGGCCGACGTGGCGCACGCTGTGCTGTTCCTGGCCAGCGACGCTGCGGCGTACATCTCCGGCGTGACATTGCACATCAACGGCGGCGGGTATCCGTCTTAGCCCGCAGCAGCAGTAGCAGTACTGGCTTTGGCAATTGAGAAGCTTGGCTCAGGAGACACTGATGGAAAAGCTTAGAGTAGCGGTGACCGGCATCGGGGCGATCACCGGTTTCGGTGTGGGTACGCAGCCGCTGGTGGATGGCATGTTTGCCGGGCGCAGCTGCGTCAAGCGCCTCGAGCGCTTCGACCCCACGCCGTTTTCCTCGCACATCGGCGCCGAAGTGACGCTGCCCGACGCCGCGCCGTACTTCACCAACCCGCGCGAGGCGCGGCGCTACGAGACGAACATCGTGCAGGGCGTGATCGCCGCCAAGCTGGCGATGGAAGACAGCGGCCTCGCGATCACCGAGGACAACCGCGCCAAGGTCGGCATCTACGTCGGCAGCGGCATCGGCGGCCTGATCACGCTGCAGGAGGAAATCTACAAGGCGCACGAGAAGGGCGGCCAGCGCGTCAGCCCGTTCTTCATCGTCAACGCCCTGGCCAACATGCCTGCCGGCGTGATCAGTTGTGAGACCGGCGCGATGGGCCCCTGCTTCGCCGTGGTCAGCGCCTGCGCCACCAGCGGCCACTGCCTGGGCGAGGCGATGCGCGAGATCCAGTGGGGCCGCACCGTGGCGATGATCGCCGGCGGCACCGAGCGCGCGATCACCGAGGTCGGCCTGGGCGGCTTCTGTTCGATGAAGGCCGTGACCAGCGACTTCAACGATGAGCCCGAGCGCGGTAGCCGGCCCTTTGACGCCAAGCGCAGCGGCTTCGTGATGGGCGAGGGCGCGGGGATCTTCATCCTCGAGGAGTGGGAGCACGCCACAGCCCGCGGCGCCAGGATCTACGCCGAGCTCGTCGGCTACGGCGCCTCCGCCGACGCCCACCACGTCACCGCTCCGGCGCCGCAGGGCCTCGGCGCGCAGCTCGCGATGCGCTCCTGCCTGGAGGACGCCGGCATCGCGCCGGAGCAGGTGGGCTACATCAACGCGCATGGCACCAGCACGCCGCTCAATGACAAGACCGAGACCGAGGCGATCAAGCACGTTTTCGGCGCGCACGCCTACAAGCTGTTGGTCAGCAGCACGAAATCGATGCACGGGCATATCCTGGGCGGCGCGGCGGCGATCGAAAGCATCGCCTGCGTCTACGCGCTGCTGCGCAATGAGGTGCCGCCGACGATCAACTACGAGAACCCCGACCCGGAGTGCGACCTGAACTACGTGCCGAACAAGGCGCAGCCGTGGCACGGCGAGTACGCGATGTGCAACACCTTCGGCTTCGGCGGCCAGAACGCCGTGCTGCTGTTCAAACGCGCCTCGTAGGGCACGATGTAAATCGTGCCGTCTTCGCCGGTAGGGCGGGCAGCCTGCCCGCCGTCCTTGGAGCGCCGGCGCCCGCGCCGGCATCTTTCGGGGCGCAGGCATCTTGCCTGCATCTTCGGTGGGGCGGACATCTTGTCCGCCATCCCCGGTGGCGCAAGCCTCAGTGCT
>Ga0315287_10004902_pt1 | contig 13104 bp, 11 predicted proteins | sample YL17G11_0_MG_FD_205037 | JGI IMG/M metagenome (GOLD analysis project Ga0315287, IMG submission 205037) | Sediment microbial communities from Yellowstone Lake, YNP, Wyoming, USA - YL17G11_0 | ecosystem: Environmental > Aquatic > Freshwater > Lake > Sediment | place: USA: Wyoming | collected...
TATGGGAGGGTCGGTGGCAACCTCTATATTATAAGGGGTATGGGGGGATTTGACAAAACGGACGTACGAGAGGAGTGGTCTAAGTTCCACACGCAGGAAATATGCTTCGCGGACAGCCGTCCCGAGGCTGTGATGATCATACTGACATACTTCGGGACGAAAGCATTCCCGCAGGCGAGTCAACATGAGGCGGCCTATCGCGCGTATTGTCTCTTAAGCCCGGCTAATCACTCCGGCTTCTTGATGGCATCTCTCTTGCGACGAAGCTCATCCAACTCCTTGGCCCGTGCGACGGAAAAGTAAGGCAGGCGGCCGGGCCATTGCGTCGATGCACAAACGGTTTGATCATGTTCGAGTCGGTCTACTGTCAACGAGCAGTAGTAACCGTTGAAGAGCCTATCAGTGATATCCACTAGATCGGAACCGGCCGCCGGGGGCTTTGTTGCCGTCTCGCGCAACACACGCTCGCGAACAGGCGCAGGTGCATTCCAACCAGCGCCCGAGGGCATCAGCCGAATTACCAGAGTCCGAAGAACCCTCGGATCGTTTAGTTGGTTCCAGTCAGTTCGCGGCTGCTCCTGGTGGTCACTGAAACTGCTGATATCCATCCTGGTACTTTCCTTAATCCACTCCTGCAAGAGTGTGAGATCGAGTCCGCCAAGTGCCAAGCCGGAAGTGCCTTTGGCAAGCGTCTTATTGCGTGCCGAAAGGGAATCACAGAACGCCCATACGGGGCGGTCTTCCTCTTTGCAGCCGAACACGAGAACGTCTCCCATCCATTCGGATACCGCCTCGAGTGTAAAGGCACAGAGCGGCGTCAGGTCATCGATGTCCGCTCCATTGCCATTGACCTTCGCCGTCAAACTGTCAACAATACGCTCAGGGATGAGGTTGCGGTGCTGCGCCGCCCACTTGCTGTGATATCCTACCAGGACCTTCGCCTTCGTATCCACCCGCCAGGTTGTGTGTGCCAGGGCCTTCTCCAGCGCGTCCGCCAGCGTGCATTCCGAGGTAAACTTGTCCGAGAGATCCGGGTTCTTGCGGTGGCTCTGAAAGTCCTCGCAAATAACGGTCCATCCGGCGGCTTTTGAGATCGCGATCAGCGCATCCGCATTCCGTTTCGGCTTCTTGTCGTCTGCGAGCTTCACGTTCACCTTTGCAGGCAGATCAGGGGATTCCCAGTCCGGCAGCGTCAGGTCTGGGCTGGAAGGATCGATCTGGGCGGCCCGAGGCTCTTGCGGTCTATCAGACATATCGACACTGCCTTTGCAGTAAGAAGCAGCCGCGTGGATGACCTCGGACGCGGAAGTCGTCTGCCTTCTAACAGGTTTATGGTTTCCGGAGGAAGAGTCTCCACTGGTGAATACGCCGGCGTCGACGACTATGTCTGAGCCTTTCAGTATGATTCTGACGCGCGAATCCTCAAGCTCGGCAGGGGAAGCAGCCGGCAGTGGAGCACCCGGAGTAAAACTGCTGATGAGCGAGTGGGTGAACTTGTCGAATTTGAACAGCGCGTTTGCATCCGCAGCTTTCAGGAAGCCTAAGAGCGCATCGCGCAGACCGGCCGGAGCTGTCCTGGGCGTGAGCCAAAGTGGCTCACCAGACATAATCCCGACCTTCGCTTTGGAATCGAGAGCCGCAAGCATCCTGGAGAGCGCTGTCTTGCACGCAAAATCGTTCCACCATTCGTCAGATGCGCTTGAGGCTGAAGAGCTCAATCGGGCTGTCAATCTGGCCGTTTCATCCAGGGACCACGCCGGACACGCCGCCCTGTCGTCCTTGATAGCTTTCTCGTAGTTCTGCGGAGGTGTGATCCTAGGGCCGGGAACGGCTGCCAACCTGGCTCCCGCACTTAGAGACCACTTCGCGCACGCCGTGTCGTAGTCCTTGACAGCCTTCTCATAGTCATCAAGCGCTTTCTGAACCTTTGTGTCGCGCACTACCCTGTAGCAGATGACTCCTTTTTCGGTCTTCCTGGTAACCAGGGCGGTGTGGGTGCTATAGAGAAGATAATCCAGCAGCTTCCTGAGAGTGATGTCGCGAACTGCCAGGGTTACGGGAATATCCCGCACTCGCCAATCTTCGGGGCTCTTGCCGCAATAGATAGTTACATCGCTCGCCTTGGCAAGGTAGGCCACGACGTCATGGAGCCGCGCATTGCCCGTCTCATAGGTGATCCTCTGATCCAGCCGCTTATCGTCTAACCCGACAGGGCCCGGCGCTTCCACTTTTTTGACGCTGCTCGGATCGACGGTTGTCTTGCCAATGGCGAGCGCAGTCGTGGTCATAGAGATGAGCGACGCAACTAACAGCAATCGGTGAGTGATTCCGTGCATTTGAGCCTCCGCCTGAACAGACTATCCATCCCACTTGGGCTATCTGATCTTCTCTATATTAGACTAGCCGTGAGGCGGAAGTGTTAACGGAGATTCGCGTTTGGCGACCATGATCTTCGGGGCATCCGGCCCGCATCCGGGCTAGCCCCGATCTCCGGGGGACTCCGGCCCCCGGAGAATCTCAGTCGGAGGGCCAGAGACCCTCCGACATCATGGGGGTATGGGGGGATTTGACAAAACGCAGCGCCTGGGCTTTCCCCCCATCCCTTCCTCCCCCATTTTCTGGTAAACTGATAAGGCAACAACCATGCGGGGGAGTATTTGCGTTTGAAGAACCGGTTTTACTCACTGATCGTGCCCTGGTTCGCGGATGGGGCGATGGCGTTTATGCAGAGGGCGATGCCGCTGCTGGCGGTTCAGCTTCACGTCGGCTGGGGGCTTCTGGGCATAATGGGGGCGTCCGGGCAGATCGTGCGGCTGCCGCTCACGCTGATATCCGGCAACCTTTCGGAGAAAGTGGGCAGGGCGACGGTGATCGTGCCTGCGGCGATGATAATCGCCGCCGCCGCGGTCGGGCTGGGCTTCACCCACACACCTGCCGGCATACTCGTTTTCTATGCAATCGGACTCGGCGCGTTTGGGATATTCTACCCCCCGCTCCAGGCGTTGATCGGCGATGTCTCCCACCCAAGACGACTTCGCAAGAACCTGGGAGCGTTCGGCATCGGATGGTGCGTGGGTGGCGCGATGGCGGGGCTGGTCACGGGATGGCTGGTCAAGAGGGGGCTGCCGCTCCCATTCTTCTTTGGAGCGGGATATGTGCTGGTGGCGGGCGCGCTTGCGCTAGTCTGGAGCAGGACCACCAGGCCCTACGTGCCCAATCCATCGGAGAACGAGGCCGAGCAAGCGGTGGACCAGACGGGCTGGATGTCCCCCGGCAAGCTGCTGATCATATCGAGAATGGGGCTCGTGACCGGGGTGTTCGGAGTGGCGGCTGTGGGGATACTGTTCACGCCGGTGGCCATCAACATCCTGCATTGGTCGGATGCCGAGACGGCGACTATCGGCTCGATGGCGATGGTCGGCCAGGCGGTGGCCGTGCTTTCGACCTACGCATCGGCATGGTGGCGCGGGAAGTTGTGGCCCCAGATCGCCGCGCAAAGCGTCCTGTTCGCATGCGGCATCGTGATCTGTCTCGCGAGTTCCAAGCTCATATTGGCGCTCGCGTTTCTTGGTGTGGGGCTGGCCCACGGCATCGCGTATACCGCCGCGCTTTATCATGGGCTGATGACGGGGCCATCCAAGGGCAGGCAGGGCGGAATGCACGAGTGCATCGTATCGTGCGGGCATATCGCCGGGAACATTCTCGGCGGGCTGGTGGCTCAGAAAATAGCCCCGCGAGCGCCGTTCGCGATGCTCTCCGTGCTGGCTGTCTTGTGCCTGATCGCGACTATGACCGTGACTCTCTATGGCCGGCGGCGGCATTCCGGGGTATAAGATTCCGGATTTGACAGTCCTGCACGGGGATGCAGGGAACTCCAGCCCCACGGATGGGGTAAATCAATTGGGGGAAGTTGTAGGTTGTAAGTTGCAAGTTGAAAGTTGCTTGGTGATGGGATTAGGATTACGGCCTTTTTCCCCTCACCCCAACCCTCTCCCGCGAGGGGAGAGGGAGCAGATGGTACATGATTACGGCGGTTTCGGCATTGAAATGCCGAAACATCACAGCTGATGGCGACGGCCGACTATGACTTGCGACTTATAACCTATGACTTACGACTTTTGCTACTGACAAGGAAGTGACCTATGAGGCAAATGAGAGCCGCTTCGATCCTACTCCTTTTCATATTCGCCCTCGCGTCATCGGTATGCGCGGACGTGACGCCCGTTCGGATCACGCTCGGCGCGCGGGAGCTGATGGTCTCCCCGCAGGCGGTATTCGACGGCAGCAAGGTAATGGTCCCGCTGGGCTTGATCGATTTACTCGGGGTCACCTACTCGTCAGACACTCCCGGTAAGGTGACCGTCACCAACGCGCTGGGCAGCTCGGCGGAAGTGGCGACCACTCAGTTGAATGGGGCCGGGATGGTGGATGCCGGCAAGCTGGCGGATGCCATCGGCCTTAGCCGAAAGTGGGACGCCGATAAACACACGCTCGCGCTGGCGGCCAGGGTCCAATCCGTGGAGTTCGCCGGCAATGTCCTCAAAGTCAACTGCACCATTCCGGTGAGCTACAAGGTCATATCCTGGGATACGGGCGGCAAGCTGATAGTGGACGTGAACGCGGCCAGAGTCGCAACCCCCTCAAGCGAAATCGCCGCGAACTCGCCCCTGGTCCAACGGATCAGGCTCGGCGAGCCGGACGAATCCACCGCGCGCGTGGTGCTGGACCTGATCAAGCCGGTGTCGTATAAGGTCGACAGCGCCCCTCTCGCGGCCACGATAAGTATGGCCGTTACGGAGAAGACCGGCGCGCAGGCGATCCCCAAACCGACGGGGCCGCAGGCGCCCAAGCCGTTCCAGATTACGGATGTCAGGGTGGAATCGCTCAACGATTCAGGGTTCCAGGTGGTCATCGCGACCTCAGGCAGGGGTTCGGTGAGCCCGTCGTTTGTGTCCAAGCCCCCGCGAATCACCCTGAACCTTCCGGGCGGCGCCGTGGCGGACCCGTCATTGAGCTGCAACGGATCGCATCCGCTTCTCTCGGAGTTGAGCATCACAAGTGATCCAGCAAGCTCCAGGGCCAGGATCGTGCTCGATCTCACGCGCGCGATGGTTTACGAGACCCGAGTGGACGACGGGGCAATCACGGTCTGCGCGATGCCTCCGGCTAAAAGCGGCGGGCAGTTGTCGGACAAGACGATCGTGGTGGACCCCGGCCACGGCAATCCGAAATACGGCAAGATCGATACCGGCGCGCGAGGCGGCGACGTGGCCGAAAAGGACTGTAACTTGGCGATAGCCAATGAGGTCATCTCGGCGCTGGAGGAACAGGGGGCGAATGTGATTGTCACCAGGACCGGGGACAACGGACTCAGCCTTCCGGCGCGGCCGCAAATGGCCGTGGACGCCGGCGCTGACTTCTTCATAAGTATCCACTGCAACTCCAACGGCACTCTCAACAGCGCGACCGGCATAGAAACTTACTACCACATGAACGGTCCCAGCGAGAAGCTGCTGGCCGAGGCGATTCAAAACAACGCCTGCGCGACCACCGGCATGTACGACCGCAAGGCTCACTCCGATAAGCAGCTATACAACACCGGGCTGGCCGTTCTGCGCAGTCTGGAAGGCTCGCAAATCCCCGGGGTTCTCATCGAATGCGGCTACGTGAACAACTCGAGCGATCGCTGCAAGCTCGTCGATCACGAGTATCAAGTCAAGCTGGCGAAGGGGATTGTCGCGGGTTTGAAAGAGTATATAGAGGGCAAATAGCGGAGGCTACCTATGGCAAGGAAGAAAAAGAAACCAATCAGCACGGGGATGCTGGCGCTTATAGCGCTGATAGTTTTCGGGGTCAGCTTAGGGGGCTCATACACGTACTTGAAGTGGAGGTCGGAAGCGAACAAACCGGCGCCACCCGAGACCCCAAAACCGGTGCCGATAGCGAGCACAGCCCCGCAAGAACGACAGGTGACGATCTACGTTCCCGAGGCGACCAAGACGGCCTTCCACCTGGCGCCGGAGACTAGAACAGTGGACCCCAAAGGTGATATACTTGATGCGGCCATCGAGGCACTGATTGCGACCAACAAGCAGCAGGGCGAGACCGGCGCGCTGATTCCCAAGGGCACGCGCCTGCTGTCACCGATAAAGGTTTCACACGGGGTGGCGACGGTCAATCTGAACGTGGATTTCGTCAGCAATTTCGAGGGCGGCAGCGTTCAGGAGGCCCTGACGCTAAACTCGATAGCTCATACTCTCGTTAAGAATAGCGGGGGTAAGGTCAAGGCAGTGCGAATCCTGATAGAAGGGAAACCGGCTGAGCCGCTTGGGGACTATGATCTTAAGGACTCCATAACTCCCAATCCCTCGATACTCAAGCCGGGAGAATAGCGATTTGAACTCACCGATAGGCGTTTTCGACTCGGGCCTGGGCGGGCTGAGCGTGGCGGCCCGCATTCTGGACACGCTGCCCAACGAGCGCATCATCTACTTCGCGGACAACGCCCACGTGCCTTACGGCGAAAAGCCTCTGGATGCCATCAGGGGCTTCGCGCTTGAGATCACGCGCTTCCTGGTTGGCAAAGGAGCAAAGGCGGTGGTCATGGCCTGCAACATGTCCAGCGCCGTTGCATTGGAAACCGCCCGCGAACGATACCCCGATGTGTTGATTTTGGGGATGATCGAGCCCGGCGCGAGAGCGGCCGTGGGTGTCGCGAACGGCAAGCCGATAGGCGTGCTTGCGACCACGGGCACGATCAACAACGGCTCTTACGAACGCGCGATTCGCAAACTGGACCCTCGCTGCAAAGTGATCGGGCAGGCGTGCCCGAAGTTCGTGCCGCTGGTGGAATCCGGCCAGGCCCAAAACGAGGATGCCGAAGCGGCTGCCCGGACCTACGTTGCCCTGCTCAACAGAGAATTATGTTCCACGATCGTGCTCGGCTGCACGCATTATCCGTTTGTGAGGCAGGCGATCGAGGCCGCGGCCGGCCCGGACGTGACAATCGTCGATCCGGCGGAGGCGGTGGCGCTGGAGTTGGCCCGCCTGTTGGCAGAGCGCGGCATTGCCGGCGATACCCTGACTGCCCCGCATGAGTTCTATGCGAGTGGAGAAACAGCCGGATTCGCGGCCCTGGGCGGCGCGTTCCTTGGAAGGCAAATCGAGGAAGTTCGGCGCGTGGAATGGGGAGTGGACCTGGGTGAGCTTTCAGCGGTCGGCAGCCAGCCATCGGCGGATACATTTTGATGGTTGACTCATGACTCAAACTCTTATCGTTATACTGTGCATACTGGCCGCCTGCGTCGCGGGCGCGCTCATGGTTCGCCTAATCGTAAGAAGGCGAGCTTTCAAGGCGCTCGATGCGGCCAACAGGCTCGGGCTATTCCTGACGATGCGCGAATACGCATACGCCGACGCGGGGCTGGAGAAGGTCCTCGCGATGATGAGCAATCTGGACACTCCTATCAAGGATGCCATAGCGGCGGCCAGGGCCGGGGATTTCGACAAAGCGCGAGAACTGCTTGACGCCGCCGAGGGTCCGCCCGATGTGCTCTACCATCTGGTCGATGCCGGCATCAAACAGGCCAGGGGAGATATGGCGGGCGCGCGGGAGGCCGCGCGGGTCATCCTGAAACCCAACGAAGAATCCCGGGCGAAGATGGGAGCGTGGACCGTTCTGCGAGAACTCGGGGAAAAGCCGGACGAGCAAGAAGCAGACCAGGTGCTGGGCGTCGTGATAGAGTTTTTGATCGGCAGGAACGCGGTCTTGCTTTCGGGCTATTCGGATGGCGATGCCAGGCTGATTACCAGCAGCGGATTTGGTATGATAGGCATGATGCAGGAGCATCAGGAGATACGCGAGGCCGCGAAGGCGCTCGTGAAAGCCGCCCAGCCGCTGGTTGGGTTGTTTCCCATCGGGACCGACCGTCCGCTGCCGCTGCCGGATATGCTCAGGATAGCAGTACTCACGCCCGCCGGCATGCGCGCAGGCGGGGCGGCCATATCGAACGCCGCGACGCCGGAAAACATGCTATACTCCATATGGACCGCCACTCAGGACCTGCTCACTAACTTCCGGGTTGTGGGGCAGAGTATGGGTATAGGAACGGCGGAAGGCTGAGGGTGGAGGGCGGAGAGCAGAAGGCAGAAAGCGGAATGCGGAGGCGCATGTTTCGGGAAAAGGGTTTCCCGAAACAACGGGAAAGTGGAAAACAGAGAACAGAGGGCGGAGAACGAAGCCTCCAAGTATGTCATTCCGAACGAATGTGAGGAATCTGCTTTTCCTTGATCGCGCGCATGCTGTAGCTGCGGGAACTCTTGAGTGTGCGAATATGGGAGCTTGTGGGTACAGTCGTTCCCGCAGCATAGCAAAGTGGAAAACAGAGAACAGAGGGCGGAGAACGAAGCCTCCAAGTATGTCATTCCGAACGAATGTGAGGAATCTGCTTCTTCCCTTCCCCTTTCGCGCTTTCGCCCTTTCTGGTTTTCGCGGTTATTCCCTTGGCGTTCCGGGCGTCATCAGATATAACGCCCGATCGAGGTATTATGGCTTTGTCCCTTCCAGGTAAGGATACCTGGAGGAATAGTCACTGACGGCTTTCAACTAACTACTTCCAGGAGTTCAGACAAATGATTCGACTAGACGGACGTGCAAGCGACCAGCTCAGACCCATCAAGATAACCCGCAATTTCATCAAATACGCCGAGGGAAGCTGTCTCATCGAGATGGGCGATACCAAGGTCATCTGCACGGCTTCGGTAGAGGACAAAGTGCCTCCATTCCTCAAGAACACCGGCCAGGGCTGGGTGACCGCCGAGTATGGCATGCTGCCCAGGTCGTGCGAGACCCGCACCATGCGTGACACCTCCAAGGGCCAGGTCAACGGCCGCAGCCAGGAAATACAGCGGCTGGTCGGCAGATCGATAAGGTCGATCGCCGACATGGGGGTGTGGGGGGAGCGAACGATCTGGCTGGACTGCGATGTCATACAGGCCGACGGCGGCACGCGGACGGCTTCCATCACCGGCTCGTTTATCGCATTTCTGGACGCCTGTGCGTTGATGAAGAAAGACGGCATCGTAAAGAAGCTGCCTTACACCGATCTCTTGAGCGCGATAAGCGTCGGCGTGGTGATGGGCGAAGAGCTTCTGGACCTCAACTACAAAGAAGACTCCAGCGCCTCGGTGGATATGAACGTCGTGATGACCTCGGCGGGCAGGATCGTGGAAGTGCAAGCCACCGCCGAAGGCGCCCCTTTTACCCGAAACCGCTTCAACAACCTCGTGGACCTCGCGCAGAAGGGCACGTCCGAGATCATCAAGGCGATCAAGGAAACGATGGCGGATATACTTTAAGGTCTTAGGTCTTAGGTGTTAGGTCTTAGAAAGCTTGTCATAGCAACAAGAAACCCCGGCAAGGCGCGCGAGGTTGCGGAGATACTCGAGGGCATGCCTTACGAGATCGTCTCGCTGGCCGATTACCCCGATGCGCCTGACGTGGAGGAAACCGGCTCCACATTCGCCGAAAACGCCGCCATCAAGGCCAGGGCTTACGCGGATTTTACCGGCGAGTTGACACTTGCTGATGACTCCGGCCTTGAAGTCGATGCCCTGGACGGCGCGCCTGGGGTTTTCTCCAGCCGCTTCGCCCCCACCGACGCCGAACGTATCTCCAAGCTGCTCGATCTCATGAGAAACGTCCCCGATGACAAGCGCGCCGCCCGGTTCAGATGCGCTGTCGCGATCGCCGAACCCAGCGCGGCACTTGTTGGTCCGGGACATCATGTCCCGGACCATCACCTAAAGCCTGTTGGGCCGGGATATGCAGAAAATGTTGGGCCGGGATATGCGCAAGATGTTGGGCCGGGATATGTTATCCCGGCCCCCCTGATTACCCGCGAAGGCAAGATCGAAGGCACTATCGCCCATTTCCCAAAGGGCAGCAACGGCTTCGGCTACGACCCCGTATTCTACGTCCCCGAACTTGGCAAGCACTTCGCCGAACTCACCGCCGATGAGAAGAACGCGATTTCCCATAGAGGCAAGGCGTTAAGAGAGGCAAGGAAAGCGCTGGGCTAGCGGAGGCGTCATGATGCGTGACACTTTGAGTGTGCTGCGGGAACTCTTGATCGTACAGACTTATCAGTTTAGTGCAGGCAGCCGTTCCCGCAGCAGATGTAAGAGTTCAGTCTTGGTGAGTACAATGTGAGCATGCTGAGCGCGAAGCAGTCGAAGTATGCGGCTCCGAAGAGACAAGGCGCCAAATTCACCGCACCCTTCGACGAAGCTCAGGATGCTAGATTGTGCGCTCCCGGGAGTACTCATCGTTTCTGAACTCTTACCAGCAGATCAAGCCGCCCCGAGCTGGCCCATCGTGTGGTATACCACTGCTGAGTGCGCGTAGGCGGGTGTTCAGATATATGTCCGAAGCACCGAAAAACACTTATCGATATCTCACCACCACTCCCAAGGACAGGACCTGGGGATGCTATGTCACAGCGGCGGGCTCGCATGTCGTGGGGCCCGGGCGCGTGCGTTTCTCCGATCCCAGCGGCCATCAGTTGTGGAAGAGCGGCAGGGCCCTCGGAGACTACGGGCTGATCTATATCGCCGGCGGTCAGGGGGTGTTCAGGTCGGAGGAGAGCGGCGAAATAGAGCTAGGGGCAGGTGATCTTCTTGTGCTGTTCCCGGATGTCCGTCACAGGTTTCGCCCCGATCCCGAGACCGGCTGGACGGAGTATTGGCTGCTCTTCAACGGTCACCAGCCGGATCGGCTCTTCGAACACGAGATACTCTCACCGCGTTCGCCCGTGTTTCACGTCGGCGACGGCTGTCCGGTGGAGTCCCTCTTCATCCAGGTGTTGGAGGCGCTGCAGGCGCAGCCTTCGACTCCCAACCGCGTATTGGCCGCGCTGGCGGGTTTGATACTGGCGCACGCAGTGAGCGCGGCGCCGGACTATCTCATGGTCGACCCCGGCCCCGAGCAGGACGTTCTGTGGGCACGGGCTTACCTTGAGGATCATGCGCATGAGGACATCAATATGCTGGAACTGGCAGCCCGCCTCAACTCCAACTCCGCCACCCTCACCCGGCATTTCAGGCGGGCCACCGGCCTCACCCCTCACCCCTACCATCTGCGATTGAGGATAAGCCGCGCGAAGGAACTCCTGGAGGACCCCCGCTTGCCTATCAAGCAGATAGCCGGCAAGCTCGGGTTCCACGACCAGTACTACTTCTCCAGAGCCTTCAAGAGACACACCGGCTGCTCGCCGATCCAGTGGCGTAAGACAATGGGCCGAGGGTTGGCTTAAATGAGACCGGAAATTAGTTGTGGAGGTCGGTCGGTCCCCAGAGATAATTGAGCAGGGCCTGGTGGTCCATCGTCCTGGTATGGCCGTCGCACATTACGACCACTGTGAGGCCGACCAGCGAGCTCCACCCCGCTATCTTGTCTTTGTTATGCCAAGGGCGACCGTCGAACATCATAGGCCTGCGGGACAGCGGCAGGTACCATATCCACTCAGGCGTGAGTGATCGTTGACTCTTGTCTACGATTGGGTTGGACTGGCTCAGTCCGGCCAACCATGCCCAGTTGGGCCTGTAGTTTGCGCCAGGCCAATTGTAGCTGGTGTGGTAGATCTTGTACCATTGCGTCTTGTCGCCGCCGGTGATGGCTTCGCCGCAGTCGGAAGGACACGCGAACGCTTTCTTGCCCGACACGTACTTCCTGAGGCAATCCCAGAGATCAGGATAAATCCCCCATTCGTAAGCATAGGCAAACTTGTCACCCCAATCACTCCCGTACATCTTCATGCCCTGCCCGAGCTGCCTGAGGTTGCTTGCGCACATGGTCTGCCTGGCCCTTTCCTGGGCCTTTAGGAATACGGGAAACAAAATAGCCGCCAGTATGGCGATGATGGCAATGACAACCAACAATTCGATAAGCGTGAAACCGGACTTCTGTTTCATGGATCCCCTCCGTTGTCGGCCGCGTGCCGGCGGATGCGCGGTGACCGCGCGGCCGGAGACAACGTGTTTGCGGGCTATTTGCCTCTTTTATCCATTATCGCCGCATATTGCCTATATGTAAATGGACAAACTGGACAATCGGATGGATTATCGAAGCATCCTTGCACGCCCCAACGCATAGTCCCCGGCGGCTATCACGCAATTCAACGATCCGCCAAGACCGCGGGAACAAGCAAGCCGCGCGCGCCGTATACCATACAAAAGCTCTAGTGAACTTGCGCTTTCTTCTCCCTCTCCCCCCGTGGGCGGGAGAGGGTCGGGGTGAGGGGGGCTTTAAGAACAGGAGGCAGTAACGTTGAAAACTCTCGCTTACGTCGATCATCTGCTCAGGAATCGAGAAGTGGTCATCTCGGACCTGAAAGATGACGGCAAGGTCTCGGAGGTCATCAAGACCTGCTTCAAGGTATTCGTGACATTGACTGTGCTTTATGGGGTGATAATGGGCTCGCAGAGCCTGCTGCACGGCTACGGTCAGGGCTGGATGTACAGCCTGGCAAGCGCTGTCAAGCTGCCTCTTCTCTTCCTTCTCAGTCTGGTGATTTGCCTGCCGCTGCTCTACGTATTGAACGTCCTGATCGGACCAAGGGAACAGTTCAGGGTAGTGCTCGGAATACTGATGTCCAGCCTGGCTGTGACAAGCATTCTTCTGGCCGCGTGCGCCCTGATCCTGGCGTTTTTCATCCTCAGCACAAAGAGCTACCCGTTCATCGTACTGCTCAATGTGGCCATATTTACCATCGCGGGACTCTACGGAGTGTGGTACCTGGCAAAGATAATGCACGGTCTTGCGCCGGCATTCGAGGCGAAGCCAGGCGAGTGGCCGGCGGGCAACGTGAAGGCGGTCATTAACTGGTGGCTGTTTACTTACGCGATCGTGGGGACTCAGATGGCCTGGATGATGCGCCCGTTCATCGGCAGCCCCGGCACACCGTTCAGCATTTTTCGCGCGCAAGAATCGAACTTCTATGTAAATGTATTCAATCTGATCGGCAGGATGCTCAGTGGCGGATAATCCGAACCCTGATCGTCCGGGAACGGATTCCCCGGCCCATCGGGCTGAGAGGTGGACTATGA
>Ga0315287_10004903_pt1 | contig 13103 bp, 9 predicted proteins | sample YL17G11_0_MG_FD_205037 | JGI IMG/M metagenome (GOLD analysis project Ga0315287, IMG submission 205037) | Sediment microbial communities from Yellowstone Lake, YNP, Wyoming, USA - YL17G11_0 | ecosystem: Environmental > Aquatic > Freshwater > Lake > Sediment | place: USA: Wyoming | collected...
CACGACGAAATGGAGACGGGCAAGTATTGCGGGGCCTGCCACTTCAAGGTGGTCGTCGTGCAGTCGGGTTGCAAGGGTTGTCACGCCGGCAAGAAGCCGGCGACCGGCGCGACGCCCGCTCCGGCGGAAGCTCCAGCCGCCGCTGCCGCTGCTCCGGCCAAGGCACCTGCGAAGGTGCCGGCAGCTGTGCCCAGCAAGGCCCCCACCAAGACACCGCCCAAGGCCCCCACCAAGACACCGCCCAAGGCTCCCGCCAAGACTCCGACCACCAAGCCGGCGGGTGCGTCATGAGCGCGACGAGCATTGCGGTCCCGGTGCGTGAGCCATGGTGGCCGTCGTTGTCGCTGCGTACCAAAGGCATGCTGGCGCTCGGAATTCTCATCGTCTACGTGACCGCCACCGCCTGGTTCCTGGCCGGCCAGCGTCGTGACCTCTATGTACTCGCGCAGCAGATCGACAGCCATCGTGCTGTGCAGGCGCTGCTGGCGCCGAGCTTCAACACGCTCGCGCACACACTGGTGCAGACGCAATCCATTCTCAGCGCGGGTGACGGGTCGAACCGGGTGCAGCCGACTTACGCCAACATCGCGTCCAGCCTGGATCCGTTGATGGCACGTCTCGAGCAACTGCGCGATTTCGATCCGACGCTGGCGCCGCACATCGACGCGCTGAATGTTGCCGTCGAGGCCGTGCGTGCGGTGCCGAGCGGCCGCAACCTCAGTGCGGTGCGCAACGCCGAGCAGACATTGATTGCGCACATGAATGACTTGCTGACGTCGCTGGAGCACCGTAGCGAATCGCTGCAGTCGCAGTACCGCGACAAGCAGCAACTCATCGGCATCACGGCCGTTGTCACCGGCATCGTGGGCGCCCTCGCGAGCGCGATCGTCATTCTCGTGTTCTTCACGCGGCTCGCCAGGGACATCGGGCGCTTGCAGGGTCGCGCGGTTGCCATCGTCTCCGGCTACTCGGGCAAGCCCCTGCCGAAACGCCGTCGTGACGAGATCGGCGGACTCGTCGATGCCGTCAACAGCATGCAGGTCGAGCTGCGGCGCTGGGAGCAGCAGCAGGAAGTCGGCCGCCAGCAGCGGTTCCACCAGGAAAAAATGGCGGCCGTCGGTTCCATGGCCGCCGCCATCGGGCACGAGGTCAGCAACCCGATCGCTGCGATTGCCGGCGTCGCGCAGTACCTCATCGACGAAAGCCGCGACGACGATCATCGGGTCAGCAAGCTGGCTCACGACTTCAGCATCCAGATCCTGCGCCAGACCGAACGCATCTCCCTCATCATGCGCCAGCTGGCCAGCGTCACCCGTCCACACTCGCCGGACCCCGAGCTGCTTGATATCAACGCACTGGCGCAGTCGATCGGCAGCTTCATTTCCTTCGACAAGCGCTTCCGCGGGATCGAGTTCGAGTATGAGCTCGATCACGACCTGCCTGCCGTCACGGCGGTCGCCGATCACCTGACGCAGGTGCTGATGAACCTGCTGATCAATGCCGCCGATGCCATGACCAACGTGCCGCGGGACGGGCACGCCCGGATTTGCGTAAGCACACGGACCATCGGCAGTGACGTCGGCATCTCGATCGCAGACACGGGACACGGCATGACGCCCGCGGTCCTGGCGCGCGCCTTCGACGAATCGTTCACGACCAAGCCCATCGGGCAGGGCCGCGGCATCGGCTTGTTCCTCTGCAAGACACTGATCGAGCAGTCCGGTGGTCGCATCGAGCTGACGTCCACCGTGGGCACAGGCACTACGGTGAACTTGATGCTGCCAATAGTCACGCCGTCGCGGACGGAGGCCTGACGCATGTCAGCCCTGAATGTGCTCGTGATCGACGACGAGGCAGCCCTGCGGCAGATCGTCGCGGCGACGCTGGTCAAGGCCGGCTACACGGTGGAACAGGCCTCGTGCGTCGCTGAAGCCCGGCTCAAGCTGGCACGCGGAACGTTCGACGTTGCGCTGTGCGACATCAAGATGCCCGACGGGACGGGCATCGACGTGTTGCTCGAGGCGAAGACGAAGGGACTCGACACCGTGTTCGTGATGGTGACGGCGTCGGCCTCCATGGAAACGGCGGTCGAGGCGCTGCGCGGCGGAGCGTATGACTACATCGTGAAGCCCGTGCGCAACGAGGAACTCCTGAACCGGTTGTCACAGATCGAATCGATGCGGGGCCTGAGCGAGGAAAACAAGCTGCTGCGGGCTGCAGTCAAGGGTCGGGGCGCCGCGACGTACCGCTTCAAGTCTCCCTGCATGCTCGAGGTGGAGCGCCTGGTCAACAAGGTCGCGCCCACCAACAGCACGGTGCTGGTCACGGGCGAAAGCGGTTGCGGCAAGGGCGTGCTGGCCCGTTCCATCCACGAGAAGAGCCAGCGCAGCACCGGACCCTTCGTGCCGGTCAATTGCGGCGCCATCCCCGAGCAGTTGATGGAAAGCGAATTCTTCGGGCACACGCGAGGCTCGTTCACCGGCGCGGATCGCACGCGCAAGGGGCTGTTCCTCGAAGCAGACGGCGGCACCCTGTTCCTGGACGAGATCGGCGAGCTGCCGATGCCGATGCAAACAAAGCTGTTGAACGTGATCGAGGAGAAGCAAGTCCGCGCAGTGGGCAGCGAGCAGCAGCGCCATGTCGACGCCCGCATTGTCGTCGCGACGAATCGCGACCTGCAGTCGATGGTGGCGCAGGGCACGTTCCGCGAAGACCTTTACTTCCGCCTGAGCATGTTCCAGATCGCGTTGCCGCCGCTGCGAGAGCGGCAGGTGGACTTGCGGGACTTCGTGCAGTTCCTGCTCGCCAACGGACGCGACTGCGACCCGTCCCGCAGGTTCTCGCTGGATGAAGATGCCGAGGCCGTGCTGATGACGTACCCGTGGCCCGGCAACGTGCGCGAACTGGACAACGTCATCAACCGTGCGCGGATCCTGGCGGAGAACAACCGCATCACGGTTGCAGACCTGCCGGCCGCGCTGGTCGGCACGCAGCCGCCCGAGGGTGGCGATGTCGGCGGCGACACCACACTGCGACTGCAGTTGCGTCGCTACGAGATCAAGTTGCTGCAGGACGCCATCACTGCCGCCGAAGGCGATCGGCGCATGGCCGCGCAACGACTCGGCATTTCACTTTCCAGCCTCTACCGCAAAGTCGGTGAGGTGCCGTGACTTGCGCTGCCATTCGTGGCGGTTCACGCGAGCCACATCAAAGGGCCACGCGGCCAGGGGTTGAGACATGTTCGAGACGAATGTGAACGGCAGGCGTTGGTCGGTGATGGCCGGTGCGCTGCTGTCGGCTGCGGCCATGCTCGCGGGTTGTGCCTCCGCGCCGCCGCCGAAGGAAGAACCGAAACTCGTGTGGCCGGCGCCGCCGTTGCCGCCGCGCATCGAATTCGTGCGCAGCATTACGAGCGAAAAGGACCTGAATGCCGACACCACGTTCTCGGCCGGGCTGGCAACGTTCCTTGCGGGCGAGCAGATCCCGGACGGCCGCATCGCCTCACCCGCCAGCCTGGCCATCTCGGCGGACGGTCAGCGCCTGTACGTTGCAGATCCATTGCAGCAGAAGCTCTTCATTTTCGACTTCGCGAAAAAAGAGCTGCGCAAGATCGACGTGGGATACCCGACCGGCGTGACGCTCGACGACCAGGAGAACATCTACGTGGTCGACGGCGTCGAGAAGGGCGTGAAGGTCTTTGATCGCAGCGGCAAGCAGATTCGCGACATCAACGACAAGTCGATGACGCGCCCGAATGGCATCGCGGTCGATTCCGCGCGCGACCGTGTGTATGTCGTCGATACGGGCAACAACGAAGCGCCCGAACAGAACGTCAAGATCTTCGACCGTTCCGGCAAGCGCATCGGCGCCATTGGCGGTGCGCGCGGCGGCGACTTCGGCCAGTTCTCGTATCCCACGTTCGTCACGCTGGATGCAGACGGCAACGTGCTGGTCTCCGATACGCTCAATTCGCGCGTGCAGAAGTTCGACCATGACGGCAATTTCGTCACTGCCTTCGGGCGGGCCGGCTCCAACTGGGGTGAGTTCGACAAGCCGAAAGGTGTTGCACTCGATTCCTTCGGCAACGTGTACGTCGTCGACACGGGCTGGAGCAACGTCCAGATCTTCAATCCGAAAGGCGAGATCCTGCTGTTCTTTGGGGGTCGCGGCCCCATTCCCGGCATGCTCAAGAACCCCTCGTCGATTGCGATCGGCAGGGACAACACGATTTATGTCGGTGACTACCTGAATCACCGCATCAACGTCTACAAACTCGTCAACACCAAGGCCGAAGACAGCTTCATCAAGCCGGTCGCGCCGAATCCCACGGCGGGCAAGTCGGGCGCGGGCTGAGCGGGAAGCCGACGCGATGCCGCGCCCACGAACGAAGCCGCACACGATCGGGACTCGCGCCCGCGTGGCAACCGTCGTTTTGATGGTGGCGGTGCTCACCACGGCCGGCGTGGCCGCGGAGGAAGAAGGCGAACCCGGCGACGTCAAGTTCGAGCGCCAGGCGGCCGGCATGGACGACGTTGTTCCGGCGACGTTCCCGCACTGGATTCATCGCATGGCGTACACGTGCTACGCCTGCCATGAAACGCCGTTCAAGATGAAGAAGGGCGCGAACGAAGTGACCATGGACATGATCCAGAGCGGTCAGTCGTGCGGCGCGTGCCATGACGGCCACACGGCGTTCGAATCGAGCCTCACCACTTGCAACCGGTGTCACCGGTAGCCGCCATCGAATGAAACGGCGAGCGGGATGTGCGTGGGCGCTGATGCTGTTCGCTCTGGCGGCCCGCGGTGAGCCAGTGTCGACCGTCACGTCACCGACAGGGGCCGCGGACGCCGACGCCAAGCATTGGTGGTCGTTCGACGACGATGCATTCCTGACCGGGCTGGGACTGGATTCCGAGGCGGGTTTTTTTCGTCTTGGACGCTGGCACACCGTGCTCGACGTGCACGGAACGGGGCACGTGCAGGAGACCACCTCGGAGCTCCATGACAACCAGAAGTTCTACAGCTACCTCACCAGCGAAGGCATCACCTTCCGCAACTCCGGCTGGTACGTGCTGGACCCGCGTTTGCTGACCGGCACCGCCAGCGTTCGCGTCGGGTTCCAGCAGGCGCGCCAGGACGCGAGCGATGTCGAAACGGCGCAGGACGGCGACGTCACAGACTACTACTTCGACCTGCTCCTGTTCTCGCAGAAGCCATTGAACGCCATGCTGCAGGCTTCGCACTCCGAATACGCGACCTCGCAGGCGGGCGGCAGCACGACCTGGGCTGCACACACGCTGCAGGGCGCGACGCTGTCGCTGCGCGAGGCGTCGCTGCTGCGCGACAAGGAGATCGCGCCGTATTTCAGTGCGACGCTGTTCGCTGGCCAGGAGGACATCGACGAGACGACGACGAACGCCGGACAGCAGTTCCGGCGCGCGGAGCATCGCCAGGACCTCCGGTTCGATGCCCACAACGGTTTTGAAACGGCGGACTTGAACGTCGCATTCGACCAGAGCGACGTCAGCAATGATGTGTTTGCGAGCGGCAGTTTCCGCAGCCGCAACGCGTCACTCACGTACGGGCTGGACTTCGGCAAGACGCTGGCGAGCCACTCTGACCTGCACGTCAACTACAACGACCGGACCGGCGATTCCGCCACGGAGATGCTCGACGTCCAGCAACGCCTGTTCTTCGAGCACACCGCCTTTCTGTCGAGCAACTACGGCTACCTGCTGCAGGACATCCAGAGCGAGGGTGGCGGCGATTCCCGTGTGCAGCGGCTCGATGCCAGCGTGCAATACCTGCCCTTCCTGAACGTGTCGACCGACAGCGGCGCGACGGCGAGCCGCACCGAACTGGACTCGGGCCAAATCGAGTCCAAGGGTGGCCACGCCGGCATCACCTATAGCCACTGGCTGCCGGTGGGCGGAGCCCTGAGTGCGTCAGTCAACGGCAGTCTCACGTACACCGACAGCCAGCTCGACTCCGGCCTCGTACCCGTGGTCGACGAGCCCTACCAGGCGCCGCCCGCGCTGGGCGCAGGAGCCGGCTTCCTGCTGAGGAACAACGACGTGGTGACCGCAAGCATCGTCATCGTCAACGTGCGCGGGGGGGCACGGCTGCCCACCGTCGTCGGCGTCGACTATGACGTCGAGGTCGAGGGCAACCGTACCAAGATCGTGCCGCGGGCCTCGAGCGCAGTGATCCAGGCGGGCGATCCGCTCCTCGTCAGCTACCAGTACCTGGTCGATCCGAACCTCGACTCGCGCATCGACGACCGCTCCTATTACCTTGCAGCCGACTGGCAATGGATCGCAGTGTCGCTGACTCACGACGTCTCGAACCAGGTGCCCCTCTCCGGCCAGCAATCGACGCTGCTCAGCGACCAGAAGCGGACGACGCTGCGCCTCGACCTGCGACGCGACTGGGGCAACTGGCGGGGACGCGGTAGTGCGCGTGCCGCTCGCTACCGTGACGAGCGGCTCGATTACGACGAGGCCCGGCTCGGTGAAAACCTGAGTTGGCAGCCCAGCTACGACTGGGAATTGAACGCCGACGCCAACCAGGGCGAATCGCGGTTTCGCGACACCGGTCGCGTCAGCCGCATCTTCGATGCGCGACTGGGCGGCAGCCTGCACAGTCGCGGCGGCTGGTGGACGGACGGCTACCTGTCATGGCGGACGCGACAGGATTCCGCTGCGGCGACCGAGACGATCACCGAGGGGTTCGTTCGTGTCCGTCGCAACTGGCCGCAGCTCGCATTCACGGCCGCACTCGGCATCGGCGTGCGCGATCGCGAATCAGTGCAGACGACCTACGAAAATATCCAGATCAACCTGACGCGGACGTTCTGACATGCAGCGACGAAAAAGCCTCCGCCTCATCGCCGCGGGCCTGCTGGTCTCCGTGCTGCTCGCCGCAGCATCGCAAGCTGCAGAGCGTCCGGGCGTTGCGCCCGGCACGGCCGTGGCAACCGGACCGGTGTGGCCAATGCCGCCGCAGCCAGCGCGCGTGCGGTTCGTGCAATCCGTCGGCGGCGCCGCGGACTGGGGCGTGGCGCGCAGTGTGTGGGGTCGAATCGTCGACGTCGTGACCGGTCGTCACGCACTGCAGTTCGTACGCCCCACCGGCGTCGCGGAGCAAGACGGCGTCCTCTACATCGCCGACGCCGGCGCGCAGAGCGTCATCGTGTTCGATGCGCCGAGGCACAAGGAAATTCGCGTCACGCGTGCAGGTAACGACGTGCTGGTGTCGCCCGTCGCGGTCGCCCCCGGCCCGCAGCAAACGGTGTACGTGGCCGACAGCTACCTCAAGAAGGTGTTGCTACTGGACCGGGACGGCAACTTGCTGCGCGTCGTCGCGAGCGCAGGACTGGAGCGACCCTCGTCGTTGGCGTTCGATGTCCGGTCGGGCCGACTGTACGTTGGCGATTCGAAAGCTCACGTCGTGCACGTATTCGATGCACACGGTACCGCCGTGGCCGTGCTCGGCCGCCTCGGAGCCGGGCCCGGTGAATTCAACACCCCGACGCACCTGGCGGTCGCGCCGAACGGCGACCTGGCGGTGACCGATGCTCTGAACTATCGCGTCCAGGTATTCAGCGCCGACGGGCAATTCAAATACCAGATCGGCGAAATCGGTGACGGCTCAGGCAATTTCGCGGCTCCCAAGGGTGTTGGGATTGATCAGGAAGGCCAGGTATTCGTGGCCGATGCGATGTTCGATGCCGTGCAGATCTTCGATCCGTCGGGCCGCCTGCTGCTGGGGTTCGGTGGCCAAGGGCAGCAGGCGGGGCAGTTCTGGATGCCCAACGGCCTCTACATCGAAGGCGACCGGTTGTTTGTCGCCGATGCCTACAACCGACGAATCCAGGTGTTTCTACTTGAGCCGCGAGCTGCCGGGCAGTCCGCTCTCAGTCAGGGTGCTCAGCCGTGAGTAACTCAACCTCATTGATGCGGCGACACGGCGCATGGCTGATGCTTGCAGCGCTCTTGCTTGGCGCGTCGCCGGCGGCAAATGCGCAGACGCAGATCGCCAACACGGTGCACAACCTGACACCCGGCGGACCAGGGCAGCTCAAGGAGACGCGACCGACGGGTCTCTGCGTCTACTGCCACACGCCGCACAATGCCAACCCTGCGATCGCGCTGTGGAATCGTGATTTGCCGGCGGTCACTTACCGGCTTTACACGAGCAGCACGCTGCAGGCGGTGCCCAACCAGCCGACGGGCAGTTCGCGACTGTGCCTGTCCTGTCACGACGGCATCCTCGCGCTCAGCAGCCTGCGCAAGCCACCGCCTGGCGAGGAACTGAAGCTCGGTCCGATGGCAGGCAAGGATCTCCTCGGCACCGACCTGAGCGACGACCATCCGATTTCGTTCGTCTATGACAGCGAGCTCGCGGTCAAACGCGGTGAACTCGTCGACCCGTCGACATTGACGTCCAAGCTGCACCTCGACGCAACGAAGCAACTGCAATGCACCACGTGCCACGACCCGCACGAGGACCGCCGACCGATGTTCCTGCGCATGGACAACGCGGACGGTGCGTTGTGCCTGAGCTGCCATCGACTCGAGCAATGGACCGATTCGTCGCATGCGACATCGGGTGCGGCCTGGAACGGTACCGGACCGAACCCCTGGCCTGAGGGTGCTGCGCCGACGGTGGCCGCCAACGCGTGTCTCAACTGTCACCGCACCCATTCCGCAGGCCACGGACCGCGCCTGCTCGCGCAGGCCATCGAGATTGACAACTGCACGAATTGTCACGCCGGCAACGTCGCGCAGAAGAACGTGTCCGAGCAGTTCGCGGCAGGCGCGAAATATTCACGGCACCCGGTCGATGTGGGCCCGTGGGAACACGACCCGCGCGAATTGCCGGCCACGATGCCGCGTCACGTGACCTGTGCCGATTGCCACAACCCGCATGCCGCCACTGCGACGGCCGGTATCGTGCCGGCAGTGTCGGGTCGTCTCAGGGGAGTGCCGGGCGTGTCTGCGGATGGCACGCCGCTGCGCGAGGCAACCTACGAGTACGAAGTCTGCAATCGCTGTCATGGCTACGCCGAGCCGCAGGTGCCCGGCATCCAGCGTGCCGAAGCGACGCGCATCGTGCGGGTCAAGATCGATCCTTCCAATGCGTCGTTCCATCCGATCGCGGCCGTCGGCCGCAATGCGACGATCCCTGGACTGCGGCCCGGTCTCACCGCCGCGTCGCGCATCGGCTGCACCGATTGCCACAACGACAGCGACTGGGTTGCCGGCAGCAACCAGCCGCGCGGTCCCCACGCTTCTCGGTTCGTGCCGATCCTTTATCGTGAGTACGTCACGGCCGACGCGACGCCGGAATCCGCGGTGAGTTACGACCTGTGCTACCAGTGCCATGACCGCGGGCGCTACGTCACGCCGCAGGCCAGCGGGTTTCCCCACGCGCAGCATGTCGTGGACCAGCAGACACCGTGCGCGGCCTGCCACGACGCGCACGGCTCGCGCGAGAATGCACACCTGATCAACTTCATGGTGCGCGATTCCAACGGCCGCGAGGTCGTCACGCCCAACGCGTCCGGACGCATCGAGTACGTCTCGCTGGGGACGGAGCGGGGCACCTGCTCGTTGAACTGTCATGGCGCGAGCCACGACGCGCGTGCGTACTAGAACGGATCGTCTGCCCTGAACCCCGCGCCGTCGCAGAGGCACGCATGCGCGCTGCCAGCGACCGTGTCTGCAGGGTGCATCTGACGCGTCTATTCCGATCCTTGCGAAAAACAGGTGCGGACGTTCTCGGTATTGAGAACGCTCCAGTCCGAGTTCGGCAAGTCCCCATCAAGTTTTCGCCCGCGCGGCCGTCTGCGTCGCCTCCGCTGAAAAAGCGCACGCCTAAACATCGGCAAATCAGCGAGTTACGCGCGCGATAAATCTGCGGTAACTACTTGCTGCAAATCCGACCTTCTGGCACGCGACGTGCAAATACCAGTGCAACCGGACGTACCGAGCTACGCCGTCATACACAAGTTCACAGAACTGGAAGGGACCGTTATGAAGACACTGAAAATTCTCGTCGCCGCGAGCCTTGCGCTGGTGAGCGCGTCCTCGTTCGCATACCCCGTAGGCGCTGGCATCAAGGGCACGCCGCACGACTGGTCGGCCGGTGGTCGTTCGTTCCTGCAGTGGTGCCCGACCGCCGGCTGCACGACGCCGACGACCTATGCGGCCCCGGGCTACGTCCCATACATCGACCCCGTGACGGGCAAGCAGGGCAAGGCCGCTGCGGTTTCGATCGGCATGTGCACGACCTGCCACACGCCTCACCAGGCCCGCTCGACCAACCTGCTGTGGAACCACACGCTGTTGAGCACCGAATACGAGTGGAACGTGCCGGCGACGACCGCGGGCACTGTGTACCCGAAGTTCAAAGGCAATACGTACACGGGCGCTTCGACCAAGTGCCTGAGCTGCCACGACGGTCAGCTGTCCAGCACGGACGGCATGTGGTTCAACCGCCAGCGCGTGACAACTTCCAAGTATGTTGGATCGGGTCCGACGTCTGGGCATGAAGTAGCCGAAGGTGCTGAGATGAAGGGCAGCCACCCGGTCGCGTTCCCGTATCCGTTCAACAATGCGCCTAGCGCCTACAACGGCACCACGACGGGTAACGCGGCGATCCTCGACGAGTTCGTGGCCGACCCGACTCTGGCCGGCATCCGCCTGTTCAATGACGACGGCGCAGGCAACATCACCGCCGGCGCAGCCGCCGGCGCCACGGGCATGGAATGCACCTCGTGCCATGACGTGCACAACGGCAAGCAGACACAGGACGTCATGCTCCTCCGCGGCAAGCTGGCAGGATCGGACAAGGCTTCCGGCTACCTCTGCGAGCAGTGCCACGCCAAGTAATCCCCACGGATTGCTGACCTGACCCAGGAGGGGCTGATGCAAGTCAGCCCCTCTTGCTTTTCCGGCTACGCAAAGCCACCACCAACTAGGTGGGCGCCACCTTCGTTGCAGTTCGCTCGCCTCGTAAAATGCGCTTCGACTGAACTTCAGGACCGACCCTCATGAGAAAGTATCTAGCCCTGTTGCTGCTCCTTGGCAGCGTGCCCGCCTGGGCCACGCCAAAACTGGACGGCTCGCCGTTCCTCGGGGAAGTGCTCGAGTCGGTCAACGCCGGCTCCTACACCTACCTGCGCCTGCAGACGAAAGACGGGGAGGTCTGGGCCGCGACGACGCAGGCCAGCTACCCCAAGGGCACCAAGGTGCAGTTGCACGACCCGATGCTGATGACCAATTTTCAGAGCCGCGCGCTCAACAAGACGTTCGACGAGATCGTGTTCGCCTCGGCCGTGAGCACGGACACCGGCGGGCTGGTCAGTCCTGCGTCGCAGATGGCCGCCACGCACAAGGGGGCCTCGATGTCTGCGTCCGCCGCAAGCGTGCCCATCGCGAAGGTGCCGAAAGCAGCGGGCCCCAACGGCCGCACGGTCGCCGAGGTCTACGCGCAGCGCACGAAACTCACAGGCAAGCCGGTCGATGTGCAAGGCACCGTGGTCAAGTTCTCCGCCAACATCATGGACCGCAACTGGGTGCACCTGCGCGATGGCACGGGTTCGGCCGCCGACAAATCGAACGACCTGATCGTGACGACTACAGCGAAAGCGAAAGTGGGCGATGTCGTCGTAGTGCGTGGCCTGGTCAAGACCGACGTCAATTACGGTTCGGGCTATGCATACCCGGTCGTGCTCGAAGGCGCGACGCTGCAGTAGTAATCGACCGCTGCAACACCGCGGTCAATCCCACCGCGGTCGCGGATCCGCGGTCAGCCGAAGATCCGCTTCATCACCGGGAACATGCGCCGTGGTCCCGCGATTGCCGCTGCCGACGCCATGCCACCCATCATGGCGCCGGCGACGCCGCACGACATCACGTCCTGCCCGGTGAGCCAGAGCCCCTTGATGCGTGTGCGAGGTCGCAGCCAGTCCTGGCGGAAGCGTTCGGGGTCGTGATCGAGGCCGTAGAGTTCGCCGCGCCCGTAACCGCAGAAGTGCTGCATCGACAGTGGCGTCGACACTTCCCAGTAATCGACGTGCCCACGCACCTGCGGCACCTTGTCGTAAAGATGCTCGAGCAGGCGCTCACCGTACGACTGCTTGAGTGCGTCATAGTCGTCGCCGCGCTTGCCCCACGTGCTGTTCGCCCATTGCGCGAAGATTTCGTACGGCACAGGCGCCACGATCTCGATGGTCGAGCGTCCCGGATGGCGCTGCTCGAACGACGGATCCTTCGCTGAGGGGAACGACACGTAGACGACGGGAAACGGACCGTGCGGATGCTGCAGAAAGCGGTCGACTGCGCCGTCGTAATCGTTGCCGCCCGGGTAGATCCAGTAGTTGGTCTTGGGCAGGCCGAGTTCCTGTGCCGTGCCCTTGAGGCCGATATAGACGCCGAGGTGGCCGATGCTCGGCTTCACGGTCTTGAGCAGCTTGTCGTAGCCGTGTTCCTGCACCACCTGCTGCGGCAACAGCTTCGTAAACGTGCTGATCGCGCCCGCGCTCGAGATCACCACCTTGCAGTCGATTTCATGGCCGTCCGCCATGCGCACGCCGCGCACCTTGCCGTCACGCAGCAGCACTTCGTCGACGCGTGCGTATGTGAACACTTCGCCCCCCGCGGCGCGAATGCGAGGCAGGATCGCTTCACCGATGCGCCAGGCGCCGCCCACGGGATAGAAGCCGCCGTGCATGTAGTGCCGCGCGATCAGGGCCTGCACCACGAACGACGAGCGCTTCGGCGGCAAGCCAAGATCTCCCCACTGGCCGGTCAGCACGGCGATCAGTTCGGGATCGGACGTGATCTCCGAGAGGACTTCCCACGTGGTGCGCTGAAAGTTGCGGGGCAGGCGCCGCCGCAGGATCGGCCCTGCCAGCATGGCGGCCCAGGACGGCAGCGTGCGGTCGAGCGTGAACACGCGCATGCCGCGAGAGACTTCGCGCAGCAGCTCGAGGTAGCGATCGATCGCAGCGGCCTCACGCGGAAAGTGCGCGAGCAGGTTGTCGCGGAACTCTGCCGGGCCCGCGACCGCGTCGTAGGTGCGGTCGCCGATGAAGA